>Ga0185299_10001612_pt1 | contig 41045 bp, 27 predicted proteins | sample PaiPotPPA55metaG_FD_128002 | JGI IMG/M metagenome (GOLD analysis project Ga0185299, IMG submission 128002) | Iron sulfur acid spring bacterial and archeal communities from Banff, Canada, to study Microbial Dark Matter (Phase II) - Paint Pots PPA... ...
CTTCCAAGTGGGCTTTAGCCCCTGAGGAAACGCTCTTAGGTTTTTAAAGGAACTAAAGGAACGAATAAATGCGCCACTTAAAATCAGGCTCCAAACTAGGCCGCAACCCCTGGCACCGCCGCGCCACCCTGCGCAATCTGGTCACCAATCTCTTCGAGCACGGCCGTATCACCACCACGCTGACGCGCGCCAAAGCCGCCCGCCCGGTAGCCGAAAAAATGATCACGCTAGGCAAGCGCGACACGCTGCAATCCCGCCGCCAAGCCGCGTCCTACATCATGACGCCGCAAGTCACCCAAAAACTCTTCAGCGAAATCGCCCCCAAATTCGCCGACCGCGCCGGAGGCTACACCCGCATCATCGCCGCAGGCCACCGCGTAGGCGACAACGCCAAAGTAGCCATCCTGGAACTAGTCAACTACGAGCTAAAGAAAAAAGAAAAGAAAGAAAAAACCAAAAAAGAAGAACCCGCCACCGAAGCCAACAGCTAGCCTCCGAGCGCGAGGGCACGACTTCAGTCGTGTCGTAACCGGACCAAAAAAATCTGTATCTCCGAAATCGCTTGTTCCGATTCACCGGAACAAGCGATTTCTTTTGTCAACGGCTATGTCGGGCGGGTCGACCACGCAACAACCAACCGTCATTCCGAACGGACCAGGCCGACTTTTTCTTCCCATTCGCTTCCTGCGAATGGGTCGCCCTGCGCAGAGAGGAATCTCTCCGTCTTTCTTTTCTCCGTCCGGTTTTTCTTCTACGGTTGCAATCCACTCAATCCCAACGCCACAATCCGCCCGATGGAGCGCACTTCCCACATCTACCTAATGGCCACTAAATCCGGAGTCCTCTACGCAGGCGTTACCAGCAATCTCTCCGAGTGCGTAACCAGCACAAAGAGAAGCTAATCCCAGGCTTCACGCGACAATACAACGTAACCAAACTCGTCTGGTTCGAACCCCAGGCCGAAATCCACTCCGCAATCGGCCGGGGAAAAGAAATCAAATCCTGGCGCCTCTGCATGCGTTCGCTAGCTCTTCGAATGATAACCACAAAATAATAATATTTGACAGTATAGCTATTAGGTGCTATTCTCTCCCGTGTCTAGCGCCAGACATCTGTCAGTGTGCCTGTTCCTCTCGCGTTTCCGTGTTCTCAGAGAACCCTGCGCTGAAAGTTCCGATTCTTCCCCTCTTTGTTTTCAATAACTTCCACGATCCTTTTCCCGCAACTCCTTCCGTTTCACATTCATACGAAAAACACCGGGGGGGTGGGGGGTCTCAAAGCGAAGCTCCGGCGAAGGTTTCAGAAAACGGGCACCTTCGAGTACCTCGCGGCTAGGAAAGCTCGGGAGTGGGTAGCGGCGGAGCGGGCTTGCGGAGTCGGAACCACGCAAAGAGTGCCAGGAAGGCGAAGAAGGCGCCGATGGAGTCCAGCAGGGAATCGTAGGGCGAAGCGGTACGGCTGGCGACGAATGCTTGGTGGATCTCGTCGAGGCAAGAGTAGCCGGCGGCGATCACCAGCGCGGTCAGTCCCCAGGACCAGTGCCAGCCCTTACGTGCGCCGCGAACGGCTCGATACAGCAGCAGGCAGAAGATGAAATATTCGGTGAAATGCGCGCTTTTGCGGATGATGTGGTGGATGAGATCGATGCGGTCCGTGGAAAACGACGGGAATAGCCATCGCAAAATCGGCTCGAAGAACCAGCCGGTGTGCTGGGCGGAAAACGTATCCGTCGACATCGTGAAGATGAAGCAGGCCCAGAGCAGCGCGGGCCACCAGGTGCGCAGCCAGGCTGGAACGAGCAAGCCGCCAAGGCGAGGTTGCATTTCGGACATTTGCGGCGCGGGTCGCGGGTTGCGCCAGGGCTGTTCGGACACGGACCGTACTCTCCGGGAGAAGCCGCAGGGCTGCAAAGACTTCGCCCTGCGCTACAAGTCTCCCCATCTCTATTTTAGCGTGCGCGGTTACGGATTGCTCATGCGGAAAAATGATTGTTGCCATCGCAAACGCCACCGCGTTGCTACCTGTAGCGCAGGGCGAAGTCCGCGTAGCCCTGCGGCTTTCGCGCCGACTCATGCCGAAACCGCAAAGCATTTTCGGTGAAGACACTCTACTCGATGCGATAGTTGGGAGCTTCCCGAGTGATGATAACGTCGTGCACATGACTTTCGCGCAGGCCCGCGGAGGTAATGCGCACAAAGCGGCCATTGGATTTGAGGTCGGCTAGCGTGGGCGCCCCAACGTAGCCCATGCCGCTCTTAAGCCCGCCGACCAATTGATCGGTGAGTGCACCGAGCGAACCTTTGTAGGGGACGCGGCCTTCCACGCCTTCGGGAACGGATTTGCCGCGCTCGCGGTCGGAATCGTCTTGCACGGTGGCGTAGCGGTCGGAGCCGGCGTCCATCGCCGCCGTCGAGCCCATTCCGCGGTAGGACTTAAAGGTGCGGCCTTGGTAGAGAATGGTTTCGCCGGGAGATTCCTCGGTGCCGGCAAAAAGGCTGCCGATCATCACGCAGGACGCGCCAGCTGCGATGGCCTTAGTGATGTCGCCGGAAAATTTGATGCCGCCGTCGGCGATAATCGGCACGCCGGTACCTTCGGCGGCGCGCGACGCTTCGATGATCGCAGTGAGCTGCGGCACGCCAGCGCCGGTGACCACTCGCGTGGTGCAGATCGACCCTGGGCCAATGCCGACTTTGAGGCCGTCGATGCCGAGGGCGATCAAGTCTTTCGCGCCCTCGTAGGTGGCGACGTTGCCGGCGATGATTTGGATTTCGGGAAGGCGATGCTTGATCGCTTTGACGGCTTCCATGACACGCTGCGAATGGCCGTGAGCGGTGTCGATGGCCAGAACATCGGCTTTGGTTTTGGCCATTTCGACGGCGCGCTCGAGGAAGTCGCCGGTGGCGCCGACGGCTGCGCCAACGCGAAGGCGGCCATGATCGTCTTTCGCGGCGCGCGGATATTCAAGTTTTTTCTGGATGTCCTTTACGGTGATCAGGCCCTTGAGGTTGAAGTCCGAATCCACGACGAGAAGCTTTTCGATGCGATGCTTTTGCAGGATGCGTTCGGCTTCATCGAGGGTAGTGCCGACAGGAACGGTGATGAGATTGTCCTTGGTCATCACGGAGCTGACCAGCTGGTTGTGATTTTTCTCAAAGCGCAAGTCGCGGTTGGTGAGGATGCCGGTAAGGCGCGACCCGCGGGTGACCGGAAGGCCGGAGATGCGGTACTTCTCCATGATCTCAAGGGCCTGCCGCAGGGTAATGTTCGGAGAAATCGTGACAGGGTCAACAATCATGCCGCTTTCCGACCGCTTCACGCGATCCACTTCTTCGGCCTGGCGGTCGATGGTCATGTTGCGGTGAATGATGCCGATGCCACCCTGGCGGGCGATCGCCATGGCAAGGTTCGACTCCGTAACAGTGTCCATCGCGGCGGACGCCAATGGGATATTCAGGGAGACTTTGCGCGTGAAGCAGGTACGGGTGTCAACCTCGGTGGGCAAAATGGAGGACTTACCGGGGAGGAGCAGCACGTCGTCAAAGGTAAGGCCTTCGGGAATCGGACCGTCGATCATTCCATCCTCTTTCGGGAGAAGTGGGCATAAAACAGCGCAGCCCAGCGGGCGCCCGCTGGGCTGTAGAAGAAATTCATCGAATCGAAAAAATGCGTCACTGTGAATTTTTATTGTAGCGGCCCGAGGCGGTTAGGGTCAAGCCGCGCCGAAGCGGGACGAAAATGAGCGCGCGGGTTCTAGGGGGTAGTCGGGGGGGCCGCCAGGACAGCGCCGAGTTCATCGAACAGGCGATCGGCTTCGGCCGGACGATATTGCTTTTCGACCATGGCACTGAAAATGGGATAGAGGAAGCGCCCGTACTTTTTGAGGGCAGCCCCGTCGTGGGAAGCGATCGCGGCTTCAATGGACTCCACCGTGGCCGGGGTGACAAGCTCGAGGCGGCCGACGAAAACTCTCGAGAGTTGAACGGGAGTGGGAGTGATGGAGAGGGGAAGAATGGAGTCGACATATTGCCGCGGCACGATGTAGATGAGGCGGCTGCCCTCTTCAAACCAGGTGTCGCCCCAGGTTTCGAGCATGGCATAGGCCTCGTCGGGATAGAGGCCTTGCGCAACGAGAAGGTCTTCGAGGTCGCGCCGAACAGAGTTGATCGTGCCGCTGACAGACGGCGCCTCGAAAATGGCGTGATCTTGCGGCGACGCGGCAATGTGGTAGCCGATCTTGTCGCCGCGCCGCTCGAAAACGATAAGTGTAGGAATGGGCTGACCGGCCCGATTGTCGAAGAGAATTGCGCCTGAGGGCAGGACTTTCGCGGACAGGGGAAGCGAGACGGTGGAGACGCCGCGGTAGAAGAGAAATTTTTCGCGTTGCTCGCCGGTGGGTGTTTGCACGGAAATTGGAGTCGCGGAGGTTTGGCGCGCCGCGTAGTAGCGGCTCGCACCTTTGTCTCGGGGAAAGTCTCCCGCGAGATTCGGCGCTAGGGTGATGGAATCCCAGGCGATGCTGCCGTCTTCGTGCGGTTGGTAGAGAGCGTCGGAGGTGAGCGAAGTAGACGGCTGAACGCGAGTCTCGTGGGGATACCACTCGGTGATAAAGCCCTTGGAAAAAGAGACGTGCACGGAAATTGAGGTTTCCTGAGACGTGTAGAAATAGATGACGGGGGTCTCCATCCGGACGGTGCCACGAAGAATCGCTTTGGGTGAGCCGCGAAAGTGCTCGACAAATCTGGGCAACTCCGGAAGGGTGCCAAGGCCGCCAAGGCCGCCAAGATCAACCGGCAACCACTCGATGAGTTGGCCATCACTGCCAGCTATCGCGGTGAATGTGCCCCATTCGTGGGCGATGAATCCCGGATGAGCGAACACCTGCCTGCTGTGAAGGGGGACGGCAACGGCGAGGGCGGTTCCCAAGGTAGTCAGAAGTGCGATCGGCAGAAACGCCGGGCGCCACGCTACGAAAGCGGCTGCGGCAAAACGCAAATGCCGGAGCGAAAAAATGCTCATGGTTGCGACTCCTTGTGGCGAATTGAGATGTAGGCGCTACATACGGAAAGACGGCGCAGAGATCGGGAGTGTTAACGAGCTACTTTGTTCGGGAGCTACTTTGTAGACGAGCTGCTGGGTTGGCCTTCGCGGCCCGTCCACGATTGTTCCCAATGACGCCAGAGGGAAATGTCGCCAAGATCGAACGCGTTCCACCAGGAATCGAGCTGGGCGGCGTCGAGACGAAGGATGCCTTCGCGGGTCACGCCGGCAGGAGGAGGAACGAGGGCGGCGAGGCGGTTGTAAACGATGGTGCGCTCGACGCTGTTGACTCGGGGCAAGAGATGCCAGAGCGTGAAGGCGTCGCGGGTACGCGCTTCGTGCAGCAGGGTATTGAGTGCGGACTGGCGAGCAGACGGATTCAGTCCGGCCGCATCAAGCTGCGTGAGTGCTGCACGGAAAGCGTCGTAGGCGTCCTCGAAATAGGGCGCGCCCGGGCCGGATTGCAGGTGAGTAGGGCAAGCGGCGCCGGCGGGGATGAAGGATTCGCGGCCGTTGCGATGAAAGCCAACCCAGCCGAGCGTCGTGCGGAGAATTCCGCTGCCGGAATCGTCGATGTGCAGCGTGTACATGCAGCCGAGATCGACGGCAACGGCGGAGGGCGTGTCCACCACGAATTGTCCGGGCGGAGCCCAGATCGTTGCGTGAATGGTGCCGCGATCGAGAGCGATCCGTTTTCGACCGGCGCCAGACTGCAGCAGGCGCAGGAGGGTATTCGGATCAACTTCGAGGCGGCCGATTTTCGCGACGGCGATGCTGGCTTTGGAGACGGCGTCGGTCTCCAGCGATTCGCCGAGTTCGAGTCGCGTGCTTTTTCCAACAGGGCCGCCGTTTTCAGATTGTTGCGACGCTGGGGTTACTTCGACATCCCAGCCGTCATGCGCAATCGCGGGAGTTCGGGGCGATCGCGCGAGCCACAGGCTCGATCCGATCGCGAAAACCACGAGCAGTGCCGCGGCAAATCTTGGCGTCAAGACGTTGGCTGCAGTCTCAGACCACCAACTCTGTCGCCGCGCAGGAAGTTCGATCTGCGGGAACGGAGGAGTTGCGACGTTGTGACGGAATCGTGCGAGCGCGCGTTCCAGATGCTGAATCTCGGGATCTGAACGTCCGGAGCCATCCCAGAGGTAGTCATCATTCGTTGCTTGCTCTTCCCGCTCATGTGCCATCTGCGTCAACCTATTTTCCAATGCTGATATTTTTGGCCGTGTTCCCTAGTTCGCGGCGCCGGCCGAGTTTCTCCCGCAACTGCTGCATGCCGCGATTCAAATTCACGCGAACCGAGCCGTGCGACAGGCCTGTCTTCGCGGCAATTTCGGGTCCAGTCATGCCTTCTACGAGCCGCAGAATTAGAGTTTCGCGGTAGGCCTCGGGCAAGCTGCGGACTCTCTCTAGAATTTCCGCGGCCTCTTGCGTGTCGGGATGCTCGTCGGTTGCGGCACTCGCGTCTGCGGCCGCGGAGTCGTCGTTGCACTCGATCTGTACGCGCGGCTGGCGATAGTAGTCTTTGGCCATATTCCTGGTGATTGCGGCCAGCCAAGCGCCGAAACGGGAGGCCTCGCGCAGGCCCTGCAAACGCGAAAGCGCTCGCAAGAATACTTCGTGGACGAGATCTTCTGCTTCGAGCGATGGAGTCCTGGCGAGCAAAATGCCATGGACCATGCGCACGTAGCGTTGGTAGAGCTGCCCGAAGGCGTCACGGTGGCCGTCCTGCGCGGCCTTCACCAGCGCGGCGTCGGAGTTGTCCGTAACCGCGGACGGTTCGGTCACCGTGCGGGAGTTCAAAATCGCGTCGCCGAAGTCGAGCCCGCTGGCCATGTTGGGTTGATGTCTCTGACACAATTCCTACGTTGACAAACTACCCTGGAGTATAGACGCGGTCTCACGGCCAAGTGTTAACACGCAAGGTGACCCCAACGCGGTTCAAACCATTGGCGGGCGACATACATGATATCTTTATTTAATCACGAGGTTATTTATAGCTGGCATGCCTACTCTGCGCCGTAGGACGTTTCTATGTGTATTCGTCTTTATCGCTGCGACGGTGGGCGGACGGCTTTGGTCTGCATTGCCGCCTTCACGCGCTCAGAAAACAGAAAGCGCATTGAGCGATCAGGAGAAGCTCATTCTGCAGAAGATTCGGACACTACGTCAATTGCCGGACGACGTAAGAGCTCGAACGACAAAAAACCTTGCGCTGCAAATTCGAAATCTCCCGGCGGGATTGAATAAAGTGATTCTGGCTTCGGGGTTGGCGAGTCTTTCGACGGAAGGCGACTTTGGTCACGAGACCTTGCAGGAGGTTGCGACGACTCTGGCCGAGTCATTGCACGAGCATCCGATGGCAGATTTGCGGGGCAAGCCCGCTCCGCCCTATGCGGAATTGGCGCAGTTGGTGCGCTACGAGCACGTGCAGGCGGCACTGGACGCAGCGCCCTTTGCTGCGGCTGCGGCTAAGCTCGAACAGGACGACGAACGGCTGCAAGATGCGGATTTTTCCCTGCAGGATTTGGGCGGGAAGAAGTGGGAACTAAAGGTTCTGAGAGGCAAGGTAGTGCTGGTCAATTTCTGGGCCACTTGGTGTGCGCCGTGCCGTAAGGAAATGCCTGACCTTCAATCGCTCTACAAGAAACGTGAAGATAAAGGATTTGTGGTGCTGGCTATTTCCGATGAGGACGAGTTGAAGGTGAAACAGTTTGTGTCGGAACAGGACATCAAATATCCGATACTGCTCGATCCTGGTAAGAAAGTGGGAGAGCTATTTCAGGTCGAGGGCATACCGCGAAGTTTCGTTTACGGCCGAGACGGGAAATTGATCACGCAATCGATCGATATGCGAACGAAACACCAGTTCCAAGAGATGTTGGCGCTCGCCGGCCTTCCTTAGTTGGCCGCAGATTTAGCATTCGTACGGTGGGGGACATCCGCGTTGCGGTTTTCCGCCTTAAGTTCAATTCCTCAAGAATCTAAGTTCCAGCGATTCGGGTTGTCGCCGACGTGACCGTTTACTACAGTGTAGACATGCAACCGGGAATACCAGAATTTGTGCCGCATGCGCTGCTGAGGAGCGGGCATGCGATGACCATTGCCGCTGCGTATACGCCCAGGCGGTTTGTACTGCCCGAGGCGGAGGCACGTTTGTTCCGTGTGGATTCGTTTTCGCAGTTGCTGGGGCAGTGTCATTGGCAGCGGGGCAAGCTGCGGGACACGCCGGTGATCGTGATCGTGCATGGGTTGGAAGGCTCGGCGGATTCCTACTATGTAAAGGGCATTGCGGAGAAAGCGTTTCACCGCGGATTTCACGTGGTGCGGCTAAACCAGCGGAATTGCGGCGGGACCGAGAAGCTTACGCCTACCTTGTATAACTCGGGCATGAGCGGGGATTATCGCGCGGTGCTCGAGGAACTTGCGAGCGTCGATGGCTTCGAGAGGATTTTTTTCGTCGGGTACTCGATGGGCGGGAACCTGGTTACCAAGATGGCGGGAGAATATGGCGATGATGTTCCAACCGCGCTTCGGGGCGTGTGCTCCGTGTGTCCGGCAATGGACTTGTCTGCGTGCGCCGATGCCTTGGAGCGGAACGAAAACTACCTGTATCAGAGGCATTTCGTGAAGGGATTGAAGGCGCGGTATGCGCGCAAGGCGAAAATGTTTCCCGACCGGTATTCGCAGAATGGCTTCGGGCCCATTCGTACAGTGCGGGCATTTGACGATGCCATCACAGCTCCGTGCTTCGGATTTCGGGGCGCGGAGGAATATTACGAAGCGGCGGGGGCGAAGAAGGTGATCGCGAAAGTGCGCGTACCGATGCTGATGATTACGGCGGAGGATGATCCGTTCATCCCGTACGCTTTGTTTTTGGCCGCGGGCGTGGAGAAAAATCCCTGCATTCAATTTGTTGCGACCCAGCATGGAGGACACTGCGCGTACATTTCCAACCAGAGGGGAGTGGAGCGGTTCTGGGCGGAACAGCGCATAGTGGAGTTTTGCGAGGGGATCTGGCGGCGGGAAGTGAAGATCAGTTAGTTCGGGGGCCGAGGGGCTGTGTGAACCCGGGTGTCGGTTGAGATTGACTCTAAACCCGCATCCTTTGAAAGGCGCAAAGGGTGCGGCACCCAGGAGAAGAGGTCGGATCAGCCGAAGGGTATTTCCAGGGAGATCGCGAAGCCTTGGGTTAACAGCTGTGCCGAGCCATCTGGCGTGATGACCATGTCGTCTTCGCAGCGTAGGCCGAACTCGCCTGGAATGTAAATTCCCGGCTCGTTGGAAAAGGTCATGCCCGGCTCGAGGTTGGTTTTGCTGCCGCGGACCAGGTAAGGATGTTCGTGCCCGTCGAGACCGATGCCGTGACCTAGACGGTGGGTAAAGAATTTGTAGTCCGGGCCGTAGCCTGCATTGGTGATAACGGCGCGGGCGGCATCGTCCACTGTGCCGGAGAGGCGTCCGGCGCGGGCGGCGTCGAGCGCGGCGTCCTGGGATTTGCGGACGATCTCGAAGACGCGGGCGATTTTCTCGGACGGCTTGCCTAAGACGCTGGTGCGCGTCACGTCGGACTCATAGCCCTCCACTTTGCAGCCGCCATCGATCAGGACTACGTCGCCTTCTTTCAGCGTTTGCGGCTTCACGGAGCCGTGGGGAAGCGCCGCCGACGCGCCCAACAAAACTAACGCCCCACCTTGCAGCCCCATCTTTGCGAAACCGCCTTCGACCAGTTGGGCGATCTCGTCCTGGGACATACCCTCTTTGAGGGATGCGAAGACCGCGCGGAAGACGTCGAAGGTGGCGTCGCAGGCCAAGCGCATCAGTTCGAGTTCGTGGGCGGACTTGTGCGCGCGGCAGGCGATGGTGACGGGATCGGCGGAAACGTATTCGAACTCCGGCGCCGCCTGGCGAAAGTGGTCAAAGAAAGTGAAGCCCACGGTTTCTTCTATGCCGATGCGGCCAGAGCGGATGCCGTGGTCCGCGAGGGCGGTCGCGGCGAGCTGTGTAGGGCTTTCGTTTTCCTGCCAGGCGCGCACCTCGAACGGTAAGTGCAATTTCTCACGGAGGCGGCCTTCTTCGAAGGCGGGGACGACCATGATGGGGGCGCCGGTGCGGGGTATGAGCAGGCCGAGCAGGCGTTCGCTTAGGCCCCAGCGAATGCCGGTGAAGTAGTAGAGCGAGGAGCCGGGTGCGAGGAAGAGCGCGTCGTAGCGGGAAGCTTGGGAGAGTTGAGTCGCCGGGGATTGCGAGCCGGACGGTGCTCCGGACATTAGCTGTTGGGTATGCTGGAGGCGCGCGGCGAACTCGTCGGTGGTGATAGGCCGAACGCGTGAGCCGAGGGGCTTCAGTGCGGAGAAGGCGGGTGGGAGCGGCTGGGTTGCGGATTGGCCGCCACCTGGCGGGTTCACTAACAGCCCCCCGATTGAGGCGGCACTGGTTCCTTGCAGGAAATGACGGCGAGATGGCTTGGAATTGGGTAGGAAAGGGCGAATTGGCATTGAGGCGAAGAGGTTTAGTCGGATTGACCCGCAACTGTCAAGTTAGAAATGTCAGAAATGGAATGGTGTCTGAGACGGGGGAAGGACAATCGGGCGGGCGCGGCCTTTTGATCGCCAGCGCCGAATTCGCAATCCCGTTGTCAATAGTGCTGTCGAGTCTGCTGATAGGCCCTCGTTTACGGCGTGCAAATTCTAAATTCCATATTTTCTATGTAGGGTTATATCTAATCGTTTCTTCCCAACTTGGAATGACGGTCCTGGAGCTATACGCCTGTCGCGTAAGTATATTGGTTATATCAAGTTATGGGTCTCGGACATAATTTTCGCGCAGCAATTTGTGTCTCATTTTGCGCATTTCTTTGGAACAAGGATTGCACCCGTGAGTTAACCACTGTGAACGAGACATGTAGGGGCGTGGATGTGGGGGAAGGCGCAAGTTTCGCCGGTTGTTTCCAATCCATGGAAATTTACACGAATTTAGGAGGGCTAAGTGAAAAAAGCCTATAGGGGCACCTTGATTTGCTTGAGCATTGCAGTATTGGTATTAGGTTTGGCGATAAGCGGCCAGGTAAGCGCCCAGGTCATCAGCGGCGACTTGGTTGGAACGGTTTTGGACAAGACCGGCGCAGCGGTACCGGGCGCACGGGTAGAAGCGACAAATTCTGAGACGAACGTCAAGTACGAGACGAAGTCGAACGAGAACGGCGAGTATCGCTTGAATAACCTGCCTATAGGCACCTATAGCGTCTCGGCCTCGACAGCCAATTTTGCGACAACCACAATCAACGGGTTCAGAATCGATCTGAACAAAACCAGCACCCTGCCCATCACGCTGGAAGTCAAGGGCGCGGTCACCACGGTGGAAGTTTCGGGGACAGCGGCAGCGCTGGATACCACGACTTCTCAGGTGCAAACGACATTTGAATCCAAGGACATCTCCGATTCCGCGATTGCCAGCACAGGGGGCACCGGAAGCGGCGTTTTGAACCTTTCGCTGCTCAGCGCCGGAGTAGGGACGAGCGGCGGTGTCGGAGTAGGGACGGGTCCGTCAGTTGGTGGCCAGCGTCCCCGGAACAACAACTTCACGATCGAAGGCGTGGATAACAACAATAAGGGCATCACGGGGCCGCTGGTAGCTGTGCCGAATGATGCGGTTGCGGAATTTTCCCTGCTGCAGAATCAATTTTCGCCGGAATTCGGCCACTCTTCGGGCGGTCAATTTAATACCGTAGTCAAGAGCGGAACCAACTCGTTCCACGGTTTGGCGTACGTCTATAACGCGAACCGCAACTACAATGCCTTTGACAGCTTGAATGGCATTGGCGGACTCACGTCGAATCCCAGGTTTGACAACAACCGTTTCGGGGGCCAGATCGGCGGCCCGGTCATCAAGAATAAATTGTTCTTTTTCGTGAACTACGAGCAGGAGCCGCTCGGCCAAGCGGGCACGGGAGGCGCCGTTTGCTCGCCAACTGCCGCTAGCTTTGCCGTAATGAATGCGACTCCGGGGCTTTCTGCAACCAACTTGGCGATTTTTGAGAAATACGTTGCGCCCGGCACCGACGCAAGCGCGGGTTGCGCACCGATAGCTTGGACGGGTGCTAAGGGGACGCCCACGGCCACGCTGGCAACCGCGGGGCTGGCCATTCTGGCACCGAGCTTCATCAACTACAGGTATGTAACTACCAGTATGGATTACAATATTTCGTCCAAAGATCAAATTCGCGGCCGTTATATCTACAACAGCCAAGTCGGTATCGATAATAATGCCACGCTGCCCGCGTTTTTCCTTCCGCAACCGAATAAATTCCACCTCGTAACCATCAACGAATACCACACTTTCTCTCCGACATTGACGAACGAGGTGCGGCTGGGATTCAATCGCTTCGCACAAGTTTTCAGCTCTGGCAACTTCGCTTTCCCTGGCTTGGATAGCTTCCCCAACCTTCAGTTTAACGATTTAGGACAACTACAGGTTGGCCCGGATCCGAACGCGCCGCAGAGCGCAATTCAAAACACGTATCAGTTGGCGGAAGCGATTACGTGGACGAAGAGCGCACACACGTTGAAGTTCGGCATTGAAGGCCGTAAGTTGATCTCTCCACAGACGTTTACGCAACGCGTTCGCGGCGACTACGAATACGTCGATACAGTCAGTTTCTTGCAAGATGCCGCCCCGGATTACCTCGCCGAACGCAGCAATGGCGATCCGGTTTACTACGGCGATCAGTCCGCCATCTATTGGTATGTGAATGACAACTGGCGTATTCGCCGGAACCTGACGCTGAATCTCGGGATCCGTTACGAATATACAACCATCCCATTCACACAAAGAACGCAAAACCTTAATGCCGCCGCTAGCGTTCCTGGCCTCATCAACTTTGCGGCGCCGCAAGCTGCAAAGAATGATTGGGGACCGCGCATAGGCTTTGCCTATTCGCCTGGCGACAGCGGCCGCACTTCGATCCGCGCTGGTGCGGGCATCGCCTATGACGTGCTGTTCGACAACTTGGGCCTGCTGTCGCTACCACCACAACTCTCTTCCACGATTGACTGTGCCCCGGTAGGGAACTTCAACTGCGCGACCCCGTTCCTGGGCAGCGGTGGCATTCTCCCAGGTCCTGGCGGTATCGCGACTTTCGCGACTGTCGCCGATCAGCGAGCCGCGACCTCAGCGTTTGTTCCGGTCGATCAAAAATCACCCAAGTCAATCGACTGGACCTTGGGCATTCAACATACGTTCTGGAATGACTTCACCGGCGAGATTCGCTACGTCGGAACTCGTGGGATTCATTTGCCTGCTCAGATTCAGTTGAACAAGCAGTCCAAAGTAACCCCAACGTTCTTTCTGCCGACATACACGACGGCGCCATCGCAGGCAACTCTGGACGCCTCGACGGTGGACCTGGCCGCGATCAAGGCTACGACCGCGCTCGTTCCTGCCTACGGTAGTGCGGGTTTCGTTGCCAACATCACGTCGTTTCAGCCATGGGCTTCGTCGACCTACCATGGCCTGGCGGCTCAGCTGAACAAGCGCTTCAGCCATGGCTTTCAGATGATCGGAGCCTATACATACAGCCACTTGATTGACGACGCGACTGCCGAAGTCTTCAGCACGGTTCTGGCTCCGCGGCGTTCGCAAGACGGTCTTAACCTTAGAAACGATTACGCCAACTCGATTCTCGATCATCGTCATCGCTTCACACTTTCGATCGTGTACGACGAACCGTACTTCAAGAACAGCAATGCGTTCTTGAGGAACACCGTAGGCGGTTGGGAGATTGCGCCGATCTATACCTACCAGTCTGGACAATGGGTCACCGCGCAAAGCGGTATTGACTCCAACTTGAATGGGGATTCAGCCGGCGATCGCACCATCCTAAATCCAACTGGCGTATCGGGCACGGGCAGCGGAGTAATTCCACTGTGCACGAGCGCAGTGGCAGTGTGCCCGGCTACGGTGACAGCGGCTAACGCTAAAGGAAAGGGCGCGGGAGTCGTGGGCTATTTGGCAACCAATCCGAACGCGCAATATATCGAGGCGGGCTTTGGCGCTTTGGCTACTGTGGGCCGCAGTACGTTGCAGTTGAAGCCCATCAATGACGTCGATCTGAGCGCTCTGAAGCGTTTCGTCATCACCGAGCGGTTCAAGATTGAATTCCGCGCTTCGGCGACCAACGTTCTCAATCATGCACAATACGTCGGCGGGTTCCTCAACGACGTTCAACCTCCGACCCCGAACTTCACGGGATTTCAAAGGAACATGTTGTTGCCCAATAACCCGTCCTTTAACAATCCAAGTGCGGTCTTCTCGAGTAACCCTCGAGTCCTACAATTGGCTTTGAAGATTTACTTCTAAGCTCCATGAACCTCTTCGCCTAGATGTTCTGGGCGGGGAATACCAAGAGGCGCTCCGGCCTACCGGAGCGCCTCTTTTCCTTTTGTACAGCACTACTTTGGATGCTGAGGGAGGAGGGATCCACATAGGCGAGTGTTCAGCCAATTGACGGAGAGCGAACCGAGCCCTAAGATGCTCGCGATCAATATGGTTGGCTCCTCTGCAGATTTTTGGCGTCGATCGCGATGGCTGGCATTTTTTCTCCTGGTTCCATTCTGCTCCACCCTTGTTTATTCCGCCCATTGTCAAGTTCGTTATCTCAGTTTCGCCGAAGTTGCGGAAACTCTGCGGCTATTTGCCGGCTCGGGCTTGCCAGGCAGCGACATCGCTAATTCCGAGGCGTGGGACCGCTGGATTCGTGAGCAGGACGCGGAGGTGCGCGCGAGGATCGATCGCGGGATTGAAGACTCCATCAGCAACTTGATTTTGTATGGAACTTCCTACACCAACCTCCCGCGATTGGAGAGCATAGAGGGTGCGGTCGCGCCGGGCGGACAGGTTTTTGAAGCCGCGCTGGCGCGTGTGCATGCGCTCGTCGTGGCGGTTGCAGCGCCCAGCCCCAATGAACGGATCCGAATCGTACGGGACTTTCTCAAGCGAAAAGGAATCGTGGGAGATGGAGTACAACAAGTTCTGACCGAGAATCTGCAGAGATTCGCGGAGGAGCAACGTGCGTATCAAACAAAACTGGAGGCGGCAGAGAAATCCGGCGACGTGGACCAGAAGCTATCCACGCGGGGAACGCTTTATCAGAGCCGGGGCCTCTCGGCGGACACCTCACTCCTGGTAAATTACGCGCTCGAAGACACTCTACGCGCACTTATCGTCAAAGGTGTGCTCGCGGAGGGAAGCATTCGCCATATCGCCGTGATCGGCCCCGGACTGGACTTTACCAACAAACATAGTGGCTATGATTTTTATCCGTTGCAAACCATTCAACCGTTCGCCGCCATGGAAACGGCACTGCGGCTTAAGCTTGGCAACCCGGAAGACGTGGAAGTCGTCACGATGGATCTGAATCCGGGCGTGAACGCCCACATCACTGAACTTGCACATGATGCGCGCGCGAGCCGGGCCTACACAGTGCAACTGCCTCGAGATGCGGCTGCGGACTGGCCGCAGCCCGCCGTGGCCTACTGGGAGCACTTCGGAGAAATCATCGGTGCGCAGGCGAAGCCGCTCTCCGTACCGCAAGGCCTGGGAGGCGTAACACTGCGCGCCGTGGCCATCGCGCCGCGATTCGCGTCACGCGTCACGCCATTGAATTTGAATGTGGTGGCTCAGTGCGCGGAACTGGAGCAAGGGCACGGGTTCGACCTGGTGATTGCTACTAACATCCTCGTTTATTATGACCGCTTCCAGCAGGCTCTGGCGATGGCCAGTATCGCGCGGATGATGAACCCCGGCGGGATCTTTCTCGCCAATGATGCTCTGTCCGCTCACCACGTGCAGTCGCTGGAGTTTCTCGATCGCCACACCGTCGCACTCGCGACCAAGGGTCCGTATGGCGACAACGTACTGGCGTACCGCCGCCGATAAGGAAAGCCAAAACGGCTTGTGGTAAGCTCCGCGCAACAAGTTGCAAGCGAGAGGTCTTAGGTGACGTTTGCCGAATTCTGGCCGGCTTACGTGCGCGCGCACAGCAGGCCGGCTACGCGAATGGTCCATTGCATTGGCACGATTGTCGGTTGGATGCTGCTGGGCGGCGCGATTGCCGTGCATCGCTGGTGGTGGATTGCGGCGGCTTTGGTTCTTTCCTACGCGTTGGCCTGGCTGTCGCATTTTTTCATCGAGCACAACCGGCCGGCAACCTTTGAGCATCCCCTTTGGTCCTGGTGGGCCGACCAGAAAATGGTGTTCCTGATGGTCATCGGCCGAATGGGGGATGAGGTTCGGAAGTATGCCGGCGCGGAGAAGTGAGTTCGAGGTGGGGCGGAGAGAAGTAACGAAGTAATGAAGTAATGAAATAGCGAAGTAAGAACCCGAACTAAAGAACCAGAAGTCGAGAACCGAAAATACCCGCCGCAGAACTGAGATCGCAAGTAATTGTCCCGCTCCAAGCCTATTCCATGCTGACCGCGAGGATACTTTTCCCTTGAATCTTCAGCTCGATGCCGAGGGGCGGGCGGACATCCGAGCCCTGCACCAAGCTTCCGCGTACCCAGAAATGTCCTGGGATTTCGGTCATTTTCAGCGGGTCGAACACGCTGCGGCTACACGGGTTGCCGACCATCGGATGCTTGGCCGCGCGGAAATCGTAGTCGTTGATCAGCCTGTCCAGATCGGCGATGTATTCCAGCTTGCAATTTCCAAAGGGAACATTCTTCTCCAGTGCCCAGTAGCCGTTCGCTTGCGACGCAGCCCCAGAGGACAGCCGGATCAGAAGTGCCGGAACGCTCTCTCCCGTCAAATGGTTCACAAAGAAAAAACTTTTCGAGGTCCAGGGTTTCGCCATCTCGGCAACGGTCGCAATTTCCGGTGCGGCCGCAGTGGCGCGCGGCATCGAGGCGGCCGGATCAATCGCCGGAGCCGGTATTTCGACTTGCGGCGGGGGTGCGGCCGCGGGCGCCGCGGTATGCTTCGAGCGCAGCAGCCAGCGCGAACCGATTAAGCAAATCACGACGACCAACACGAGTCCCGCGACCATCCGGAAAGTGGGATTCGCAGCGATCCCCCGACGTGGCGCGCCTCCGGGGCCAACACCGGGGATATGCGGCATTTCCGCTTTGAATCGATCAGATTGGGGCTGGTCCGGCATGCTTCATCCGCGTATGGGCACAAAATTCCGACGACTTCCGCCCGGCGTGCAGGTGCGCCGGCCATGGCGGACATGTCGGCGATTCGTGCTCATTGTAGGGCGAGGCGCACGGTGGAGCAATAAACACGACGAGCCGAGTTGCCTGCAAGGAACCGCTTGCCAAATGATGCGCCCCCAGCGGGGTTCACAGGACTTGCTGTTATTGAGAAGGGTACAAGTCTGTTTCTGAGTCTTGTCTCGCGCAACCTGTAGAACCTACTGTAGTACGTAGGGAAAGGACCGTCGGAGGGAGCTCATTTCTCAAAATGCATCTATGAGCGGCGATACACGAGCGGCGGCCCGGGCGTTTGTGCGCAGCCTGAACATCCTGCTGAAATTCGCGCGCCTGTACGAATTCGGACACACTCGGACGGGCGCGCAATTCGAGACCACGTGGAAGGAACTGCGCTCCGCTTTGGATGAGAGTGGCGGCGGCGGATTGCTGCTCGGCGCATCGGGTAACCAAATCCTGCTGGACGGCGTGCCGCTGGGCGCAGCCGCCGGAGAACGAAGCTTCGCGCAGTTGCTCGCCACTTCCGGTATTGCCAGCATCCACTTCGGCACTACGACCACCCAACACCAATTCGCCCGATTTGTTCGTGGTTTTCCAAGTGGCAATGCGAAGCCCACGGCCCTGGCGGAGCAGCTGAAATCGGCGCTGGCGGGCGACACTAGTATCAAGATCAACGAAATCCGCTATGTGGCGGAGGATTCCTCGGTAGCAGGAATCAAGATGGCTGCGAATTTGACGGCCAAGGTGTTGGGCGCGCAAGGCGACAAGTTGAAGGATTTCTTCGACGATCCAAACAGGTTGCTCCAAATGATCCTTGCCGCCGAAAGCAGCCGTGGTCCAGGAGGAGGCGGAGCGGGACCTGGTTCCGGTGGTGGCGGGGGCGTTGGCGCAGGCGGAGCGGGCACGCTTTGGGATACAGGTGCCAGCCCCGGCGCAGGTGGCGGCACGGGCACTGGCGGCGGGGGCCTTGGTGGCGGTACAGGCACAGGCGGTGGCACGGGCACAGACGGTGGGCGCTTTGGTGGCGGCACGGGAACAGTTGGGGCCGGGGGAGGCGGTGGTTCGTCCGCGCCAGGCGCGGGGCCCAGCTTCTCAAGCCCAGGGCCCAAGGTTCCAGCAGGTGGCGATGCCAGACCGCAGGGAAAATGGCAAACTGCTTCAGCACTTCTGAACAACTCGGTCGCCACGGCAGGTTCCCAATTTGGCGTCGCCGGGCTGGGCTCCCTTGGTGGAACGACCGCCTATACCGTTGCCGAGGAAGACGTGCGGCAAATGCTCGGGCTGTTCGCGCAGTTGGGCAAATCGCGCAAGGATCCAGAGGCGCGCAGCGAAGTGCCAAACTTCCAGGCACGGCTCAGCGCCATGCCGGTACGCGCGCAGGTCACGCTACAGCAGGCCCTCGCGGGGCTGGCCGCGCAGGCGCCCACGGAGAAAGCGGACAAGCCCATGCTCCTCAAGCTGGCGGAGCACGTGGCGATACGATTCGCACTCGACAGTTATGAGCGGGGCGAGTTGCGCGTGAATGCCGTCAAGCAGTTGCTCGACCGCATGAACGCCGAGATCGAAGGCCTGCGCAAGATTTTGGGCACTCAGGAAGAGATGATGGCCAATGCCGGCCTGCAGGTGCAGTCGTACACCGAACTGCTCGATCAGGAATTCTGGGAGCAAGTACCCGACGAAAATAAAAAGGAAGTCCTCACGTCCGACGAGGCCTGGTGCGTCCCTCCGCGCAACGTGCGCGCCTATCTCGAGGACATGCTGCGCCGTGGCGAACTGAAGACTGTAAACGAGATTTTGATGAAGTATGCCACGTGCGTCGGATTGGAAAATCCCGAGGCGCGCCGCACCACCGCGATTGGCCTTTCCGACCTGGCGGAATTGTATGGCAGCGGCGATGGCAGCGCGCTGATGGATGGCATTCGCCGGCTGGGCAATCAGCTGGCCATTGAGCGCGAACCGGAGCTGCAGACCTTGATCAGCGCGGGCTTTGTGCGGCTCAGCCAGGAAGCAGCGTCGAAACGCTGCTACCCGGCGATGCAGCAGGCGCTGGCGTCGCTCGACAGTGTCGAAGCGCAACGCCCGGGATCGACGCAAAGTTTGCGGCCGCGCATCGGGGCGGAAGAGCGCATGCCCGAATTCGTGGAGGAAGCGCTGCGCAGCGGCCACCTCGGCGACGGCATGGTGGAAATTCTGGCGTTGATGCCCAAGGCCACGCTGCACTACGTCACCAACCGCTTCGGGCATTGCGGTTTCCGCGAGGATTGCGAACTGCTGGGTGAAATCGTGCGCGCGCTTGGCGCAGAGGCCACCAGTCGCCTGACGGAAACGCTGCAGACCGCGCCTGCCTCCGAAGCGGCGGAAACCGTTGGGCTGTTGACGCAACTTTCTCCGGACGCGGTAGCGAAAATTCTTCCCGTGCGTTTGGCGCAATGGCCCCGGACCGCGCACGACCGCATCGTTCGTCAACTTTCGTCCGCTCCCCTGGATCACCGAGTGCCACTTCTCGTCGCTCTCTACGACTCGCTGGATTCCATGATTCGCCCGCTGGCCATCGACGAAATGGGCATGAGCGGCCATCCCGACTGCATTCCGAAGCTACTCGAACTTGCCGAAGATGATGCAACACCGGGGTTCACTCGCGTGAAAGCCGTCGAGGCGCTGGGGCGCTTGCGAGCCTCCGCCGCAGCGCCGTTGCTACAGCGGATGATGGAAGGCCGACAGCTTTGGCGCTGGAGCTATCCCGAAGAATTGAGAATCGCCGCGGCACAATCGCTGATGCGCGTGGACGCCACCATGGCGCTCCAAAAGCTCGCAGCTTGTGGATTTGATCGCCGGGATCTGACCTTGGAACCCACCGATCCCGATCCGAATGCCTCGGTCATTCGGCAGCGGCGGTACGCGCGGCTCAAGCTCACTCGGAACTTTACCGCCACGACCACGAACTTGCGCGAAAACATCCACTTGGCGATACCTGAGATGAATCTAGGAGGGGGCATAGGTTCTGGAGACCGCCACCTTGCACCTGGCTCGCTCTTGACCTTGAAACTTACGCACGGCATCCGCCCCATCAAGGCCCAGGCGATCGTGCGGGGGGCTCGGCCACAAGCAATGGCCTTTGAATTTGTCGAGATGGATTTAGACGATCGGTCCAGGTTGCGGAAGCTGCTCCTGGAGCTGGGCGGCTTGCCCTTGGCGGCGCAGGCGTCGAACCGCACACGACGTCGCGGGCGTGTAGCCATGCTGAGGAACTAGCTCTTAGCGCACCTCGGAAATCCAGGTTGAACCGTTGTAGAAGCAAATGCGCAGGAGCGATTCGCACCCCCTCTCGCGTTTTCCCATTTGGCACCCGTCCGGTTGGGCAGGTACGTGCCCGGCCTTCAGTGGCGTGATCATCCCGGCAAATAGGACGTATGTACCATTGCTGCGATGTGCCAACTGCCCCTAAGGTACTAGTGCGGTAGTCCCATTCGTCGCGGCGGAGCGGAATGATAGCTGCAGACCCAAAAACGACCGCAGGCCGGGCTTTCGTAAGAAGCCTGAACATTCTCCTGAAATTTGCCCGTTTGTACGGTTACGAGCACGCCCGCACGATTGAGCACCTCGACACCGCGTGGCGCGAGCTGCGCACCGCGATCCCTACAGGCAACGACGGCGGCTTATTACTCGGCGCAACCGAAAATCAGCTGCTCTTGGACGGCGTGCCGCTCGAAGGCTCTCCCGCGGAAAGGCAATTCGCGCAGCTGCTATCGGCCGCCGGTCTCGCCAGCGTGCAGTTTTTCCCGTCGATCACCGAAGCGGAATTACGTCGCTTTGCGCGCGCGTTTCCCACCGGCAAATCGAAACCCGCGGAGCTAGCCGGGCAATTGAAGTCCGCCTTGGCGGGCGCGCATGGCATTCGCATCAACGAAATCTGTTTCGTGGCCACCGACTCGCGTTTCCGCGAAGCCAGCGTAGCAGCCCAACTGGCGATCTCCACCCTCGGCGACGACCAGGATCAATTCAAGCAGTGGCTGAACGACCCGCAAAAGCTGCTGGAGATGATTGCAGCGGCGCAAGGGTCGAGGATGGGATCCGGCAGTGAAACCGGTGGTTCGGGAAACGGGACAAACCATGGTAATGGCGGCGGTAGCTTCTACTATCGACTTGAAGGCACTGAAGCAACCCCCGGGGAATCCAATCGTGAGGGCGCCGACCCAAATTTCTTCAGCGGTCCGGTCGCCGACGCTTCGCCGGCTTTGTTTTCGCCCGCCGGCTCTGGCATAGCTGGGTCCAACATCGGCCAGGGAAAGGGCTCTGGCCACAAGCGGCCTTCAACGGACGAACCAAGCGAAGAGGAAATCCTTGGCATTCTCAGCGCCCTGACGAGCATGGGCCAGGTCGGGGCGGGGGGCGGTAGCGGAATGGCTGCGGCCGGTGCTTTCCACGAGCAGATGTCGCAGCTCCCCGGCCGTGCGCAGGGCACCTTGAAAGCGGCTCTCGCCGAGCTTGCCACGCATGCCCCGAATAGTAAGCCGGATCAGTCCATGCTGGTGCAACTCGCCGAACACTTAGCCATTCGCTTTGCCTTGGAGCGCTACGAGAAAGGCGAAGTAAAGGTCAACGCGGTCCGCCAGATGCTCGACCGCATGAACGCGGAAATCGACAGCCTGCGCAAGATTCTGGGAGCTCATGAAGACAAGATGAGCGAAGCGGGCCTGATGGTGGAGACCCACCGCGAAATCCTGGACCGCCAGTTCTGGGCGGCGGTCCCGGAAAACGGCAAGCGCACCGTGCTGCTGTCGACCGAGGCCTGGTGCATTCCCGCGCGCAACGTGCAGTCGTATGTCAGCGAGTTGATCGAGCAGGGAAATATCGCCGATGCCATCAGCGTGCTGCAGAACTACGCGGAGTGCGCCGACAGCGACGAAACCGACGCCCGCAAGAAGACCGCGGCCGGCCTGTCCCAAATGGCCCCGCTGTATGCCAAGGTCGACCCGAAGCTTCTGGTGGCGGCGCTACAGCACCTCGGCTTACGCTTAAACATTGAGCAGGATGCCGAGCTGCAGGGACTGGTCAGCGCAGCGTTCGTTCGCCTGAGCCAGGAAGCCGCCAGCAGCCGCAGCTACGCTGCGATGGAGCAGGCGCTGGATCTGGTTTCCGGTGTCGAGGCCCAGCGACCCGGCACAGCGCGCGACCTGCGCGCGAAGATGGGCATCGAGGAGCGCGTTCCTGAATTTGTCGAAGAGGCCCTGCGCGCGCGCCAGGCCGCTGCTGGCCTAACCAATGTTCTAAAGATGCTGCCGCAAGCGACAATGGAGCAGCTCGCCGCTCGATTCAACCGTTGCAGCTTGCGGAACGACGCTGATCACGTTGCGAATCTCGCCGCCGACGTCGGTGAAGAAGGTCTGCAGTGTCTGCGCAGTACGATGCGCGGCGCCCCCGTCGCCGAAGCGGTAGAAATGGTCGGCTTGCTTTGCAGGCTCGATCCGCAAGCGGTGCAGGTATTTCTGCCGTCGCGCATGAAGGATTTTCCGCGCACTGCCCAGGATCGCGTCCTCCGCCAGATTTCCGCCAGCGGCGCCCCGGGCCGCTGCCGGATCTTGCTCGAGTTGCTCGATCATCTCGACCCACTGGTCATGCCGCTGGCCATCGACGAGATCGGCGTCACCGAAGATCGCGAAGCTCTCCCCCGCCTGCTCACCATCGCCGACGGCGACTTGCCGGCGGGAGCCGCGATTTACCTCCGCGTGAAGGCCGTGGAGGCACTGGGCCGCATCAACGCCCCGGAATCCATCACCGCCTTAAAGCGCATCATTGAGGCCAAGAAATTTCTCGGTTGGGTTCAACCGCAGGAACTGCGCATCGCCGCATGGCAATCGCTGGAAAAACTGGACCCAGCCTGGGGCGCCGCGTTTCTACCCGATAGCGGCATCGACAAGGATGACCTGACACTCGCACCGCTGGATATGACACCGAACAGCAAATTCGTCCGCCAACGCCGCCACAAGCGCGTGCGTCTCACCAAACCCGTCACTGCGGTCAGCACCAACCTGAAAGAGGCCTGCAGCTTGCAGATCAAAACCGCGAGCCTCACCGGTGGCGTTGCGACCATCAGCCGGCACCTCGCGCCTGGCACACCGGTCCAACTCAGGTTTCAACTGGGCCTGCGCAACCTGCAAGCCACCGCGCTGATGCGCGACTATCGCGCCCAGGATATGGCCTTCGAAATCGTGGACATGAACCTCGACGAGCGCAGCCGCCTGCGCCGCCTTCTCGCCGACAACCTGTCGTCGCCAAGCCCCTCCAGCAAGGAAGACGCGGCCGTTTCGGTCGAGACCCCGATCCCCCTCAACGCCCAACGCTCGCGCTAACCCTCCCACCAACTGTCACGCCTACGGACTTCCTACTAGACCGTTAACGGATCGAGCGCCAGATGGGCGCGTTGATTGCAGAATGCCTGCTATCCCACATTTTTGGCGTCCGCGCATCGAAACAGATACAATTAAGGTTTGAGCTGGTCATCTGGTCTCGACCTGTAGACCCCAGCGGTCGAATACCGTCAGGAAACGGCGAAATAATTCATGGATGCAGCAAAGCTAGTCGACGGCGTAATCGCGCGATTCATCGGCACCAAGCACGAACGCGACGTCAAAAAATTGCAGCCCAATGTCGCGGCCATTAACGCCATCGAGCCCGAATTCAAAGCGCTCAGCGACGAAGATCTGAAGCTTCGCTTTCTCGCCTTGAAAGAGCAAGTTCAGGAACCCCTCAAGGACGCCGATCCCAGCGAGCCAACCTTCCGCGACCTGATGCAGAGAGCCTTCGAGCCTGTTCTGGTCCCGGCGTTTGCCCTGGCCCGTGAAGCTGGCCGCCGTTTCTTGAACATGCGCCACTTCGACGTGCAGCTGATCGGCGGCATGGTCCTGCACGACGGCAAAATCGCCGAAATGAAAACCGGCGAAGGCAAGACACTCGTCGCAACATTACCCGCCGCGCTGAACGCTCTCGCCGGACGCGGCGTGCACATCATCACCGTCAACGATTACTTGGCCCGCCGCGACGCCGAATGGATGAGCGCCCTCTATCGCGGCCTCGGCCTCTCTGTCGGCGTGATCGTGCACGACCTCGACGACGAGCAACGCCGCGCGGCCTACGGCGCCGACATCACCTATGGCACGAACAACGAGTTCGGCTTCGACTATCTCCGCGACAACATGAAGTACGACCTCGCCCATTGCGTGCAGCGCGGCCACCACTTCGCCATCGTCGACGAAGTGGACTCCATCCTCATTGACGAAGCCCGCACGCCGCTGATCATTTCCGGCCCGGCCGAGGAATCCACCGACAAATACTACAAGATCGACAAAATCATCCCCAAGCTGATTCAGGATATCGATTACACGCTGGACGAAAAGCATCGCCAGGCCACGCTCACGGAAGAAGGCGTCAGCAAGTGCGAACGCCTGCTAAGCCTCGGCAATCTGTACGACCCCGCGCACATGGAAGTGATTCACCACGTCTACCAGGCCCTGCGCGCCCACGCTCTGTACAAGCGCGACGTCGATTACGTGGTGAAAGACGGCGAGGTAATCATCGTCGATGAGTTCACCGGCCGCCAAATGCCCGGTCGCCGGTGGTCCGATGGCTTGCACCAGGCCGTCGAGGCAAAAGAAAACGTCAAGATCGAGCGCGAGAACCAGACCCTCGCGACCATCACCTTTCAGAACTATTTCCGCATGTACAAAAAGCTCTCCGGCATGACCGGCACCGCGGAAACCGAAGCCGCCGAGTTCGCCAAGATCTACAACCTCGATGTCGTCGTGATTCCGACCAACCGCGCGCTGATCCGCAGGGAATATCCCGACGTCGTCTACCGCACGGAAAAGGAAAAGTTTGAAGCCGTGGTCAACGGCATCATGCAGGAAGACAATTCGTACGCCAACGGCATCCGCCACTTTCACGAACGTGGCCAGCCCGTGCTGGTCGGCACGATCTCCATCGAAAAATCGGAAGCCATCGCCGAGATCTTAAAGAAATCCGGCATCCCGCACCAGGTGCTCAACGCTAAGCAGCACGAGCGCGAATCACGCGTCGTAGCGCAGGCCGGCCGCAAGGGCGCCGTCACCGTCGCAACCAATATGGCCGGCCGCGGCACCGACATCCTGCTCGGCGGCAACCCCGAGCAGATGACCCGCGACCATTTCCTGAAAAATAAAATGGCCATGCCTTATTCTTCCGCGCCCGCGGTAATTCCCGCTGACGGCGCGAATATCAATGCAGCGGGGGAAATCGCGCAACCGATCGCGCCGATGGTTCTGTTCCAGCACGAAGGCAAAATCTTTCAGGTTCCAGCCGATCAGTGGAAGCCGGTCTACGAGCAGTTCGCCCAGCAATGCAAAGCCGAGCACGACGAAGTTGTGGCGCTGGGCGGGTTGCACATTCTCGGCACCGAGCGCCACGAAGCCCGCCGCATCGATAACCAACTTCGCGGCCGCGCCGGTCGTCAAGGCGACCCTGGCTCCTCGCGCTTTTTCCTCTCGCTCGAAGACGACCTCATGCGCATCTTCGGCGGCGAGCGTGTGAAAGCCCTAATGTTCCGCCTGGGCATGACCGAAGGCGTCCCCATCGAGTCCGGCCTCATCTCGCGCCGCATCGAAAACGCGCAAAAATCCGTCGAAGCGCAAAACTTCGACGCCCGCAAACACCTCCTCGAATACGACGACGTAATGAACAAGCAGCGCGAGACGATCTACGCCATTCGCCGCTCCGCGCTCGAAGGCAAAGACCAGCGCGACTATGTCCTGGGCATTGCCGAAGATGTCGCTCGCGAGCTAGTGAACACGTACTGCCCGCGCGAACAACATCCCGATCAGTGGAACACCACGCAATTTCTAGCTGAGGTCAACAGCCAGTTCGGCGTCGATGCCAAAGCCGCAGGCGCCGATCCTACCGGGCTCAGTCATGACCAACTGGGCGACGCGACCGCTGAAGCAGTCGTCAAGCGCTACGAAGAAAAAGAAAAGCAGTTCGGCGCCGACCTGATGCGCTGGCTGGAACGCCGCATCATTCTCGACGTAGTCGATTCGCAATGGAAAGACCATCTTCTTTCGCTCGACCACCTCAAAGAAGGCATCGGTCTACGCGGCTACGCCCAGAAAGATCCCATCGTCGAGTTCAAAAAGGAAGCCTTTGTCCTCTTCGAAGACATGATGGCCCGCATCGACAACGAAACCATCCGCTACCTCTACCACATCCAGGTTCAGCAAGCGGAGCGCCCACCCGACGAAATGCAGACCCATCCGGACGCGCAGCAACAGCGCCAGCCGCAAGGCCCCCGATCAGGCGGAGCGCAAGCCGCCGTGGCCAGCGCCGCCGCGCGCGCGTCGGAGCCAGCCCCGCAGCGTTTGCCCGACGTCGCCCGCCAACTCGACCGCAAACAGCAGCGCCAACAAAAAGATTTGCAGTATCAGACAGGTGCCGCCCAAGCCGAACCACCAAAACCAGTCCGCGCCGCAGCCAAAGTAGGCCGCAACGACCCGTGCCCCTGCGGCTCCGGCAAAAAATACAAAAAGTGCCACGGCATAAACGCATGAATAGTCGCTCCGAAGTAGCACAGACTTCAGTCTGTGTCCGCGCCAATCACATCGCGGTCGATCCGATCGCCCAAATCGCCGCTTGTGCGCCGCACGCTGCCAACAGAAAAGAGAACTAAATGCCACCAGGACCAGCCCCACAACCAATGCCGGAGCGTTACCCAATCCCCGGCGTAAAAAATCTAGTAGCGGTCGCCAGCGGCAAAGGCGGCGTAGGCAAAACCACAGTAGCCGTAAATCTAGCTCTAGCCTTATCCAAACTAGGCCACAAAGTGGGCCTGCTCGACGCCGACGTCTACGGCCCCAACGTCCCCATCATGCTAGGCACCCAACAAGAACCCCGAGCCACCCCAGAAAAGCGCATCTACCCGGTAGAAGTCCAAGGCATAAAAATGATTTCGATGGGCCTCCTCAACCCCGGCGACAAGCCCATGATCTGGCGCGGCCCGATGCTCCACAGCATCATCACGCAATTTCTGCGCAGCGTAATCTGGGGCGAACTCGACTATCTCCTGATCGATCTCCCGCCAGGCACAGGCGACGTACAACTAACGCTGATCCAAACGGTAGCAGTCACAGGCGCGGTTGTCGTAACGACGCCGTCGACAGTCGCCCTAGCCGACGTCCGCAAAGCCATCGAAATGTTCCGCCAAGTAAACGTAGAAGTCCTGGGCGTAGTCGAAAACATGAGCACTTTCACCTGCCCCCACTGCGACAAGCCCATCGACATCTTCGGCCACGGCGAAGGTGCCAAGACCGCCCGCGAATACGACGTCCCAGTCCTAGGCGAAATCGAAATCGACCCCCGCATCCGGATAGGCGGCGACACAGGAAAGCCGGTAGCAGCCCAAGGCAAAGACTCCCCAGTAGCAAAAAGTTTGTACGGAGTAGCCCACGCCGTAACCGCCCGCCTAGCCGAATTGGGTACGACGACTCAAGGCCCGAGTGTCACGATCGATTGACCGCCGTCTCTGCGAACTCTGTGCCCTCTGTGGTAGATTCTCGGAAGGAATTTGACGACAGAATGATCCGACCCTATCGCGGCAAGCACCCCGAAATCGCCGCCTCCGCCTACATCGACCCCGCCGCCGTAATCATCGGCGACGTAGCTATCGGCGACGACTCCAGCGTCTGGCCCTGCACGGTAATCCGCGGCGACGTAAACTACATCCGCATAGGCGCCCGCACAAATATTCAAGACGCCTCCGTCCTCCACGTAATGCGTGACGAATACCCGCTTATCCTGGGCGACGACGTAACCGTAGGCCACAGCGTAACCCTCCACGGCTGCACCATAGCCCAACGCTGCCTGATCGGCATGGGCTCCATCATCCTGAACGGTGTGAACATCGGCGAAGGCAGCATAGTAGCCGCAGGCACGCTAATCCTGGAGCGCACAGAAATCCCCCCCAACAGCCTGGTAGTAGGTCACCCCAGCAAAATCAAGCGCACCTTGACGCCGATCGACCAAGCCGCCATCGACGAATACGCCAAGCGCTACGTAGCCTACAAAAATATCTACCGCGAGGAACCCACCGATGAGAAATAGATACGGCATCGCTGTCGTCGCCGCCACAGGCAACCACACCGTCATTCCGAGCGGAGCGGGCCGATCTTTTCTTCTGCGTTCACTTCCTGCGAACGCGTCGGCCCGTGCAGGGAGGAATCTCTCTTAGTCTTTCCATGGCCAATAAATCCAAATTCCAAGCCATAAAAGGCACCCGCGACCTGCTCCCGCCAGAAACCGCCCTCTGGAATCACGTCGAGCAAACCGCCCACGAAGTCTTTCGCACCTTCGGCTTCGGCGAAATCCGTGTCCCAATCTTCGAGCCAACGGAATTGTTTGCGCGCTCGATCGGTGCCGATACGGACGTCGTCTCCAAGGAGATGTACACGTTCGATGATTTCGAGTCATCCCAATTGCTCGAACACCGAATTGCCATCCTCACTTGGCAGGATCGCCCTGTCGGTCAAGGACCAGCCGGTCCGTTGGGAGTTGGCGCCGCTGCCCAATTCCAACCATTTGCATCGCTAGTGCAAGAATTTAATCTTCTGGCCCACGAAGCGTTTGAAAAAGGAAAGATACCCCGAACTCCGGAAAATGAATCTTTTCTGAAGATTTTCTTCGGTGAGGTGCAATCTTTTTATGTTTCGATTCAGTCGAGGTCGATTGAAGAGATCCGGAAGGCGGTCGACAGCCTAAAGGAGCGGATTCGTGGCCTTAGGTTTGGGGACTCGATATCCCTCCGCCCCGAGGCGACCGCCAGCGTCTGCCGCGCCTACATCGAGCACGGAATGCAGCAATTGCCGCAACCTGTGAAGCTATACTACATGGGCCCAATGTTCCGCCGCGAGCGTCCGCAAAAAGGCCGCTACCGCCAGTTCTACCAAATTGGCGCAGAAGTCCTCGGCGGCCAGGACGCCCCCGCCATCGACGCCGAACTAATCGAAATGCTGATGACCTTCTTCGACAAGCTTGAACTAAAGGGCATCGAGCTAGACATAAACTCAATCGGCCACAACGCCTCAAACTGCCGCCCAGCCTACGTAGAACTCCTCCGCGCCGAGCTAACCAAGGTAAAAGACAAACTAGGCCCAGACTCCCAGCGCCGCATCGACACCAACCCGCTCCGCGTCCTGGATTCCAAGCTGGAATTCGAGCAAGGTGTCATCGAGAAGCTCCCCCACATCGCCGATCACCTCTGCGATGAATGCAAAGCCCACTACGCCGCCGTGAAAACTCAACTCGAGCTCCGCGGCATAATCTACCGCGAAAACTGGCGCCTGGTCCGCGGCCTCGACTACTACATGCGCACCACCTTCGAAATCACCGCCGAAGGCCTAGGCTCGCAAAACGCAGTCTGCGGCGGCGGCCGCTACGACGGTTTGGTTGAGCTCTTAGGGGGCCCGCCAACAAAAGGCATCGGTTTCGCGATCGGTGAAGACCGCCTAATCCTCTCGCTTCAAGAACAAGACCGCCAATCCGAAGCTAGCCCAAAGCGCGAAGCGCAATCCTCAAACCCACCACTCGCCACTCGCCACTCGCCACTAATTTATATCGCCTGGATGGGCGAACACGCCTACGCCGCCGCCGTCCGCACCGCAAAAGATCTCCGCCAAGCCGGCTTCCGCGTAGAATTACCGCCCACCGAGCTAAAATTCGGCAAAGCCCTAAGCCACGCCGACAAGCTAGGCGCAAAATTCGCCCTGATCTTAGGCGACAACGAAGTAAGCGAAGGCCTCTGGACCCTAAAAACGCTAGCCGACGGCACGCAACAAAAGCTGCCAGAGCCAGCGTTAATCGAACACCTACGCACGTCGTTGTCGAATGCGAAGCCGTTGTAGTGGCGGGTCTTTAGACCCGTTCTCGCAACACCTGTAGCCGCCCTCTGAGAGGGCGGGATTTAGAGTAAGACTAGCCGCATCACGTACAATAGATCTCGCACGTTAACCACAAAAAGGATCACGACCTTGCTCGATTTTCTAGGCAACCTAACCCGCACCCACTACGCCGGCGCCCTGCGCGCCACCGACGCCGGCAAACACGCCGTGGTCCTAGGCTGGGTAGCCAAACGTCGCGACCTAGGTAATCTTCTCTTCCTGGACGTCCGCGACCGCACCGGCATCGTTCAAGTAGTCTTCAACAAAGAAACCCAACCCGAAGCCCACGCCAAAGCCGAACACGTCCGCAGCGAATACGTAGTAGCGATCGAGGGCAAAGTAATCCAGCGCCAGAAAGCAAACCCCGACTTAGCCACAGGCGATGTAGAAATCATCGCCAACAAACTCCACATCCTAAACAACGCAAAAACGCCGCCATTCCAGATCGAAGACGAAATCAACGCCGCCGAAGAAACCCGCCTGCGTTACCGCTATCTCGACCTCCGCCGACCCAAACCGCACAGTAATCTAGCCCTGCGCCACAAGATCCTCCTGGAAATCCGCAAAACCATGGACGAAATGGGCTTCCTCGAAGTAGAAACTCCGATGCTCACACGTTCCACGCCAGAAGGCGCCCGCGACTATCTGGTCCCCAGCCGCGTCCATCACGGCCAGTTCTACGCATTGCCGCAATCCCCGCAAATCTTCAAACAAATCCTGATGATCGGCGGCCTGGACCGCTACTTCCAAATCGTAAAATGTTTCCGTGACGAGGACCTGCGCGCCGACCGCCAACCCGAATTCACGCAGCTCGACGTCGAAATGTCCTTCCCGCGCCAGGAAGACATCTTCCACGTAATCGAGCAAGTGATGGTCCGCGCCTGCGCGGTCGCTGGCGTGAAAGCGCAAGCCCCGTTCCCACACCTGCTCTACAAAGACGCCATCCGCAAATATGGCAGCGACAAACCCGACCTGCGGTTCGGGATGGAACTCCACGAAGTAACCGACGCCTTCCCCCAAGAAGCAAAAGAAAAGCTGCAGATCGAAGGCAACGTCTTTGCCTTCGCTGCGCCAGGCGCAGCAAACTATTCGCGCAAGCAGCTAGACGAGCTAACCGAAAGAGCAAAAGCCGCAGGCGCCCGCGGCGCGTATTTCGTCAAAGTAGCCGCCGAAGGCGCAACATCCACAGTCGAAAAATTAATCGGCCCAGAAAACGTAGCGAAGCTAGCAAAATCGTGCGAAGCAAAAACAGGCGACCTGGTCGTAGCGGTCTCCGCCAAAACCCAAATTAAAGGCACCGAAGCCGCCGCTCTAGTAGCAGGCCAACTACGCCTTCAACTAGCCGAAGCCCTAAACCTAATCGACAAGACGCAATGGAAATTCCTCTGGCTAACCGGCTTCCCCCTATTCGAATGGAGCGAATCCGACAAAGCCTGGGTAAGCGCCCAACACCCATTCACCGGCATAGTCGACGAAGACCTGGAAAAACTGGAAACCGCCCCGTGGGAAGTCCGCTCCAAGGGCTACGACCTAGTCCTGAACGGCGTCGAACTAGGCTCAGGCAGCATAAGAATCCACCGCCAAGACATCCAAGCCCGCCTCTTCAAGGCTCTAGGCCTGACCGAAGAGCAAACCCGCCGCCGCTTCGGCTTCTTCCTGGACGCGCTAACCTACGGCACCCCTCCGCATGGTGGAATAGCGTTAGGTCTAGATCGCGTAGTCATGCTCCTAGCCAACGAAAAGAGCATCCGCGAAGTAATCGCCTTCGCAAAAACCACCGCAGCCCAAGACCTAATGGCCGAGTCGCCTTCGCCGGTTGAACCGGAGCAGCTCGAGCAAGTTCGCTTGGCCACGATACCGATTGTTACTCAAGCAGTTTGTCCATGCGGAAGTAGCTGGAAAATTACAATCGATAGGCTTGACCCAGGGCTCTCGGTGCCGAAGGGAATTGTTTGCCCGGTATCTCAAAATTTCTTTACGCACATTCCGTCCGGAAAATGGCGCGCCGAGCATCAGGAATTGAAAACTGGCGAGTGGAAGTTAATCGATCAGAGTCAGAGTTGACTGATGGTTTTATCTTGTTTTTCAACCTTCGCAGCTCGGAGCATAAAGCCTTCCTTCTTAAGGGGTCGGAGCTTCAGCTCCGACATTAAGATTGGGCAAACATGGGGCTTCAGCCCCTGAGGAAACATCTTATGGGTCGCTTGACACATCGCACCAAACCCGGATGGACGTACTTCGTCACCACCAAAGCCGCTCAAAACATTTCTGTGTTCCAAGTCAAAGAAGTAGCGGATATTGTGATCGCCAAGATGCTCGAGTATCGGAGCAACTATCTTTTACACGACTTCGTCCTAATGCCCAATCACCTACTCTTGATCCTCACCCCAAATGACTCAGTCACTCTGGAAAAGTGCATGCAGTTAATTAAAGGGGGCAGTTCTCACCAGATTCACAAAGTCCGCGGCAGCAAAAATGAGATATGGCAATCAGGTTTTCACGAATCCAGAGTGATAGATTTGGTCGACTACAAAAAGAAAGCCGATTACATCCGTTTCAATCCAGTTGCTGCAAACCTTGTTCAGCGGCTGGAACTATGGCCCTTCAGTTCGGCCAGCGGACGGTATGAGTGCGACCCAATTCCTCAGGGGCTAAAGCCCATCGCACTGACCGGCGCTAATGTCGGACCTAAAGGTCCGACCCCCAACCCCGGTTCCAGATCGGCGGGTGTCTAGGTGTCACGCATCCGCATCCTCCCCGAGGCAGTCGCCAACCGCATTGCGGCTGGCGAAGTTGTGGAGCGCCCCGCGTCCGTCGTGAAGGAGCTGCTCGAAAACGCGCTCGACGCCGGCGCAAAGTCCATCCGCGTCGAGGTCGAGGCTGGCGGCAAGCGCATGATCCGCGTCATCGACGACGGCCACGGCATGACCCACGACGACGCGCTGCTGGCCTTCGAGCGCCACGCAACCAGCAAGTTGCGGTCCGCGGACGATCTGATGTCCATCGCCACGCTGGGCTTTCGCGGCGAAGCCATGCCCACCATCGCGGCCGTCTCTCGGCTACTCCTTGAAACGCGCGATGCCGCAGAGACCGAAGGCACGCGCGTCGAGTTCGCCGGCGGAAAACTAGTCGGCGTCAAATCCGCGGGCCTCCCTGCGGGAACGACCGTAAGCGTCGCCGATCTGTTTTACAGCGTGCCGGCGCGGCGCAAATTCCTAAAGTCCGACACCACCGAGCTGGGGCACGTCGCCTCGCTCGTTACGCACTACGCCCTTGCGAACCCCGGCAAGCAATTCGTGCTGACCACCCCGACGCAGCAAATCGTCGATTGCGCGCCAGTCGAGCGGCTGGCTGATCGTGTTTATCAGCTTTTCGGAAAGCAAGCGCTCGACGAACTTGTGGAGATTCCCACAGCCTCCGCAGCCTTTCGCGCCGCAATCACCGAGCCCGAGCTTGACCCAAGCGAAGAGAGCGCCCGCATCAGCGTCTATGGCTTCACGTCGCGCCCGGAAATCCAGCGTCCCAACCGCAACGGCATCTACGTCTTCGTGAATCGCCGGCTGGTGCGCGACCGCCTGATTCTCCACGCCATTCACGAAGCCTATCGCAACATCCTGCCCGGCAACGTTTTTCCCGCGACGCTGGTGTTCATCGAGATGCCCTACGACGAAGTCGATGTCAACGTGCACCCCGCCAAAATCGAAGTCCGCTTTCGCCGTTCGCAATTCGTCCACGATTTCACGCGCGATGCGATTCGTCAGGTGCTCATGGGTGCCCGGCCGATTGCAAGTTTCGCGACAGCGGCCGGTGCTGCCTCCGCGGGGTCTGCCACGAATGGAGCCTACTCGCCAGCTTCCACGAATGCCACGGCTACCATCACGCCCGGCAACGGTATCGAACTCCCCCGAGCCGTCATTCCCCCGCTGCAAGAAATCGGTCTCGGTTCCGGCGTCGGCTCGGACGGCGGCTTCGATCTGACAGGCGCGCCGCAGCAACCCGTACCGCAGCGTTTTAGCTTCGAACCGGGATCTGCGTTCGGCACTAACTCTGCCGCGGCTTCCGCTGAGCCTGCCGAACGAAACTGGGCAGCAAATTTCGCGACGGCTAACAGCGACGCACCCGCCCGCCTACCGCATCCCGACGAAATCACCGACCTGAAACCCCTCGGCCAAGTCAGCGCCAGTTTCATCATCGCCGTGAATGGCGAAGGCCTGTGGCTCGTGGACCAACACGTAGCCCACGAGCGCGTCCTCTTCGAGCAACATCTCGAAGCCCGCCGCGCCGGCAAAGTCGAAAGCCAGCGCATGCTGATGCCAATGATTCTGGAACTCGCCCCGCGGCAACTCGTGATCTACGAAAAAATCGCCGAGGAACTCGCGGCCAACGGTTTCGAGGTCGAGCCCATGGGTCCGCGAAGCGTAGCGATTCAGGCTGTCCCCGCCGGCGTAGCCAACAGCGACGCCGAAAAGCTGCTCACAGAAATCCTCGATGGCATCGAGCGAGAAAACGCCGCCATTTCCATCGAAACGCTGCAAGCGAAAATCGCGGCATCGACGGCCTGTCACGCTGCGATCAAAGTCAATATGCCGCTCGACCAAACGAAAATGGAATGGCTGCTCGGCGCCCTCGCGAAAACCGATTGCCCGATGAGCTGTCCGCACGGCCGCCCAGTAGTGCTGCGCTATTCGGTAAAAGAAATCGAGCGCGCGTTCCACAGAATTTAGGTGCTTGCCTTCGCAGAACGTCGCGAAGGCAGTCTGCGAATTTTCGCCGATACACCGCGCGTCCGCTCGGCATTGTGTTGTCATCTTGAGGCTATGCGATGAGCATTGCCGAAGGACCTCAACCGATCTGTTGGCGCGTGCGCATACTTGGGTTGCAGGAGTATACGTTGACGTCCTTCGGACATCCTCGTCGGATGTCCGAAGAATGACAAGTCGAGCGGCGAGTTGCGGGACAAGGAAAGTCACAACCGTGGTGATTGGGCGCTGGATGACAATTACGGAGACGAATGAATGAGCGAGACGCAGAAGACAGCGGTGATTTTCGGCTTGGCGAACAAGCGCAGCATCGCGTGGGCGATTGCGCAGAAGCTGCAACAGGCCGGCTGGCGCCTCGCAATCACCTACCAAAATCAACGTTTGGAGCTGGAAGCGAAAGACCTGATCGCGGAACTGCCGGACGCCGCAGGATTCATGTGCGACGTGGCGCAGGACGATCAGATCGCGAAACTTTTCGAGGAACTCAAAGAGAAATATGGCGTATTGCACGGCCTGGTGCACAGCATCGGCTTCGCGCCCGAGAGCGATTTGAAGGGAGAGTTCGTCAATACTACCCGTGAAGGATTCCGGATCGCGCAGGACATCAGCGTCTATTCTCTGATCGCGGTGGCGCGGGGCGCGCTGCCTTTGATGACGTCGGGCGGCAGCATTGTGACGCTCACCTATTACGGCGCGGAAAAAGTGGTGCCACGATACAACGTCATGGGCGTCTCGAAAGCCGCTCTGGAAGCGACCGTGCGCTATCTGGCGAACGATCTCGGCCCGAAAGCGATACGCGTCAACGCCATTTCCGCTGGACCGATCAAGTCGCTGGCGTCGCGCGGCATTTCCGGATTTGGCGACATGCTGAAAACGCACATCGAGCGAGCGCCGCTGAAGCGCAACGTCGATCCCGCGGAAGTCGGCGCTACCGCCGCATTCTTGCTTTCCGATGGCGGCTCGGGCATCACCGGCGAAACCATCTACGTCGATTGCGGCTACAACATCATGGGGTTTTGAGCACTCGATGGTCGACAGTTCGACGTCCACAGTGAAGCCCATGTCGGCACCGGGCTTTACACCCGCCAGCCGAATCCTCAAACAGTACGTAGTCCCAACCAGTCTTCGTGAACCGTAGTAAAGTATCGCGGTCCATTGCTTACTCATGCCTAGACTAACGATTGCCATTGACGGTCCCGCAGGCTCGGGGAAGAGTAGTGTCGCGCGGCGAATTGCCGGCGTACTCGGATATTTGTATCTCGACAGCGGTGCGATGTATCGCGCCCTGGCGCGGAAAGCATTGCAGCGCGGCGTTTCCCTCGAAGATGAAGCGCAGCTTGAGAAATTAGCAGCCGACACACACATCGAACTAAAACCTCCAACGCCCGAGCAAGAGCGGGCCGGCTCGAAGAACGATGTGTTCCTGGACGGAACCGACGTTACCGACGCAATTCGTACCAGCGACGTGGCGCAGGCCGCTTCGCGTCTGGCGACCATCGCCGGCGTGCGCCGCGTTTTGGTGGCCGAGCAGCAGCGAGCGGGTGCGGGCGGAGGAGTGGTGATGGAGGGCCGCGACATCGGCACCGTGGTTTTTCCGAATGCCGAGCTGAAGATTTTTCTGGATGCTTCGCCGGAAGTGCGCGCGGAGCGCCGCTGGAAAGAACACCAGGAAAAAGGCGACAACCTGACCGTTTTCCCGGTGTTGGAGGAAGTGCGGGAGCGCGACAAGCGCGATCGCGAGCGCAAGGTCTCGCCGCTGGTCCGGGCCGAAGATGCGGTGATCGTGGACAACACGGCCATGGATGTGGAAGAGACGGCGCGGCTGATCGTCATGCTGGCGCGGGAGCGCGAGAAAGATTTTGCTGCAGCCAGGGGGAAAGCGTGATGCGAGTGCTTGCGATGGTGGCGATGGCCCTTGGTGGCACATCGTTGGTGCTGCCGATGATGGTCCTGAGCCGCGGCAGCACGGAGGCATCCGACGCCCAGACGACACAAGCCCAGACAGAAGAAGCCCGCAAATTCCGCGCCTATCTCGATGCCGATTGGAAGCGCTGGATGGAGGAGTATCCGGACATAGCGACGCAAGTCGGGTATCCAGGCCAAGACAACCGCTGGACGGACGACTCGGCCGCGGGAATCGAACGCAGGAAGAAGCACCTGGCTGAGAGCATCTCGGAACTGAAAACGGTTCACCGCGACGCGCTGCCGGAAGGCGAAAAGCTGAATTTCGATTTGTATTCGCAACTGCTGGAGACATCCGAGCAAGGATTGCAGTATGGCGACGATCCGATGCCATTTCGATTTGTGGTACCGCGCAATCTGTGGATGCCGCTGAACCAGATGGAAGGGATCCAGCAAAATGCCCCGGACGCGCTGGAGAGTTCGCCGCATCATAGCGTGGCGGAGTACGAAATCATTCTGGAGCGGATGCGGGCGCTGCCGGCATCGGTGGATCAGCAGATCGCGCTGTTGCAAGAGGGATTGAAGCGGGGCTACACGCCGCCGAAGATCACCATGCGCGATGTGCCCAAGCAGATCGCCGACCTGACTCCGTCCGACCCCATGGCCAGCGCGATACTGCAGCCGTTCACGGAATTTCCGAGCGCGTTCTCGGAGGCGGACCGTGCACGCCTAACCGATCAGGCGAAGAAAATTTACACGAGCGCGGTTGCTCCTGCGTTTCAGAAACTGCACGACTACGTGGCAGCTACGTATGTGCCGGCCTGCCGCGAAACCATTGCGGCGACGGCGCTGCCGAACGGTGCCGCGGCATATGCCTTCCACGTTCGCTGGCAAACGACGACGGATTTGACGCCGAAGCAGATTCACGAAATTGGATTGTCGGAAGTGAAGCGCATTCGCGCGGAGATGGATAGAGTCATCACGTCGGTGAATTTCAAAGGGAGCTTTCACGACTTCACCGAATTTTTGCGGACCGATCCGCGGTTTTATTTTGACAAGCCGGACGATCTGGTGAACGGCTACCGCGTCATTGTGAAGAAGATCGATCCGGAATTGGCCCACGAGTTTGGGAAGCTGCCACGGCTGCCGTATGGCGTTTGCCCGATTCCCGATTTCAAGGCGCTGTCGCAGACGACGGCATATTACCAGCCGGGATCGCCCGCGACGGGAAGGCCGGGTTGCTATTTCGTGAACACTTACAATTTGCACGCGCGGCCGAAGTGGGAAATGGAGGCGCTTTCGCTGCACGAGGCGGTGCCGGGTCATCACTTGCAGCTTTCGCTGGGGCAGGAGCTGGAAAACGTGCCGGCGTTTCGCAAGCATGTGGGCTATTCGGCGTTTGTGGAAGGTTGGGCGCTGTATGGCGAAAGCCTCGGGGAAGAGGTGGGATTGTACAAGGATCCGTACTCGAAATTCGGGCAGCTGACTTATGAGATGTGGCGCGCGGTTCGGCTCGTGGTGGATACCGGGATGCATTCGATGGGCTGGACGCGGGAGCAGGCCATCCAATTTTTCAAAGACAACACCGGGAAGACGGATCAGGACATTACAGTTGAGGTCGACCGGTACATTGTCTGGCCGGGGCAAGCGCTGGCTTACAAGTTGGGACAGTTGAAGATACGGGAATTGCGGACGGCGGCGGAGACCAAGCTCGGGGCCAACTTCAATGTGCGCAAATTCCATGACGCGGTGCTGGAGCAAGGGTCGGTGCCTTTGAGAGTGTTGGAGGCGCATATGCGATCCTGGACGGCGCGCGAGTGATCGACCGCGACTGAGAAGTTACGATCGTTTGGCGATGAAGCTGGTCGATGGAGTCGATTTGGAAGCCAATTTGAGCCTTCGTTGAATTTTCCATACAGGGCAAACAACCACACCCCCTATCGTTTTCGGCGTTGTCTGGAAGTGTCTGTGGCTAAAAGGGTTACGCCGCATTTCTTGGAATGGATTTGAGTGAAGAGTCTGCAGCCTTATGAAAATAATCGGTTTGCTTGAATCTTCTTGGTTTGCGCTGGTGATGGCAAACGAGTTTCGGGGGATGAAGAGACGGCGGCTGGGGCGGGTCATGTCTCGCTGGCGTCCAATCCTCAGAAGTGCGGTTATATTAGCATATAGGTACTATATGTCAGTGATTAATATAAGTGCTTTGCAGCCTGAAGGATAGCGGGCGGGCGTTCGAATGGGCGGTTGCAAAATCGAGAGAGAAAACGACTGAGAGCGGCAAAGAACAAGAAAAGTAACGCCGAGGCGCAGAGAGCCTGAGGAGCGCCGAGGCAAAGAAAGAGATTGCGAGGAAAGCGAGCGGCAGCTACTCCGCGGGGCGGTTGGTGATGGCGACGCGGTATGGGGGCTTGGATTTTTCGCCGGGCTCGAGGACATAGTCCTGGGCAGCCTTGGCGGGGTCGTAGTCGCGCCATAGCCAGGTCATTTCGGCGGGGAATTCGGCGGCGCCGTGGGCGGAGTTGTGGGTGCCTTTGCCGAAACTGAAGTGGTAGTCGTATTCGCGGAACTTCAAGGCGTTGGCCATGCGGAGATTGGCGAACGGCCAGTTGCCGTAGCGCAGGTCGAGATCTTCGGAGCCGTCCTGCAGCCATACCCGGATGTTGCGTTTGGGTTCGCGTAGGATTTTGTCGGGGTAATCCTGGCCGCCGTCGGGATTGGCGGGATCTTCCTTCCATTGGATGCTGGAGAAGCTGCCGATCCAGGAGATGACGCGGCTGAACTGGTCGGGTAGTTGCCAGGCGGCGTTGAAGGAGCAGATGCCGCCGGAGGAGAGGCCTGTGATCGCGTGGCTGTAGGCGTCCTTGCGAATGTTGTATTTGGCGTCGACTTCGGCGAGGACCTCGTCGCGGAGGAAGCGGGGGTAACGATCGCTTACGGTGTCGTAGAGCGTGCTGCGCATGGAGTCTTTGAGGGTGCGCTGCCATTTGTCGGAATAGGCTTTCACGAAATTGAAGGTCGGCGTATTGGGTGAGTCGGTGATATCGCCGGGATTAATGAAGACGGCGATCAGTACGGGGATTTTCTTTTGAGCGATTAGATTGTCGATGACGTTGAGGGCTGGATTGTTGCCGTTGCGGTCGATGTATCCGCCGCCGTCTTGAAAGACCATCAGCGCTGCCGGAATTTTTGGGTCGTACTGCGCTGGGACATAAATCCAATATTCGCTCTTCATGCCGTCGTAGATTTTGCTGGTGTGGATGATTCTGTCGGAGAGCTTGCCTGCGGGCACGGCGGGTTGCTGGTAGGAATCTTGCGTGAAGGCGGGGAGGTCGAGGCGGCCGCCGAATTTCTGGCCGTCGATGAGGTAGTGAAAGGAATGGAGTTTGCCCAGCGGTTCGATGTGGGCGGACGCGTACCAGAGATCGGACTTATTCGGTTGGCGCATTTGCGGGCCGGGGACGTCGTCGATTAAGAGCGTGGGCTTTGCGGAGGCTTGGACCGCGAAGAAGAAGTCTGGGCCGTGGCCGGTCCAGGCGATGCCTTTGCTGAGGTCGGACGCGTCGAAGGTGGCCAGGATTGCTTGCTGCAGGGCGGGACTGTTGGAGCTGGCTAACGCGATGAGTTGCGGGGCGGTCGATTTTTCGGCGGCGTGGGTAGGGGCGGAGAAAAGAATCGGGAGAAGAGCGGCGAAGCAGGCTTGGATTGCGGTATTGCGAATTGCGGTGCGAAGGGTTCTTGGCGTGGCGACGCGCACTCGGGTAGCTCCTTTGGCTCGGTGCATCATAACGCCGAATGTGGATGGGATTTGAGTTGAGTTGGCGTTTTGGCGTTTCGCGGAGCTTTTGCGATCTGGTGGAGCCAAACCCCGCGGTCTCGACCCTTCGAATCTCAGGGTGAAAGGCCGCGGCTACAGGGCTTCGTGGTAGGCTGCGTGGTTTGGGATGGTTTCACCGATCTCGAAGAGCGGCTATGTCGGAGGTTGGATGCGGACTGCTTTGATTATTTTGGCGGGGTTTGTGGTTTGGGGATTGTGTCTGGGTGTGGCGAAGATGATCGGCGGGCGCGGGGCGATGGGAGCGGCGACTTGGACTTTTTGCGTGGTGTGGCTCGTCGCGGCCGGGGTGAATATGTGGGTGGGCGTGACCAAGGCGGGTTATTCGTTCCGTGAGGAACTGCCGATCTTT
>Ga0185299_10001613_pt1 | contig 41032 bp, 32 predicted proteins | sample PaiPotPPA55metaG_FD_128002 | JGI IMG/M metagenome (GOLD analysis project Ga0185299, IMG submission 128002) | Iron sulfur acid spring bacterial and archeal communities from Banff, Canada, to study Microbial Dark Matter (Phase II) - Paint Pots PPA... ...
TCAAACCGCTGTTTCCTTGCCGGATCTGCCGACATTTCTCTCGCCAAAATCTTGATCGCTACATCCCGTCCCAGCCGCGTGTCCCGTGCCCGATACACCTCTCCCATGCCCCCCGAACCGAGCGGCGCAAGGGTTTCGTACGGGCCAAGTTTTGTGCCTGGAGCTAGGGCCATGAGTGGCGGCATTATAGCTCAGTAGCCTTTGGTAATCTCCACGTGATACCAACAGGCGAGTTCTGGACGTATTACGAGCAAACAGGAAGGAACCGAGTTACTTCTTGTTTGCGGACTACTCGTCCAGAATCGACAGTTAGGCCACACACTCGTGAACGCCGACAACACTGCCGCATGCAGCGTTACATGGTTAGTTGTATGTTCTGTGGGCGAAAGTCAAAAGGAGTGCTTCGCGGGACACCTCGGGCTTACTCCATGCGCAACGCGTGTAGGGGATCTATGGACGCGGCGCGATGCGCCGGAAAAAACGCGGCCACCAATATGACCATGGTGATGCCAGCAAATGCCCCAAGGATTGTCAGCGGGTCGCTGGAGCTCAACCCATACAGCATCGAACGCAAGGTCGTGGCTACTGCGAGAGACGACGTTAACGGAGAGTACAACGTTCGCGGCTTCCAACGGCAGACCCAAGGAAGTCTCGTTCACGATGGCCGCAGACTTATGAAACCGAAATGGATCGCATTGAACTCCAGGCCAATCTCCCAAGAGCGGCGTATGAGCTTCAGTTAGGTAGTGCCCACGATGTCAAGATGCATGAACGCACGATCACGGAAAACCTGGACATTGGTGCGCAACGGCCGCCTACGGCCTTAACCAAGGGTGGTCAATTTACTGGGAATGTTTTGGACAATCAAAGGGGTTGAAACAGGGGTAAAAGCTAAGCCCCGCCGAATCATTTGATTTCAGCAGAGCTACTCGCCCACGAGTAGTAGTGAGATTTTAACACGAACTTGGAAGTTAGAGATTCGGCGGCTCGAGTCAAGAAAAAAGAAAGAGCCATAAAAGCGTTTCCCGATGGACTCCTGACAGAAAAGCCGGGCGCGCGACCGTTTCACGGGCTAGGGTCGCGCCCCGGGCCTTTGCTTGTTTGTGGCGCTGCGAATTTAGAAATCGAAGCGCAGCGCGAATTGCATGACGCGAGCCGGTTCCTGGCCGGCCAAGTTGGTAATTACACCGAAGGTTGAGCTGGTTACGCCGGTATTGGGTAAGCCAAAGTTGGGGTGGTTGAAGGCGTTGAAGGCGTCAGCGCGAAACTGCAGCCTGTATTTCTCGCCGAAGATGGGGAAATTTTTGGCGACGCCCAAATCGAAATTGGAGAAGTGCGGGCCGCGCAAAGTATCGCGGCTACCGACGGTGAGTCCGGTGATGGGCGAAAAGGCGGCCGCAGCGGCTGTGGGATCGGCGAAGAACTGCACCTGACCACTGGAATCCGTGTGGATGTTGCTTTTTACTGCAGAAGGCGAGCCAGTAAAATTAACGCCTTGGTCGGCAGCGAGGCTGAAGGAGCTGCCGCCCCCGACAGCATCCAAGGCCAGCCCGGTGCGCCAGGTGATTATTCCCGAGGCTTGCCAGCCGCCGATGATTTCGTCGAGCCAGCGAGGGGCGTTGCGGGCGAGAAATTGTTTACGGCCGATAGGCAAGTCATAGACAAAGTCGCTGGTGATCTGGTGTGTGGCGTCGAACTCCGAATTGCCTTTGCAGGCGTTGAGATCGTAAGCGTTGCAGAGCACCTGCGTTGAGCCAGAGACGAAATTGCCATTATTATTGGCGATTATCGAGCTGTTGTCGATGGAATGAGAGTAGGTGTAGTTGAAATCCAATTGAAGGTTGTGAGAGAGACGCTTACGCACGGTCAGGAACATGGCGTTGTACGAAGAGTAGCCTTTGTTGGTGCCCAACGCATTGACAAAGAATTGCGAGGGAATGACCACGTTGGGCGGAACGAGGCCGAAGATACCCAGGGCCACGCCGCCGATGTTGCCCTGCTGCAGAGCAGTTTGATTCAGGGCGTAAACGGCTTGCGTGCAGGTGTTGTAGGGCGTGCCGAAGATCTGCTGATTGATCTGCGGGCAGGTCAGGCCTGTTCCCGCCTGGAGTTGATTTTCGAAGAAGGGCAGAGGAGCGACGTTGGCGGGAGCGACGTGCTGGTGCGCTTCATTTTCCAACGTCGTGGTGTCACCTCCGAAGGTGTGCTTGGAGGAGGGGTCAGTGAAGTCGACCAACTGGGCGGCATCGGCCAGGGCGAAGAGTCTGCGGCCATAGCGGCCGAAGAAATCGACTTCAACCTGGAAGCCACCGGGCAATTCCCGCTGCACACCGAGAGAAAACGTTTCGGAGTATGGCGTGTGTAAATGATTGTCTACGCCGTAATTGAAGATGGCGTTAGGTGTCACGGTGTTGGTAAAGGGCGGCACGACGACGGGAAACGGAACGGCGCTCTGGGAATTAAAGCGCGGATCGGATTGCAGTGAAGCATTGGCTCCGCCGCCACCGAAATTTGTGGCCACCGTGTTGCCGAAGACGTAGTTGCCCTGATCTTCCAGATTGGTGATGGCATTGATCACCGTCTCGTCGTAGATCAGCGAGGCTTGCGCGCGAAGTACGGTCTTGCGGTCGCCAAAGAGAGAACCGAACAGGCCCCTGCGGAAGGATGGGCTCCAAGCCAACGCGAGTCGCGGTGAAAAGTTGAGCTTGTCGGGGTCATACAAATCGGGAGTGCCGGGATTTGCTTTCCCGCTGAGGGAATAGGTGAGTTCGGGAGTGACGTGCGCGCCGGAAACTCCGTTGATCCCGTTGTCGAAACGAGTCTGCAAAATTCGACTGAGAGTAGTATTCGAGAAGCTGGCTTGCAGGCCGTTCACTTCATACGGGACTTGCGCGTACTGGTAGCGCACGCCAGCAGTGACGGTTAAATCGCTGCGCATTTTCCAGGTGTCCTGCACATAGCCAGCGTAAAGATTGGAACGGTAGTCGCGCCGATGTGTCTCGGTGCCTTGCGGAACGACGGTGCCGTTCTTGTTATAGGTGATGGCGCTTTGGTCGTTGTTGATGATGCCGAGGGCGCCCACGAAAAAATTGTCCCAGTTTGCTGCCGCGATGCCGCCGGGATCTTGAAGAATATTCGCGGGACGCAGGTTGGCGGGGAGGCTGGCGATGCTGCCGCCGAGGCCTTCCTGGATGAAGTCAAAATTGTTGGTCAACGTGCTGCGAACTTTTGTGGGATTAATTTGGGCACCGAATTGGATGGTGTGATGGCCACGAAGCAAAGTGACGTCGTCGCGGAAAGTTGGAACCGGGCTGATGTGTCCGATCTGGCTTTGGCGTGCAAACGGCGTGGCCAGGGCGCCGCCGAAAAAGCTGAGCTCAACCATGCCGCCGGAGGGATTAAAAAGAATCGGTTGATCAAGATTAGATCTGGTTTCTCCGAGGATCAGCTGATTGACGGTTCTGGGGCTGATGGTCCACGTTTCGCCCATCACGTACGCGTAATCGCGGACTATGTTCGGGCCTGTGAGCGGGTCGCCAGGAAATTGAATGAGCTGATTAATGGAATCCTGGTTGCGGAAGTTCACGCGACCAAATAATTTGTGCTTGGTGCTTATGTTGAAATCGAAGCGTCCCAGGTAAGAATTTTCATCGAGCGGGTTAGGAGCATTGAAGCGAAAGCCAGCGGTGTTGATTCCGTCTCCGGAGGCAAAATCATTAGGTGCGGGGTAGCGCTTCTGAAACAAATTTAACAGAGCGGGAGCTACGCCCGGCGCAGTGAAGCCTGGCGAGTTGGGGCAACCGCCGGCCTGCGAGCAAGGATCGAGCGCGGCGACCTGGGCAGCGGAAAGAATTGTGACGCAATCGGTGCTGACGTCTTGCGAAGTAACGCGGCTGTTGGTCGGGCAAGGATTCCCTGTGGCCGTGCTGGTGGCATTGATGTACGCGAGCTGCCCGTTCTTTACGTGGGGCAAAGGCACGAGCTGGAGTTCGTTTATTTGCTGCGCGTCGCGACGCCCTTCATAGTCGAAGAAGAAAAACAATTTGTCATGTTTCACTGGACCGCCCAGATCCGCGCCGAACTGGTTGCGGACCAGATTTGTGCGCGGAACGCCGGCGGCATTATTGAAAAAAGTATTGGCTTCGGTTAGAGCGGTGCGATTGTATTCGTGCGCGGAACCATGCCAGTCGTTTGTTCCACTCTTGGTGGTGATGATGGTCTGAGCTCCTCCGCGACCGCCATAGGCGGGAGTAATGTCCGCCACCTGAGTACTGAATTCCTGAACGGATTCAACGGGGATCGCGGCTTGAGTCCTAAAGGATTGGCCGAACGCGAAGTCCGTGGCGTCGATGCCATCCACAGTAATGTTATTTTGATCGGCGCGGGCGCCAGCTACGGAGCCATCGCGGCTACCGCTGGGATCGCTGGCGCTATTAGCACCCACTTGTTCACTTTGCGCGTTGACCACGCCGGGTTGCAACCGCAACAATGCGGACGGGTCATCGCGAAACTCGATGGGCAGAGAACCGACGGCTCGCAGATCAAAATTGTTGCCGATGGTGCTGTCAGTGGTGTTCAGCGTCACCGAACCTTCGGAGATGACCTCGACAGTTTGATTCACGCCGCCAACCTCAAGTTGAATATTTTGCGTGCGAGTGGTGGCGACCGCGAGATAAAGATTTGTGATGCTATAGGTCTGAAATCCGTCCTTGCTGACGGTTAAGGTGTATCCAGGGCCGGGCTGAAGGCGCAGAAAACGGTAAGAGCCATTGCTCTCTGTTTTCGTCTCGCTTTCAGAGCCGGTGCGTGTGTCGAGAATCTTGACGGTTGCGTCCGCTACTTGTGCGCCAGAAGCATCAGTGACTTCACCGGCTAGTGAAGCTACGTCTTGCTGAGCATTGGCTCGATGAAAAGGCAGTAGCAACAACAGGAAAATAACGGCGATGATTTGAAAAGTTATCTTAGTCACGACAAGTCTCCGATCGAGTGAGCCGCAAACACAGAGTAGCGGGCACACCAAAGGAGCAATCTGGCGACCATTGCCGACAAAAATCAGGAAGGAAATTATTGCGTTTTATTTCAAAGAGATTCGGCTTGTAAAATAGAGGGAATTTATACGTAGGTTTTATTGGTTATACCGAAATATGCAATTAAGAAGTGTATTTTCATATGACTTACAACTCTGAATAAAAGTGTTTATCCTGTACGCGCACCAGGAGTCTACCGACACGCTGGTTACAAAAGTGAGCGCCTTGGTGGAATAAATCCGCTTATGAAGTTAGTCGTAGGCGCAGAGATTAGTGAGCAGAAACAGAACGCGGAGCCGGGACTTGTCGGGTATAGCTCACTAGGTTGACTTATCTGTACGCGGATGAAGGACATTGAGATGTCAAGGCCAGGCTAAAAGTCGAGCCTTGGGCACCCTGACCAACAGAAGGAAAAACCCGATCTAGGGTTGATCGATGGGGGTGCCGGTGCGCTGGGCTACGATTTTGCGGGCGTTTTGATACAGCGCGCGGGCTTGAGGGATGCTGTCGACCGCCTTTTGGACTTGGGGATCTGCTTCGAGTAACACCTTAAAACCTTCCTGTTGGCCGAAGGCGGACATGAAGATTTCCTGTTTTATTTTGCGCTTGATCCAGTCCTGATTCTCCGCCATTTCAGGTTCGGTGTAGTGCACATTGTGCTTGGTCAAATAATCGCGGAAGGTTTTCATCACCGCGTCGTCCACTTCAAATTGCTTGGTGATAGTGGGTTTGGTGCCGAGATAATAGCGCGTGAAGCCACCGACTCCCGTTTCCACCGGGATGAAAACGTCGGCGCGGAAAAGAGACTCTTCAAATTTGTTCAGCTTGGGCGCGGCCACGACAATGTCGGGAGTGATGCCACCGCCGCCGGTGACCTGGCGGCCGCTGTCGGTGAGCTTGATCTCCGTGGGATGCTCGGGGACTTTGCGCTCGTAGTGATACTCGTAGAGAGAGATAGATTTGTAATCGCGCTGAATCAGGCGGCCGCTGGGGGTGTAGTAGCGCGCGGTAGTTAGCGCGAGGCCGGTATTTTCGCTGAGCGGCGTGACGGTTTGCACCAAGCCCTTGCCGAACGTGGTTTCGCCCACGATGAGGCCGCGATCGTGATCCTGCACTGCGCCGGCGACGATTTCGGTGGCGGAGGCGGAATTATTGTTCACGAGAATTACGAGCGGGACGGTTACGCCTTGATTGCCGCGTATAGCGACGTAGGGGCGGTTGGGGGAGCTGCGGCCGTGATGCGAGACGATAAGCTGACCTCTGTCGAGGAACATGTCGCCGACGGCGACTGCTTCATTGAGGAGGCCGCCGGGATTGCCGCGCATGTCGAAGACGAGGCCATCGAGCTGCGAGGCGTTGAGCTGCTTGAGGGCTTCGGCGATTTCCCGGTCGGTGGTTTCGTTGAAGCCGGAGAGGCGAATGTAGCCGATGCCGGGCTTGAGCAGGAAAGCGATGTCCACGGAATGGCGTGGAATTTCGTCGCGCGTTACGGTGAAGACCAGGGGTTCAGGGTAACCTTCGCGGCCCACAGTGATTTTTACCACGGTTCCTTTGGGGCCCTTGAGAAGGTCGGCAACTTCACTGGTGGTGAGGCCGTCAGTGGCTTTCTCGTCGACCTTCACGATGACGTCACCGGGGCGGAGGCCTGCATTGTAGGCCGGCGCGCCAACGTACGGGGCCATGACCACGGTGTGATTTTCGCGCGGCGCCACGACCATGCCGACGCCATAATATTTACCACGCTGATCTTCGCGGAGTAATGCGAACTGCTTGGCGTCAAAGAAATTGGAGTGGGGATCGAGCATTCGCAACATGCCGGGAATGGCGCCCTGGTAGACGGCCTTGTCTACGTCGACAGGTTCGGCGTAATTGTTCTGGACCACGTCCAGAACTCGGGTGAAATCGCGGACGGCGGACTGGTAATCGTCGGCTGAGGAACTGGTGGCGCGGACGTTAGGTCCGTAAACGGCCCCGAGGACTGCACATAGGAGCAGGACTGTGATTACAAGCACCAGGCCACGAAACTGTGATTTCATGCGGACCTCGGGGAAGTGGGCATCCAACCAATTATAACACAGCGTACTCTATTGCTTGGACGCGCCGCGCGAGCGTTTGACAGCGTTTGACACCGTTCTCTATGATGCAGATGGCCGCGAAAACGGCTACCAGGAGTCCATGCTAAGTATTCCACACATGCTGGTGGTGTTTGTGATTGTGCTAGTGGTCTTTGGGCCGCAGAAGCTGCCGGAGCTCGCGCGGAGCCTGGGGAAGTTGATAGCCGAATTTCGCAAGGCTTCCGCGGATTTTCGCGGGGCATTCGAGCAAGAGATGCGGGATATGGAGCGGCAAGTGCGCGAAGTGGAGCGCAAGAAGGCCGCGGACGCGGCGGCTAAGGCCGCGGATGAGGCGCCGGTGCAGGCGGCGACGTTTGCTACGCCTGCGGGCGTGGAGACACCGGCGCATGGGGCGGGGGAGTTGTGGGTTGGCGGTGCGGGCGTTGGTACAACGACACCTGGTGATGGGGCCCCGGCCTGTCAGGTGGCGGATGCTTTTGGGGAGCCAATTGATGCGCGCGTGACCGAGGGAACTACGGAGTTGGTGGTTACGCCGGTAGCGGAGTCGGTGGCGCGGTCTTCAGCGGGACCGACGGAGACAGCGGCGGAAGCCGCGGACGGAGCAGCTCAAGCCGAAAGCGAAAGCGTTAACGCGAATGTTAACGGAGGCGGTTCAAAAACAGTCAAAGCGGCAACTGCTGAAAGCACTATCGAAACAGAGGGCCAAGTAGTCAGTATTGATGTTCCTCATGACCAGCAACCCGCCTGAAGCAACGATCATGCCGACAGTGCCGCCGGAAGACCCGGGCGGGCAGATGACATTTTTTGAGCACCTTGTGGAGCTGCGCAAGCGCATTATTACTTCGCTGATTGCGGTGGGAATTGGCGCGGGCGTCGGGTGGTTTGTGGCTCCGCATTTTGTTTCGTGGATCACCAAGCCGATGCTGAAGGCGCTGGCGGACCAGCACCTGACGCAGCAGTTGGTGTACACGAATCCTACTGGTTTTCTGAGTCTTTTGATTGCTCTTTCGATTTATCTGGGACTGGTGTTGGCATCTCCCGTGGTGCTGTATCAGTTCTGGCTATTTGTGGCGCCGGCTTTATACAAGCACGAACGCAGCGCGACGACAGGATTTCTGTTTTCGACGGTGATTTTATTTTTGGCGGGAATTGGTTTCGGGTATTTCATGATGTTACCGAAGGTACTGAAGTTTTTGATCAGTTTTCAAGGGCCGGTGGTGCCGCTGATCAGCATCAATGAATATTTTGATTTGACGTTGATGGTACTGCTGGGCGCGGGATTGATATTTGAGTTGCCGGTGCTGATTTTCTTTTTGACGCTATTTGGAATTGTGACGCCGAAATTTCTATTTGTTAATTCCAAGTACGCGATATTGGTGATCGCGATTATTGCCGCGATTATTACGCCGACTCCGGACGCGTTGACGATGCTGGTGGTGATGGCGCCCATGGTGGTTTTGTATTTTGCAGGGATTGGTGTGTCGGCGCTGGTGGTGGGGAAACGGAACAGGCGGCTGGCAGCGGCGGCGGAGGCACACTGAGTGGATTCGAACGCGAGCGGAGTGAGATCTGATTTTGGGCTGTGCGCGCGGGCGGCGTGGAAGCTAAGCGCACACGTTGCGCTTTTTTTATGTGCCGGGCTTTTCAGTTTGACGGGGTGCAAGGCAAACAGCGATGAGGCGCACGGTGCTGCAGCGGGCAATCCGGCGGTGAGTGCAGCTAGGTCTTCGGGCGCCGGTCAGGGCAGTGCAGACGATGCTCCGGCTCCGGAACGCACCGGGGGATTCGACGGCAAGCTGGCGTTCGAACATGTGGCCAAGCAAGTTGGATTTGGGCCGCGTCCATCTGGCTCGCAAGCTATCGCGCAAACGCAGGATTACATTTTGACGCAGTTGAAGAGCGACGGGTGCCCGACAGAAGTGGATGCGTTTAACGCCGACACGCCCATCGGGCGGCTGCTGATGAAGAATATTTTGGTGAAGATTCCTGGTGATGACTCGTCGATTATTCTGCTGGGTACGCACTACGATACGCTGCTGCGGAAGGACATTGCGTTTGTGGGCGCGGACGACAGCGGGTCGTCTACTGCAGTGATGCTGGAGTTGGCGCGGCTGCTTTGCGCGAAACATGAAAAGCATGCAGTGTGGATTGCGTTTTTTGATGGCGAGGAAGCCATGCAAGCCTGGAGCAACACGGATAGCCGCTACGGGAGCAGGCAGATGGCGGCGCGATTTGCTGCTAGCGGGGATATTTCGAAGATCAAAGCGTTTTTGCTAGCGGACATGGTGGGCAGCCGGTCTTTGCACTTTGCGCGAGAGGAGTCTTCGACCAAATCGCTGGTGGATTTGATGTGGGCTACTGCCGCGAAGCTTGGGTACTCGGACACATTTGTGAATACCTCCAGCGGCGCGCAAGACGATCATGATTCGTTTTTGAAGCGCAAAGTTCCGTCGATGGATGTGATCGACTTTGATCGAGAGCAGGACGTGCCGTTCTGGCATACCGCTGACGATACCCTGGATAAAATCAGCGCGCGGAGCTTGGCGATCAGCGGGCACGTATTTCTGGAAACCGTGAACGAGCTTCAGAAGAAATAATTATTCCGGCGGCTGGCTGGCTGATCGGAGCCGTATGTTACATTCAAAATAGTTGTTATCCTTTTCATCCACAATGAAAGCAAAAATAATCCGAGTGCGATCGGCGGCGGGGGAGTACGCCGTTTTATGTGGCGCGGGGATTTTGCGCGATGCCGCCGGAGAAATTGGGAAGCTGGGCGAATTCTCGAGCGTGCACGTGCTGGCGTCGCCCAAGGTGTGGCGTGCGGTGGGAAAAGCAGTAAAGCCAATTCTTTCGCGCGACGCTTGGAAAAACATGCATTTGTTTGATGATGCCGAAACGAAGAAGAACATGCGTACGGTGGAATTGCTATGCCGCAAGTTGACACGCGCGGGGGCGGATCGTAAATCTCTGATTGTTGCGGTGGGTGGCGGTGTTGTTGGCGATGTAGCTGGATTTGTGGCAGCAAGTTACCTCCGAGGCGTGGCCTTAGTTCACGTGCCGACGACGCTGGTGGCGCAGGTGGACAGCTCCATCGGCGGTAAGACCGGAGTGAATTTGCCGGAAGGAAAAAACCTGGTTGGGGCTTTTTATCCTCCGCGGTTGGTCGTGATTGATACAGATTTATTGAGGACTTTGCCGGAGCGGCAATTCAGGAGCGGTGTTGCTGAGGTTATAAAGTACGGCGTGATCGCGGATAAATCGTTGTTTATTTACTTAGATAAGAACATGGAGAAGTTGCTGCGCCAAGACCCTGAGGTGTTAGATTTTGTGATCTCGCGTTGCGTAGAGATCAAGACTAACGTGGTTAGCAGCGACGAGAGGGAATCAGGGTTGCGCGAGATTCTCAATTTTGGGCATACGTTTGGCCATGCGTTGGAGAGCGTGACGAAGTATAGGCGCTACTTGCATGGCGAAGCGGTGGCGTGGGGCATGGCAAGGGCGGCGCTGCTGGGCTACTACCTTGGGATTACGGAGATGGAGGTCTTTGGTGGACTTGCATTGTTGTTTGGCCGAGTCAACGGATTGCTTCCTTACCCCCGTGTGATGCCCAAAATGTTTATTCGGGCGATGCAGTCCGACAAAAAAACGCAGGCGGGTAAATTGCGATTCGTGCTAGCTCGACGTCTCGGCGAAGCACAACCGAGTGAAACGGTTCCGATGAAGATGGTGAAGCGCGTTCTCCAGGACTCTTCACCGGCACGCCCCAGACGATTGACGATAACCGTGATCGAGCAATCACGTGGTTGAAACTGCCGCGCCGGTTAAGGGAACACAACCGTTGGGAACGCAGACGGAGGCGGAAGCGTCGCGAAAGGTTCGCGAAATGTTTACGCAGATCGCGCCGAAATACGATCTGCTCAATCACTTGTTATCCCTGCAACTGGATCGAGTGTGGCGCGCCAGAGCAGCGAAATTATTGTCGCCGATTCTGAAACGGCCGGACGCGTTGGGGTTGGATTTGTGCTGTGGGACCGGGGATTTGGCGCTTGCTCTGGCGCGTGTGGGGCCAGCGCGATTGATGGGAGCGGATTTTGCGCATCCGATGCTAGTCCAGGCGATGGCTAAAAGTGCCGCCAAAATTCCTTTTCTGGAGGCAGATGCGCTGCGGTTGCCGTTTGCGGATTCGTCTTTCGATTTGCTGACGGCGGCGTTTGGATTTCGCAACCTGGCGAACTATGAAGAGGGTTTGCGGGAAATGATGCGCGTCTTGAAACCGGGCGCGACGTTGGGAATTCTGGAGTTTACGGAACCTCCGGAAGGCCTTCTGGGCAATCTGTATCGATGGTATTTTCGCGGCGTGTTGCCGCGTATTGGCGGAATGCTATCAGGCGATCGCGACGCGTATACCTATCTGCCAAGGTCGGTGGCGCGATTTTTTCGTCCTACGCAATTGAAGACGCTGATGGAGTCGGTTGGTTATAGGGCGGTGCAGTATCGAGTATGGACGATGGGTACCGTGGCGTTTCACACCGCGCAACGAGGCATTCGCAACGAGACTTAAATTGTTTTGAAAACGAACTATCGGTAAAACCCGTGCGCTATTCGCGGGCCCAGCCGGAGTCGCCGCCCGCTTTGCGTAAGGCGTCTTCCAGATCGCTCAAGCCTTGTTTTAGTTGCTCGATTTCCTTCTGCTTGGCTGCAATTTTTGCGTCCTTCTCGTTGATGTCTTTGCGGGTGTACTGCTCGGTCATGGCTTTTTGCGGATCGGAATAATACTGAATCTGATCTTTTTGACCCTCACGTTGCAGGATGTCCAGTTCTTTTTCAGCGCGAGCAATATTTTCGCGTTGTTCTTTGAAACGCTTGCGCCAGTCGGCTTCGGCTTTGGCGTCCTGATCTGCGGAAGTTGGAGTTTTCGAGGAAGTGCCCGCAATAGGCTTGGAAGACTCTCGCGTCGAGGAATCATCCGTAGTGGACGTAGCCGCAGGTGCTGCCTTAGACCTGCTCACATCATCGTCGGTATAGATTTTTTTGGGTTTGGGGGCGGTTTGCTTGGCTTCGCGGGCGCGTCGGGCGGCGTCGGCAACAGGATCGCCAGTTTGCTGGGAGTTGTCTTGCTGGCGCGCGACTGCGATAAGGGAAGAGAACAGAATTACTGACGCTAACAGGAATGATTTAGCCTTCATAGAACCTGCTTTCCGCACCGGGACTGCTGCCACCGATTTACGGCCTGGGCTTACCAGTTAACCATCCGACATATCGATGCCCACCTCTCATTGTACTGCTTCGCGAACCAACCGGAGGGAGAGCGGCAGCGTAACGATAACTGGCCGGCCGTCCACCTAGGTCAGTACAGGTAGTGCGGTTGTCACGGCGTGCGGGACGTTAGATTTATAACCGGAGAGGAAAAGAGAAAAACTACGACCAGGGCACCAATGCCGAGAAAAGTACCCAGCGGAAGTTGGTACTGCGCGGCAATGGCCCAGCGTAGGGAACGCACTTTGCCGAGGCCACGGCGGCTGGCGCGTTCGGCGAGTCGGCGTTTCCAGCCAATGGCGTAGAGAGCAAGGATGAGGCCGAGGCCCAAAATGCTGCCCAGCAATGTACCGAGCAGGATGGTGATGAAAGAGCCACGCAAGCCCAGAAAAGCGCCGACCATGGCCATCATTTTTACGTCGCCGAAACCCATGCCTTCGCGGCTGCGAATGACCTTATATAGAGCTGCGGCGCCCCAGAGCAGCAGGCTACCGAAAGCGGCGCCGAGAAGCGCGTCGAGGATCCCCAACGAGCCTTCTGGCAGGAGGCCGTGAAAGAGACGAACATTTAGCAGGATAGCGGTGCCATCGCCCGGGGGAACGAAATAGGCAAAGATTAAGCCGGCGATAAAGCCTGGGAGATTTACGGCGTCGGGCAGGATGCGCACACGCAGGTCGGTGATGGCCAGGACGACGATGATGCAGGAGAAGACAATCCATTTGAAGGTTTCAACGGTCAGGCCAAAGCTGAGATAGCAACCCACAAAGAGCAATCCGGTTACGAGCTCGATCAGCGGATACATAGGCGAAACGGGCAGCGCGCAGGAACGACATTTGCCACGCAGCCACAGCCAACCCAGGATAGGTACATTGTCGTAAGGCTTGATGGGCGTAAAGCAGCGCGGGCAGCGCGAGCCGGGCGAAACGATGGACTGGCCTTCCGGAATGCGCGAAATGCACACATTGAGAAAACTGCCAATTATGATTCCAAAAATAAAAAAGAAGAAGAGGACCACGGATTGACTGTGCCACAGTCGAGGATGAGCCTCAAGAAACTACGGGTTTGGCGTGTCGGATGGCTAACACGTGCAGACTAAAGATCAGTAAGGCGGAGTGGCCTGCTTTGAAAATCTGTCCTTGGCGTTAGGTTCTCATTATGAGAACTTAACGCTATGCGCATCATTAAGCGCGCCGCGCTGGTATGGTTCTGGAACCAACATCCTGACGCGAAGGCAAGCCTGGAAGCGTGGTACGCAGTTGTGCGCAAGGCCAAATGGATGACTCCAATAGAGATGAAGCGAGTGTACGGTAACTCTGACCCGGTGTGCCGGACGGTTTTCAATATCGCCGGCAACAAATATCGGCTGACTGCGCGAGTGAACTACATATCACAAACGGTGTTCGTGTTACACGTGCTAACGCATTCGGATTACGACAACGGGGCCTGGAAATTATGACCACGACGCTGGAACTGGACAAAAAGACGTATGGACAACTGCTGGGCCGGGCGTTGCCTCACGTGATTCATACGGAAGAAGAATGTGAGCGTCTGACGAATGAATTGATGCGTCTTGATGAACTAACGGATAGTTCTCCCGAAGAAAAAGAACTGGCTGACCTGTTGACGGTTCTGATCGATGAGTATGAGACGCGACGTTATCCAATACCAAAGGCCAGCCCGCGAGAAATGTTGCAACATTTGATGGAAGCGCGGGACTTGACACAAAAGGATTTATGGAAAGTGTTCGGATCGAAGGGGATTGCTTCCGAGGTGTTCCACGGGAAGCGGGCGATTAGCCGGACGCATGCGACGAAGCTGGCTGACTTTTTTCACGTCGGAGTTGAGCTGTTCATTTAGGAGACGTTCTAAAGCCTACCCACACCGACACGGTAGTCTTGGCGTCATCCGGTAGCATAGGCGATTTTACGAATATTGTCAGAGGGTCATATGGCTGCTGACATCGAGAGGGTGATTGTTCAAGACGCGGAAATCCACAGCGGGCACCCAGTTTTCCGAGGTACTCGAGTTCCTTTCCAGGCCCTCTGGAGTACCTCGACGGGGGAGACACTCTCGATGAATTCTTAGAACCATATACAGGCGTACTTTACACGACTATCGAAATGAGGATTTTGCTCGTATGAAATGGTTCGAGCGCAAAATTCGACGGTATGAGCATCGCCGGTGGACTACGGATGACAACCGACGGGTGCAGCCGTTCGAATGGGGGCTGGAGCATATTGACGGCAATGCGGCGGAGTCGGTTCCGCAGGAATACATACGGCAATACGCTCAGCATGCGATTAAAACGAGTCATGAATGGTTCGCGACAACGCCGCCGCCCGATTATCGAGTGGACGGCGAGAATGTGCTTACGTTCCCTAGTTCGATAGAGTCGGCGTGGCCGGAAAACAATATTGTTCACGCGCAGATTTTCCCGGGGAAGAAAAATGGCGCGGCGGTGCTGGTGCTTCCTAACTGGAATGCCAAATGGCATGGGCAACGGGGGCTATGCGAATGGATTCAGCGGCTGGGAATTACGGCGGTGAAGATGAGCATGCCGTATCACGACCGGCGCATGGCCAAGGGGCACGAACGCGCGGACCAGATCTGCGGGCCGAATATTGGGCTGACGCTGCAAGCCAACCGGCAGGCCGTTCAAGATACGCGGCGATGTTTACGGTGGCTGGAGCAGCAAGGGTATACGCGGCTCGGATTGCTGGGGACGAGTATCGGGTCGTCGATCGGATATATCGCGCTGATGCACGATGAAGCGATTCGCGCAGGTGGCTTCTTCCACATTTCCACTTATTACGCGGATGTGGTGAGCCAGGGCATGACCACCAATCACGTGTGGGAAAGTTTGCGCCATCACGTGACGGTGGATGAGTTGCGGGAATATTGGGCGCCAATCAGTCCGATGCCGTATGTCGAGCGAGGTATGGGAGCGGATCGAAACTGCTTCATGGTTTATGGGAAGTACGATCCGACGATGTTGCCGGAATTGACGAAGCAGATGCTGAATTCGCTCCGCCGGCACGGTTCGAATCCGCGGGTGCTGGAGTTGGCCTGCGGGCATTATTCGCTCGAGTTGCGACCGTTCAGTTACATCGCGGGGTACCAGATGCTTTCGTTTTTCCGGCGGGCGTTAAGCAATCCACGATAGATTCGCCGGCGAATACGCGGTTAGGATATCGACTTCGGAGGGGAAGATGGGAACACCAATGCCTCAGATGGAGCAGTTGAAGAAAAATATGAAAGCGGCGTGGATGGCCGGAGATTTCGGCCAAATCGCGAAATATAACGAAGAAGAAGGAGTGCGATTTATCAAGCGACTCGAGATACGCCGAGGTTCGGATGTGCTGGATGTGGCGTGCGGAACGGGGAATGCGGCAATTCCGGCGGCGCGCGAAGGCGCGAACGTTATTGGAGTGGATATCGCCACGAATTTGCTGGAACAAGCGCGGGCTCGAGCAGCGCGCGAAGGGTTGAAGGTAGAGTTTCGCGAAGAGGATGCGGAGGCGCTGCCTTTCGGTGTGGCGGAATTCGATGCGGTGATTTCGATGTTTGGGGCCATGTTTGCGCCGCGTCCTGCTTTAGTGGTCACGGAATTGACGCGGGTTTGCCGAGTAGATGGCTTTATCGCCATGGCCAACTGGACGCCCACCGGTCTTATCGGTAAGAACTTCGCCATCAATGCAAGATATTTGCCGCCACCAGAGAATCTGGAAGCTCCGGTATTGTGGGGAAAAGAGGAAGTTGTTGCGGAGCGATTTTCTAAAGTTGGTTGGAAGGTCAACACCACGCGACGGCAAATGGAATTCAAATATCCACATTCGGCCGCTGAAGTGGTGAAATTATTCCGCGAATATTTCGGGCCGACGAAGATAGCTTTTTCGCGGCTTGATGCGGCTGGACAGCAAGGGCTGGCCGCTGATCTAGAGAAACTTTGGGCCGACCATAACGAAGGACCAGCCAACGAGACCCACGTCAAAGCGGAATACCTGGAAGTGATCGCGCGAAAAGCTTAGCACGACCTTCACAGGCACAAACTGGTTTTTTCGGTTGCATTATTTCGGTTAGGAAAATTGATGTAGCGAACCGATTGCTGCAATTCGTACCGTCATTCTTCGAGCAAGGCGCGAGTCGGTTCGATTCGGGCTGCCCGGTAGGCTGGAATTATGCTGGCTAGCAACGCGACCGCGGCGAGCAGCGCTGCAACTGCAGCAAAAGTTAGCGGATCGTACGCAGCGATGCCGTAAATGAAGCTGGCTAACACCTTTCCTAAGGCCAGCGCGCCAACAACGCCAAGAAGCAGACCTGTCAGCGCGGGCTTCATTCCTTCGGTGACAATCAACCGCAAAATATCTTTCACCTCTGCGCCCAACGCCACACGAATCCCGATTTCTCGCACACGGCGACGGACCGCGAAAGAGAGCACGCTATAAATTCCTACCGCTGCCAACAACAACGCGAGCGCAGCAAAGGCCGCGAGGAGCAGCATGCTGAAACGGCGCTGGGAAAGGGAAATGTCGACGACCTCGTCCATGGTCATGATGTCGGTCACGGGCTGATCGCTGTCGACGGAATGAATTGCGGCCGTCACGGCGGAGACGAGGCTGGTGGGTTGCGATTGCGTGCGCACCGCAAGTTGCATTGGAGAGGAATGCCAGTCGCCGAGGCTGGACCCAGAGAGTTGGTTGGCGGGCAAATAGACGGTGGCTGAGGAGGCGGCCATGTCCATGCCTTCCAGCTTCACGTCGCCGACGATACCAACGATTTGTCGGACTCGGTCGGGGTAGAAGGTCATGGTGAGGTGCCTGCCGATGGGATCCTCATTGGGCCAGAAACGCTTGGCCATTGACTCACTTATCAGGACTACGCCAGGACGATCCGGCGCATCACCGGCGGAGAGATCGCGGCCACGGAGTAACGGGATGCGCATGGTGCTCAAATAGCCGGTCGTAATAGTTCGGGTATCGATCTCGGGTTGATCGGACATAGCCTGAACAGCGCGGCCTTCGATGGCGACGGGTTGATGAGAGCCTTCGCCATTAAGAGGAAGATCATCGATCAGGCCAGCGGATACGACTCCGGGCAAAGCGCGCACTTTTGATAGCACGCGATCGAAAAACGCGACCTCGTCGATGGGGCGTGAATACTTATTGCGTGGAACAACTACGTTCATCGTCAAAACGCCGTGAGGGTCGAAGCCTGCGTCGAGCGTGCTCAAAAGCCGCAGGCTGCGAATCATCAGACCTGCACCGACCAACAAAATCAGTGAGAGCGCGACCTCGGACACTACTAGGATGCTTCTGGTGCGGCGGCCGGCGGAGTCGGAGTCTGTCTTTCCCAGGCCTTGTTTCAGCGCATCGTTGACGTTGGTTTTTGTCATGCGGATCGCGGGCAGCAGGCCAGCGATTACGCCAGTGACGATGGAAATAAAGACGGTGAAGGCGAGGACAAGACCATCGAGGCTAACTACCGTGGATTTGGGCAAATTATCGGATAGGAATTTTAGCGTCAGAGCTATGCCGAAACGTGCGAGGAGTAGGCCGACTGCGCCGCCAGCGAGAGACATCAGCAAGGTTTCGGCGAGGATTTGTTGAACTACGCGACTGCCGGTAGCGCCCAGGGCTATACGGATGGCGATTTCTTTGCGGCGTCCGAAAGTCTTGGCCAGAACCAGATTGGCGACGTTTGCGCAGGCGATCAGCAAGACGAAAGCGACGGCGCCGAGCAGGATCAGGAGGGCCGGACGCACGTCGGAGACCAGCTGTTCACGAAGAGGGACGACTACCGCTCCCCAGCCGTTGTCGTCTTCCGGGTATTGTTGGGCGAGGCGCGCGGATATGGCGTTCATCTGGGCCTGGGCTTGAGGTATTGGGGTGTTGAATTTGAGGCGGGCGATGACCAAGTAGTGGTGCTCGCCGCGCACGACGCGCTCCTTATCGGTCCAGCCCATGGGCGTCCAATATTGCGCCCAGCCTGGAAAGCGAAATTTTGGGCCCATGACTCCCGCGACGATGTAAGGCTGGCCGTCGAAGTTGACCGGTTGTCCGCTGATATTTGGATTGGCGGCGAAGCGGCTTTTCCATAAGCCATAGCTGAGGATCACTGTGTGGTTTTTGCCTTGCTGATCTTCGTCAGGGGTAAAAGCGCGGCCCAGCATCGGTTGCACCTGCAAAGTAGAGAAAAAGTCCGACGAGACGGCGGCGCCCTGGAGCGCCTCTGGCTGTTCGCGGCCTGTCAAGTTGAGGCTCGAGCCGGTGTAGATCGCCATTTTGTCGAACACGTCGTTCTGCTGCTGCCAGTCAATGTAATTGGCGGCGGAGACCGCAAACTGGGTCATGCCTGGGAAGCTTTTTGGCGGCGGCACGTGCCAGACCTGCACGAGGCGCGCGGGATCATGGAACGGGAGTGGGCGCAGAAGCACGGCGTTTACGACGCTGAAGATGGCGGTGTTGGCCCCGATGCCTAAGGCGAGGACGATGATGGCGGCTGCGGTGAAGCCCGGGTTTTTCAATAGAACACGGAGACCGTGCTTGAGATCGGGGAGAAGGTTGAGCATGAGGAGTTTTACCTCAGGAAAGATAAACGCGAACTAGGCTAAAAATGTTTCGAGATTTTCAGAGTCGGGCGTCAGGTTTTAGGTAGTGAGGCGGTCTGAGGAGATGGGTTGTAATTGCCAGACTTTTACTGTGGTCATGGCGGAGGCCGTATGCTGGTCGCTGAGACTGACGTATAGCGGTCCGTCCGGCTTGTGATAGATGCGGGTGGTCATGGCGTGACAGCGATTAACGATGAGCTCGGCCACCGAAGCATCGATAAAGAGACGAAAGTCGTGTTGCTGGTTGGCGGTTGCGGGTATTTCTATTTCCGAACCATTTACGTTCAGTAGGGAAACGTTGGCGCCGTTCGCTTTGATGGAAGCTGACCACCATGTACCAATTTTGTCCTCCAGTTTAAATGTGTGAGCAGAGGGCGAAGCTTTCCAGGTTACTTCGGCGCGAGGATTCGGTACACCGAGCACGGATGCAAATTTCGTGCGCTCATCCCAGTCCCGAGGCCTGGGCGGCCACGTGATGGACTCGCCGCGCAAGAATTGCGCTTCTGGGGCGGTTGTCATTTCCAGTTCGCCATCAGGACTGAGAGATAAGACGCGGGGGAGGGCCATGCAGCCGGCCCAGCCGGCGGCGATGAGGTCGGAGTCGGGACGTTTTTCCGGGATCCAGCCCCACAGGATGCGATTACCGTGGGCATCGAGGTGTGTCTTTTGCGCGTAATAGGCGCCGTGATCGAGGAGGCCGCGGCGCTCGGAATGGAATTTCAATTTTTTTTGGTCGAACTCGCCGGATTCCCAGATGACACTGCCTGCCGTGGAATAGAGCAGAACGTGTTTTTTGCCGAGCGGAAAAAAATCCGGGCACTCCCACATTTCGCCGGAGTCCACGGCATTGACAGATTCTTTTTCTGTCCAATGGCCGGAAGTTAGTTCGTGAAGCGGCTCCCACGAGCGCAAATCTTTGGAGCGGTAGAGAAGGACGCAGCCACCTTTTTTGAAATGGCCGGAGGCTACGCCCGCGATCCAATAATCATCCTGTCGCCATAGAAATGGGTCGCGAAAACCGGCGAGGGTGGAATCGTTCGGTGGTTGGATTACGGGTTCTTTCCATTTCGTCCAGGCGCGCAGTTGCGGATCGCCCGAAGTTGCCAGGCATTGGACTTCGCGAAAAGAATTGTGGCCGTCGCGTAGAGTGGCGTGTTCTTTTGCGACAGATTTTACGCCGGTGTAAAGAATTGTGGCGGTGCCATGGTCGTCCACGGCGCTTCCGGTGAAGCACCCGTCAGCGTCGTCCCAACCTGGCGTGGGCGCTAAGGCGACTGGCAAATGGCGCCAATGAATCATGTCTTCGCTGATGGCGTGGGCCCAGTGCATGTCGCCCCAGACCGCGGCGTTGGGGTTGTATTGATAAAACATGTGATAGGCGCCCTTCCAGAAGATGGGGCCGTTGGGGTCGTTCATCCAGTTTTTCGCGGGGAGTAAGTGGAATTGTGGGCGAAGGGGATCGTTGGCGAGTCTTGTTTGTAGGTCGTCAGCTAGCGAGAGTAAGGCCCGGCGCGACAGGGAAGCCAGCGCGAAGGAAGAACAGGCGGCCTGCAAGAACTTCCTGCGAGAATCTGGCATTACGTGTGTCCCGGGAAAAACATCGATCGCTACTCACTACCTAACTATTGCTTGGAATAATGCGATGGCTAATCCGCGTTTAATAGCCTCTATTTAAAATGAACCATCGAAATAATCGCGCCGGAGGGCCCGGAACCCTGAACGGCCGCTCCCTACTGATTTGTTCTTCGCAGGGATCAGGACAGCCTCGGCGATTTTCTCTGCCGTTTTAGCGTCAGGTACAAATCCGTCTTTTGGCCTCGCGCTCGTGTCTCGCGACGGTTGTGGATATGTGGCGATACTTGCGATGAAGAAAAGAGGGATTGCCATAACTCGACGCGTCTTTCGATCCTCCTTCTATCCTCAGCGGACTAACTGGGAAAAGATATCACCAAGCAACAAACTTGAGACCTTCTCTATGTCAGGGGCTAGCGGGCGGTCGTCGGTGAGTTTGGGGGATTTGGCGCGGACTGCGGCGTAGGCTTTTTGGGCGAGGGCGCCGGTTTGAAGGGGAGCTAGCAGATCGATGCCTTGGCAGGCGCAGAGGAGTTCGATGGCGATGGTGTGGCGGAGATTTGTGAGCATTCGCGCGAGGCGGCGTGCGCCGCTCATGCCCATGGAGACGTAGTCTTCCTGATTGCCAGAGGTAGAGATGGAATCTACCGAGTGCGGTGTGGCTAGCGCTTTGTTTTCGCTTGTAAGTGCGGCGGCGGTGACTTGCGCGATCATGAAGCCGGAATTCAAGCCGGGCTCGGGTGTTAAAAATGCTGGGAGCATGCTGGTGAGCGGATTGGTCATTTGCTCGATGCGCCGTTCGCTGATGCCACCAAGGCTGGCAAGAGCGACAGCCACCTGATCGGCGGCCATGGCTAACGGCTGGCCGTGAAAATTTCCTCCGCTGACGATGTCGCCATCTTCGCCGGAGTTTGAAATATTCGCGAAGACCAACGGATTGTCGGTGGCGCTGTTGAGTTCGACTTCGGCCATGGCACGCGCTTGTGCAAGAGAATCACGAATAGCGCCGTGAACTTGCGGAGTGCAGCGCAGGCTGTAGGCGTCCTGCACGCGCGGGTCTTTGGCGTTGGAACGATGTGACTCGCGAATCTGACTGCCTTCGTTGAGGCGCGCCAAGTTTCTAGCCGTTATGGCGGCGCCGGGGTACGCGCGGGCCTGCATGATCCGTGGGTCGAACGCGCCGGGGCTGCCTCGCAAAGCGTCCAGTGAAAGAGCAGCGGCAATGTCGGCGGCATTCACAAGGGCATCGGCATCAAGCAGCGCGAGGCTCAGAAGCGCCAGCATTCCCTGCGTGCCATTCAGGAGTGACAGGCCTTCTTTTGCTTCGAGAGCTACCGGCGTGATTCCGGCGTGTTGCAGCGCAGTGGCGCCGTCTGAAATTTCTCCGTTGTAAGTCGCGCGGCCTTCTCCGATCACCACTTGAGTCAGGTGCGCCAATGGCGCGAGATCGCCGGAAGCTCCCACGGAACCCTGCGACGGAACCACCGGGTGAACTTTGGCGTTGAGCATTTTGCAGAGCGTGTCGACCACGTGCGGGCGAATGCCGCTGAGGCCTTTGGCGAGCGCGTTGGCGCGGAGCAGCATCATGGCGCGGATTTCGGCTTCGCTGAGTGGCTCACCCACGCCGCAGGCGTGCGAGCGCACCAGATTTACTTGTAGTTGTGCAACCTGTTCGGCGGAGATGCGCACAGAAGCGAGTTTGCCAAAGCCAGTGTTGATGCCGTAGGCAGTCGCGCCGGAGGCTACCAGCTTGTCCACCACCGCGCGAGACGCTTTCATGCCTTCGATGGCGGAGGGGTGGAGGGAAACCGATTCATGCTGCAACGCCACGGCGCGGATTTGTTCGAAAGAAAGATCGTTGCCAGTGAGAATTACGCTCATGGAATTAAGGTAGTTGCGACTCTGTTCATGATACTCATGATTTGCTAATGCCGGCGGGCGCAGCTAGAGCTGCGGAGAACGCAGTGCGATATTTTTCTGGAAGGAGCTTGGGTTTGCCGTTGCTGCCGCAGATCACGTGGAGGGTTTCTCCGGTGGCGAGGAGGTGGTCGTCGTCAGCGCGAAATATTTCGTAGGAGAAGCGAATAGTGCGATTTTTCGCTTCGGCGATTCTAGTGCGCACACGCAAACGCTCGTCATATCGCGCCGGGTAAAGATACCGGCAATGGGCTTCGGCTACGACGATGTGGCAATCGTCGGCGCTTTCCATGGTTTTGTACTCGATGCCGAGCGCGCGGATCAGTTCCACTCGGCCGACTTCAAACCAGATGAGATAGTTGGCGTGATAAACGACGCCCATCTGGTCGGTTTCGGCGTACCGCACGCGAACAGCGGCATCGTGATACTCAAGCATATAAATTTCCTTGAAAGATTTTTGGCCGCTGCGTCATTCGGAGTCGCCGCGCCATTGGGGTTTGCGTTTTTCGAGGAACGAGGCCAAACCTTCTTTGAAATCGGGAGTGCAGCGGATGCGCGCGTTTTCCAGAACGGCGCGTTCGAGGTCGGCGTCGATGGTGCTCGCAGCTGAGGCGGTGAGCAGGCGCTTGGCGCGGGTGAGGCTGCTGGGGCTGGCTTCGATCAGCACCGCGGCCAATTCTTTGGCGCGATCCATTAGACGATCGGGCTCGACAACTTCATTGACCAAGCCCAGTTCTTTGGCCTCCGCGGCGGTAATCATGCGGCCGGTGAGCAGCAAATCACGAGCGCGCTTGTCGCCAATCTGACGGGTGAGAAAAACGGAAACGATAGCGGGTAGAAAACCGATTTTCACTTCGGTGTATCCGAACTTGGCTTCCGGCACGGCCAACGTGAAATCGCACAACGTAGCGATGCCACAACCACCGGCGAGGGCCGCGCCATTCACAGCTGCGATCAGTGGCTTCGTAAAACTCCAGATGCGGCGGAAGATGCGTGCCATGCGGCGCGAGTCGTCCATGTTTTCCTGGGGGGATTGGCGAGCGATGGCGGAGAGCATTTCGAGATCCATGCCAGCGCTGAAGGCCTTGCCGATGCCAGTGAGGATACCTACACGGGCGTGACTCTTTTCGATCGTGTCGAAAGCTGACTGTAACTCCGAAAGCATTTGCGGGGAAATGGCGTTGCGCTTTTCGGGGCGATTGAGCGTCAGGACGGCCAGTTCGCCGGGAAATTCCAATTTTAGCGTTTCAAACATACAGCAATTCTTTCTGGCCTTTCAGTTGCGCTGGATAAGTTCGTCCAGTAGGCGCGCCCAAGCTTACTGCAAAACTACTGCACTATGGGTGCATGCGCGTATTTAAAGCGAATTTCGTCGGTCAGTTTCAGCAACGGTGAGAGGGCGGAGGAATCGATTCCTGGGTCGCCTCCTGCTTTGCGTACGGCGGCGAGAACATCTTCGGTGGCGATATTGCCGACCAAAGTATCTCCGGCGAAAGGGCAGCCGCCAAGTCCGGTGAGTGCGGAGTCAAAGCGTCGGCAGCCCGCTTCATAGGCCGCAAGGATTTTTGCTTCAGCGTTTTCCGGGCGGCTATGAAGATGCACGCCCAGCTCGAGGCCTGCGACGTGATCTTTTACGTCGCGATACAGGTCACCGATCTGTTGGGCAGAAGCGGTTCCGACAGTGTCGGCTAACGACACAGTGTTGATGCGGATGTCTTTCAGCCATTCGAGCGTCTCGGCCACGATTTCTGGGCCCCACGGTTCGTCGTAAGGATTACCGAAGGCCATGGAAATGTAAATCACCAGGCCGCGTTTTGCTGAAGTGGTTTCTTTTTTCAGTTTCTCGACGAGCTGGCGGGATTCGGCGCGCGTCATATTAGCGTTGGCGCGGCGGAAATATGCGGAGATGGAGTAGGGGTAGCCGATGGTGGTAACTCCGGGAGTAGCTAGGGCGCGCTCGAGGCCTTTTTCGTTTACGACGATGCCGATAATTTCCGGCGCGCCGTCAGCGACAGACGATGCCGGCGTTAAAGAAGCTAATTGACGCATGACCTCTTCGCTGTCGGACATCTGTTTGACGTGTTTGGGCGAGACGAAGCTCACGGCGTCAATATGTTTAAAGCCCGCGCCGATCAGAGCTTGCAAATAAGCGACTTTATATTCAGTGGGAATGAAGTCGGGCAATCCTTGCCAAGCGTCGCGTGGACATTCGACCAATTTCACGATTTCCATTTACGTTTGTAATACCCCGGTTTTAAATTCGCGAATTTGTGGGTTCAGCGCGGCGGCTTCGAGAGCCCAGATCAGCGCGTCGCGGGTTTGCGCGGGATCGATGATGGCGTCGACCCACAAGCGTGCGGCGGCGTAACGCGCGTCGGTCTGATGTTCGTAGGTGGAACGAATGGATTCGTAGACTTCTTTTTTCTGTTTTTCATCGACTTTCTTGCCTTCGCGTTCCAGTTGCTTCAATTTAATTTCCGCGAGAGTGGCGGCGGCCGCGTCGCCACTCATCACGGCATAGCGCGCGGTGGGCCACGCAAACATGAAGCGCGGGTCGTACGCTTTCCCGCACATGGCGTAGTGGCCTGCACCGAAGCTGCCGCCGCAGATAACGGAAATTTTGGGCACCACGCTGTTGGCTACAGCGTTGACCATTTTTGCGCCGGCGCGAATGATGCCGCTCCATTCCGCGTCTTTGCCGACCATGAAGCCGTTCACGTCGTGGAGAAAGATGAGCGGGATGCGGTTCTGGTTGCAGTCGAGGATGAAGCGGGCGGCTTTTTCAGCGGATTCGGTATAGATCACGCCGCCAAATTCAATACGCTTCTGGTCGGAGCCACGCGCAAAAGTCTGCACGTGTTTTTTCTGATTGGCCACAATGCCGACTGCCCACCCGCCAATGCGAGCGTAACCGCAGAGCAGGGTTTCGCCGCTTTCGGCGCGATATTCGTCGAACTCGCTAGCATCGACGATGCGGGCGATGATGTCGCGCATGTCGTATTGCTTGCCGGGGTCGGCAGTGAAGATGCTGTAAATCTCTTCGCCGGGATATAGAGGGTCGCGGGGTTTAGTGTGGCTAAAAGGCGAAGCATTGGCCGCGCCCAGTTTATCTGCCAGCGACCGGATGCGTGCGAGGCAGGACTCGTCGTCCGGTTCGCGGAAATCAACTGTGCCGCTGATTTGCGAATGCATTTTCGCGCCGCCTAATTCTTCGGCGGAGGTTTTCTGGCCGATGGCGGCTTGCACCAGCGCGGGTCCTGCGAGAAATAATCCAGAGCCCTCGGTCATCAGGATGTGGTCGCACATTACCGGGAGATACGCGCCGCCCGCAACGCACATGCCCATGATTGCGGCGATTTGCGGGATGCCCATGGCGCTCATCACCGCGTTGTTACGAAAGACGCGACCGAAATCGTCCGTGTCCGGGAAGACGTCCTCTTGGAGGGGAAGAAAAATGCCGGAAGAATCGACCAGATAAATTGTGGGGATGCGATTTTCGATGGCGATATTTTGCGCGCGAATCACTTTTTTCGCGGTCATGGGGAAGAAGGCGCCGGCTTTTACGGTGGCGTCGTTGACGATGAGCATGACGGTGCGGCCGCAGACGCGCGCTAGGCCGGTGATTACGCCTGCTCCCGGGGCGCCACCCCATTCCTCGTACATTTCGTAGGCAGCGTAGATGCCTAACTCGAAAAATTGCGAGCCCGGATCGACTAACTTTTTTACGCGCTCGCGGCCGGTGAGGCGGCCTTTTTTGTGTTGGGAATCGACGGCTTTGGGGCCGCCGCCAACGCAGATTTGTTCTTCTTCGTTCTTTAGCTGAGTGAGGAGATCGACGATGCGACGGTGATTCTTTTGAGCGGCCGGGGATTTCGTATCGACGCTGCTTTTTAAGACGGAAGCGGGCACGCACAACCTCGTACTACTAATCGAAAATTATAGATTGCCAGTTTGGAATGAGAATCCAGTATACGAGGTTTTGCGAAGTACGCGCCAACGCGGAGTCGCGACTCTAGTTGCAGTGGGACCAATCCGCATCGGTGTAAAATAGCACGACGTATACTGGCTCTCCATTCTTCGAACTCTAGCGACTTCACAAGATAGCCCACGGAATTTTCCACTGCCGTGAATTTTTGGCCACCGTCAAAAGATAGTCGTCCGGATCATAAACAAGATATACGGTGGTGTTGCCGACTCCTGGAAATCCCCAGCCGTCCCATTCAATGTGTTTCAGCATTCCATGCGGCGGATCGGGATGGTCAAGAACCGGGATTTGTAAACGGTCGACAAAAAGAACCATCGCGCAATGGGGCGAAGTCGGCTGAGGGCTCTGACCAATCCGCATGTAACAACGCAAAAAACGATGAGGGCCGACAAGAGCTCCAGTCGCCGTCCTTTCTTTACAATGGCAGCGATCAGAATGAAGAAGACAATGATCGGGGCGCCGACAAATAAATACATTATTACGAAGATCGGATCGACGATGACGATGAGCGAGGCAACAAGTATTGCCGCGCCGATTGCCGGGAAGACTGGTGACCAGCAATCGAAGTCGTCTCGCTGAGCCGTTTTCTCGACCGTGCGAGTGTTCTCGTCACGGATTAAGGTAGTCATTTAAAGGACCGTACCTTCAAAAAATTGAGCGTGGGACTTAGGTGCCGACCGCCAGGCGTTTGTTGATGAATTCGATGATGTCCTGGGTGGAGGTGCCGGGGAGGAAGATTTCGGCGATGCCAGATTTCTTCATGGCGGGGATGTCGGCTTCGGGGATGATGCCGCCGACGAGGACCACTACGTCGTCCATGCCCTTGGCTTTGAGGAGGGACATCAATTGAGGGCAGATGGTGTTGTGCGCGCCGGACAGAATGGAGAGGCCGATGACGTCGACGTCCTCCTGGATCGCGGCGCTGGCGATCATCTCGGGAGTTTGGCGCAAACCGGTGTAGATGACTTCCATGCCGGCATCGCGCAGGGCCCGGGCGATAATTTTTGCGCCGCGGTCGTGACCGTCGAGGCCGGGCTTGGCGATTAAAACGCGGATTTTTTTAGTTGGCATGGTTAGATTGGGTTGGCACGGTGGATAGTTACGTGATAGCCACTTCTTCGTAAGTGCCGAAAACATCGCGCATGGCCTCGCAGATTTCTCCTAGCGTGGCGTAGGCTTTCACGGTGTCGTAGATGAAGGGCATCAAGTTTTCTTTGCCGCGCGCCGCGTTGCGCAGGGTGTTAAGGCGGCGGTCAACTTCTGCTTGGGAGCGATCGGCGCGCAACTTGCGCAGGCGTTCGGCTTGGCGGTGGGCTACGGTTTCGTCGATCTGCAGAATTTCGAGCGGGCTTTCCTTGGTAACAAAATCGTTCACGCCCACGACGATTTTTTCTTTACGGTCGACTTCCATCTGGTAGCGGTACGAAGCTTCGGCGATTTCGCGTTGCGGGTAGCTGCGTTCGATGGCCGTGACCATGCCGCCCATGGCGTCGATTTTATGAATGTAATCCCAGGCACCGCTCTCGACTTCATTGGTGAGGGTTTCCACGAAGTAGGAACCGCCTAGCGGATCTACCGTGTTGGCGACGCCGGTTTCGTGGGCGATGATTTGTTGCGTGCGCAGCGCCAGCGTGGCTGCGAATTCGGTGGGCAGCGCCCAAGCTTCGTCCAACGAATTGGTGTGCAGCGATTGAGTGCCCCCAATCACGGCAGCGAGCGCCTGGATCGCGGTGCGAACTACGTTGTTGTAAGGCTGCTGCGCAGTGAGAGAACAGCCGGCCGTCTGGGTATGGAAACGCAACGCCCAGGAGCGCGGACTTTTTGATTTGTAGCGCTCGATCATGGCTTTTTCCCAGATGCGGCGAGCAGCGCGATACTTGGCGATCTCTTCGAAAAAATCGTTGTGCGCGTTGAAGAAGAAAGAAAGCTGCGGAACGAAAGCGTCGACGTCCATGCCGCGGCGCATGCCCCATTCGACATACTCCAGGCCGTCGCGCAGCGTGAAGGCCAATTCTTGAATCGCGGTAGAACCGGCTTCACGAATGTGATATCCGCTGATGGAGATGGGATTGAATTTCGGAGTATTTTTTACGCCGAATTCGAAGGTGTCGATCACCAGGCGCATGGAAGGTTCCGGCGGGTAGATGTATTCCTTTTGCGCGATGTATTCCTTGAGGATGTCGTTTTGCAAAGTGCCGGAGAGTTTTTTCCAGTCCGCGCCCTGTTTTTCGGCTACCGCCAGATACATCGCCCAGATGATGGCGGCGGGCGAATTGATGGTCATGGACGTGGTGACGTTGGCCAGCGGAATTTTGTCGAAGAGCACTTCCATGTCGGCGAGGGAACTGATGGCCACGCCGCATTTTCCGACTTCGCCTTCGGAGAGGGCATGGTCGGAGTCGTAGCCCATCAGCGTGGGCAGATCGAAGGCGGTGGAGAGACCGGTCTGACCCTGCGCGAGAAGATACCGGAAACGCGCGTTGGTGTCTTCGGCCGCGCCGAAGCCGGCGAACTGGCGCATGGTCCACAAGCGGCCGCGGTGCATGGTGGAGTGAATGCCGCGCGTGTAAGGCGGTTCACCGGGGAGGCCTAAATCTTTTTCAGGGCTCCAATCCTGCAAGTCTGCTTCGGTATACAACCGGCGGATGGGATGGGCTGAAATAGTTGTGAATTCCGGGCGGCGTTCAGGGCTTTTCTCCAGAGTGGGCTTGAGAGTATTTTCTTCCCAAGATTTTTCTTTGGGCGACGGGCGGCGCGGTGAAACAGGTGAAGCGGGCGAGGCGATTTCGGTCTGAACCTTTGATTTGTCCGTCATTTCGGCGCGGCTCCCGCTGGTACGGCATTGCGAATCGATGTACTTGGTGCGGACTTTAATGCTATGCGAAAGACGGAACTTGGGCAAGGGAACGGCTGCGCAGAGAGGGTTTCAGGATGCAACAGTTCGCGTCAAAGAGCTGCGTAAGACTTTGGGACGGTGCACTGCATCGCGGTCGGCTCTACGCCGGTAGAGGTTGACTATTTATCTAAACGGTTATCTTTAGGCTAGTGAGCGGTGGTAGGATGCAGTTGTTTGGAGGCGCCTCGATGGTTTCTTCCTGGCTCCAAATTTCTCCATCCTCGCCGCAGACTTTTGCGGCTCCGAAAACGCTCCTCGTTTGTTGTTTCGCAGCTCTCTCCTTATCTGGCCTGGTAACCGCTGGACGAGAGCAATCTCCGAACGCGGATAATTCCAAGATTAAATTCGCTTTTAATTTCGCGTCCTTGACGGATCCAGCTTGTCCGGTGACAGCGGCGGTGCCGCATGCTCCGGTTACAGGTGAAATTCGTTTCCTGTATTACCCAATGGCGAGGAATGCGGCGATCAAGGAACCCAAATCTCTTGTGCTGCATGTGGCGCTGGGGCACGAGAGTTTCCCGGTCGATTCCAAAACGCTGCGGTTTTCTCTGCGTGAGGATGGAGTATGGGCGGCCACCTTGAATTGGCCGATCTATCAGGCGCCCAAGTACGCAATTTATTGGGTGGAGGAGCCGAGTAGCAAAACGACAGACACCAATGGTGGCAATTATTTTGAAGTGCCTTTTTGTGATTTGCACGGGCAGCTGGCTGCCAGCAGTGTGCAACTGCAAGCCGAATCGTATACCGGGATACTCGCAACGCACGGCATTGAACGGTTGGTGAATTATCAAACAGCGTTGCAGATACTCGAAGATTATATTCGAGTGCCGAGACGGGGCGGGGATCTTATCGGCAGGGTCTGGGAATATAAGTTTCAAATGCACCGCAACGATCCGGAGAACTTTCCGACGCTGCTGCAGGATATAGACAAATTCATTGATCAGCATGCGGCGGATGGATTTGGTTTGCTGGGGACCATGGTGTTTCTCAGTCAACATGACGGAGTGCCCGCTAAGACGGAAGACAAGCTGGCCGAGGCCATGAAAGTCCGAGATCCGGATACGAATGTGAAGGCATTTCTGCTGGAGGCGCGGTCGGCAAGGGAACCGGACAAAGAAAAGCGTATCCCTTTAGCTCAACAATTGCTGAGAGAGTTTCCCGATACTCCATACGCAGGCGCTGCGCGGATGCGATTGTTTAACGACAGTAGCGACCTGGATGAACGCGAGCGGTTGTACCAAGAGATTAAGGTAAACACGCCGGATCTCGTTCGTATTGATATCAGTATGGCCGACGCCTATCTGCAAGCCGGCTATAAACTGCAGCAAGCTTTGTCACTGCTTGCAGAGGCGGAGCAAACGCTGGATGCCAATGAGAAGGACGATGCCGCTCCCATTCATTACGGTGAGAGGGACACTAAATTGAGAAACGGACGCATTGCGATTATGCGGGCGGACATTTTGGTGCGCCAAGGCAAGCCGGCGGAAGCGCTGGCCATTTTACAACCCTGGAAAAATGGATTTAAGTTGGGCTGGTCATTCTATGTCTACGGACGAGCATTGGAAGCAACGGGAGACAAGCGCACTGCCGTGGACGCCTATTTGCAATCCGTGGTGCGCGCTTCACAATACCAGGAAGACGCGAATACGCGACTCGAGAAACTGTGGCGGCAACAAAAGCTCGGCACGAAGAATGAGCTGCGGCAGAGAGTAGACGCTCTTAGCGCGCAGAGTTTTGTAGACCAAAACTACCGGCCACAACTTCTCAGACACACGGCCCCGGAATTTGAACTGACCACATTGAATGGCGAGATAGTGAGCAGTTCGCGGCTCCGTGGAAAAAAAGTCATTTTGAACTTCTGGGGAGTTTGGTGTGGACCTTGCCGGGCGGAGCTAAAGGAACTAGAACAGTTTCAGCAGGACCATCCGAACCTGTTTGTTCTGACTGCCGTGGATACGACCGCAGACTCTAAGGATCTCAGGGATTTAATACGCGAAGCGGGGCTCAAGAGTTTGCGAATCGCCCCAACTCCGCCGGGGCTGATGGAGAAATTTGGCGCTTATGGCTATCCGAACACCTTTATTATCGATGAAAACGGATTTGTCCGAATAGAGCAGCTTGGAGGAGGCCCGGGCATTTCACGTTATCTGACGGCCGGGTTGGACGCCATACGCGAGATCGGTGCCACAGGACCAGTCCAGACACAAAGGCCGTAACGCGATCGTCAAGCTATCCCGCTAAGTGACCGCGAACTCTATGTTCACCCCGCCCGCAGCAAATTATTTGTTGGTTGGCGGCGTTGGAATGCTGAAAATTTTGTCGGTGCCGACGACTTGGCCGTGGAGTGTGCCAGGAATTAGCGTTTCCTGTTCAAACTCTGAGAGGCCGGATTTGGTGCCGGTGCTGGCGATAGTCACGCGATTCACTTCCAACGTGCGGCCTACGGCGCGCTCGAAATTGGCTTTGGCTTCATTTAAGTCAGCTAAGGCGCGCAACTCCACGCCTTCTGCGGTGACATAATCGCGTTGGGTCAAAATTACGTTGTAAACCGTGGAGGCGCCCAGCGTATATTTCTTTTGCTCCGCCTCGAAGGTTTGTCTCTGAAGCTCACGGGCTTTGATGGCCGCATCCACCCGGGCGCGATCCTGTTCGAGCGCGATGTACGTGTTGCGAACATCAAGTAGCGCGGCATTCTTTAACTGCTGCAATTGAGTTTCCAGCTGACGCTGGGTCAACATGGCGCGTGCGTTATCAGCTTGCGCGGAACGGTTACGCAACGGCAGAAACAAATTCAGCGACGCAAAATAATCGGGAAATTGATTGGTAAAGATTTGATTTTGCGCGGTGCCAAAGCCCTGCTGAGTAGTTCCTATAATGGGCGCGTTGGTGCTTGATTGAAAGATAGGAGTCTGAACTCCGCCCGCTCCAGTAATGGATATCGGATTGCCATTAGCGTCCACTACCGGGATAACTCCCGTGACCACCGGAGCCCCGGTAATCGGTGAATTTCCGGCCAGACCCGAGGAACTGTACTGCCCGCTCAAGGTCAGGGTAGGCAACAAGGCGTTCTTGGTGGCACGAACTTCAATCCCAGCGTTTTTCAGGTTGTATACCTGCTCTTGAAGATCGGGCCGCTTGACGAAGGCTTCCTGAATGGCGTCTTCGAAGGAAGCTGATTCGGTGGCTGCAGGCGGAGTGGGGAGGTCGGTGGGAATAATTTCAACGTTAATAAGATTGGCCGCCAATGGATTCTTGGTCATGGCGTTTTTCAGGACCTGTTCGTCCTGCAGTTGAACGGTTTGCGCGACGATCAAATTTTGACGGTCGCTGGCCACTTCGGATTCGGCGCGGGTGACGTCCAGTGGAGCCATGGTGCCGATTTCCAATTGTTTCTTGTTGTCGTTGAAGAGCTTTTCAGACACCGCGACAGCCTGCTGCTGGACTTTGACGTTTTCTCGGGCGTAAACCAGTTCCCAGTAAGCGGTGATGGCACTGGTTACGGTGGTGATGGCCTGGTTGACGAAAACGAGATCGGCAATTTTACGATTGTTTTTAGCGATTAGAATGTTACGGCGGCCAATAAAATACCCGAAGCCATTCAAAAGTTGTTGTGAAAACCCGGCAGAAAGCGAGGACTGCACGCTGGGGTTGAAAAAATTGGCACCCGAGGTGGACGAAGAACGAGTGTTGTTCCAGGCAACATTTATGGTGGTGCCGGGTGTGAAGCTTTGCTGGTACGCGGCGTCAAAAACGGTGGAATGCGCGTGCAAGCCCTGCAAAGTGCTCGTTCCTACTCCGGTTCCCGAAAGGAACGGATTGTTTATCGGCGTGGTGAGCGAATTAATAGAAGTGGTGGTGCTGATGAGGGGATCGAAGGAGGGAAATATGGTATTGAAGGGGTCAATGCTTGCTTGAGAGGTAGGGAAGTCGGCGCCCGGAGTGCCGCGCCCCTGGCCGCCAGCTTTGGTTCTGAGAATGTCGGTGTCCGCGATCCAGGGATTGTATCGAGCAACGGCAATGTCGAGGCTATTCTCGAGGGCCAACTCGACGGCATCCTGCAAAGTTATTTGTAGCTTGTTGTCATGAATCAATTGGTCGATGCGCGGCGAATTGACCAGCATCGGCGCGTCGATTTCAATGGGCGTATAAGGAGCGATCAAGCTTGGAAATGCGCGCGGACCATGCGTGAAGTTGTGGGTGGATAAGCCCAGCGATACGGGGATGGCCGGTGCAGGGGGAGGCGCAGTGCCCGTGGCGGCCTCCGGGCCGGCTTGGGAGGCAGGGGGGATGTTGCCGTAGGTGCCGGGCGGCGGCGACTGCTGCTGCGAAGGATCCTGTTTGGTGGAATCTTGCTTTGGAGGGGGATTTTGAGCAAAGGCTGGCGGGACGTTTCCGATGGCGATAAGTAATGCCAGGAGTGTCGCCACCAATGGGCGAGCATATCGTACCGACAATTCTTTGATCCGTTTCCTGGTCGGGCGATAGGCGGACCGCTGCGCGGTCATCCGCATCAAGCTCATAGTATTCTTTACCCCTTTGAATTGCCCCTGTAGGGACAGATTGGAAATGTCGGACTCACCTTTAAAACGTTAATGAGACTCACTTTGTTTCGGTCGATTTAGATAAATTATGAAAATAAGGGGGCTACTGAACGCCGGCGCGCGGCTTGCCCGAACGAAAAGCAGTCTAGCAGGGGCGTGCATCCTTGACAACGCGGAGACTGGCGGCTAGGCTGCAGACGTTTCGACGGTTAGCGCGGAGCGCGGTTAGCGGAGGGGATGCTGAAACGCGAAGAATTGATGGCCATGTTTGAAAGTGCTGGCGCCGTCCGTCACGGTCATTTTGAATTGTCCAGCGGGCTGCACAGCGGGATGTATGTTCAGTGCGCACTGGTCCTGCAATATCCCCGGTTTGCCGAGAAGTTGGGGCAGAGTTTGGCGAGTTTGTTTGGCGACCTGGAGCTGGATGCGGTGGTGTCCCCGGCCATGGGCGGACTGATCATTGGACAGGAAGTTGCCCGAGCGCTGCCGGAGGGTAGAAGTTTAGGCGATGGGCCGGTGGGCGCGGGCGTGCCGGCAATTTTTGTGGAGCGCGATGCCGGCGGCTCGATGACTATGCGGCGAGGTTTTTCGTTGCGGGCTGGCCAGCGCGTGCTCGTGGTAGAAGACGTGTGGACCACCGGGGGATCGACACGCGAGGCCATTCGCGTGGTGGAGGAAGCGGGCGGGCGGGTGGTGGCCGCAGGAGCTTTGATCGATCGCAGTGGTGGAGCGGTGAACCTTGGAGTTACGGCTAAGGCATTGCTCGATCTGGCGATCCCGAGTTATCAGCCAAAGGATTGTCCCTTGTGCGCGGACGGGAGCGTAGCCGTTAAGCCTGGCAGTCGATTTGTGCGCGGTGACGCGAATACCGGCGGCAGCATAAATGCGGGGACGACTGTTGGCCGCTGAAGATTTACTTCGCTTGTTAAAATTGTCCGCCGGCTAATTCCTAATGCGCTACTTCAAGCTGACAATTGCGTATGACGGGACGGATTTTCACGGATGGCAAGTTCAGACCAACAAGCCCACCATTCAAGGCGAGATTACAAATATTTTGGCGCGCTTGACGCAGGAGCGCGTGGCGCTTTATGGAGCTGGGCGCACGGATGCGGGCGTGCATGCGTTGGGACAGGTGGCCAGCTTCAAGACATTGTCGGCGCTTTCGGCCGGCGAATTTCAGCGCGCCTTGAATGCGCTGCTTCCTGCCACGATTCGAATCGTTGCTGCCGATGAAGTAGGACCCACATTTCATGCGCGCTGGTCGGCGCGCGGAAAAATCTATAGGTACCGGATTTATCGTGGCAAAGTGGTGCCGCCGATGATCTGGCGCTACGTGTTGCATTATCCATTTCCCCTGGATGAAGAAGCCATGGGTGATGCTGCTGCGCGATTTGCGGGCGTACATGATTTCGCATCCTTCGCGGCATCGACCGGTTCCGAGGATGACGATCAGGAACGTTCTACCGAGCGCGAAGTGTTTTCTTCTGAACTAGTACGTAGCGCCGACAATGAGGAGTTGGTGCTTACAGTAAGCGGTCGTTCGTTTTTGCGTTATATGGTGCGCAAAATGGTGGGCACGCTTTTGGATGTCGGCAGGGGAAAGCTTACGCCGGACGACATCGAGCTGCTGTTTGAACTGAAGGATCGGTCTAAGTCAGGCCCGACGGTTCCTGCTCAAGGATTGGTGATGGTGGCGGTGAAACATGACGAGTCGTGGCGTATCGAGGGATGAATTCAGCCGGGGAATCGACAGAAAATCGGGTAGAGTAATTGTGAATGAAAGATGATTTGATCTACGACTGGAATTTGGCTTCGCCTCCGGCGATTCCGCCGGGCACGCGAGTTTTATTGAATGATGAGACGTTGCGCGATGGACTGCAGAATCCTTCTGTGTTTGATCCTCCTATTGAAGAAAAAATTGAAATTCTTCACCTCATGGAGTCGCTGGGGATTGATTCCGTAAATATTGGGCTTCCTGCTGCGGGGGCGCGAGCCATTGCAGACACTGAGGGCTTGGCGCGCGAAATTGCCAGCAACCGGATGAAGATCAAGCCGAATTGCGCGGCGCGCACCGTGGAAGCGGACATTTTGCCGATCGTTGAAATATCGCAACGGGTGGGCATTGCGATTGAAGCCGCGACCTTTTTGGGGTCGAGTCCGATTCGCAGGCTGGTGGAGGATTGGACCGTCGATCACCTGGAGCGCACCACGGAAAAAGCGGTGCGCTTCGCGGTGGAGCACGGTCTGCCATCGATGTACGTAACGGAAGATACTATCCGCACCGACCCCGATACCGTAAAGCGGCTGTACAGCTGCGCGATTCGCAACGGCGCGCGAGCCATCGTGCTGTGCGACACGGTGGGACACGCTACTCCGAGCGGGGCTCACAATCTGGTGAAATTTGCGGTGGATGAAGTGGTGAAGCCGTCGGGCGAAAAGATTCGCGTGGACTGGCATGGGCATAACGACCGCGGGCTGGCGGTCGCGAATTCGCTGGCGGCTATCGCGGGCGGAGCGAACCAGGTGCACGCGGCGGCCAATTCGCTTGGCGAGCGCGTGGGGAATACCGCGATGGAATTAATGCTGGTCAATCTGCGGTTGATGGGATTGATTAAGCAAGACCTTTCGCGTTTGAAAGAATATTGCGAGCGCGTGGCGTCGGCTACGCACACCGGCATCCCGGTTAATTATCCGGTGGTGGGGCGCGACGCTTTCCGTACTGCGACCGGCGTTCACGCCGCGGCAATCATCAAAGCATTTCGCAAGAATGATCCCGAACTGGTCAACGCTGTTTATAGTGGAGTGCCCGCGCATCTTTTTGGGCTGGAGCAGGTCATCGAAATCGGTCCCATGAGCGGAAAATCGAATGTGCTTTACTGGCTGGAAAAACGCGGGATGAACGGCGATGAAGCGCTGGTAAATCGCATTTACGATGCAGCGAAAAGGTCTGCGCGAGTGTTGACGGATGCGGAGATTTTAGCGCTTTGCCAGAAATCGGCAGGGAATTGAAGCGGCGCAACAAAAACCGCACGATGAAACACGTTTTAGTTTGGGTTATTCTCCTAAGCATGCCGCTGCGATCCTCGCTTGCTCAACCGCCCCGCCAAGCTGCCGGGTCCGACGTTACAAAACACCCGCAGACGCAGGTGGCGCTGGATTGGTTCGGGCCGCACCAGTCTTTAATCAATGAGATCCAGATAAAACTTGCGGAGATTCCTGCGCCGTCTTTTCAGGAAGAACAACGTGCGGCCGCTGTTGAAACATTGCTTGCCGCCGCCGGGCTCACGATGCATCGTGACAAAACGGGGAATGTCATCGGAGAACTCCGCGGCGTCAACGAGAAAGATGTTGTGATTCTCTCGGCGCATCTCGATACGGTGTTCCCTACCGGCACAGACGTGAAAGTTCATCGCGAAGGGGAGCGGCTGAGCGGGCCGGGGATTTCGGATAATGGAACGGGGTTGGCTGCGCTGGTCGCCATTGCGCGCGCGATGCAGGCAGCGAAAATCAAGCCGCGACGCACGATTTTGTTTGCCGCTAACGTCGGAGAAGAGGGAGAAGGCAATTTACGCGGCATGCGCGCGTTGGTGGATGCATACCGCACAAATTTGAAGGCGGCGATCGTTCTGGACGGTTCGGGAACGGATCATGTCACGACGAAAGCGCTGGCCTCGCGGCGGCTGGAAGTGGCCATCACCGGGCCAGGCGGACATAGTTGGTCGGATTTTGGGATGGTAAATCCCATCAACGCCCTGGTGCGCGGCTCGGTGCGATTTATTAATACTAAGGTTCCGTCTGCACCGAGGACGACCTTTAATTTAGGTCAGATTGAAGGCGGCACGTCGGTAAATTCCATTCCGTATGAAGCGAAGTTGAAGGTGGATATCCGTTCAGAGAGCGAAGAGGAACTGACGCGGCTGGAAGCTGCGCTACGTGAATGCATGGCTGCGGGCATGCGCGATGAACAGGAGTCAGCGCGCGATCGCTCGAAAGGTCGATTGGAACTGAAGGTCGAGCTGTTGGGCAGCCGTCCTGGCGGTGAACTGGCTGCGAGTTCGCCGGTGCTGGCGGCCTTGCGCGTCGCAGATGAATTTCTTGCTAACCGCTCTCGCCTGGAACGTTCGTCTACGGATGCGAACATTCCGCTGTCGCTGGGCATTGATGCCATAGCGATTGGCGCCGGCGGGAATGGCGGCGGGGCGCATTCCTTGCAGGAGTGGTATGAACCATCCGGGCGCGAGATGGGATTGAAGCGGGCGCTGCTGACTTTGCTGGAAGTTACCGGTATCGCCGACGAAAAAACGCGATAAATAATAACGCCGAGGGTGCCCCACCCTCGGTTTTTTTGGACGGCGGGTCTTGTAACGTGGCACCACCAATAATTTAACCACCCATGCTTTTTCCACCGCAAAACTGCCGCCTAATTCATGCGCCAAAAAAGGGTTTAGTGGCCCGCGGAATAGTTTTTTACGTCGACCGCGTCGAACATGGTGGCGGTGGCGGCGTGGGTCCTCTCGTAGGCAGTGATTTCAGGTTCGTGTTTTAGCGTGGTGCCGATGTCGTCGAGGCCCTGGAGCAGGACTTCTTTTCGGGATGGCGCGATTTCAAATTTGTAGCTCAGGCCGTGGTTATCGCTGACGGTTTGATTGGGTAGGTCGATGTTTAGCGAATAGCCTGCTTCTTTTTCCGTCCGCTTGAAGAGCTCTTCGATTTGTTGCTCGGTTAGTTCGGCCGGAAGGATGCCGTTTTTGAAGCAATTGTTGTAGAAGATGTCCGCGTAGCTGGGCGCCAGAATGACGCGAAAGCCGTAATCGCCGATTGCCCACGGTGCATGCTCGCGACTGGAGCCGCAGCCAAAGTTGGCTCGCGCGAGTAATACGGAGGCGCCTTTGTAGCGCGGGAAATTCAGCACGAACCGGGGGTCGGGTTTTTCACCGGGCAGGTAGCGCCAATCATAAAAAAGGATGCGACCGAAACCTTGGCGCGTCAGCGCCTTGAGGAATTGCTTGGGCACCATTTGGTCGGTGTCCACGTTTACGCGGTCGAGCGGCGCGACTAATCCGGTGTGAGTAATGAACGGTTTCATGCTGCTTCTGTCTCCCGAACCTCAAAACTTCGACTACTCTACCGACTCGACGGCGAATTCGCGTACGTCTACGAAGTGGCCTGCGATGGCGGCGGCCGCAGCCATTACGGGGCTGACCAGGTGGGTGCGGCTGTCTTTGCCCTGGCGGCCCTCAAAATTGCGGTTGGAGGTGCTGGCGGAGCGCTCGTGTGGAGGGAGGACGTCGGCGTTCATGCCGATGCACATGCTGCAGCCTGCATCGCGCCATTCGAAGCCAGCTGCGGTGAAAATTTTGTCGAGGCCTTCTCTTTCGGCTTGCGCTTTTATGCCGCGGGAGCCGGGGACGATCAGTGCCTGCTTGATGCTGCCCGCCACGTGTTTGCCTTCGACAAAGTGCGCTGCGGCGCGCAGATCGTCAATGCGCGAATTGGTGCAGGAGCCGATGAACACTCGATCAACAGGAATGTCCACGATCGGCGTGCCAGCTTTCAAGCCCATGTACACGAGCGCGCGCTCGGTGGCTTTTTGGTCGTTGAGATCGGAGAACGACCCCGGATCGGGCACGCGGTCAGTGACACCGGTGACCATGCCGGGATTGGTGCCCCAAGTAACTTGCGGGGCGATCTTTTCGGCTTGCAGCTCGACGGTCGTGTCGAATTTCGCGCCATCGTCGGTTTTTAATTGCTTCCAGCGATCCACGGCTTCTTCGAACGCTTTTCCGCGCGGGACAAACGGGCGGCCTTCAAGGTAAGCGAAAGTAGTTTCATCCGGCGCGATCATTCCGGCGCGGGCTCCCCCTTCGATCGTCATGTTGCAAACGGTCATACGGCCGTCCATCGAGAGTTCGCGAATCGCCTGGCCGCTATATTCGGCAACGTGAGCGGTACCGCCACCAATGCCGATTTTCCCGATGATCGCAAGGATGATGTCCTTCGCGGTCACGCCGTGAGGGCGTTTGCCATTTACGACGATGTTCATCGTTTTGGATCGGGATTGCACCAGGCATTGCGTGGCGAGAACGTGCTCCACTTCGCTCGTGCCTATACCAAAAGCCAGCGTCCCGAATGCTCCGTGAGTGGAAGTGTGGCTGTCTCCGCAAACGATAGTCTGACCTGGCTGTGTGATGCCGAGTTCAGGGCCGATAATGTGCACGATGCCCTGATTTTTGCTGTGCATGTCGAAGAGCCGCACACCAAATTCGCGGCAATTTTTTTCCAGCGCATCGAATTGCAGTTTGGCGTCTTGATCGAGAATGGGCAGCGTGCGGTCTGTAGTGGAAACCGAGTGATCCATAACCGCGAAGGTCAGATCGGCGCGGCGAACTTTGCGGCTTTCAACGCGAAGCCCGGCGAAAGCTTGCGGCGACGTGCCTTCATGAATCAGGTGCCGGTCAATATAAATGATGGAGGGCTGCCCAGCTTCTTCACGAACCAGGTGAGAATCCCAGATTTTTTGGTATAGAGTTTTAGGCGGCATGGTGGCTCAAGCGATTTTAGCACCCGGCTGCTGTAACTGGGTAGTCGGACGCGGAGCAGGGGGTGGTGGATCACCTTCGGCTAGCAGGTACGGCTGAACTACTATGTAAAAAACAAATACATAATATAATCGGGCCGATATTAGAGGGTCAGAGGATTTGTCGAATGCGATGGACCTACTCTCCGGCTAGGGTGATAGCTGCGCTCGTACTGGTGTGTGCCGGGCCCGCACATACCCAGATTCGGAAGGGATGTAACGGAATTAATTACGTAGGTGCAGATTTTAGCAATCCTTTTACTGCCTAGTATCGCACGACCAGCACGACGCGTAGCCCGGCGGGAGTACCAAAAACGATTGTGCGACGTGAAGACGTAGTCAGAGACAGTCAGGGGCGAATCCGATTCGCGAAACATGATGCGGCAAGGCTTCTAGACGGAGTTGTGGGTCTCTGATGTTCTGGCTGCGCAAATGTTGAAGGTCGATAAGGATTTGCGGGCTGGCAGCGAGAGCTCGTATGAACTGATCGAAATCAAACGAGAAGAGCCCGACCCGTCACTCTTCGACATCCCGAAAGATTATGAAGTAAATCCCAAAATGCCGCCCAGGATAAAGGAT
>Ga0185299_10001616_pt1 | contig 40991 bp, 37 predicted proteins | sample PaiPotPPA55metaG_FD_128002 | JGI IMG/M metagenome (GOLD analysis project Ga0185299, IMG submission 128002) | Iron sulfur acid spring bacterial and archeal communities from Banff, Canada, to study Microbial Dark Matter (Phase II) - Paint Pots PPA... ...
AATGACCCATCTCGGTATGCCGGTGTCCGTGAAAGTCTAAAAAGTAGCGAACCCCGGGACGCTTTGCTCAAATTTTTATTTATTCAACAACGCCCATCGGAAGCCAAGGATTGGCTTTTACGCTCGCTTGAATCCGCGCGCCAGCAATCGGCTCTGGGCTGGGAACTGCGAACAGCGACGACGCTCGCGGGCTTGCTGTCCGATCAAGGTCGCCGAACGGAAGCGCATGACACGCTTGCCGGAATTTATGGCCGGTTTACAGAAGGATTCGACACGTCCGATCTCAAGACAGCGAGGCGCCTGCTGCACGGTCTAAGTCGCCCTGCCGACTGACCGTCCAGCGCGGCGTGCCGTCAGCCTTTTTGCGGCTGGGACCGGGCGCCAGCGCTCACCCGTTCTGCAAACGTCACAGCCATGGCATGCCGGCTTACATGTCTTCACAGCTCTTCACAACGTATAACGCGCCATGATACCGGTGTTTGATCATAGTGTCGTAGAACGACTCGCAGCGAGTCGTACTTACACACCACACTACCCCGGAGTGCCCCATGCAGACAGTCCGTCGTTTCGCGTTCCTTGCGTTGACATGCAGTGTCATCGGTTTGTCCCATTCATCGAACGCATCGGCCGACTCTGCCGATCCGCAACGAAGCCTCATGCAGGTCGTCTCGTTCGGGGACAGTCTTTCGGACGTTGGCACCTACGCGTACGCCCGACAATTCGGCGGCGGCACCTACACCACTAATCCGGGCGCTATCTCCGTACAGGTTATCGCGGAACATTATGGGTCGGGCCTCACGCCCGCGTTGACGGGCGGCTTCGGGCAACCGAGCGTCGTTCATCCGGAAGGATTTGGCTACGCCCAAGGGGGTGCCCGAGTCGCCGGGCCGCCGAACCCCGGCGATGCAACGGGCGACACCGGCGAGTTACAGACTCCACTGACCTCACAGGTGGCCACCTATCTTCAGTCGCATACACGCTTCACCGGCCAGCAACTCGTACTGATGCAAGGCGGGGCCAATGACGTTCAGGATGCCTATGGCGCATGGGCGGGAATGGTTGCGAACGGCGGCGATCCGGGCGCCTCTTTGCAGGCAGTCCTACCTTCGCTGAGACAGGCAGCGCAACAATTTGCGGGATTGGTGCACAATGTGCAACAACACGGCGCCACACATATCGTTGTACAAAACGTACCGAACATCAGCAAGGCGCCGATCGCGAGCCTTCTCGAGCAGCAACTGCCGGGCTCCGCAAAAGTGCTTCGGCGTCTGGCGCAGGTATTCAACACCGCGCTGGATGACGCGCTCCCTTCATCGCCGGCCGTGCTGCGGATCGACGCGTTCACGTTCATTGATGAAGTATCAGAGAACTATCGCCAACTTGGTTTTCGCTTCGACGGCAGCATCGGCACCAACGTAGCATGCGCGCCGGCAAACCTGCCCCCGGCATTTCAAGCCGATGACACCAGCGCGCTCTTCTGCTCGCGCTCGACGTATGTCTCCCCCCATGCTGACAACATCTACATGTTCGCCGACGCTTATCATCCGACGACTCACCTGCAAAAACTCATAGCGGACTACGTCGTGGTCCAGATCGACACGTGGTTGCACGAATAGGTCATCGCCCTAGCCCTTCGTTGCCCCGAACGTCAGCCCGGCAACGAAGTGCCGCTGCATGGCGAAGAACATCATGACTGGTGAGAGTGTGCAAAAGTTGGGGAGGTCGATTTCGTCAGGCCGCCCTGGCTTGCGGCAGGGTTGCATGGTCTGTTCTGTTCGTTGGTCGGTGCCGGCCTGGCGATACTGCCCCGATGCATTTGCCGTGACGCGAGGCGGCTATCTCGAGCGCCGAGATGCGGCGGGGCGAGAATTCCCACCACAGCAGCGAGTTTTTGCAGAAAACCGCACACGGACCATGAACCCGGCTTCGGCTATTGTTATATCACGCGTAGTGGTTCCTGGCAGCGTAGCTGAGCGCGCTCTGGTGCATCGAACAACTGTCGGATTGCCTGTACCACAGAATGACTCTGGTCATGATCAGTCGCACATTTTGGCACGCTGTCGTTGCACAAGATCTTCAACTACATCCTGCAAATACTGTACATGGGCTGCCAATGGAAGATGCTGCCGGTCGAAAGGAATGCAAAAGGTCTGCCTGAAATCCACCACACGCGTATCTACCGGATGATGCGGCGCTTTCGCCGTGGAATCTCAGTCTAGACCGAAGTTCCGCCCCTTTTGTAGCCCCGTGGATGGCGGCAAGTGCCTGTCGGCGCTCATAAATTTGTCCAATGAGAGGTCTATTTTTAATTAAATTTGTAGTCACTAAAATATTTGACTTTCGGTGATTTTTGTCTATATTTGGCTGTATGCCAGCACGCTCAGGAACCGCTCACGTCGTCACCACGATCCGCAAGTACAAGGATCGGGTCTATCGCACGCACCTGCTACGACGTAGCTACCGCGAGGGCGGCACCGTCAAGAACGAGACGCTGGGCAACCTCTCGCACCTGCCCGAGTCGCTGATCGAGATCATCCGTCGCTCGCTGCAGGGCGAGACCTTCGTGCCTCTGGCACAGGCCTTTGAGATCACGCGCTCGCGCCCTCACGGCCATGTGCAGGCCGTCGCCACGGCGATGCAGCGCCTGGGGCTCGCCTCGTTGATCGCCGCCAAGCCCTGTCGCGAGCGCGAACAGGTGCTGGCGATGATTGCCTCGCGCATCGTCGCACCCCACACGAAACTCGCCACCACCCGCTGGTGGCACACCACGACGCTGGCCGATGACTTCGGCGTGGTCGATGCCAATGAGGATGACCTGTACGCCGCCATGGACTGGCTGCTCGAACGCCAGGACACGATCCAGAAGAAGCTAGCCTCGCGCCATCTGTGCGATGGTGGCCTGGTGCTCTACGACTTGTCGTCGAGCTACTTCGAGGGCACCACTTGCGCGCTGGCCAAGCTCGGCTACAACCGCGACGGCAAGAAGGGCCTGCTGCAGGTCAACTACGGCTTACTCACCGATGCGCGTGGCTGCCCGGTGGCGGTGTCGGTGCACGAGGGCAACACGGCCGACAGCCGCACCTTCATGCCCGCGGTGCACAAGTTGCGCGAGGACTTCGGCATTGAGCGCATGGTCATGGTTGGCGATCGGGGTATGGTCTCGCAGAAGGCCATCGACGAGATGCGCGAGGCCGACGGCATCGGCTGGATCACGGCGCTCAAGAGCGCATCGATCCGTGCGCTGCTCGAGCAGGGGCATCTTCAGATGGACTTGTTCGATGAGCGCAATCTGCTCGAGCTGAGCTCGCCGGACTACCCCGGTGAGCGCCTGGTGGCCTGCCGCAATGAAGCGCTGGCCCGGCTGCGCGCGCACAAGCGTGAGGAGCTGTTGGCGGCCACCGAGCGCCACCTCGAGAAGATCAAGGCCCGCGTGGACGCGGGTAAGCTCAGTGGGCAGGACGCGATCGGTGTGCGGGTGGGCAAGATCATCAACCAGTACAAGGTGGCCAAACACTTCGATCTGAGCATCGCCGACGCAGCCCTGAGTTGGGCGCGCAAGCAAGACAGCCTCGCCCGCGAGGCGGCGCTCGACGGCCTGTACATCGTTCGCACCTCCGTGCCCGCCACGCAGATGGATGCGCCCGAGTGCGTGCGCAACTACAAGTCGCTGGCCAATGTCGAGCGGGCCTTCCGCTCGCTCAAGACCATCGACCTGAAGGTGCGCCCGATCCACCACCGCAAGGCCGATCGGGTGCGCGCGCACATCTTCTTGTGCATGCTCGCCTACTACGTCGAGTGGCACCTGCGCGAGGCCTGGCGCGAGTTGATGTTCGCCGATACCGAGCAGCAAGCCAAGGCCACGCGCGACCCCGTGGCGCCAGCCCAGCGATCCGCGTCGGCACAGGCCAAGGCCGCTACCCATTGCCTCAGCGACGGCACGCCAGCACACAGCTTCGCCACCTTGATGGCCGAGCTCGCCAACCTCGTGCGCAATACCTGCCGCACACCAAACGCCGGCCCCGACGCGCCCACTTTCGAGCTCACCACCACTCCCGAGCCCACACACGAGCGGGCTCTCGCGCTCGTCCAGGCGATCCACCCGTAGACAGAAAACCGAACCCCGATTTCAAGCCAAGCGCTTGAATCACAATGCAAACTTGTCTATCTCGCCGTGGAATCTCAGCTTAAAAACCAGAAAGGGGAGAACTTCCGTTGGCACACCGCTCGGTTTTGTCACAGCAAGAAAATTACACACCGACCAAAGCGACATTGCAGGCCGCTCACTTCGTTTTAAGTTCAATGAGCTAACGACATTAACCACTCATTAACCCGCGCCCGCATATCAATCAGCGGATCCGCTGGACTTTCGGGCCGCGAGTAGCCGCGAAAGGCAGAAGCCGGCCAAAGGCGGAAGGTCGCGCCGGCGGTCCGATCGATCGTGTTAGGTAGCGAGCTTCAGGATGCGTTTGAGGTGAGCGAGGAGCATTTCCACCTTCTTTCGCTCGCGGCGAGATTGCTTGTAGGGAGGCGTCGTCCCGATGCGCTTTGCTTCCTCACGCGCAGCTTCATAGACGCTGCGCGTAATCTTGCGAAACGGTGTGTTCGGGCAGCAGCGATCTTTCATCGAGCAACCGGCACAGTCGGGTTGGCTTGATCGATAAATAATCGTTTCGGCTTTGGTGACGTGCGTACGCGAATTCTTGAATCGACGCTCGCAGGACTTTACCGGCAGGGCAACGATACTCGAGCAACTTGTTTCGATGCAAGGCGCGATCGCCGCAGGCCTTGCCGATGTAACCGGCGCATTCTACGCACGCCGGCGCGCGCAATGCGAATCAGCAGGCGACGGTCATCATCAACGCCCACCTTCGACCCCGCTCTTGTTCTCGAAGAATCGCGACGGGCAACGCCGCCGCATTGCCGCGTAACTTTGAGACACCACGCCTTACAAGGGGGCGTATCACGCTAAAGGCAAAAGCAGCGGGATGCAACCGTCCTGGGTTCGGCTTTATCGCGAGTCCGGAGAATAGCGCCACCCCGAAAGCTTCATCGCTCTGGTCGTCGTAATCGGGAAAGCCCTAACATCCGGCTCCCGATGGAGCGCGATACGCTTCGCACGCGAGGAGACGAAACCATGAAACGCGCTTTCAATATCATTATTGTCATGCTACTTGCCTATCTAATCGCCGATCGCGCAGCGATGCATACGCAAGCGGATCAAAAGGAATCGATAACGTGCGCGTCGGGGGCGGAATTAGTCAGGTTGGACGCGCTGCGAAAGGGATTTCCAGAGGCAGCAGCCGGCAGTCAAGGTGAAGGTTTCATGTCGAACTGTCTCGTTACAGGTCGAGGCCGTGTTGGTGAGCTGGTTGCACGCGATTAGGCGTTGTCTGCTGTGTTGCGGCCGCGATAATCGGTGACGCTCGCTGGCGCGGCGCTCGTCCCTAGCAGCGAGTGACTGCTCGGGCAATACGCCTGTGCGAGATTCATGAACCTTACGCCGGGACCCGCACGCGGTTCACAACGTTTTCACGTTGCGTACGACATCGCATCGGTTATCGACGGAACGCAACTCTCAGACAGTCGTCAGTTCATAATCCTCGCGACGGTCCACTCGTTGCAAGACCGTCCTCGAATCTTTGGCGCCATTTCGGGCCGTCGACCGGAAAAACTCCGTGCAGAAGTAAAGTCTGCCTCCTCGCGAAGCGGCTCCAACATGTACCCGGAATCCTCTGCCATTGAGAACACACGTGTTGTCAGGAAGAAAAGCCGCGTCTTTCACGGTGAAAGAAATGGGCTCCCGAAATTCCGCAATCGTGGGCAATGCTATTGTCAATTCAGGGGAAGCGCCGATGCTGGGGGGCATTCTCCCCATCGCCAGACATGAGGAGTGTCTCATACCTGCACACCGCTACGCCTTTAGTTCCGGCCGACCTGAAACAACATTGGCGAATGGCCGTTTCGAGTTGCGGAGCGGCCGCCCGAGCACCCGCTTCAACGTTGGCGTGAATGTCCCTTGGCCGGTCTTTGCCTGACGGCGATTGGCGTTGGGCGACCCAAATGCAACCGCTCAAATCGACCCAGCCCTAATCGCTGCATGCGAGCCTAGACGCTCTTGAAAGACCGCTTACGAAACAGTGGCGTCAACGGGACATGGCTGGATTTCTGAATCGGAAATCGTTGGCTCGAGCCGCTAAGGCGGAAGGACAGTGCCGACGATCCATTCTCACACCCATTTACACCCATTTCGCGCTTTGCCGCCATCCTGAACCCTACGGTCAGGTTTCCTGCCCCCAAAGAAGTAACCGGTTTGCGGCAAAGCTATCACGCCGGCAGGGGTCCGTCCGATGATCGTTCCGCCAAACACCGACCGGACCGTGGGCCGTGAGCCGTAATTGCCAATTCCCGTGCCACCTTGAATCATCGCCTCGTTGTAGATCGCCCCGGGAGTGCGCCGTTCGGTCCGTTCCGGATCGCAATACCACTTCCGGGCGCGCTGACCGCTCCGTCCGGACGAGCAGCTTCCTTTATAAAATTACTTGACACCTAAACTATCGAAGCCTAAATTAATACTGACTCTTCAGCATGGAGCGCATCATGCGCATCGTTTGTATCGGTGGCGGCCCCGCGGGTCTGTACTTTGGCTTGCTGATGAAGAAGCAAAATCCCGCTCACGATGTGACGGTGGTGGAGCGAAATCGGCCCTACGACACCTTCGGCTGGGGCGTGGTTTTCTCCGACCAGACGCTCGGTAATCTGCGTCGCGCGGACGAGGCGAGTGCCGCGGCAATTCTCGATGCGTTCAATCACTGGGACGACATCGATATCCATATCAACGGCCGCACGTTGCGCTCGTCCGGACACGGTTTCTGCGGCATCGGCCGCAAGCGCCTGCTGAACATTCTCCAGGCGCGTGCCGAGGCGCTCGGCGTGAAGCTGGTGTTCGAAACGCAAGTCGCGAGCGACGAATCGTATGACGCCGACCTCATCGTCGCGTGCGATGGTGCCAACAGCGTCGTGCGCACGAAATACGCGGCCACGTACAAACCCGACATCGATCTGCGTGACTGCCGCTTTGTCTGGCTCGGCACGGACAAGCTGTTCGATGCCTTCACGTTTGCCTTCGAAAAGACGGAATTCGGCTGGTTCCAGGCACATGCGTATCGCTTCGACGACCACATGTCTACGTTCATCGTGGAAGCGCCCGAACGGGTCTGGCGCGCGGCGGGCCTGGATGAAATGAGCAAGGAGGATGGCATCGCTTTTTGCGAACGGCTCTTTGCGAAGTATCTCGACGGCCATGCGCTCAAGTCCAACGCGCTGCATTTGCGCGGTTCCTCGCAGTGGATCCGGTTCCCGCGCATCGTGAACGAAACGTGGGTGCATAACCGCGCGAACAGTGACGGCAGCGTGACGCCGGTCGTCCTGATGGGCGATGCCGCGCATACGGCGCACTTCTCGATCGGCTCCGGTACCAAGCTCGCGTTGGAAGATGCGATCGAACTGACGAACAGCATCGCGGCGCATCCGGGCGATCTCGCGGCGGCGCTCGAGCACTACACGGATGTACGCAGTGTCGATGTCCTGCGCATCCAGAACGCCGCGCGCAACTCCACGGAATGGTTTGAAAACGTCGAACGGTATGCGTCGTTCGAGCCCGAGCAATTCGCTTACTCGTTGCTCACGCGTTCGCAACGCATCTCGCATGAAAACCTGCGTTCACGCGACGCGGCTTATCTGGCCGAGTTTGAAAACTGGATCGCGCAGCGCTCGGGGCTTGATATCGGCAGCGGCAGCAAGCGTTCCGTCCCGCCGATGTTCACGCCATTCACCGTACGCAGCGTGACCCTGAAGAACCGCGTGGTGGTCTCTCCGATGGCTCAGTACTCCGCCGTCGACGGTATCGTCGGCGACTACCATCTGATGCATCTTGGTGCCCGCGCCATGGGCGGGGCTGCGCTGGTGATGACGGAGATGACCTGCGTCTCGCCCGAGGGCCGCATCACGCCGGGTTGTCCGGGCCTCTATAACGACACGCAACGTGACGCTTGGCGGCGCATTGTCGACTTCGTGCATCGGGAAACGGATGCGAAGATCGGCATTCAGCTCGGTCATGCGGGCGCCAAGGCATCCACGCGCGTGAGTTGGGAAGGGACGGACAGACCGCTTGAAGAGGGCAACTGGCCGATCGTGTCGGCGTCGCGGCAGCAGTACTTGAAAGGCATCAGCCAATGGTCGCGCGCGGCAAGCGCGGACGACTTGAGCGAGATCAAGGCGCAGTTCGTGCGCGCTATCGAGCTTGCCGTGGAAGCGGGTTTTGACTGGCTGGAACTGCACTGCGCGCATGGTTATCTGCTGTCGGGTTTTCTGTCTCCGCTCACGAATCATCGCGACGATGAATACGGTGGTTCACCCGTCAATCGCCTGCGTTTCCCACTCGAAGTGTTCAAGGCGATCCGCGCCGTGTGGCCCGAGGACAAGCCCATTTCCGTGCGCATCTCAGCGCACGACTGGGTGGATGGCGGCATTACGCCGGACGACGCCGTGCTGATCGCGCGTGCGTTCAAGGAGGCGGGCGTGGACATGATCGACGTATCGTCGGGACAGGTCAGCAAGGACGAGAAGCCAGTCTATGGCCGCATGTTCCAGACACCTTTCTCGGATCGCGTGCGCAACGAAGCAGGTATCGCGACGATCGCTGTCGGGGCGATCTCGGAAGCCGACCACGTGAACAGCATCATCGCAGCGGGCCGCGCCGACTTGTGCGCCGTGGCGCGTCCGCATCTTGCGAATCCTTCGTGGACGCTCGACCAGGCAGCGAAGCTCGGTTACGCCGATATCACCTGGCCAAAGCAGTATTACGCGGCGAAGTCCCAACTCGAACGCGGCTATGAACGTGAGCGTGCGCAGCGCGCGGAGGGTGAAGCGTGAACTCTACCGCTTATACGCTTAGCGGCCAACACGCGGTGGTTACAGGCGGCGGCAGTGGCATTGGTGCTGCTATCGCCCGCTTGCTGGTGACTGCGGGAGCACAGGTCACGCTGATGGGCCGGGACGCGGCACGGCTGGCGTATCAGGCCGAAGCATTGAGCGAACTGGGCACAGTTCATGTCCAGACCGTCGATGTCACGTCCGCCGATTCCGTCTCCACAGCGTTTGCTGCGGCCTGCGAACACGGGTTCATCGACATCCTCGTCAACAATGCTGGCCAAGCCGAAGCCGCGCCGTTTACGAAGACCGATTTAGCGCTATGGAAACGCATGCTCGACGTGAATCTCACGGGCGTGTTCCTCTGCACACAAGCTGTTCTCCCCGGGATGCTCGAACGTCGCAGCGGACGCATTGTCAACGTAGCCAGTACCGCAGGTCAGGTGGGTTACGCCTACGTGGCCGCGTATTGCGCGGCCAAGCATGGCGTGATCGGTATGACGCGTTCGCTGGCGCTTGAAGTCGCCACGCGTGGCGTGACCGTCAACGCCGTGTGTCCCGGTTATACCGAAACCGGGCTGCTCGACCAGTCGATCGAAAAGATCGTTGCGCAGACCGGGCGTAGCGAGGAAGATGCGCGCGAAGCGCTGCTGCGCTCGAATCCGCAACGTCGCTTCGTGACGCCGGACGAAGTCGCCAGTTCGGCGTTGTGGCTCTGCTTACCGGAATCGCGATCGATCACTGGCCAGACAATTTCTATTTCAGGTGGAGAAGTAATGTGAACAAGCCCGCTGCCCGTACGGCTAAAGCCGCCGCGCCCGAGAAGGACAAGGCCGCCGGCAACGTCGTCGACCTCGAAATGAGCACTGGCGTCGACAGTCACATGGGACTGCGCTTATGGCTGCGCATGCTCACCACAACCAACCTGGTGCAAGCCGAACTGCGCAAGCGCCTGCGCGTCGAATTCGACACCACGCTGCCGCGTTTCGACATGATGGCGCAACTGGAGCGCCATCCCGAAGGCCTGAAGATGAACGAGCTTTCGCGGCGTCTGATGGTGACGGGCGGAAACGTGACCGGTCTGACGGACCAGTTGGAGAAGGAAGGTTTTGTTGTGCGCGATATCGATCCGAATGACCGCCGTTCGTTCGCAGTGCGCCTCACTGCGCACGGCCGCGAGTCATTCGATCGCATGGCGCGGGCGCATGAACAATGGGTCGTCGAGTTGTTCGGCGGTTTGCCGCTTGCCGACAAGGCGCGTATGCACCAGAAGCTTGGCAAGCTTAAACAGCATTTGCGCGAGCGTACGGATTCGTAACGAAGCCTTGCTCGGACACATACGGAGACAGTCGATGAACGACAACACCGCCGCGCTTTTTGCCGGCAACCGCACGACACTCGGCGACTACCACGCGAACCATTTTGGCTGGTCTGTTACGAACGGCGTCGGCACGATCACGCTCGACCGGCCGGAGCGCAAGAACCCGCTGACGTTTGAATCGTATGCGGAGTTACGCGACCTGTTCCGGCAGCTCGCTTACGCTACCGACGCAAAGAGCATTGTGATACACGGCGCTGGCGATAACTTCTGTTCCGGTGGCGATGTGCACGACATCATCGCGCCGCTCGTAGACTTGCCGATGCCCGAGCTGCTCATGTTCACGCGCATGACGGGCGACCTCGTCAAAGCGATGCGCCATTGTCCGCAGCCGATTGTTTCGGCTGTTGATGGCATTTGCGCCGGGGCCGGCGCGATCGTGGCAATGGCTTCGGATCTGCGGCTAGGCACCGCGCGCAGCAAGCTCGCGTTTCTTTTTACCCGCGTGGGACTGGCGGGCTGCGACATGGGCGCGTGCGCGATCCTGCCGCGCATTATCGGTCAGGGCAGGGCAACTGAACTGCTCTTTACCGGGCGTTCCGCGAGTGGTGACGAGGGCTTCGCATGGGGCTTCTATAACCGCCTATGCGAACCAAGCGATGTCGTGCGCGAAGCTCAATCGCTCGCTTTCGATCTTGCGTCGGGTCCGACCTTCGCGCATGGCATTACCAAGAAGATGCTGCACCAGGAGTGGAGCATGAGCATCGACGAAGCGATCGAATCCGAAGCACAGGCGCAGGCAATCTGCATGGCGACCGACGATTTCGGCCGTGCGTATCGCGCGTTCGCTGCGAAGACGCGGCCGGTTTTCGAGGGAGATTGAGTTGGCTCATCCTCAAACAACTTCCGACGCGTTCCACGATGCCCTCGCATGGCCATTCTTCGAAACGCGGCATCGTGAACTCGGCGCACGTATCGATGCGTGGGCATCGGAACATCTAAGCGATACCCATGCCGACCATGCGAACGTCGATGCAACCTGTCGCCGGCTCGTACGCGAACTCGGCGCGGCCGGGTGGCTGCGATATGGCGTCGGCGGCCCAGCGTACGGCGGTCACGGTGACACTATCGATACGCGCGCCGTTTGTCTGCTGCGCGAAACGCTCGCTCGCCATAGTGGTCTCGCTGACTTCGCGCTCGCCATGCAAGGACTCGGGTCGGGTGCTATTTCGCTGGCGGGCAACGAAGCGCAAAAGCAGCGCTATCTGCCGCGTGTTGCAAGCGGCGAGATTATCGCCGCCTTCGCACTGACCGAACCCGATGCAGGCTCCGACGTCGCGGCGCTCGCGCTCAGCGCTCGCGAAGACGTCGACTCTTACGTGCTCGATGGCGAGAAGACCTGGATCTCGAACGGCGGTATCGCGGACTTTTACGTGGTGTTCGCACGCACCGGCGAGGCGCCGGGGGCGCGCGGCATCAGCGCGTTTATCGTCGACGCGGATACGCCCGGACTGCGCATTGCCGAACGGCTGGACGTGATCGCGCCGCATCCGTTGGCGCGTCTTTCGTTCGAGCACGTACGCGTGCCACGTGCCGCGTTGCTCGGTAATCCAGGCGAAGGTTTCAAGCTTGCGATGCGCACACTCGATATCTTCCGCACCTCAGTCGCGGCAGCGTCGCTCGGCTTCGCGCGGCGTGCAATGAGCGAAGGGCTCGAGCGTGCCGCGTCGCGCAAGATGTTCGGGCAGACGCTTGGCGACTTCCAGTTGACGCAAGCGAAGCTCGCGCAAATGGCGCTCACCATCGACAGCGCCGCGCTGCTTGTTTATCGCGCCGCGTGGTTGCGCGATCAGGGCAAATCCGTCACGCGCGAAGCCGCGCTAGCGAAGTGGCATGCGAGCGAAGGTGCACAGCAGGTCATCGATGCTGCCGTGCAATTGTGGGGCGGGAGCGGCGTGCAGAGCGGTGCGGTGGTCGAGCAACTGTATCGCGAGATTCGTGCGCTGCGGATCTACGAAGGTGCGACCGAAGTGCAGCAGTTGATCGTCGGGCGCGATCTGCTCAAGGCGCACGCTGCAAGGACAACAACATGAGCGGACCATCGAAGCATTTCGAACGGCCGGTGCGCATTCGCTTCTCGCATTGCGATCCCGCCGGCATCGTATTTTTTCCGCAGTATCTCGTGATGACCAACGCGCTGGTCGAGGACTGGTTCAACGAAGCGCTCGACATCGACTATGCCGCGATGATCAGCAAGCGCCGCGTCGGCTTGCCCATCGTGAAGCTCGATTGCACGTTCTCGAAGCCGAGCCAGATGGGCGACACCCTCATGCTGTCACTCACGCTCGAACGCTTCGGCGCTCGTTCGGTCGGCATCGTGATAGAAGCGCAGTCGCATGGCGAAACGCGCTTTCATGCGCGGCAGGTACTTGTCACCACATCGCTTGAGTCAGGCGTGTCGATCGATATTCCCGACGACATCCGCGCCGCGCTGGCACGTTTCAATCCGGCTGCGTTAGCCGAGATCAAGGAGACACGGTCGTGAAAAAAGCATTGCTCCCGGATGGCTGGGTCAAGCCGCGCGGATACGCGAACGGTGTGGCCGCACGCGGTACGCAGGTCTTCATAGCAGGACAAATAGGCTGGGACGGGCAGGGCCGCTTCCAGAGCAGCGACTTTGGCGCGCAAGCAAAGCAGGCGCTGGCCAACATAGTCGCGGTGCTGGCCGTTGCAGGGGGACGCCCGGAACATCTCGTGCGGCTGACCTGGTATGTAACCGACAAGCGTGAATACATCGCTTCGCTGAGGGATGTGGGCAGCGCGTTTCGCGAACTGATCGGCGACTATGACATTGCGATGAGCGCCGTGCAGGTGGCCGCGCTCATTGAAGACGAAGCCAAGGTGGAGATTGAAGCCACTGCCGTTATTCCGGACTAACATCGGAGCTCACCATGGAACCTTCGGCTCATGTCGATACGTTTGCCCGCGACAACCTGCCGCCGCCCGGCGAGTGGCCGCAGTTTCTGCTCGACAACCCCGACGTTGCTTATCCGGCGCGCCTGAATTGCGCGGTCGAATTGCTCGACCGGATAATCGATGACCACCCGGAACGCGGGCAGGGAGCGCGGCCTGCAATCTGGTCGGACGTCGATGGTGTTCCGCTTGCAACCACGTACAGCGAATTGCGCACGCGCGTGAACCAGACGGCGCATGTGCTGTCCGGCGTGATGGGGCTGGTGCCGGGAAACCGCATCTTGCTGCGCGGCCCGAACACGCTGCACATGGCGGTCGCGTGGCTCGCGTCCTTGAAGGCGGGGCTGGTGGTCGTGCCGACCATGCCGCTGCTGCGGGCAAAGGAACTGAAGCAGATCATCGACAAGGCGCAGGTCTCGGCAGCGTTATGCGATGCGCGGCTGGTCGACGAACTCGCGCAATGCAGTGATCCGGCCAATGCATATTTTTGCGAAAACCTGCTGCAAACAAGGTTCTTTCATGATGACGGGCCCGATTCGGTTGATACACTCGCCTCGCTTCAACCCGCCGACTACGGTGCAGTGGACACCGCTGCCGACGACGTCTGCCTGATCGCATTCACCAGCGGCACGACGGGAATGCCGAAGGGCTGCGTGCATTTTCATCGCGACGTGCTTGCGATGTGCGACCTGTTTCCGCGCCATGTACTCAAGCCCACCGCGAACGATATCTTCTGTGGCACGCCTCCGCTTGCGTTCACTTTCGGGCTCGGCGGGCTGCTATGTTTTCCGTTGCGCGCGGGGGCATCGGCGGTGCTGATCGAACGGCTGACGCCGGAAACGTTGTTGCAGGTCGTCGAACGTTTTCGCGCGACGATCATGTTCACGGCGCCGACCTTCTACCGGCAGATGGCGGGCCTCGCATCGCGGTTTGATCTGTCGAGCCTGAGAAAGAGCGTCTCGGCAGGTGAAGCGTTGCCTGACTCCACGCGCAAGCTCTGGAGACAGGCCACGGGCCTGCAGATGATCGACGGAATCGGCAGCACTGAAATGATCCACATCTTTATATCGAGCGCCGATGCAGAGACGCGCGATCGTGCGATCGGCCGCGCGGTGCCGGGCTACGTCGTGCAGGCCGTCGATAACGACATGCAGCCCGTTCCTGCCGGCGAGATCGGCATGCTCGCTGTAAAAGGACCGACCGGGTGCCGTTATCTAAGCGATCCGAGGCAGCGCAGTTTTGTCCGTGACGGATGGAACCTTCCGGGCGATTCGGTGAGCATCGACGCGGACGGGTACGTCTTTTATCAGTCCCGCGCCGACGACATGATCATCTCGGCCGGCTATAACATTTCCGGGCCGGAAGTCGAGAGCGCGCTTCTGTTGCATGAAGCGGTCGCGGAGTGCGGAGTGGTCAGCGCGCCCGACGACGAGCGCGGGCAAATTGCCAAGGCCTTTGTTGTTCTTAGCCCGGGGTTTGAAGCGAGCGATGCGCTTGTGGTGCAACTCCAGACGTTTGTGAAGGAGCAGATCGCGCCGTACAAGTACCCACGCGCAATCGAATTTATCGACGCGCTGCCACGCACTGAGACTGGCAAGCTGAAGCGTTTTGCATTGCGGGCACTGGCGGCGTCTTGATGCAAGCGGGTAGGGCGGTTTGTTTGGCGCCCGGGCAGAAAGGGACGGCGCCACGCAAGACCTTATCCACCGAGCGGTACCTTGTAGTCGAGGACTCACAGCCCTAGCGTGGTTTGCCTCGGGCACTCTTCCGAACGCTCCCGGAGCGAGGGGCATCTTTATCCGCCAAGGTGCCGCCGCCGTTCATCTGTTCCATCCACGACAAGGCGTCGGCGTACGACAGGAACTGCTGGAGATACCCTGGCGAGAGCCCGCGCATCAGCGAGAGCGACCGGTGCACGAGGCTACTCGAGTTGAGCGGGCCGGCGTTTCCGGGCACTTGCGCAAGCGACTGCCGGAACTGTCTCTCGGTACTGAGCTTGGTCCAGATTTCCCTGAAGTAATCGAGTACCTCCAGTTCTGGATAGGAGGACGGCCGGGGCACGGCCTGGGGAGCATGGCCGGCCATGTAATCGATCAGTCCCGCAAGCGCTCCGCGAGCGGGCTCGCCTGGCGATGCCGCGGCAGCCCTTGATGCGGCGCTCTCGAGATCGCCGGCATAGGCCTCGAGCAGCTTCGACAGCCTGTCATCAAGGATACGTCGCGCCTCGCCGCTATGGCCGGCCGCTCGCCGATCCAGCGCTTCGATGAAATGAAAGCGGACGGGATCCAGGCGATCGGCGCCGCGCTCGCGCCATGCGTCGAGCATCGCCCGGGTGCTGCTTGTCACGCCACTACCGCTACTACTCATGGGGCTTTCACCGTTGCGGTCGACGGCCTCGGGACAGGTGCAATCTCCACTCGCCGGTTCCTGGCTCGTCCCTGGTCATCGGCATTGGAGCTCACGGGTTGCCCGGAGCCGAACGCTGCCGCAAATACCGAGGGGGCGGGGACGCCTTCATCGATCAACGCGCGGGTCACGGTCAACGCGCGCTGGGCCGACAGCTCCCAGTTGTCGGCAAAGCGACGGTTACCGTCCCGCACTTGCCGGTCGTCGGTAAAGCCGCTGACCATCAGGATCTCGTCATTGGCCCGGAGGTAAGCGGACAGCGGCCCGGCCAGGCTCTTCAATACTTCCCGGCCTTCGGGCTGCAATTGAGCGGAGTTCAGCGCGAACAACACGCTGCCGTTGATGCCGATGCGCCCGTTGACCAGCGTCACCCTGCCTGCCGCCAGGGGCCCTGCCAGCGCCTGCTCCAGGGTCTTGCGGCGCTGCGTTTCCATCTGGCGCTGCTTGACCTCTTGTTCCAGCCTGCTTGAGAGCTCCAGCTGCACGCCGATGACGCCCACAAGGATCAGCATGAAGGCGCCCAGCAGCACCGACATCAAGTCGGCGAACGCGGGCCATATTGGAGCCGTTGGCTCGACGCCGCCGTCGATTTCTTCGCTCATGCCGCTTCGGCTCCGGCAGAAGCCCGGCGGCCCGCAAGCTGTTGCAGGTCTTCGACGATCTGCCTCTGCGACATCATGCTCAGGTCGATGACTTCCCGAGCCTGTGCCACGTAATAGGCAAGCTGTTCGTCACTGCGTGCGAGGGACTTGTCCAGCGCGGCTTCGATGCGCTGCAGATGGACCACCAGCTTGTCGTTCGACTCGCCGAACAACTGTACGGCCACTCCGAATGCTTCACCCAGGCTCGCCACTTCGACGGCGCTGCCGGTGACCTGTGCGGCAACGGCGCCCAGCTTCCCGGTCTCAAGCTCGACCTTATCGGTGAACCGGGTACCGACACGATCCAGCAGATCCGCCGACGTGGTGACCAGTGCGTCGACGGCTGAGCGCTGCTCGGTGGAGGCATGGTTCACGGCATCGAGCAGGGTTTCCAGCGTTGCCAGCAGGCGGCTGCGCTCCTCCAGCATCGCGGTGTCGCGGACCATGCTGTCGGAGAGCTTCTGGCGTAGTTCGGCGACAACTTCGGCCGCGGCTTTGGGAGCTTCCGACGCGGCTTGCACGAGCCGGGAGATCTCGGCGATCGTGTTGCTGGCGTGCGCCTGGGTCTCGGCCGATATGTCGCGCGCGGTCTGCGCCAGCGTGTCGCAAATCTCCTGTTGCCGGCTCGCGGTGCGCGTGCCCGTCTGCTCCCATTCGCTGCTCAACGTAGCGGCCATCGAACCGAGTGTTTCTGTCCATGCCGCCAGCCGTTGCTGGTCCCGCGATGCCAATGTCTCCTGCAAGTCCGCATGCGACTGGCCCAGGGTGCGCAGCAGCGACGCCGAGTGCTGCTCGAAGGTCGCTGCGGCCGCTGCCAAGGCGTGCTGGTTGTGGCCTGCCAGCTTTTCGCCGACGCGTTCTTGCTGCGACAGCGCCTGCTTCCACGCTTCCGACACGCTGCCTGCCGTGGCGTCCAGGCGCGCGGAGACGCCGTCCAGCAGGCCGGCCGAGCGTTGCTCGAAGGTTTCGGTGAATCGATCCAGCGAGGTACGCAGGTCTTGAGTAAGCGCCTCGCTGGATCGCTGGTGTCCTGCCAGTGCCTGGTTCCAGATGTCCGCCACGGTAGCGGTCGTCGCCTCGAAACCGGTGGTCAGCCCGTCCAGCTGCCGCTGCACGGCGTGCGTGACGGTGTCGCGTAATAACCCCGCCTCGCGCGCGAGACCTGCCATCGTGGCCGCCATGACTGGCTGCAGCGCGGCGCTGGCGGCGCGGGCGCTTTCGGCGACGCTCGACTTCATCGACTGCTCCACGGACGAGGCCAGGCGGGTGTAGGCGACCTCGGTCTTGCCGTGGAAGGCGTCCTGGCTGGCGATCTGCCGCTCGTTCAAAGCCAGGTTCTGTTGCTCGATGGTCGCCATCATCGCTTGCAGCCGGTCGACCAGCGTGGGCATCATCTCGGCCTGCCGTTGCAGGAGCTTGAACGATTCCTCGCGCTGATGGGCCTTCGAGTAGACGCGCAACGTGGTCGCGATCTTCACGTCAAGCATCTGCGCCGCCTGGATCCGCTCGCGCCGGCACAACGCGGAGAGCAGCCCCAGCATGGCGGATGTAGCCACGCCCGCAATCGAGGTGCCGAACGCAAATCCCAGCCCCTTGACCGGTGCGGCCAGCGACGTGCGGATAGCCTGCAAGTCCGTCGCGCTATCCAGCGCCATCCCTGTGCCTCTCAGGGTCGCCACCATGCCCAAAAGCGTGCCCAGCATGCCCAGCAATACTAGCAAGCCGACCAGATACGGCGTCAGCGCCGGACCGGCCAAGGCCACACGCTCACCTTCGATGCGCAGGCGCACCGCATTGCGCAGGCTGGGATGCAATGGGTCAAGCCAGGCGCCCAGGCTGCGGGGTGGTTCGGACAGGCCCGTGACGGCACGCGCCAGGGTGGAAGTGGCTTGGCTATAGCGCTGCAATTCGAGCGCGCCAGCCAGGTAGCAGGCGCCAATCAACATCGTCACGGCCAGCGCCAGCGGGTTCGAGCCGACGTAGCCGACGCCGATCCAGCACATAGCGGCCAGACCTACCAAAAACACAACGAGATTAAGAAGATTTCTGGACATAGCGTCCCAGTTAGCTGGTGCGAAGGGCCGCAAGCAACCCTTCGACCGGTTGAAAACGAAGCTCTAGTTCGGCCAGCAACACGCTCTGCATATCCTTGCGGAACACGGCCAGCCATGCGCCCGGCGTGACCGCTCGGGCGTCCCCCGACGTTTGTGCGTCGGCCAGCGTCTTCTGCTCGGCCTGGCGCAAACGCTCGAAGTGCCCTCCGAGCAACGCGGGCACGGCCGCCAGCAAACTCCGCTCGCGCGGGCTCAGCGCTCGCTCCATGACCGCATCCACCTCCGCGAGCCGAGTCATGGCGGGCGTCCTGGCGGCCAGCTTTTCCCGCAGGCGGCCGCGCAGGTTTCCGATGCCCGTCTCCATCGCTTGCTGCATGGAGAGATAGCGCTGACGAAAAACCGGGTAGTCAGCCGCTGCATCCATGGGGGCTCCGTGAGAGGGCGCTTGCGCGGGTCCGTGCCGCTTGACGGCGGCAAACGCGTTATCGCCGACGATGGCATTCGCCAACGCGCTGCGCACACGGGCGCACTCGTTCTCCTCAGTGCTGCCGAGGGCTCGCGCGCCAGAGGGTACGGCAGGCGGATTACCGTTTAGCGCCGTGGATAGCGCGATGGCGTCTGTCCAGTGGAGCCATTGGCTCAGCCGGTCCGAAAGCGATTGCCGGGATTCGGTAAATTCGACGTCCGTCAGGCGAGCAAGTAAGCGAATGAGCGTCGGGCCGCTGAAAGCTGTGCGCTGTGAGGCTTGCACCATACCACCAGAGTCAAAAAATCCGCTAGTTTACACGTCGGCGGGATGGCGGACGCCGACTCTTGATTTGCGGGGGTGGGCGAGTGTGGAATTTCAGCGGGTTCGATATGCCACTCGCGATGGCCGGATTTCGGGCCCGACTTCCGGGAGAGGGCGGTTGGGGTCTCGCGGTTCAAGTTCGTATCACGTACGCGTCGACAATCGGTGTCAGTTGCCGGGAGTAGACATTCGCGAGATCGTGGTCACTGCTCGGTGGCTGCGTGTAGCCATGAGCCCAGGAGCAGTTCGGTGCGCAGTACTACACGATGACCGCTTTGGCCGATCATTTGCCGAAGGACATAACTCCACGAATGACCGTACATGGACGCCCCCGGTTTTGCCAGGTTTTCACTACGCGATGCGTACTTTCGACCCAAAGCTGACCGCTGGCGGCCTCGAGCAACGGCGTGCACGCCTGTGCCGGCGTAGTCAGTCCGGGATCTCGGGCTCGATCAACTTTGCCAACTGAACAAGCGACTCCTGCCAGCCGAGGTAGCACATCTCCACAGGAATGACCTCGGGTATGCCCTCCTGCACGATTGTGAGCTCGGTTCCGCAGGACACCTGCCGCAATGAAATGGTCGCGTGCATCTGGCCGGGCAGGTTCGGGTTGTCGAATCGGTCCGAGTAGCGGATCTTCTCGAACGGCACCAGTTCGACGTACTCGCCACCGAACGAGTGGCTGCTGCCGGTGCCGAAGTTACGGAAGGACATCTTGTAGGTGCCACCAACGTGGGCATCCATGTGGTGGACCTGACAGGTGAACCCGTAGGGAGGGAGCCACTTCGCTATCGCATCGGGTTCGAGGAAGGCTCGATAGATGCGTTCCGGAGTAGCGCGCAAGACGCGATGGAGACGGATGGTTCCGGTAGTCATGGTGTGATCGCCTTTCAGTGGAGAAGTTGAACATACTCCACGACGATTCTGCGACGCTGGTATCGACATAGGTTGAGACCAGGGAAAACCCGTAGGCGCCGATAAGTTTCACCCGCTACCGATGCTTCCTTCAAGTGTGGGTGACTGCCATTTCAGCGTTCGTCGGATGCGGTCCGCGATATGGCGCTGTTCAATATCGCAATCGACAGCAAGCTGCGCGGTTGTGATCCCGCTGTCAACTCAAGCTTGCCAACCCCACTGTGAGCAGGATTCTGATTGACAGAATGAATGCGTCTCACGGAGTGCCGCAGGCCTTTTCCCCCGTGTATGGCGTCCTCGCAATTCTGAACGTCACGGATTCCCTGTCCTAGGTGACAGCCGCACCGGCAGCAGCTATCAAGCGCCGACGGCCTGCCGGAATGCAGTCGGCGCGACACCGACGCTTTCGCGAAAACGGTGGCTGAAATGGCTGGCGTTCGCATAGCCGCATTGTTCGGCGACCTGCGCGAGCGGCAGCGCCGTGCTGCGCAGCAGCGCGCGCGTTCGAGCCGCTGTTGCGCGATCCACGCAGCGGGCGGTAGTCCGAACGACGTGCGGAACATGCGTGCGAGGTGAAACTCCGATAGCGCGGCGACGCCGGCCAGTTCGCCAAGTGTGAGTGTTTGCCCGAGATGGTTTTCGATGTACTCGCGCAGGCGCCGCCGGGTCGCAACCGACAAACCGCCCTTCAGTGATGCATCGGTCCGGCGCACGCCTTGTGCGCGCAGCAGCAGGCTCAACACCTGATGCGCGGTTTCGTTGGTACGCAGCAGGCCGTCGGGGTCCTGCCAGTTTTCATTGGCGAGCGTTTGACAAAGCCTCGCGATATGGGCGTCTTCGAAATAGGTGCGATCCGCGAGCGTCAGTTCGCGTGGCTCGCGATCGAGTTCTTGCACAGCGCGTTGCGTGAAGTGTTCGGGCAGGAAGTACATATGCATGAAATGCATGTGGCCGCGGACCCACCAGCGCGACTCGTGGTCACCGGGCAGCGCGCAAAGCCGCGCTGGTGCACCGTAGCGACCGGGCATTTTCTGACGTTCGGTGCGATAGCCACCGTCCAGATAACACGAGAGCGTGTGGTGGCCGGGCCGGTCATAGACGGTCTCGGCTTCCTCGATGTCGCGCGTCCACACCGCGATGGCCAATTGATCGCCAAGCCACGCGAACCGTTCCAGATTCGCGTTCGCGCTGCGCAGCGTGTGACAGACCGAATGAAGGCCGAACGGCGTTTCGGTGGAATCCATCGCAGGGGCGGGCGGTCTGGCGTTCACGGGACGAGCAGGATGCATCGGATGACTGGGTAACCGTCAGTATAGGGGGAGCCATGAGCAACGGTTTGGCGCCACCAAGAAGTGCGCAATCCTGGACAAGTGCGGCCGGCCCTGCTGCAGCATAGTTGAGTTCCCGCTTTTTATGCTGCAGGCCGCGATGAATATGTTGCTCTATGCCGTCACCGTTCTGATCTGGGGCACCACATGGATTGCGATCAAATGGCAGCTCGGATCGGTGCCCCCGCCGGTATCGATTGCGTGGCGGTTCTGGATCGCCGCGCTGGTGCTGTTCGCGCTGCTACGCCTGATGCGCCGTCCGATCTGGCCGCCGCGCGCCGCATGGCGCTACCTGGCCGCGCAAGGACTGGCGCTGTTTTGCGTCAATTTTCTATGCTTTTACTACGCCGAACAGGTCGTGCCGAGCGGACTGGTGGCGGTGGTGTTTTCGACAGCGCCGCTTTTGAACTCGATCAACGGACGCCTGTTCATGGGCCGCCCCTTGCAGCCCACGGCGATTGCCGGCGCGGCGCTGGGCCTGGTCGGCATTGTCTGCCTGTTCGTTCAGCAGATGGCCGGACATCTCGGCGACCACGCTGCGTGGCTCGGCCTCGCGATCGCGTTTCTCGGCACCTTGTGCTTCTCCGCCGGCAATCTGCTGTCGAGCCGGATGCAATCGATGGGTCTGCACCCGTTCGCCACCAATAGCTGGGCCATGCTGATCGGCGCCAGCGTATTGACGATAGGGAGCGCGCTGGCTGGCTTTTCCTTCGCCATCGAGTCGGACGCGCGTTATCTGGGCGCGCTCGCCTATCTGGCCGTGTTCGGCTCGGTGATCGGCTTTACGGCGTATCTGATGCTGGTCGGGCGAATCGGGCCGGAACGGGCTGCTTACTGCACCGTGCTGTTTCCGATCGTGGCGCTGGCGGCGTCGACCGTGTTCGAAGGCTACCGGTGGACCGCATTGGCGGTGGTTGGGCTCGTGCTGGTGGTGGCCGGCAATCTGGTGGCGTTCGATTTGACGCGGCGCATCTTTGCGCGTCGGGTGCGGCCTTCCTGATCTTCCCGACGGGCGACACAAAGCCGCGGCCAGACGCAACGGCCCGTGTTCAACTCGGCATCTCGGTTCAATGCACGACACGATGGGTGTAGGGCGCAAAGCGCTGCGAGACCACGCGCTATGGCGGGTCCCGCAGTTTCAACGCTTTTTGTCGACCGCTAGAGGTCGGCAGTCATCTTTCTCGTGTCCAAAGGACCGCGTGCCACACGGAGGAATCCGGTGCGGAGTAGCCCGCGACCTGGCCGCGATTGTTGATCCCCTGAGCGATACTTTGGTTGTCACCGGGGAGCGTGCCCAAGTCGGTCATCACCCCTTTTTCAAACAGAAAGGCATGCTGCTGCCACCCGCTTGCGGTGTCCGACGAGCCGACCACCTGGCCGCGCTCGTTGATCCCGTAAGCGGCACTCTTGTTACCACCGGGGAGCGTGCCCAGGTCGGTCATTACCCCTTTTTCAAACAGAAAGGCGTGCTGATCCCCGCTTGCGGTAGTCGACGAGCCGACTACCTGGCCGCGATTGTTGATCCCGTAAGCGGCACTGCTGTTGCCGCCGGGGAGCGTGCCCAGGTTGGTCATCACCCCTTTTTCAAACAGGAAAGCGTGCTCGTTGTTGTCGCTTCCAGTGGACCAGCCGACCACCTGGCCGCGCTCGTTGATCCCGTAAGCGGCGCTGAAGTAGCCACCGGGAAGCGTGCCCAGGTTGGTCATCACCCCGTTTTCAAACAGAAAGGCTTGCGACGCCCGACTTGCGTCGAACGACCAACCGATCACCTGGCCGCGATCGTTGATTGCGCTAGCGGCACTGTTGTCGCCGCCGGGGAGCGTCCCCAGGTCGATCACCCGCCCCTTTTCGAACAGAGTAGCGCGCGGGTACCCGCTCGAGTTGAACGAGTAACCGGCCGCTTGGCCGCGATTGTTGATCCCGTAAGCGGCGGAAAGCGTATCGCCACCGGGGAGTGTGTGCAGGTCGGTCACCACTCCGTTTTCAAACAGAGAAGCGTGCTGATCCCCGCGTGCGTCGAACGAGTAACCGACTACTTGGCCGCGCTCATTGATCCCGACAGCTTGGCTGCTGTTACCACCGGGGAGCGTGCCGAGATCCCTGATGACGAGACTTTGGCCTGCGGCGGGCTGGAATGCGGCGACCGTGAGCAGGGTAAAAACAATCAGGCTGCGGTGAACGTAGTGCGTATTGCTAATTAGCTTGCATGCGGATTTCATGATGATCCCCTTTCCTGAGACACGAGCTGGATCGCAATCGGCGGCCTGACCGCAGGCGTGCCGAATGAGTTTTGACAAGGACTACCTAGAATCGTGGACGGGCCCAGACTTCAGTCGAGCCGAGGGAACTGCTGCATAGCTGCCTAATAAGCGGCGTAACGCCAAGCCCTGTGTGATGGTTCGACGTCCAGAGCCGGATTACGACATGCACCAACATCGACATTAACGTCCGCACGACTTCGATTCATGTGCGGCGCAAAGCGGTACATCTTGCGTCTCAATGTAAGTGGAGGTCGATAGAACGTCGAGTTTTTTGTAAATAATAAAATCCGGTATATGCGCCATCCGACGCATCTGTATCGGGATAAATTGCGCTGGCGTGCATCGGAAAGCGCATATAGCTTGCACCAAGATCGCCCATAAGCCGCTCCCCTATTGGGATTAGAAAATGTGTGCAGATAGAAGTTATCGATCAGTTTAGTCTAAGGAATGTTTTTTTCAACTTATTAAATAATGAGGCAGATTAATGACACTGCAAAATTGCGATGACTTGCCTTTGCTCGAGGGTGGGTTAAACGATAGCTCGGGTTCGAGCGCTCGACTCACTGAACCTCTTACGTCGAATGTGAAGGACGGCGGCACGTCGCGCCATGTGGGGAATGCGGCACGGGCCGGTATGTCGCGTCCGTTCTGATGATGTAAAAAGGAAGTGACATGACGTTACTGTTTCTCGGAGGTATTCTGTGCATTAACCACCTTCCAGAAATACCGGTTCTCCCTTTCGGGGGAAATCTCTAATTTTGGATGTTTGCCATACTGGGCAAACAGTTGGCCACCCTCGACGGTGATCACCGTCTCGTCCATCGGGCTCATTAATTGATAGCGCCCGACGCACGCCTGCTTCAACTAAAGTACGCCGACGTTGCCGTCGGCGAATGGCCGGTCTTAAGCAGTGATCGGCCATATCAATGTCGACGTGCGAATGGCGGCTCTGACCGGTCATTCGGCCAAGCTTTGGAAATGGAGCCTTACTTTGCGTCGCTGCGTCACAGGTTTGATTGCGAAGCCTGCAATCGTTGACGTTAACCCAACGGCGCTCGCTGCATGCGCCCGTCGCGCTAAACACGAGCCTGTCCACCCTGTCAGGTCAACACCGCGGAGTGGCCCTGACGATTAGTCGACCCGGCACCACCGGCCAGAATCCGGGCACACAATGGCCCGTGCGCCGTTCAGCCAGACTTGCTCTTCATCCAGTTGCTGCGAGGTCGAAGGGGCGATGTCGAAGGCAACCCTAAGTGCGTGCCCGACATGGGCATCTTCGATGGGAAGCTCCCAAGTCAGGAATATTTGGGTGCAATCCTGGTCGGGCGCGAAGTCGGCCACATTAAAACCGCTACTGCGGCGTTGAATTACGCCATGAGGCTGGCCAGTATCGAATATCACAGCCGTACCCCGGGTCAGAGGGATTCGATGATCCATAGAGGGGAAATGCAAGTCCAGACCCTTGTCCTCGCTCAGGAAGAGATTGCAAAAGGCCGCACCGCCATATTGCGCACCGTCATGGTGGTACTTCGCGCCGCGGCAGGCCATGAGCGCTACGTCACTGGAGGCAAGCACCTCAGGCAGTCCAAGCGCGCACGTCCAGTCGGACATCGCCTGCACGCAGCGCTTATAGTCGGGCCAGCGCGCTCGTGCTCGCGCCAAAGGCATTGCCTCGACGTCCCCGGGCTCCAGGACCAGGCGCGACGATGTCTCCCTTTCCCAATCTGCAAGCAGACGTGCAGGCAGCACAGGCACGTCGACCGTGCCTGTTAGCACGATGTCACTTACGCGTCGACTGCGGATAGCGTCCCCACTCCAGAAATAGGAGGTGAGGAGGTCTCGCGTTCGATGCTGTTGAGGAGGGTAGCTCATCTGGAGCATTGTAATAGGGCTGCGTACGGAAGCGTTCGATGTGAGTGGCCAGTTGCCAGCAAGGTCAACTCTGGTAGATTAGTTGTTCAACACCTCGACGAGGAGTGTGCCTCAACATGTCATTCCAAAATTATTGGCTGTTTCTTCCCGCGTGCTTCGCCATCAACATGGCGCTAGGCCCGAACAATGTGCTGTCCATCTCCAACGGAGCCCGCAATGGCGTGCGTTGTGCCGTCTTGGTAGCGTTCGGGCGCTTACTTGCATTTGCAGGAATGATCGCGATCGCGGGCTTAGGACTCGGCGCGTTGCTGCTCGCTTCCGAGACGCTCTTCATGTTATTGAAATTCGGCGGAGCGGCCTATCTGGTCTGGATCGGTATCAAGCTATTTCGATCTGGCCCGGATCTTTTATCAAACGCGTCGGAAGAGGTTGCGGGCAGTCGTACTACTAACAAATTGCGCCGGCTCGCGAAACAGGAATTTCTTGTTGCTGCCGGAAATCCGAAGGCGATTTTGGTTTTTACCGCGTTTTTACCGCAATTCGTCGATCGATCCGCATACGCGACGAGTTTCGCCGTGCTTGGCTCCACGTTTCTATTGCTTGAACTGGTCGCAATTACCATCTATGGCCCGCCTTGGAACATTAGCGAATGGCTCACGAGGATTTGGATGGTTTAATCGCGTGAGCGGGTCGGTCATGATTGGTTTCGGCCTGCTACTGGCCTTCTTGCGTCGTCCTGCGACCTAAATACGGTCGCGGGGCGAACGGCTGCTATCCGGAAAAATGAGCGACCGAACCAAGGTCGTGTGCCGGGCACAGCAATCCACCAAATTGATCAACCCACACTCAGTGGCTTTGCCGCCCTAGGTCAAGGGCCTTGTAGTTGTCAAGGCCTTGGTCGCCCCCGGTCTCACCGATGTCTAGAGCCGGGGGCTGACTCGTGATTAAAGCTTAAACGGCGCCGGCGGCTCGCGCACGATGATCTTGAGGCATCGATGCCGATCATCGTGCGCGGCCATGACCGTGATGCGCAGGCGCTCCCCACCGCCTGACCCCGCCCCAAATTCCCGCCAGAAAATCAGGGTAAGTCCTGAAGAAAACATCAGACGTCTGATGTATCTTGCACCAAGACAACCCAAAAGAACGAGCCATGCGCCTTAGTGTCGAGCGATCGATGAGCGAGAAAATCCAGGAATCCCTGCTCACCATGATTCGTGAAAAAGCGCTCAAGCCCGGCGATCAGATTCCCACTGAAATAGAGCTTTGCGAGCAACTTGGCGTGGGGCGCTCCAGCCTGCGCGAGGCCGTGGCGCAGATGATTTCCCACGGGCTTTTATCGCGCATACAGGGCCGGGGTACGTTCGTCAGACAAATTGCTTTAAAGCTGGAAGGCGGTCTGGATGATCTGATGTCTGTAACTGACATGATCAAGAGTGTCGGAGCGGTTCCTTCGACCAGCCGTTTGCAGATGAAACCCATTGCCGCCTCGGAAAGCCTGGCGCAAAAACTGGCTTTGCAAGTGGGCGACCCTTGTGTGCGGATAGAACGAGTACGGTGGGCTGATGACGCCATTGCAGCGTATTGCATCGACATCGTGCCGAAGGCTTTGTACGACCCAGCCGATGGCGATCTGGGCGAGTCCTTGTTCGCCATGTTCGAGCGCACCGGGCTTCGCCTGTCGCATACGCATAGCTCCATTCAACCGACGATCCTGACCTCAAGGGATTTGCCCGAGTTGCGGGAAGGGGTCGGTCTGTTCCTGCTGCTGGATGAAGTGGACTTCGACGACACCGGCAAACCCATCTGCTACAGCAACGACTACTACAACACCAGCATCTTCAAGTTCGATCTGGTGCGCAAGCGCCGCTAAGTACGTCGCTAGGTACGTCGCTCAGTAGGCCACTAAGCCTGATGAAGTCCGTGGAGGAGACACCGATGGAATTTGAAGCGTTGAATTCTGCTGAATTGACGGCTTACCTTAGAGGCGTTCCGGCAGTGCGCGAGTTGCTGGGCGATACCAGCGAGCTGGACGTTGTCGAAGTCGGCGATGGCAACCTGAACTTCGTTTATTTCGTGAGTAACAGCCAGTCGCCGGAAAAAAGCGTCGTCGTCAAACAAGCGCCGCCTTTCCTTCGTCTCGTAGGAACGAGCTGGCCGCTAACGCGGCAGCGCATGGAGCACGAGGTGGCAGCGCTGCGCCGGTTCGGTGCTTTATGTCCGCAACACGTGCCGCAGGTTTATCACGCGGACAGCAAGCTGTTCCTGATGGTCATGCAGCATTTGTCCTCGCACAAGATCCTGCGCCAGGGCTTGATGGAAGGCATCGTTTATCCGAAGCTGGGTGATCATCTTTCCACTTACCTGGCTCATACGCTGTTCTTCTGTTCGGATCTTTTTCTCGCGCCGCATGTGAAGAAGGAGGCCGTCAGCGCGGCGGTCAATAGCGAACTGTGCAAGATCACTGAGGACCTCGTCTTTACCTATCCGTTCGAAGATCATCCTTCGAACAGCTATAGCCCGGCTTTGCCTCAGTCGGCGATAGACCGGCTCAGGACATCGGAGGCACTGCGCATTGCCGTGGCGGAAATGAAGTGGGCCTTCATGAACCACGCAGAGAGTTTGCTGCATGGCGACCTGCATACCGGATCGATCATGATCAATCAGAACGAGACCTTCGTGATTGACCCGGAGTTCGCTTTCTACGGGCCTATGGGTTTCGATGTCGGCGCGATCCTGGCGAATCTGTGGCTAGCCTATTTTTCTCGCGACTGGCATGGGCGCGTGGGAGGCTCGGATCCTGAACGCTATCAGCAATGGCTGCTTGAACAGGCCGCTCAAATCTGGAATGGATTCTCGGATAAGTTCCTGAATCTCTGGCGCGATCAGGAGAGCCGCAGCAAGCGGCATTTCATTGGCGACGATCCTGACGAAAAGTGCTCCGAAGCATTTCGAAGCCATTTCATGCGGCGGCTGTTTGCGGACACACTCGGTTTTGCCGGCTGCAAGATGATTCGCCGGATTGTGGGGATGGCGAAGGTCGCGGAGATCACGAGCATTCCCGACGAAGCGGCACGCGCAACTATTGAGGTGCGTTGTCTGCGATTTGCCGAAGCCTTGCTGGTGCAACGTCAGCAGTTCGACAGCATTGGCGAGGTTCTGGCTCAGGCAAGAACAATTCGAGCGCAGCGCGGGGATTGAGTGTGGGCCCGAATGTGAGCCCTTTACCCGGTATCGATACCGGCATCCCGAATCAGGACAATATAATTCCATCCGGAGAACTCATGGTTTCGCAGTCGCCTTTCGCAGCCCTTCCGGCGACTCTTGCCTGGCAAGAGAACGGTTTGTATCTTCTGGACCAGACGCGTTTGCCGCAGGAAATTGTGGTCGAGAGAATAAGCGAGGTGGAAGAAGTATGGCGCTGGATTCATGAGTTGAGGGTGCGCGGTGCACCGGCGATCGGGGTCGCGGCAGCCTATGGTTTATGTGTGGCCACGCAACCATTGCGGCACCTTTCAATGCAGGATTTTCAGGCGCAGTTGACGCGCCAGGCCAGTTTCCTGGATTCGGCGCGACCTACTGCGGTGAATTTAAGCTGGAGCCTCAAGCGCATGTTAAGGGCTGCGCAAAGCTCGGGTGCGCAAGACTCTGCTGCTTTATACGACGTGCTAGTTGCGGAGGCCACGAAGATTCACACCGAGGATCAAGCACTTTGCGCCGGCATCGGCACGCATGGCGTGTCTCTGATCACGCCCGGTTGCGGCGTGCTGACCCATTGCAATGCGGGTGCGTTGGCTACAACCGGAGTAGGCACGGCGACTGCGCCGATCTACATGGCGCATCAACAGGGGGTGCCGTTCCGCGTGTTCGCCGACGAAACGCGTCCCTTGCTGCAAGGTTCGCGTCTGACCGCCTTTGAACTGCAAAGAGCGGGCGTAGACGTGACGCTGATCACCGACAGCATGGCGGCTTCGATCATGGCGCAGGGATTGGTGAACCTGGTGATTGTAGGCACGGACCGGGTGGCGGCTAACGGTGACTTCGCCAACAAGATCGGCACGCTGAGTGTCGCCATTGCCGCGCGCTATTTCGGCATCCCTTTCTATGTGGCGTGTCCGTCGTCAACGCTCGACCTGTTGACGGCGAACGGCGCTGACATTGTGATTGAAGAGCGGAAAGATCATGAAGTGACGCATGTGGCGGGTCAACCTACGGCGCCTGTTGATATCAAAGTGCGCAACCCGGCTTTCGATGTCACGCCTCATGACCTGGTGACCGGCTTCATCACCGAACGAGGAATTGTCGAGCAGCCCTTCGATAAAAACTTCGCCGCACTGTTTTCATCCGGCGGAGGTGCGTTGTGAAGAGCATGGTGAAAACCGAGACCGCTTTACGCAGGGAGGTGATCGAGACGGCTCTCGAGATGGAGCGCATCGGTATCAATCAGGGAACCTCTGGAAACATCAGTGCGCGTTGGCGGGATGGCTTGCTGATCACGCCGAGTGGCGTCCCGTATGCGGACCTGAAAACGCAGGATATCGTCTGGTTGCCGCTAGACGTGAGCGACGACGCAGACGTGTTCCGGCAGAGCCGGCCATCGACGGAATGGCGGTTTCATCGGGACATTTTGTGTTCGCGGCCCGAGATCAACGCGGTGGTGCATACGCATTCCAATGCGGCAACGGCGATGGCGATTCACAGCCGCGATATCCCCGCACATCACTACATGGTAGCGGTTGCCGGCGGCAATTCCATTCGATGCGCGCCGTATGCAACCTTCGGTAGCCAAGCGCTATCAGAACACGCCATTACCGCTTTGAAGGACCGTACAGCATGTCTGCTCGCACACCACGGCGTGATCGCTCTTGGACATGAGCTCGCGCGCGCGTTGTGGCTGGCTAACGAAGTGGAAGTCCTCGCGCAACAGTATCTGCTTGCTTGCCAGCTCGGAACGCCTCCGCTCCTGTCCGATGAGGCAATCAACGAGGTCATCGAAAAATTCAAGGATTATGGTTTGCGCCGGAAGTCTGAACCGGATGCGGGTTGACGGCGATAGGTGTGGAAGCGATTGGACGTAATTTGCAGTGGCACGATTCTGATGTAGATGAACGCCGGGCACAAACAACGTCTGGCGGATTGAGCTAGTCGAAGCAAGCACATGGAACAGATGCAAGTCATCTCATACTGCTTTTAAAACTTGAACAACGGAGACGGTTATGGCTTGGAATTCAGAAAGGTTCGACAGATGGTCGAAGGTCGGCGCATCGGCGGGAGCAGTCGTGCTTTGTGCGGCTGCCACGCTAAGCGGTTGCTCGAAGAATGAATCGTCGACTACGGCATCGACGGATGCAGGAGCGAGCGCCGCGGCAAGCGCGGCACCGGCGCCGGCGGCGGGCGGTGGCAAGGTCAAGGTCGGCTTTTCAGTTTCCACCCTGAACAACGCATTTTTTGTCGGCTTGAAAGCAGGGGTCGAGAAGGGCTCCAAAGCGGAGGGCTTCGATCTCGTTCAGACCAATGCCAACGGCGACGCACAGCAACAGGTCAATGACGCCGTCAACCTGTTGAGCCAGGGCGTGACGGCGCTGGTGCTCAATCCGATCGATTCGAAAGCGATCATCCCCGCTGTCGAGAAAGCGAACTCGATGGGTATTCCCGTGTTCACGCTGGACCGTGGTTCGGACGGCGGCAAGGTCACGTCCTTCGTGGCGTCGGACAACGTGGCGCTCGGTGCGACTGCCGCGAAGTGGATCGCGGACCAGTTGACGAAGCGCTATGGCTCCGCGAAAGGCAACGTGGTCGACCTGATCGGATTGGTCGGCACCACGGCCGCCACCGACCGCGAAAAGGGCTTTAGCGATGCGATCGCCAAGTATCCGGACATCAAGGTGGTTGCACGTCAGGAAGGCGCGTTCGACCAGGAAAAGTCGCTCAACGCGATGACGAACATCCTGCAAAAGTATCCGCAGATCGATGCGGTTTTTGGCGCGAACGACGACAACACCGTGGGCGCCGAGAAGGCGATTGACAACGCCGGCCGTTACAAGCCGCTAGGCGACAAGGACCACATCATGGTCATCGGCGCGGACGGCACGGCGCAGGCGCTCTCCGCTATTCGGGCGGGCAAGCAGGACGCGACCATTTCGCAGAACCCTATCGAAATGTCGGCGAAGGCGCTGAGCTTTATCGCTGATTACAGCGCCAAGCAGTCCGTTCCGGTGAACTATGCATGGCCGACCTTGCTGATCGACAAGGGCAACATCGATTCGGACGAGACCAAGAAGTACGGCCTCTGGTCCGAGCAGGTCAGTCAATAAGCGGCTAATGCGCGCTCTTCCGCGATAGGGAGCGCGCACTCGCATGTGCATGTGAAATTCAGTTGAGACCCGAACATGAAGAGTGAGAGGGGTTCCGAGCTACACGTCAGCGACACGGCCACTGCTCCGCCGCTGTTGCGCATGGAAGGCATCGTCAAGAGCTTCCCCGGCGTCAAGGCGCTGCGCGGTGTCAGTCTCGAGTTGCAGGCCGGTCATGTGATGGCCATCGTCGGTGAGAACGGTGCAGGGAAATCGTCGCTGATCAAGACGCTTTCCGGCGCTTACGAGCCGGACGAAGGCACGATCGAAATCAACGGCCGGCCGCTGGCACGAGGGACCCATGCCGCCATCGATGCAGGCGTGGCCGTGATCTATCAAGAGCTTTCACTGATCAACGACATGACGGTTGCGGAGAACCTGTTTCTCGGCCGCATGCCGTCGCGTAGCGGTTTGGTGTTGCGCAAGCAGGCCAATGAAATGGCGCGGACGGCGCTGGCGCAAGTCGGCCTCGAAGGGGTCTCGCCGTCCATGCGGCTGGGCGACCTGCCCTTGAACAAACGCCAGCTTGTCGAGGTCGCAAAGGCGCTGGCGCGCGACGCACGCATTCTCGTCATGGACGAACCCACCGCTGCGCTGCAACGTGGCGACATCGCCAATCTCTACGCCGTGGTCCGGCGTTTGCGTGCGGCCGGCATGGGCATCATCTTTATCTCGCACCATCTTGAAGAGGTGTTCGAGCTGGCGGATTCGGCTGTTGTCATGCGCGACGGCGCGACCGTCGGCGCACGTCCCATGGCGCAGTGGACCGAACAGGATCTGGTGCAGGCAATGGTCGCCCGCAATCTCGATTCGTTCTATCCGTGGGAGCCGCGCGACTATGGCCCGGTGGTGCTGGAGGTGCGCGATCTTGCCAGCCCGCCGATGCTGCGCAACGCGAGCTTCAGCGTGCGCGCAGGGGAAATCGTGGGTATTGCCGGCATCGCGGGCGCGGGGCGCACTGAGTTGCTCAAGGCGATTTTTGGCGCACTTCCGCTAAGCGGCGGAGAAGTTTTGATACGCGGTCAGAAGGTGTCTATCGGATCGCCGGCGCAAGGCGTGCGCAACGGGCTTGTTTATACGTCCGAGGATCGAAAGCTCGAAGGGCTCGTACTCGATGCGAGTATCGAAGAAAACGTCGCGCTCTCCAGCTTGCTTGCGCTCGCTACGGCTGGCTTCGTCAGCAACGCGAAGAAACGCAAGCTCGCGCAGGAAGCGAGCGCACGTTTTGGCGTGCGTGCGTCGTCGGTCACGCAGATCACCGCAAACCTGTCGGGTGGCAACCAGCAGAAGGTCATTCTCGGCCGCGCGACTGCGACGCGGCCTGCAGTGATCATGCTGGACGAACCCACACGGGGTATCGATGTCGGCGCGAAGACCGAGATCTACGCGCATATGGTTTCGATGGCGCGCGCAGGCGCTGCCGTCATCATGGTCAGTTCGGAATTGCCGGAACTGCTGGGCATGTCGGATCGGGTCCTCGTGATGTACCGGGGCAATATCGTCACCGAGATTCCACGCGAGCAGGCGGATTCCGAAGCGGTTATTCAGTGGGCCACAACAGGAGTAGGGGCATGACCTCCACGGCAGCGAACCAGGCGGATTCGGAAGTGCTCTCCCGCCGCATCATCCGGCAGTTGCGAAGCGGTCTCGGGCCGTTGCTCGCGGCGTTGATCCTGATCTGCATCGGCTTGTCGGCTGCATCGCCGGAGTTCCTGACTACCAGCACGCTCACCAACATCATGGTGCAGGTGTCTGTGGTGGGCATTGCGGCGGTCGGCGGCACGTTCGTGATCATTACATCGGGCATCGATCTTTCTGTCGGCTCCCTGGTCGCCTTGAGCGGCATGGTCGCGGCCACCGTCATGGCGGGGTCGAGCCCCGACAACGTGGCGCTCGGTCTCGCCGGTTTAGGCGTGGCGTTGGCGGTGGGCGCTTTGGTCGGCGCGTTGAACGGCTTGTCGGTTGCGTGGCTGAGACTGGTGCCGTTCATCGTGACGCTCGCGATGATGGCGATGGCACGCGGCCTCACGCTTGCCATCTCGGATGGACGGACCAAGTTCGATTTTCCGAATACGTTCACGGCATTTGGCGCCAAGACGCTGGCAGGCCTGCCGGCACCGATGATCGTCATGCTGGTGGTGTTCGTGATCGGTCATGTGCTGCTGCGCAAGACGACCTTCGGGCATCAGGTGTTCGCAGTCGGCGGCAACAAGGAAGCGGCGCGGCTTGCCGGTATCCCGGTGAATCGGGTGATCTTCCTCACCTACACGCTGGCGGGAGTGACGGCGGCAATAGCCGGCATTGTGCTGGCGGGGAGGCTCAACTCGGCGCTGCCGTCGGCGGCTAACGGGCTGGAATTGCAGGTGATTGCAGGCGTTGTGATCGGCGGTACGTCGCTTGCGGGAGGCCGCGGTTCGATCGTCGGGACCTTCATCGGCGTGGTGCTGATCGGCGTGATCAATGTCGGCTTGTCGCTGCTTGGCGTGAATCCGTTCTGGACGCAATTCATTCAGGGCGGCGTCATTTTTGCCGCGGTCCTGCTCGATGCAGTCAGCCAGCGACGTAAGCTCTGAGCGCAGGAACTTGGACGGAAAGAATACAGAACCCCGCGCGGTCAGGCAAATGCACCCCGAACGTGCCGCGCTTCAAGGAGACTCAACCCGTGAAAAAGATCATCAATCAGCCTGAGAATTTTGTCGACGAAGTAATCGATGCGTTGCTGCTCGCTCACCCCGGCTGGATCAAGGCGGCGACCGCAGACCGTCGCGCGCTGGTGCGCGCGGACGCGCCCAAGCAAGGCCGTGTAGGCATTGTCACGGGGGGCGGTTCCGGGCACATGCCGGGTTTCCTGGGTTACGTGGGAGAAGGGCTGTGCGGCGGCGTGGCCGTGGGTAATGTGTTTTCGTCGCCGTCGTCCGAGCAGATCTTCGAGGCGACCAAGGCCGTGAACGGCGGAGCGGGCGTGCTGTATGTGTATGGCAATTACGGCGGTGACGTCTTCAACTTCGACCTTGCGTCCGACATGGCCGAGCTCGAAGGCATCGATATCAAGACCGTGGTCCTGACCGACGACGTAGCCTCCGCGCCGGCCGAGCGCAGCGCGGACCGGCGCGGCGTGGCCGGCATGGTGTTCGCGTTCAAGTGCGGGGGTGCGGCGGCGGAGCGGGGCGATTCGCTCGATGAAGTGGCGCGTATTACAGGCAAGGCGAATAGCCGGAGCCGCACGATGGGTGTGGGGCTGTCACCCACTATTCTCCCAGCCGCCGGCAAGCCTACGTTCACGCTGCCTGAAGGCGAGATGGAGATCGGTATCGGCATTCATGGTGAGCCCGGCTCGCATCGCGGCAAGCTGGAAACGGCCGATGAAATTGCGGACCGGCTCACCGGCACGATCCTGCGCGATCTCGCTCTGCCGAAAGGCTCCCGCGTCGCTATCCTGGTGAACGGGCTGGGTGCGACCCCGCTGGAAGAGCTTTATGTGTTGTATCGGCGAGCGGCCGGCATGCTCGCGGATCAGGGGCTGACCATCGCGCGATCCTATGTGGGTGAGTATGTGACGAGCCTGGAAATGGCGGGGGCATCGATTACGGTGATGCATGTTGACGACGAACTGGAAGCGCTGCTGGCCGCGCCCGCTCGTTCGCCGTTCTTCCGTGAATGATCGCCGGATTAATCAGGAGAGCATGCGATGAGCGTTACTTGCAAGGAACTCCGGGACGTCTTGACACGCACCTTGAGCGCACTGCCGGCACATGCCGACGAACTGCGCGATCTCGATGCCGCACTGGGGGACGGAGACCTCGGCATCACGGTGGCGGCGGGGTCCGCCGCGGTCATCAAAGCGCTGGACATCTTGCCGGAAGAAGCCTCCGTCACCGATGTATTGCTCGGCGCCGGCAAGGCGTTTTCGACGGCCAACCCGTCCACCTTTGCCGCGTTGGTGGGGGGAGGGTTGCTGGCGGCATCGAAGGTCATGGGCGGAAAAACATCGGTTGGCAAGGCGGAGGCGGTCGACATCGGGCACGCGGTCGCTGGGCGGATCGCCGAACGCGGCAAGAGCAAGCTCGGCGACAAGACCGTGCTCGACGCATTGATTCCAAGCCTCGACATACTCGAGACGTCGAACGGTACGGCCGTTGAACTGCTCGCAGCGATGATCGCAACGGCTCAGGAGCAAGTCGATGCGACCGCCGGATTGCAATCGCAAAAGGGCCGCGCGGCGTGGGTGCAGGAACGCAGCATCGGGCATGCGGACCCGGGAGCGACAGCGTACTTGCGGTTCCTTGTTGCGTTGCAAGCAGCGCTCAAGCCGTAACCTGTTTGCCCGCTCCAGAGGTCCGCAATCAGACCTCTGGCCGCCGCCCGGAATGCGGCTCGATCAGAAACGGTGAACGATGCCGACCCCTGCAGCAAACTGCTTGCCTGACGAAGATGGGCTGCTCTGAAAGCCATCACCAAGCGTTGCAGTCGCGTTGATGATGTTTCCTGCTCCCGCCGTGCCCAGAGTCTTGCCGTGCGCTACCTGGAACGCCTGCAGCGCATACAGCGTCGTACGCTTCGAAAGGTTGTAGGCCTCGGACAGATTGAACTGGTGATACTGCGCCGCGCTGTCGATGCGGTTCGCCTTCGTGGCGCGCGTATAGCTGTAGCCCGCGGCCAGATCGATTGCGGGTGCGGCGCGATAGTGAAGCACGGTGCCGACGGTATTGAAGACCGCTTCGTCAGTGAACTTCGAGTTGATACCCGGTATGTACTGGACGTTCGAATACGTTACCGAGATATCGAGCGCTTGGGTGAACGCATAACCTCCCGTGACTGCCACGCGCTGCTGGGCTGCCGCGGTCTGATAACCGTTGGTGAGCGCGGACACGCCCGATTGCCCGCCCGAATTGGTCGTCGAGTCCGTTCCCCAGGCGCCGCCGCCAGGTGTCGAATTGTTGATGCGCTGCAGGCCGGCCGCAATGCCGAATGGACCATTGATGTATTGCAACGCCACACTCCAGGTCGAGCCCGCATTGAGGCTGCCTGCCACGCCGCCTACGGAATACGAGCCGCTCATGGTCACCCCGTAGAAAGTCGGCGACGTATAGACGAGCGAGTTGTTTTCGCGGAAGTCGGTATCCAGCGAGTCGATATCGCCGGGGTGCGCGCCGAAGTAGCCGGTGAGCCAGGTGGTCGGGCTATACGGCGACAGCAGCGCATAGTAGGACGTGTACTGGCGGCCGGCCGTGAACGTACCGTAGGTCGGGTTCGTAACACCAACGTACGCCTGGCGGCCGAATTCCGCGTTCGCATATTGCTGCGCCCCGCTGTCGATATTAAAACCCGATTCCAACTGGAAGATCGCCTTGGTTCCGCCGCCAAGATCTTCCGCACCCTTCAGGCCGAAGCGGCTGCCGGCCCAGATCCCTGACGCGAGTTTCGTCACCGAGTGACCGCCGCTGGTTGACCCGAGCGATGCCTGGTTGCTCGCATACACCAGGCCGGTATCCACAATCCCGTACAGCGTCACGCTGCTCTGCGCGAACGCGGAGCTTGCGATACATGAAGCGCCAGCAACGCTTAGCATTCCGATATATTGGTTGCGTTTTTTCATTCGACTTCTCCTTTTACTCTTTTTTATAAAAGCGTCTTCAAATGCAACGCGTACTACAGCGCCGCAATCCGCGCTCGGAAATGTTCGGTGCCGGCAACGATCTTGTCGAGAACCGCATCCAGCGCCCAGAACCGCTCGCGCACGTCGTAGTCGATCACGCGGCAGCGGATTGAGCCGAAGGTGCCAATGCGCTGGTGGTACATCTTCGCGAGTGCCGGATAGCCCAGCGCTTCCGACACGGCCGCGACCACGAGAAAAGTCGACAATTCCTCGGCCAGCGCCGGGTGGGCGTCGCTTTTGGTACGTAGCCACTGATAAAGATCGGGGTGGAAGTTGGTGAAGACGCCATTGAAGCCGGCCGAGCCTGCTTTCATTGCGTCCCATGCAATCGCTGCATTGGCGTTCAGGATCTTCAGCGGCGATCCCTTGGCGAGTGCGACGCGCCGCTTGACGGTATCAAGATCGCAACTCACGTCTTTCAGCATCACGAAGCGGCCGGTGTCGATGCAAGCCTTCAGTTCTTCATCGGATAGTAAACGGCGATACGGCGCGGGACATTCGTAGAAGCCGAGCGGTACGTCGGCGGGCAGACGTTTGAGCAACCGCTCCAGATTCGCGAGAAAGATCCCTGTGCCTTCACGCTTCGGATCGAGCCGGTTCGTTACCAGCACCACGCCCTGCGCGCCCGACGCAGCAGCGGCGCTGAGTTCTTCGACCTGGGCGTCGGGATCGTCGCTGATGTGACCGGACACGACGACCGGAACGCGGCCCGCGACTTTATCGACGACGAAACGTGCCACCGCAGCCCGCTCGGCGAGACTCAGGAATTGCATCTCACTCGATTGAGCGACCGCGAACAGCGCGTCCGAGCCATGTTCCAGATACCACTCGATCAGGCGTTCGAGCCCGGCATAGTCGATCGCGCCGGCTTCGTCGAACGGTGTCAGCATTACCGGGACAATACCTTCGATGGCGGTGGCGGCTTTTAATACGGTATCCATATCTTCTCTCTATCTTAAGAATCAAGCCTGGTTGCGCAACGGCTTGCGCGTTTATCTCAAGCGGGCAGATGCAGCGTCGCGGTCTCGGGCTCACGCTCGGGAATCGGTTTGCGGACCAGAACAAGGTACGCCATTGCGCCAACGAGTGCGATACCGGCCCCGGTCAGCAAAGCAGGCACGAACGACGAAACCTGGGCGATGTACCCGGTCGCGACCGGTGCCAGCGCCCCGCCAAGAAAACCGCCAAAGTTCTGGATCGCACCGAGCGAGCCAATGCGGCTGGGCGGTGCTGCCGCGGTGGCGAGCGACCACGAACAGGCGGAAGCAGCGTTTGCCAGAAAGATCACGACCGAGATGCAGACGAGGGCGATCGTATTGCTCTCGGCCAGCGCGGCTGGAACGGTGAACGCGACCATACCGAGCATCGTGATCACGACCGCGTTGCGACGGCCCGCCACCGCTGAACTGCTGCGCCTCGTAATCAGGTCGGACAGCCATCCGGCGAGCAGGGCGCCGATAAATCCGCAGAAGAACGGTACAGCCGCTGCAACGCCGCTGAGCTGGAGGCTCATGTGCCGCGCGGTTCTCAGGTAACCCGGCAGCCACGTCAGATAGACCCAGTTGAGATACACCGAACCGAAGAAGCCGATCAACATGCCCCATGTGGTGCCATAGGAGAAAAGTGCGCGCCAGTCGGCGAACGTGAGTTTTCCAGCTGCTTTGTTCGCCGAGTCCTGATCGGCGTCCGCATCAAGGTACTGACGCTCGACGTCCGTCATCTGCGACCTGACCGGATCGCGATAGACCATGAGCCAGACGATGGAGACAAGGAAGCCGGCCGCGCCCGTCACGATGAACGCCCAGTGCCAGCTCGTCGATGCGATCAGAATGGACAGGCACAGCGGCGCGAGCGCAATACCCAGCGGCGACGCTGCGTTGAAGATACCCGTGGGCGTGCCGCGCGATCGCAACGGAAACCAGTTGCTGACGACCCGCGCCGCTGACGGAAACTGTGGCGCCTCGCCGATGCCAAGCACAATGCGCGTGACGACGAAATAACCGAACGTGGCGGCAAGTCCGCCCGCTGCCTGCGCGAGCGACCAGACAATCAAGCCGATGCCCAGTAGCCAGCGCGGCCCCACCCGGTCGACCAGTGCGCCGACCGGCAGTTGACACAGTGCGTAGCTCCACGAAAACGCTGAGAGCAAGATGCCCATCTGACCGAGCGACAACCCGAGGTCGGCGCGAATGGATTCGTTCGCGACAGCCAGGGTGCCTCGGTCCAGATAGTTGATGACGCCGCTGATCATCAGCAGCGATAGCGCCACGGTCTGGCTGCGCCGTATGCGAGGCGGAGTGGGTTGACCTGCCGGACTCTCGTTCATGCTGCGTCTCCGTTATATATGTTGTGAAATTTGAAAAGGCTGCTGGCAAAACGCCGGATCGAGGTTCACTCGATCGACGCGGGCGCGCGCCGTTTATTCACTTCTGCGTTGCAGCCCAGTTCACCACTTTCTGTTCTTGCGTACCGAGCCCTTCGATTCCAAGCTTCATCGTGTCGCCGGCCTTGAGATAGACCTCGGGATGCATGCCAAGACCCACCCCCGGCGGCGTGCCGGTTGTAATTACATCGCCTGGCTGAAGCGCCACGAACTGGCTGATATACGACACGAGCTTCTTGATGGGAAAAATCATGTCGTTCGTGGAGGAATCCTGAACTTTCTTCCCGTTTAACTCCAGCCACAACTTCAGTTCCTGGACGTCCGCGATTTCGTCTTTAGTCACGAGCCACGGACCCAGCGGCCCGAAGGTCGGGAACATCTTGCCCTTTACCCATTGTCCACCGTGTTCGAGCTGCGATTCCCGTTCCGACACGTCGTTGCATACGCAATATCCGGCCACATAATCAAGCGCGGATTCTTCGCTGACATACAGCGCGTCCTGCCCGATAACGATCGCAAGCTCCACTTCCCAATCGCTTTTAACGGAGCCCACGGGCAGCGTGACCGGATCGAACGGCCCGGAGATACAGGACGGTGCCTTGTTGAATAGAATCGGCTCGCTCGGGATGGATGCATTCGTTTCGATCGCGTGCTGGACGTAGTTGAGGCCAACCGCGATGAAATTTCCCGGGCGCCGGATGCACGCACCAATGCGCGGTGTGCCTTGCACGATCGGCAATTGACTGACGTCGAGCGCGGCCACCTTGCGAAGACCATCGCCCGCAAAAAAATCCGGGTCGATGTCTTTCACGACTCCGGAGAGGTCACGGATCTGTCCTTTGTCGTCCATCAAGCCGGGTTTTTCCGAGCCCTGCGGGCCATAGCGCAGTAATTTCATCGTTACTCCAGTTGCGATTGAATGAATAGGTAAGCAGCGATTGAAAATCGCGCGTACTGGTACCGACCTTCGACTTATAAGAAATCGCGGGCCTGAAAGAAGTCGACAATCTTGCTGATTTGTCCGCGCATCATTTCCCGGCCTTGAATGAACGTGCAGCCGCTATCCCTGGCTAGCGACAAGAGCCGCGTCATTTCCGGCTTGACGATGGCATCGAA
>Ga0185299_10001618_pt1 | contig 40873 bp, 33 predicted proteins | sample PaiPotPPA55metaG_FD_128002 | JGI IMG/M metagenome (GOLD analysis project Ga0185299, IMG submission 128002) | Iron sulfur acid spring bacterial and archeal communities from Banff, Canada, to study Microbial Dark Matter (Phase II) - Paint Pots PPA... ...
CCTGGGTAGGTAAATTCGTTCGCGATTCTCCCTGGGTCACAAAAAACAAAATCGCCGCTTCTTTGGGATTGTCATAGCTCTGGCCCACGCCGACGGCCTGGACCTCGGGATAAGCCAACAATTCCGCGGCATGAAGATCGCGCGTGGCGGTAGCGTTCTGTATAACTTGAGCTGCAACGGAACTTGGCACCACGGTCTTTGCAGATTGCGGAGCAGTGGGCAGCGAGCACCCGACGACCTGGTGAGCAGCCCCACCGACAAACATTGTGTTATTGCCGAAAAAATTCAAAACATCAGCGACGGGATTGCCAACCGTGTCGGTGTCCGATCCCGCATACAGCAAAGCTAGCGGACTAGCCGTGTCTTGCGTAACGATCAGCGAACCGGAGTCGCCCTCACCGCTGAAATCTCCGCCTATGACGCCGATCTGATTTGAGTAGTTCACCGTGAATTTGGTTCCGGTGCCGTCGCAATTGACTGTGTAATCGACACTGGTGCTGATGTTCGTCGCTTCAATGGTGGAACACGTTAACCCTGTGGACCGGCCAGATTTCGCGACTGTCCGGCCGACGGCCACGCTGCTTGCTGGAATTCCTGTGCCACTTTGCGGAGCGCCCGGCACGGGAACCCCATTGCCGTCCGTAGCCGCGCCGAGATAAATGATGTTCCCCGCGGGATCGACTTTCCCAGAGATAACTTGCGCGATGGCGGCATCGATGTTGGGACTTGGTTTTGCTTGCAAATTGGAGAATTGAGACAAATTCGCGACGGTCGTGGTCCCAGCAGTGGTGCAGGTTGCAGTGTCAATCAAGCCCGGCTGAATGATGGCATCTCCAACAGAGGCGCCGTCGCTGCGCGCCAGAATGTGGTTATCGCTCAAGATGTATTGTACGCCGCCACGAGTAACCAGCGAACCGAGCGTTCCGCCACAGCAGGTGATGGTGTTTTTCGCCGTGTTGTTTACGAAGTCATGCGCGTTGCCGCCGGTAGTGCCAAGTTCGATGGGAATAGACTGGATATTGGCATTATCGGGAACGATAGTTACGGTTGAAGTTGCGCTGGCGGTAGAGTCTGCCTGCGAAATGGCGGTAATGGTCAAGGTCGTTGTTATGGTGTTGCCCTGGCCGTCTGATTTTGTCGGGACCGCACTCGGCGCCACAAAAAGGCCAGCACTGGAAATAAATCCAAATTTCTGACTGCCCCCGGTTACGCCATTCACTTGCCAGGTCACCGCAGTATTGGAACTGCCGGTGACCGTTGCGGTGAATTGCTGGGTCCGAAAATCCGAGACAGATGCCGTGGCGGGTTGCACTGAGACTTGTACAGCCGAGGCTGACACGACGGTTACGGTGAGGGATCCTGACTTGGAGGAATCTACCTGAGAGGTCGCGGTCACGATGACCTTTGCAGGATTGGGTACAGTAGCTGGCGCGGTATACACCCCGATAGACGAAATCGTGCCGCCTCCACTTACGCTCCAGGTAACTGCCTGGTTGTTTGTGCCGGTGACGGTGGCAATGAAGGTCAACGTTTGGCCGACGACCACGGTACTTCTCGGCGCGGTCACGGCTACACTAACGGGGCTTGATGGCGGCGCGGTGTTGCTACTTCCCGAGCAACCACTGAAAAAAAATAAAACGATCGGTAAAAAAAATAGCCCTGTGGGTGCTCGGGTCATGGATGTTCCTTGGCGGGACTAACCTCTCTAAACTAGCATGGGCCAGGGCTGGCATTGCGGCGCACGCCGTGTTCATATCTAAAAGTGTCGCCGCGTCTTAAAGCAAAGATTAGAGTCAAAAAAGGCGTGTCCGCTACCTCAGGTAGTGCGCGCACACGCTACCGATACTAAGAACCCACGGGAAAGCAAAAGGTTGCAGAAAAACGTATCGGACGAGGGCTGGAAGCTCAATCCAAGTCTCGCCAATTCGACCCCGAACACACCTCGACCAGCAACGGAACGGCAATTTGGTGGACGCCTTCCATCTCTTCTTTTACCAATTTCGAGACCGCCTCGAGTTCGTTTTTCGGGACCTCGAAAACCAGCTCATCGTGCACCTGCAAAATCATTTTAGCTTGCAGGTTCTCGTCGGCTAGCCGCCGGTCGATGCTGATCATGGCCAGCTTGATGAAGTCCGCCGCAGTGCCCTGCAGAGGCGAATTGAGCGCGGTGCGCTCCGCGAAATTGCGCAACTGAAATTGCGCGGAATTAATCTCAGGGATAGGGCGAATTCTGCCGAACAACGTCTTAGCCACCCCGGTCGCGCGGGTGTCCGCCAATGTGTCGTCGAGATATTGTTTCACGCCGCGATAACGGGTGAAGTAGGCATTGATAAATTGCGCGGCTTCGCGGTTTTCGATATTCAATTGTTGCGCCAGACCGAACGGCGAAAGCCCGTAAATAATTCCAAAGTTGATGACCTTGGCAGCGCGGCGGTGCTCCGCGGTCTGGGCCATTTGGCCCACGCCAAATACTTCTTGCGCGGTGCGTGCGTGGATGTCTTCGCCGCTGTTGAAGGCTTCCAACAAAACAGGGTCGCGCGAAAAGTGCGCCATGATTCGCAACTCGATTTGCGAGTAGTCGGCGGAGAGCAATACCTTGCCTTCGTCGGCGACAAAAGCGGCGCGAATCTGCCGTCCCAGTTCCGTTCGAATCGGAATGTTTTGCAGGTTGGGGTCGGAAGAGCTCAGGCGTCCGGTGGCCGTACCAGTCTGGGAATAACTGGTGTGCAGCCTTCCGGTTTCGCGGTTTACCAATTTTGGCAAGGAGTCGACATAGGTAGATTTGAGCTTGGCGATTTCGCGGTACTCGATGATTTTTCGAGGCAGCGGGTGCTTGGCCGATAATTCTTCCAGAATCTCCACCGCCGTCGAACGGCCCTTGACGCGCCCGCGACGCTGCGAAGGCTGCAGGTTCAACTTGTCGAATAGAACCTCCGCCAACTGCGTGGGCGAATTGACATTGAATTCCATACCGGCAAGTTCCCAAACCTCTTTTTCCAGCCGGCGTATTTCTGTTTCCATGACCTGAGACATGGCATCGAGCGCTTTAGGGTCGACGCGAATCCCGGTGCGCTCCATGTCCGCCAGCACTGGCGCGAGCGGCAAATCGATTTTTTCGTATACGTTGACGATCTGTTCGGCGCCAATTTGTGCCTGTAAGGCTGGAGCGATCCGCTGCAGATAATCAGCACGCTCTCCTGGGCCGCCGCCCATCATGGCGTTGAATTGACGCATGACCACGTCGGTGAAATTGTGATTTGCGGTGGTAGGCCGCAACAAATAGGAATAAATTTGCGTGGCGTGCAACACGTTGGTCATTCGCCCGGTGAGCAGATGAAACAGTTTTGGATCGTGGACAATTTTGGGGCGCTGGGGATCGGTTAACAGCGGTCGTAACGCTGCGAGCGCTTCGCCCTTTTCGTCCATCCACACAGCTCGACCTTCGCCAGGTTTAGAGGAGACTTCGATGGAGGCAATGTGTGTGCCAAAACCTTCGGATTCTCGATCGCCGGGTTCCAAATTCAGCCAGATTGCGATTGGTTGATCGACTGGGATGCCCGCCAGATAGTCACGAAATTCGCCGGGATTGATGAGTTGCAAGTAATCAGTTTTCAACACCGGTCCCACGCTGACAGGTGCGGTAGACGCCACGGTTTCCGACCCCAATTCTTTCAACAGCGAGTTGAATCCCAACTCGCGATACAGCGCTGCCAGCAACGGTAAATCAGGCTCACGCCGTTGCAGGTTGTCGAGGTCCAGCGTGATAGGCACATCGCTGTCAATCTTTGAGAGCTCTTTGCTCAACAGCACATACTTGCCATTTTTTTGCAGCGCTTCGCGATAGCTGGTTCGTTTCACTTCGGCGGCCCGGCGCAGCGCTTCTTCCGCGGAGCCAAATTGCAAAATTATTTCGCGCGCGCCGACTTCTCCTATACCGGGCTTGCGGCGTTCCCCCGGAGCAGGCTTTTCGTTGGGATCGCGTGCGCCGGGAATATTGTCAATGCTGTCGCCCATCAAGGCCATCACGTCGGTGACTTTGTTGGGAGGCACGCCGAGGATCTCTTCCACTTTTTTTTCGTCGACGATGACGTCGCTCTTCGCGGCGCCACTGCCGGTACGCAACACCTTCACCCCGTCGTGAACGAGCTGGAGCATATCTTTATCGTTGGTGACCAGCATGACGTCCACGTTCGCCTTGGTGGCTTGCTTTGCCAGCGCACCGAGCACGTCGTCGGCTTCGAAGCCGTCCCATTCGAGGATGGGCAAACGCATGGCTTCGCACAGACGCCTCACGAAGGGCAGCTGGATGGAGAGTTCATCCGGCATTTTGGGGCGGTGCGCTTTATATTCTTCGAAAAGTTTGTCGCGGAAGGTGGGCTTGCTGGTGTCGAAAACGATGCCGACATAATCCGGTTGATAGTCTTTCAATATTCGCCGCAAAATATTATTGAACAGAAAAGGCACAGTGGTGGGAACGCCGGCGCTGGTGTTCATGCGCACCATCGGCGCGTAGAAGGCCCGATAGATATGGGCCATGGCGTCGACCAGGAATAATTTTTCCTTTATTAAAGGCATCTGCGCGAGTATAGCAAACGCTCCGAAGCGAGCAGGCAAAGGGCCGGCGCGAAGAGTTGGTGCAGAAATCAGTACGAAATCGGCTAGTCAGGACTAAGAAATAGCCGGAACGCAAACTAATTATTTAATCAGAAAACCAGTTGTCGAGTTTTTTTGAGCTACTGCTTATTACTGGAGACCAGGATCAACTTCCGGCGGAGGCTGAATCACCAGCAAGAGTTTCGTTCCCGCATCCAGGCGTACATTCTTTCCGGCTGACAATAACACGGTGCCGTCCGAACCTTCCGATAGCGGCGTGTACACTTTCAAATCCGATCCGCCCAAAGCCCCTTGGCTGTCAGGCGTTAGCATGCCCTGCTTGGTCATGCCTCCCTGCGTAGCGGGAAGTCCCGACGATGACTGAGCCCGGGATGCCGACTCCGTGCTGGCCGGAACAACAGTGGCGTTCGAAACGTCTCGGGAACCGAAATCTTCAGCAGAAGGATATCCTGGGCCGCGTTCTTCCGCAGCGGGCGCCAACCTGGAGACGGAACCCCGGCCGGTCACCAGCGCCTGGATACCGGCGTTCATCATAACTTCCTGGCCATTTTTCAAGACCGCTTTGTCAAATCGGACGAACAACGCTGACCCTTTCCCTGTCCGCGCGGAAGACGCTCGCACCAGATGGCCATGAATTTTTGTGCCCCGCGGAAAAATCACCGTGCGTTCATAGGTGACGGTTTCAGAGGTTTCGGCGGTTACCGGGTCGCCGGCCTTATTGCGGCTGGCGTCCAGCGGCGTAAGCAAAATGGCATTGAAGGCCGTTCCTACACAAAACGGCGCAATAACTGGATCCGGAACTGAACTCAATTTTCTAGCGTCTGCGGCTGTGTCCGGCGGGGTTTGGGCGAATCCCAGAGGAACAATAAGAACGGCAGCGACGAGTAGAACGACGAATAGCTTCGTCATCGCATCCCCCTCACTACACCATTAGCCTACCAGAACGTGGGGATTTTTAACATACAGGGCCGGTGTAAATACGGCACGGCCCTCGGCGTGAAGTTTCGGCCGGGAGAAGTTAATCCTAGTGAGCAGCCACGTTGCCGGTAACTAGAAGCAGCCTGGTCCCGCCGTCGAGTTTTACGTTTTTGCCTGTCGATTTAATGATTGAGCCTTGTCCCTCGCCTGCGGCATTCAGGCTCAGATTGCGCACACCCACTACGCCGCGAGTATTGGCGTCCCATTGGCCAGATGCGTTGCCATTTGTTGTATCGGCTGAATTTGCGCCCACGGATGGATCATCAATGCCATTGGAGGTTGAAGATGCGCCGTTTATACTGCCGCCCCTAGACGCCGTGCTACCGCTCTGTACGCCACCCCCAGGCGCTGTCGGACGCGCTCCTGGCAGTGGCTCAGCCCCGGGAGTCTGATTGGAAAATGAACTCGATGGCGGAGCTCCCACGGCTTGAATAGCGGCGTTCAAGGGGATCTCCTGGCCACTTTTCAAAATGGCTTTATCGAATAGCAAACCAAGCGAAGACTCAGTTTGCCCCGCACCTCGTGACGACGCCTGCGTCACGTGGCCGATGATTTTGGTGGCTTTGGGCAATACGATTCTGCCGTCATTGGTCTTGAGATCGGTCGCCGTGTGCGCATTTACTGTGTCCCCTGGTTTTAGCTTTCTAGAATCCAGCGAGCCGTTTAATTCTGCGTTGATGATGGTACCGGTTACAAATGTAGTTAGTTCGGTTGGTGATGTTTCGATGGTTTTCTGCGTATTGGCGCCCTGTGCTTGCTTGCCGGCGAGCGCGGATTGCTCTCCGAGCTGCGCTCCGGCCTGCGAATCGGGTTGTGATTGCGCAGCTGAGCCGATGGCGCACACTGCTGCGAAACTCAGCGCGGCAATAAAATTTGCGGTCAGTCTTAGTCTATACATTTCGTCTCCCCGCGTAAGTCCAACGTAAATCCAAAATTTTCTCAAGAAGCCGAATGCTTTGGCCCCCATAAGTTTGATGTGTTTAACGCTTGGAAAGTTTTCGACAAGATTTTTGGCTCGAGTTGATTCTGCGTGTACCAATTTTGTTAGTTTGCGGCGTTCAAATTGAAATATTCTTGAGCAAAAGATGAGTCATTCGAATCACAAGTCCCAGATCGTTCGGATGATTTATCAAAAATGTCGACGCGCCGACATTTTTTTCTCACACAAAGCACTGAGCACGTCATTTCTCAAGTCGTACTAAGCCTCGGTCATTTTCCATTTGGCCAGCTACCTCAATTCGGGTACCACTATGGCCGCAAATGACAATTACACGACACCCAGCGTTTTGCCCACTTCAGCGAGCGTATCCGCGGCGCGCAGCAAGTGCTCGCGCTTGTGCGTGGCGCCGACGATGGCGCGCAAGCGGGCTTTGCCTTCCGCTACCGTGGGATAGCCGACGGCTGGAGCAAACACGCCCGCATCGAAAAGCTTGCGCGAAAACTCGAAAGCCTTCGCGGCTTCGCCGACATGAATCGGAATGATGGGCGTCTCACTGGCCTTGAATTGGAATCCCCGTTTTTTGAGTTCGCGTTTGAAGAATTTTGTATTAGCCCACAATTTTTTGACCAGCCGTTCGCCTTCCGGCGAATCGAGCAGCGTGAAAGCAGCCTGGCAGGCCGCCGCGGTGGCCGGCGGATGCGAAGTGGAAAACAGAAATGGGCGCGCGCGCAGGTAAAGATAATCGATCAAGTCGCGCGAGCCGCACACATAGCCGCCCATCGCGCCGATGGCTTTGCTCAAGGTGCCCACTTGAATGTGAACGCGCCCGTGGCAATTGAGATGGTCCACCGTGCCACGGCCATTGCGTCCCAGGACACCTGAAGAATGAGCGTCGTCAATCATCATGATGCAGCTGTATTTTTCCGCCAGGGTGCACAACTCCGGCAGCGGAGCGATATCGCCGTCCATGGAAAAAACACCGTCGGTGATGATCAGTTTGTGGCCGTTCCAGTTAGCGGTTTCCTGGAGGATGCGCTCGCAATCCTGCACATCTTTGTGCTTGAAAACTCTGATGGTGGCTTTCGATAAGCGCGCGCCATCGATAATGGAGGCGTGGTTCAGCTCATCCGAAATAATCAAATCTTCCTTGCCAAGAACGGCGGAAACCGTCCCGGCATTAGCGGTGAAACCCGACTGGAACACCACGCAGGCTTCCACATTTTTGAAGCGCGCGATCTGCTCTTCGAGTTCCATATGCAGCTTCATGGTGCCTGCGATGGTACGCACCGCGCCTGCGCCCACGCCGAATTTGCGAGTGGCTTCCAACGCGGCCTTGCGCAAGGCCTTGTGAGTGGTCAATCCCAGATAATTGTTGGAAGCCAGATTGATAATTTCCTTGCCGTCAAAAACGGCGATAGGTTTCTGTTCGCCATCCAGCACGCGGAGCTTTGGAGCGGTTCCCTTGTTGCGCAAGTCTTGGAGATGCTCGGAAATATAGTGAAGCGGAGATGATTTGCTGGCGGTAGCCGCGGCGTCTGACATTGAGTACTCCTTGTACTTTATATTCCGCGATCTGGCGATCTTTAGTGCGGCACTCCATCGGGATACATCAAAATTTTACCCGCCAGGCCGCCTCGCAAAAGTTTGAATGCGTCTTCAAATTTTTCCAGCGAGGTGCGCTCCCCAAACAGCGGCTCCAGATTCAGCCGTCTGGCTTTGAGCAGGGCGGTCATTTGCACCCACGTGCCGTACATGCGCCGGCCATAGATACCTTGCACCGTCGCGCCTTTGAAAATTACATCGTGCACCAGGTCAAGCGGAACCGACTCGGTGGGAATGCCAAGTAAAGAGGCTCGGCCTCCGGCGCGTAAGGCTGCAAATCCCTGTTGGATCGCGGTGGGATTGCCGGACATTTCCAGCAAAACATCCACGCCGGTGTTGGAAGTATCGGCCAATATCTGCTTGACGGCATTTCCGGCGGACGGGTCGAGCGCCACATCGGCGCCCATTTTTCTGGCCATGGCACGCCGTTGCGCATTGGTCTCGGTGGCAAACACCGTGGAACTTCCGCAAGCCTTGGCAACCGCGATGGACATCAGTCCAATCGGGCCGCAGCCGGTAACCAACACGGTTTTGCCCGCGATTTCTCCGGCGAGCACGGTGTGCACGGCGTTCCCCAGAGGATCGAGAATCGCTCCGTAATGTTCTGGAATGGCAGGGTCGAGCTTCCAGATATTCGACGCGGGAATTTTTACGAATTCAGCGAACGCGCCATCGCGATCGATGCCAATGATGCGCAGGTTCTGGCAGATATGCGCTTCGCCGAGGCGGCACTGGTGGCAATGGCCGCAATTCAAATGCATCTCAGCGCTTACCTTGTCGCCCGCTTTTACGGCGGTCACTTCTTCGCCTACACGCTCGACGACGCCGCTAAACTCGTGTCCCAGCGTCACGGGAGGTTTAATGCGACCTTGCGACCAACGGTCCCATCCATATATATGCAGGTCCGTGCCGCAAATAGACGCGGCCGTTACGCGCACGAGGACATCTGTCGGGCCAATGTTGGGCACCGGCGCAGATTCAAATGACAATCCCGCTCCGGCTTGCATCTTACGCAAGGCATTCATTTGCACAGACTTAGTGACAGACATCTATCGCGGCTCCCTCGTACAACGTAACTTTTGGATGGTAGCACACTACAGTTGGATGACTCTTTACCCGCACGAGCAACAAGATAAACCGGCTCGCCGGGTACGCGCCATTCATGGATTTTAGAATACACCGTTGTCACTAAGCGCTTTAAGCGCGATAGGGGGACGTGTTATTCTCTCCCCTCTATGATAGCCATCGCTACGAAGCGAACTGCGCGAATTACTACTGTTACGTCGACTACGACGCCGACTATTTGCGCTTCGGGCGAGTGGAGAAACCGCTAGATCAATAGCAAAAGTTTCCAACCCACCGCCGGAAGCCCTGGCGGTGGGTTTTTCTTTAGCCCCGCATCCAGAACGCTCCGACGAAATTAGGAGCCGAGACATGACCCTCGATAGTGCGCAGCAGCAGTCGATTGACAAGATGCCTCTGAGACAAAACGCCGCCGCTGACAAAACCTTGCCCGGCTCCGTGCAACCTCTGCCCAAAAAGTGGCGTGCTGGAGTGCTAGGCGCTACCGGCCTGGTAGGCCAGCGCATCGTCAAGCTGCTGGCCGATCATCCGTGGTTCGAGCTCACCGAGGTGGCGGCTTCGGAGCGGTCCTCCGGCAAACGCTACTGCGAAGCGGTCCGCTGGCATCTCGACGGACCGATCCCAGAAAATGCTCGCGACCTGATTGTGAAAGATCTGGATCCGACGCTGGATTGCGACTTTGTTTTCTCGGCTTTGGATTCCTCGGTGGCCGGCAGTGCGGAAGAAGATTTCGCGCGGGCCGGGTATCCGGTGGTGAGCAATGCCAAAAACCACCGCATGGATGCGTATGTTCCGTTGCTGATTCCGGAAGTAAACGCGGCGCATCTGGAAGCGATTCCGACGCAGCAAAAGAAATGCGGTTACGAGCGGGGTTTCATCGCTACCAATCCCAATTGCTCGACGGCGGGATTAGTTCTGGTGCTGAAACCGCTGGCCGATGCGTTTGGACTGGAGAAAGTTTTTGTGGTTACGCTGCAAGCGGTGTCTGGCGCGGGTTATCCCGGCGTGGCCACCATGGACATTCAAGGGAACGTCATCCCGTTCATTAGTGGCGAAGAAGAAAAAATGGAAACCGAGCCGCAGAAGCTGCTCGGCAAATGGGATGGCTCGCGTTTTGTGGAAGCTGGGGTGGGCTTGACCGCGCATTGCAACCGCGTGCCAGTGCTGGATGGTCACCTGGAGTGCGTCAGCATCGGGCTGAAAAAAATTGCCTCGCTGCGTGAGGTGCAAGAAGCGCTGCGGACTTTTGAAGTGGATGCCGAACTCGCGGCGCTGCCTTCCGCGTTGCGCCACCCGATCGTCGTTGTGGATGAAGAAAATCGTCCGCAGCCTCGCCGTGATGTCGATGCGGGAGGGGGCATGGCTGCCGTGGTCGGTCGCGTGCGTGAATGCCCGCTGCTCGATGTGAAGCTCACGCTGCTGTCGCACAATCTCGTACGCGGAGCGGCTGGCGCGGCGGTGATGAATGCTGAACTGCTGGCTGCCCGCGGATTTTTCAAATCGCGGGTGGACCAGAGCCAACGCATCGAGGAATCCGTCTCGAAATAGCAGCGCGAAAATTTTCAGGAAATTACGTTAACCTCGCAATTCTTTGCCGCGGCGTACAGAGTAAGCAATTCGCACATGCGTTGCGTCCAGCGCGGCAGGTCCGCCGCACCGCCAAAGGCAACGATCAACGCGATGATGTTTTTGGTGGACGTCGTAACCATGGTGCGTTCCGAATCGCTGGTGGCGCTGCCATGCGGGCCAATCGCGTCGGCGAAGAGCGGAAGGCCTTCCAGATTCAAGTCGTACTTGCCGATGCCTTTGTAAGTCTCGCCGGCACGCCCCGCTCGAAACATAATGTCTCCATTGACCGCCGCCAAATCATAGAGGCCAACCGGAAGGCGACTCTCGACGGAAACGAGGTTGATTAGGTCGACCACGGCATTAATCCGCGGCAAGCCTTTATTGGCGATCACACGCCGCAGTAAAGCCTCCGCCGAGCCGCGGTAACGCGCGGGATCTTTTCCCAGCGCTTTGTAGGCTGTACGCGTGCTCAATACTGGCGGAGATTCCAAAACCGCGCGCGGCTCTGGTAATCGCAAAATCTGTCCTTCGCGCGACTTTAATTCCTCAGAAAGCGCTGTGGGCGTCTCACCGGCCTCGACTCCCGCAGTAACGCAGCCCAGCGCCACGCGCGGGCACTTCTTTTTTAATTCGTAGTCAATCGCCACATGCACGGTCAGCATTTGCAAAGTATCGCATAGGCTCGACGCAGTACCCGTGAGCACGCTAATTAACATTCCGGCGACAACGGGTTTTTCCGCTTACAGCAAGCAAGATTCTTGACATCGGAGCCGTCCGCAACCATCCTTCCTTCCCTATGCACATAGCCAAAAAATCAGTGACGCACGAAATCTCTCGACGTAATTTTCTGTACTCAACCGCCGCCGCTTCGGCGATTACACTTGCCGTTTCGCCGAGATCGACCGCCGATACGCAGACGCCCGCGAGTTTTTCTTCACTGCAGCCGCTGGGAGACCGCGTGCATCCCATCACGCCGGATGAATTCCACGGGCGACTCCTGCGCGCGCAGGAACTGATGGGTCAAGCGAATCCGAAGTTCGACGCGTTGTTTATTGGGCCGGGCACGTCGCTTTACTATTTCACTGGGATCCGCTGGCATCTGAGCGAAAGGCTTCTGGCCGTGATTGTGCCGAGCTCGGGCCAACCGATTCTGGTTTCCCCTGCGTTTGAAGAAGGACGGATGCGCGAATCTTTGCGCTATCCGATGGAAGTGCGCGTCTGGCAGGAAGACGAAAGCCCCACCAAAATTATCGCAGGCGTGCTTGCGGACCGCGGGCTACGCGCGGGCCGTGTGGGCATCGAAGAGACGCTGCCCTTCACGTTTTACGATCATTTCCGCGCCGCGGGGCCCGGTTACGAAGCCGTCTCGGCCAGTCCCGTGACCATCGCCTGCCGCGCGCAAAAATCGGCGCACGAACTGGAACTGATGCGCCTGGCGTGCAGTGCTACCTGCGAGGTTTATCGCGAGGTCTTCGCAAATCTCAAGGAAGGGATGACCGAAAAGACGATCGGCGATCTGCTCATCTCTGGATTCGCAAAAATGAATCTGCGTGGCGAGGCGCTGGTTTTGCTGGGCGCTGCGGCGGCACTGCCGCACGGCAGCAAGCAGCCGCAAACACTGAAGGAGGGAGAAGTGGTGCTCATCGATGGCGGCTGCACCGTGGACGGCTATCAATCGGACATTACTCGCACGGGCGTGCTCGGGAAACCGTCCGCCAAAGTTCAAACGGTATTTGAGATTGTTCGCAAAGCTCAAGACGCCGCACTGGACGCTGCCCGCGCGAAAAGACTCTCACGCTCTGTAGACGATGCGGCCCGCACGGTCATCACCAATGCGGGGTACGGGCCCGGATACAAATACTTCACGCATCGGCTCGGTCACGGCATCGGGTTGGATGGCCACGAGCATCCGTATCTGGTGCGCGGCAGCACGACGGTTCTTGAACCTGGGATGACTTTTTCCAACGAGCCGGGCATCTATATACCCGGCGAATTTGGTTTGCGCTGTGAAGACGATATGGTCATTTCCACAGAAGGTCCGGCGCAACTGTTGAGCCCGAGGTTTCAGGTGTCGCTCGGAAAGCCCCTGGGTGAGACAACGTAGAGTATTTAATTGACACTTATCTGCACTGGGGAAAACTGGGCCAATTCGCGTGAGAAAATCTGGCCACGCTATCCGATAGTCCGCCGTCGTTATGGGCTAATGGAAGCTCCTCGTTTCACGGTTAGAACGACCGTATGCCCCGGATGGCTGGCGACGGATTTCGACAACTCTCTTCATCTAATTCGGCCCGACGTAGTGATCAGGGTTCTTGCTTGGGACGCGGATTCGGAAGTGATGGAAGACGGGTTAGGGCACAGTTCGTCTAGCGGGATACGAAATACGATTTTATCGTTACCGATCCGGCTACCGAGGAAGTGTTCCTGGCCTGGCCCAACGGCGAATACACTATCGGACCATCGTATTTTGAAAAGACGTTTTTCAGAGTGGATTGCAGCGTGTTATCGAGGACTCAGCGAAAAATAGACTTTGTCTGTCGTGCGCGGAAAAAGAACCACTGGAATGCCATCGTACGCTTCTGGTATCGCGTCATCTTGTCGGCATGGGGGTTGCAAGTCAACCATATCCTCGCGGATGGTGGACTCGAAAGTCATGACAGCGTGATCGAGCGTTTTCTAGAGCAACTCAAGTTGCCGTCACACGACCTGTTCCGAACTCATCAGGATGTAATCCAAGATGCTTTTCGGGCACAGGAACGCGCAATCGCGCACGTGAATCAATCCGACGCGTCCTCTATCGTTTTTTAGCTCAGCTAGGGGTAATTCATTTCACGATTTTGAATGGTAGGCCCGTGGGGACTCGAACCCCAGACCTCGTCCGTGTCAAGGACGCGCTCTAACCAACTGAGCTACGGGCCTAATTGGGATTAGATTAACATGACGTACAGGATTATGAGCGGACCTCAGGAAGCTCATACCACCTTGATTGTTCTGATCCTGACACTCTACCCGAAGATTCTGAACAGAACGTAGGGCGCGACTGAGGGAAGGACGGATCGCCGAAGGAAGAGTGAGCGCCGGCTGATAATTGCAAACCGGCGCGCGAAGTATGGATCGAAAATGAGCACTGCAAGAACAAATACGGCGGCCGCATGGCAAAAACAAATAGGGCGGCTCCCGTGAGAAGCGCGCCCTAATTTAGCCGCATGGTATGGCCGAAACTAAACAGCAGCTCTACCGCGGAAGAAGTGGAACAAAATGGAAATTACAGCGAGAATCAGCAGAATGTGGATGAATCCACTGGTGACGTGAAAAGCGGTGAAACCCAACAACCACAATACCAAGAGAACCCCGGCGATAATCGCTAGCATTTAACTCACCTCATCCTGAAATTTCAAAGGCACGCGATGGTCCATGCGGTGCGATTGAAAGTTTTAGCATCTGGTACTAAAACAGTCGATAAGGAGCAATGCTTAAAGGGAGTTCGAAATTACTGTAGAGCGGGTAGGTATTTGCCCGGGCTAAGTGGCTTGTTTGCTCTTTGCAGTACGCTTTTTAGATTTTTTTCCGCAAAACGTCGCTCGTGCGCTGGCGATCATCTTGTCCATATCCTCGCTAGCTTTAGAGAACACCGCGTCCACACCAGCGGCGCGCGCGGCGCGATCCACTTCCGGGCCGCCATGCGCAGTCAGAATGAAAATAGGCGTGGACGGGGAGTTCAATTTCAGCGTCTCAGCCGCTTCCAGGCCGTTCATGATGGGCATGGATAAATCCAGCACGATCAGGTCGGGCGCCAATTCATCAGCCTTCTGAATGGCGTCCATCCCGTTTACGGCTTCACCCACCACGGTGAAACCCGGCTCGGCTTCAAACAAGGCGCGAACGGCGATGCGCACACTATCAGAATCATCGACGATCAGGACGGTAGGCATGGAGTCTGGTTGTGGATTCGGGTTTTCGGTCCACCGAATGGATGGCAAAAAGTCATCATATACCTGTTAGATGACATCTCATTCCTTTGTGTTGGACGGAGTGTAAGTCAATTGTTTGTCAAATGGACATAAGGTATTCCCTGCAGAGCTGTTCTGTTCCGCTAGTCCGGTGCAGCAACGTCCAGGCCGAATTCCTTGTGGGTGGCGATCAGGGCCTTTTTGACCGCCTGATCTTCAATCACGAAGGAAATGTTGCTCTCCGAGGAACCCTGAGCGATGGCGATAAGGTTGATGTTTTCCCGGCCCATGGCGGCGAAAGTACGTCCCGCCACTCCAGGAGTTCCGCGCATGTTTTCTCCCACAACCGCCACGATGGCGATGTTATTGACTACTGTGACGTGCTCAACCTTGTGATGCGCAAGGTCCTGCGCGAACTCCTTACGCAGGGCCTCCACGGTGCGGTCTGCATCGCCGGCCGAAACGATAAAACAAATATCGTTTTGCGAGGACGACTGGGAAATTAAGAGTACGTTGGCACGTAAGTCCGCGGTGGTTGAAAATGTGCGGCCCACAACATCGGGCAATCCCACAATGCCCGGTCCGCCCACGGCGATTAACGTAACATCGCGAATAGCCGTCAAGGCTTTCACGCCACCGCCGATGCTGCGGCCTTCGGGCGTGATTTTTGTTCCAGGCTTGTCGGGAGCGAAACTATTGCGAATCCAGACAGTGATGCCGGCCTCCATGACTGGATTGAGGGTTTTTGGATGGAGGACTTTCGCGCCAAAATAGGCCAGCTCCGCAGCTTCGCGGTAAGAGATGACTGGAATGGTGCGGGCCTCGGGTACTAACCTGGGGTCGGCGGTCAGCACGCCATCCACGTCGGTCCAGATCACTACCTCGCTGGCGTCAAGTGCTGCGCCCAGAATGGTGGCGGAGTAATCTGATCCGCCGCGACCCAGGGTGGTCAACTTTCCTTCAGGGGTCGCGCCAATAAAGCCAGTCACAACCGGGACGATGCCCTGTGCGAGTAACGGACGTAATCGCGGTTGCGCTTTGTCGCGGGTCAGCTCCATTTGCGGCTCCGCCCCACCGTGAAAAGCGTCGGTGACGATCAGCTCAGTAGCTTCTATAGATTCAGAACGCAAACCGAGCGTAACTAACGCGGCAGCGACGGTCGGGGCGGACAAGCGCTCGCCCAAGCTGGAGATTTCATCCAGGGTGCGAGGGGACAATTCACGCAGCAGCGCAGTGCCATCGCACAAGCGCCGGGCTTCAGCGAGCACGCCATCGAGTTTCTGCATCACGCTTTGGCGCGCTTTGGGTTCCGGAATCAAGGCTTCCACTGCGGCGGCGTGTTGACTTCGCAAAACGTTGGTAAGATGCACGCCTTCTGTCGAATCACCAGTGGCGGCTTTTCGCGCGGTCTCAATGAGGCGATTGGTGACGCCGCTCATGGCTGAGACCACCACAACGCAGGGATTTTTCCTGGCGGCTTTGGCCACGATTTGCGCGGTGCGCGCAATACACGCCGCGTCACCAACCGATGTGCCGCCAAATTTCATTACTTGTAGCGCCGAATTCATTCCTGCTAGTCCACCTTTTTCAACATGGTTTACCTTGTGGATGCCACTCCGACCATCGCGCGTCTAATTTTCTTTTCAGCGCCATGGCACTTTATTCGAGTATACGAGAATCGCGCGATGCTCCAAGGGTTTAAGCATGCGGGCAGTTGAGGCACTAGCAACCGGATGCTATCCTGCCAGCTATGGCGGACCCTGCTGTCTCGCCCCCGGAAATTTCGCAAATACAGCCTCTGGACCACTCCCGGCGCCAGTTGGAGGCGCTGCTGGAAGTGAGTGAGGCCATCGCTCAGCAGCGCGATTTGAACGCACTCTTCCATGAGCTCTCCGAGCGGCTTCACTGGGTGGTGGAGTTCGACTTCCTGACGCTAGTGCTGCACGACCCGATCCGCAACGTGATGAGGCTGCACATTCTGGAGTCACGCATTCTCACCGATAAAGTGGCGGGGAAAGAAATGCCCATTGAAGGGCATCCTGCCGGATGGGTGTGGCAGTCGCAGCAGCCATTCGTAGTAAACGAAGAAGACACTCGCTACCCGTTGTTCCTGCAGCAGTTGCGCGAGGCGGGGGTACATTCCATCGCCATGGTTCCACTGACCACCGCACAGCGGAGGGTGGGAGCACTGGGATTCGGCACGCTGCTGCCCCAGAAAATAACCGATTCGGAATTGGCGTTCATGCAGCGCGTAGCGAGCCAGGTCGCGGTGGCCGTCGACAACGCCCTGAACCTGGAGACTTCGCAAGCTTATCAAGCGCAGTTGGCCGAGGAACGCGATAGCCTGCGGGTGCTGCTTGAAGTAAACAATGTGCTGGTAAGCACCCGCGAGTTGCCGGAGCTTTTTCGCGGGATTGTTTCGACGCTGGAGCGCGTGATTCATCACGACTACACCAGTCTTGCGCTGCTGGATCCTTTTACCGGTTTGCTGAAAATTTATGCTCTCGACTTTCCCGGGCGCCAGGAACTGATCAAGCCGGAAGTCACTATCCTGCGCGATATGTCTCCGTCCGGCGATGCCATAGCCACTGGCAAGTCGGTGTGTGTTCGCGCCGCTGAACTGGATCGTTATCCAAGTGAGGTGATGAAAATTCTTCGCGCAGACGGCATACAAACGATCTGCTGTATTCCGCTGGCCACCCAGGGCCGGACATTTGGAACGCTGAATGTGGCCAGCCGCCGCCTGGAAGCCTTCCCTGATCGTGAAATTTCGCTGCTGCAACAGGTGGGGGCGCAAATTGCGATCGCGGTGGAAAATGCGCTGGCGTTCAAGGAAATTGACGCTTTAAAAGACAAACTGGCCGAAGAAAAACTGTATCTGGAAGAAGAAATTCGCAGCGAATTTAATTTTGAGGAAATTATTGGCGATGCTTCATCGTTGAAGCGGGCGCTGTCGCAGGTAGAAGTAGTGGCTCCGACCGATACCGCGGCGTTGATTCTGGGTGAGACGGGCACCGGCAAAGAATTGATCGCGCGCGCGATTCACAACCTCAGCCCACGCCGCGAGCGCACCTTCGTTAAGATAAATTGCGCAGCGATTCCCAGCGGGCTGCTGGAGTCGGAACTCTTTGGACACGAACGCGGCGCTTTTACCGGAGCGCTGAATCAGAAAATCGGCCGTTTTGAGTTGGCTGATCACGGCACCCTGTTTCTCGATGAAGTGGGCGATCTGCCCATGGAACTTCAGCCCAAGCTGCTGCGCGTTTTGCAGGAACACGAATTCGAGCGGCTGGGAAGCAACCGCACCATAAAAGTGGATGTGCGGGTGGTCGCTGCGACGAATCAGGATTTGGCCAAGCAGGTCGCCGATCGCACTTTTCGCAGCGATCTTTATTACCGCTTGAATGTTTTCCCCATCCAGATACCGGCGTTGCGAGAACGGCGCGAAGATGTACCACTGCTGGTACGCTACTTCGTTCAAAAATTCAGCCGCAGATTAAATAAGGTGGTCGAGTATGTGCCGGCGGACGCGATGACTGCGCTGGCAGATTATCCCTGGCCGGGAAATGTACGCGAGCTTGAAAATTTTATTGAACGCGCCGTATTGCTTTCGCCGGGTAAAGAATTGCGTGTCCCGATTTCCGAGCTGTTGAACGCGCCGGAGTCGTCCTCAACGCCCATTTCTTCGCCTCGTACCATTACGGCCCATGGCGGTAACAATAATGACGAGGTATCGGCTGCCGCTTCCATATCCACACTTGAACAAGCGGAACGAGAGCATATCTTACGGGCCCTGCAGCAAACTCAATGGCGCATCGGGGGGCCGAAGGGTGCTGCTGCTCTTCTGGACATGAAACGCACCACGCTGCAAGCGCGCATGAGAAAATTGAACATTCGCCGTCCGGTATAAAAGTTTACGGCCAAGTGCATTCTTCTGGGTACACGACAATAGCGGAAGCGCAGGCTACAATTGTGTGGATGCTGAAGGCTGAACGACACCACGCTACTGACCTACGGGAGACCTTGAAATTATGAAGCGCGCGTTAATCACCGGCATTACCGGCCAGGACGGCTCGTACCTCGCCGAGCTGTTGCTTTCAAAAGGCTATGAAGTGCACGGCATCATCCGGCGCTCAAGCACCTTTAATACCCAGCGTATCGACCACATTTATCAGGATCCCAACGATCCCAACGCGCGGTTATTTTTGCATCATGGGGATTTGTCGAGCACGGAGTGGATTCTGAGCCTGATTTATAGCCTGGCTCCGGATGAGCTTTATCATCTTGCGGCCCAGAGTCACGTGCGCGTGAGTTTTGATGTTCCTGAATATACCGGCGATGTCACCGGGCTGGGCACTATGCGCCTTCTTGAAGCGGTGCGCCGCAGCGGATGCAAGACCCGTTTCTATCAGGCCTCCAGCTCTGAAATGTTTGGCTCGGCGCCCGCTCCGCAAAACGAGAACACTGTGTTTCAACCGCGCAGCCCCTACGCGGCGGCGAAGGTTTACGCCCATTGGATGACCAAGATTTATCGCGAAGGCTACAGCATGCATGCCGCCAATGGCATCCTCTTCAATCATGAGAGCCCCCGGCGAGGCGAAACTTTCGTTACGCGAAAAATCACCCGAGGAGTCGCCAATATTCTGGCCGGCAAAGAGAATACTTTGTATCTAGGCAATCTGGAATCGCGCCGCGACTGGGGTTACGCGCCAGAATATGTGGAAGCGATGTGGCAGGTTGTTCAGCAAGATACGGCCGACGACTTTGTTATCGGCACGGGTGAAGCGCACTCGGTAAAGGAATTTGTGGAAGAGGCTTTCTCCTACGCGGGATTGGAATGGCAGAAGCACGTGAAAATTTCCGAACGCTACTTTCGGCCGCTGGAAGTCGACACTCTGATTGCCGACGCTACAAAATGCCGCGCTGCCCTGGGTTGGGAAGCACGCGTTAAATTCCATGACCTGGTGGCCATCATGGTGGATGCCGACGTCGAGGCTCTCGGGTTGAAATCGCCTGGCAGAGGCAAAGTGATTCTGGAAGAAAAGATCGGGCCGTGGAATCGCTGGTACAATTCCGTGACTCGGGTGGCTCAAGCGTTGCAAGGGCAGGCGTCACACTAGAAATTCCGTTCCAATCATTTAGAAATCACCGGCAATTGAGGGCACATGGGCTTTTGGGAGACTCGTCGCGTTGTGGTTACAGGAGGTCATGGCTTTCTTGGTTCCTTCGTGGTGGATAAACTGCGCGCCGCAGGGGCCAAAGAGGTGGTGGTACCGCGCAGCGAAAAGCACGATTTACGGATTCAAACCGAAGCTCTGCGGCTGTACACCGATACTCGTCCCGACATCGTGATTCATCTCGCGGCCGTCGTTGGGGGCATTGGCGCCAATCGCGAGAATCCCGGGCGCTTTTTTTACGACAACGCGATCATGGGATTGAACGTCATCGAAGCCGCGCGCACTACCGGCATCGAGAAGTTCGTGTGCGCCGGGACCATCTGCTCTTATCCCAAATTTACTCCCGTGCCTTTTCGCGAAAAGGACTTTTGGAATGGATATCCGGAAGAGACCAACGCGCCGTACGGCTTGGCCAAAAAAATGCTCCTGGTGCAGTTGCAAGCGTACCGGGAACAATATGGCTTTAACGGCATTTATTTAACGCCGGTAAATTTATATGGGCCGCGCGACAATTTCGATCTCGAAAGCTCGCACGTTATTCCGGCTTTGATTCGCAAATGCATCGAAGCAAAACAAGCCGATGCTCCCGAAATTGCGGCTTGGGGAACGGGTAACGCGACGCGGGAATTTCTGTATGTAGAGGATGCCGCGGAAGCCATCGTAGTGGCCGCTGAAAAATATTCGAAACCCGATTTAGTTAACCTGGGATCGGGCGAAGAAATCAGCGTGCGCGATTTACTGGAACTGATTCGCACCCTGACCGGCGCGAAGGGCGCAGTGCGATGGGATCACAGCAAGCCTGATGGGCAGCCGCGACGTTCCCTGGATACCTCGCGAGCGGCACAAGAATTTGGATGGCGGGCAAAAACTTCGTTGCGTGCCGGTTTAAAAGAAACCATTGAGTGGTTCACCGCCAGCCGCGCGGTTGCGGCGTCCCTGAGGTCCTCTTAACTTTTCACCCCTACGTGCGCGACGGGCGAATCCAGCCCAAATGCAAATTTATTTAAACTATCATTTATTAACTAATTGATAATAGTACCTGTAATGCGCCGCCAGATTGCCATAACGTATCCAGTCTTAAATGAGGCCAAAACGATGCCTAGCCCCGGCGTCTCTGCTTTTTCTGATCCACAACCACTGGTCGCACCCCGGAAGGAGATTCCGATTAAATTTTCGCCGTTCGATCTACATCACTACCAGAGATTGATTCGCGCGCGAAGAGGTCATTCGCGATGTGTTGCATCGCCTGGTTCCCGCCCTTGGGCTGAAGACGGCACTTGATGCCGGGGCGGGGGTTGGTTTCTTCTCGCAAACGCTTGCCGATTGCGGGCTAAGCGTTCGTGGATTCGACGGTCGCACGGAAAATGTCGATGAAGCACGCAAGCGATTTCCTCACATGCCTTTTGAGCAAGCCAATCTTGAGGACCACTCGGTGCTGAGGCTGGGGGAATTTGACCTGGTTTTATGTTTTGGATTGCTCTATCAGCTCGAAAATCCTCTACTGGCGGTCCGGGCATCTTCGCTCGCTGACTGAAAAGTGCTCGTTGCCGGAAAGCATGTGCGTGCCGGACAACAAACCTTCCATGCTCTTGACGGAAGAGCCTTCAGAGTTCGACCAGGGGCTTACAGACGTCGCGTGTTATCCAAGCGAAGAAAGCTTAATAAAGATGCTCTATCGCACGGGCTTCAACTTTGTGTACCGCTTGGTAAGTCTTCCCAAGCACGTTGATTTTTGACGCGCTCAATAACGGCTTCTCTAACTCCACAGGAGATATCATGGGCTGGCTGAACGCCAGCGATCTTTTGCACACGAACGGTTTATTTGTAGTCGGCAGCGTTTTCGCATCGTTGCGATCGGTGGAATGGCTCACCGGGAGGCCGACGCGGTTCAATCCTAACGGTATGACTATAGATATTCGCACCCTACCCAACTGATCTCGCTACCGCTTTCTGGCCGGCGCCAACAGACTCTGTCGATGCGCTGATTGGAGGTTACCGTTTCCATTCTGACGCTATCAGTTCGTCGAACATCGAGCGCTATAATCAAAGATGCGACAAAATCGTTGAGAGCGAGTTAAAATCGATTCCTCGTGCTGGTGCGCTCAGAGTGTTCCGGCGCGTGTCGAACGTACTGAAGAATATTCCGAAAGTTCGCGGTATCTGCAGCGCGTAGCGTTAAAAGGCCTCTACCATCTGGCCGGGCCCAATTGGCCGCCCGTGGTCGTAGATCAGGAGAACAAGTGGGTCATTCGCGGAACTCCGTGGCGGCCTAGACCTCTTCGAAGATGATCATTCTTGTTACCGGCAGTAGCGGTCTGATAGGTTCGGAAGCGGTAGAACATTTCGACCGTCAAGGTCACCGAGTGATCGGCGTTGACAACAATATGCGACGCGAGTTTTTCGGGCCAGCAGGTGATACTCTCTGGAATCTTGAACGGTTAAAGAAATCTGCAAAGCATTTCTCTCATTCGTCTCTGGACATTCGCGATCGCTCGGGCCTCGAGGCTTTATTCCGGCAACATAAATTTGACTTGATTATTCATTGCGCGGCGCAACCTTCGCACGACAAGGCCAGCGAAATTCCGCTGCTGGATTTCGAGGTAAATGCTCTTGGGACTATGAATCTTTTGGAAGCCACGCGTCAGCATTCCCCCAAGGCGGTTTTCGTATTTCTGAGTACAAATAAGGTTTACGGCGATTCTCCCAACGAAATCCCTTTAACGGAGCAGGAAACACGATACGACTACGCGAGGCCCGAAGATTACGATGGCGTCGCTGAAACATGCCGCATAGACCGTACCCTTCATTCTTTATTTGGGGCTTCCAAAGCCGCGGCGGATTTGGCGGCGCAGGAATATGGCCGCTATTTCGGACTAAATGTGGCAGTTTTCAGAGGCGGATGCCTTACAGGTCCGTCGCATTCTGGAGTGGAGCTACACGGTTTTCTTTCTTACCTGGTCAAAGCTGTCGTAACGGGAAAGAAATATTCCGTTTTTGGTTATAAGGGAAAACAGGTTCGCGACAATATTCACAGTCACGACGTGATTCGCGCAGTCGAAGAGTTTGCCGCCAATCCGCGCCCGGGTGAGGTTTACAACATGGGCGGCGGCCGCGAAAACAGCATCTCCATGCTGGAGGCGATTTCAAAGATCGAGAAATTAGTTGGTCGCAAACTGGACTGGCACTATATAGATCAAGCGCGCCGCGGCGATCACATTTGCTACATCTCCAATCTCGGTAAGTTCAAAAGCCATTATCCGAACTGGCAGCTCACGCACAAACTTGATGGCATACTGGAAGAGTTGGTAGCCAAGGAAAAAGACCGGCAGAAACAAGGCCTCGCGCATTCCTAAATTCATTCCATGCTCACCTTATTTACAACCGCGAAACCTTTCGAAGGGCACAGCGGTGTTATTCAACGCAACGCGCTGAAAAGCTGGAAGCTGCTGCATCCAGATGTCGAAGTTATTCTCTTTGGCGGCGACGCCGGCAGCGCGGGGATTGCCAACGAACTTGGACTTCGTCACGAAGCTTTTGTCGAACGCAACAAGTTTGGCACAAAGCGCATTGATTATATTTTCTGTCGCGCTCAAGAATTGGCCAGGCACGAGTTTCTTTGCTATTGCAATTGCGACATCATTCTTTTGCCGGAATTTGGCCAGGCTCTGAAGCGCGTGGCGGATGTGCATCCGCAATTCTTGATGGTGGGGCGTCGTTGGGATACGGACATCACCGAAGCCATTGATTTTGATCGGCCGGACTGGGCGCAGCGCACTAAGACTTTCGCACACGATCACGGCGTTCAGCAGCCTGGTTACTCTGTGGATTATTTCGCTTTTCGCCGCGGTATTTACGCGTCCGTGCCACCGTTAGTGATAGGGCGCATTTGGTGGGATCACTGGCTGGTTTGGAAGGCGCGTCAACAGGGTGCGGCAGTAGTGGATGCCTCTGACCAAGTGACCGCCATTCATCAAAATCATAACTACGGTTACCATCCCGCCGGAGCCCGTGGTGTTTGGACTGACGAACAAGCGGCCGAAAATTATCGTTTGGCCGGTGGACGCTGGCACTTGTATACCGTCGATGATGCCACTCACATTTTGCGTGACCACGGGGAATCTACAAACCCTGGGCGTTTCTGGGCTCCGTACTGGCGCTACCTTCGCCCACGGTGCATTCCCATTTGGTTCGCGCTTCTCGACATGAGCAGGCCAGTACGAAAATTATTTGGTTTGCGCCAGCCAGTCCTGGATGCCGCATTGCGCAAGAACCGGCGTTGAAAGGTTGATGTCTTAATTTGGAATGTACTATTTCAGCCCTTTGAGCACGAAACCCAAATGCAGTTGAGCGAGATGAACTGGCGTACACGTATTGTTAGATCCGTATCGTACACTTGCTAGTGTGAATTCGGCGGCGTTCTCATCGAGACGCCCCGTTGAGGCGAAATTTCTTGGCGAAGCTGCCCATCAGCGTCCTGATTGATACTTATAATCACGAGCGCTTCATTGAAAAGGCCATCAACAGTGTTCTGGAGCAGGACTTTCCTGCCGCCGAACGAGAAATTATTGTGGTGGACGACGGATCAACCGACCGGACTCCGCAAATCGTCCAGCGATTCGAACCGAGGCTCCGGTATATCCGCAAGGAAAACGGCGGCCAGGCTTCGGCATTCAACGTCGGCATTCCCGAATGTCAGGGCCAGATCATTACCTTTCTGGATGGCGATGATTACTGGTTGCCTGGGAAACTCTCGCGTGTCGCGGAGGTGCTCACGAAGAATCCGGCTGTCGGCTTGGTTGGTCACGCCATTAAGGAGTTTTTACCGAACGGTCACGAGCGTATTTCCGCGCCAGCAAGGGATGAAGAGCTGCGGATCAACTCAGTGGAGTCCGCGAAGCGTTTTCGGCTAAGAAAAAGCTTTCTGGGGACGAGCCGGATGACCATGCGCGCGGAAATAGCTCGAAACATCTTGCCGGTTCCTGAAGCGCTGCTGTTTGAGGCGGACGAATATCTGTTCACGTTGGCCGCGGTGATGAGCGACGTGATAATTCTTCGGGAACCGCTCACTTGCTACGTTATCCATGGAAGCAATCTCTACATGAGCGCCGTTGGAAAAAGTGGCTTACGCCGCAAACAGCAGGTGATGGCCGCGCTCGCGTCTTCGCTGCAAAGAATATTGCGAGCGCAAGGTCTGACTGCGGATGTCGTCGATTGTGTTGTTGAAATTATTCAGGCCGAAGCTGATCGGTTCAGGTTGATGCTCGATGGCGGCGCGCGGTGGGAAACAGTGCGCGCGGAAAACAAATTATTTGAAGTCCTTCATCGTGACGCCTCGAACTCGCAGAAGTTCTTTCGCACGCTCAGTATGATCCCAGCGTTCCTGTTGCCGCCACGTTGGTTTTACGCGGGCCGGCAATGGCTGGGTAAACGGCCCTGGTACCGGAATATACGACAGGAAAGTTTGCCCGTGCCCGGCATCACCGCCGTGACCAGTTCCGAGGAGTCCAAGATTTGAGTTTGCGCACCGAATACGACACCTGGCATCAGCGCATCTTTGATTCCGAGCCTGAACATGAAGACGCGGACAGCCCGTGGTATCAACTGGTTCGGGAAAAAATCGGCCCGGTGCAAGGTCTGCGAGTGCTCGAAGTTGCGTGCGGACGCGGTGGTTTTGTTCGGGAGCTTGCGCGAGCGGGCGCGCACGTCACCGGTTGTGATTTTTCCATGTCGGCATTGGCTGTCGGTCAAGCGAAAATTGTGTCTTTGAATGGCGGCACGTGGGCGGCTTTGATTCAAGGCAACGCCGAGTCTCTGCCGTTCGCTACCGAATCTTTCGACATGATTGTTTCCTGCGAGACCATTGAGCATGTTCCCGACGTGCGTAGCGCGTTGCGCGAAATGTGGCGCGTTGCACGTCCCGGCGCGAAACTGTTTCTTACCACGCCGAACTATGCAAACTTGATGGGTCTTTATGATCTATATGCTCGTGTTCGACATCCCAATCGCCGCGACGACCAGCCTTTTGACCGGCGCCAATGGATTCCGCAAATCCGAAATTATGTGAGCGCCGCAGGCTGGAAGATCACACACAGTGATGGCACGGTTCATCAGTTGCCAATTTTCCCCGGACGCAATCCCGTGCTTTTACCGCGCCTCGAATCGAATCACGTCGTGCGCAAACTTCTCAGCCCCTTCGCATATCATTATTTTCTAGTATCGGAAAAACGGAATCCTTCGTAAATGCGTGTGCTGATTATCGCGGGAGTTGCGGGAAAGGCTGAAGCCGGCGGCGCGGGAGTGGTTCATAACATCGCCAAAGAATTGCGCAATCTCGGCCACACCGTGAAGGCGATGTTTTTTGAAGACCTTATTCCGAAGCGGCGGTGGCCGGCACGTTTTAGAAGCTTCGAATTCGCGGCAGAGTCGCGAGCTATGTAAACGAAGTCAAAATCGAATACGATGTTGTCAATATTTATGCGCCGTATGCATTTTGGTACGGATTCCGAGCTTTACGCCCAGCATGATATTTTTGTTTTGCCGTCACTGGTGGAAGGCATGCCTTTAGTTTTGTTGGAAGCCATGGCTTCAGGTCTCGCGATAGTCACCACGGAATCGAGTGGCATGACTGACCAGGTTGAAGATGGTCATGACGGAATCTTAACTGTCCCGGGTGACGCCGATTCTCTGACGGAGGCGCTTAGCACTCTGTGCGGAAATTCGCAGCTCCGCCGCACACTTGGATGCGCGGCGCAGGAAAAGATGAAACGGTTCACTTGGAAACTTAGCGCTCTGCGCCACGAGGCCGTTTTTCGCCGGGCTATAGGTGTTAAACCGATTCCAACGGTTCACCATCCTCACGAAACAATCGTCGACGGCGCGCCCTATTCTGGAAAGGTCGTTCTAAATTGAGCCTGCGCGCAAAGGCTAAGGCTTTCCTCATTTGTTGACCCTGGGCATTAATTATTCTCAAATGCACGATTCATCTGCGTGCATCGTGCGCGATGGCGAATTGCTATTTGCTGTCGCGGAAGAACGCATCAGCCGGGTCAAACACGACGCAGGTTTCCCGCGTCACGCGATTCGTGCATGCCTCGATTTTGCGGGCGTGGAAGCCGCCCAATTGGACGAGGTGTGCTTCGGTTGGCCGCATCCCGGAGCCGCGTATCGCCACGACCTGAAATGTTATGCGTCCGGACAGATGCCCCTGAATTACCTGAACCTTCTCAATTCCACCCTGCAGTTCATGAGCATGTGGCATCAGGAGGGCGGCGCGAAACGCTTCAGGAGTCAATTTGGAAATGTAAAAGCGCGAATGCGTTACGTCGACCATCACCTGGCACATGCCATCAGCGCTTACGGTTATTCCGGTTTTGAGGATTCCGCTGTGGTGGTCATGGATGGCCGGGGCGCGTGGGAAGCTACTTCGATCTGGCACGGGCGTGATGGGCAGCTCGAGCATGTGACCACCGTTCCATTTCCGGATTCGATCGGATATTTTTTCAGCGAGTTCACCGAATTTCTGGGTTTCCAACGCAACAGCGACGAGTGGAAAGTAATGGGCCTGGCTCCTTATGGGCAGCCGGGCATTGACTTAAGCAGTTTCATTGATCTGAAAGCTAATCCATATCGCGTGCACGTCAGGAAATTAGTTGCAACCGGTGGTGAGCCGTTCGCGGAGATGACCAAGTTGTTTGGTCCGGTGCGTGTCGCGGAAAGCGAAATCACCGATCAGCACAAAAATATCGCGTACGCAGTCCAGGAAGCTTGCGAAATCGCCATGATGAATGTGGTGAAGATGGCCGTGCAGAAAACCGGCAGCTGCAATCTCTGCATGGCTGGCGGTGTAGCTCTAAATTCCAAGGCTAACGGAAAAATCGCCGCTTCTGGGCTGGTCGATAAACTTTTCGTCCAACCCGCGGCGTCCGACGATGGAGTTGCGCTTGGCGCTGCTCTCGCTCCTTATCTCGATAAAGGCGGAAAACTTCCCAGCCGCGCCATGCGCCACGGATATTGGGGCCCGAGTTTTGATGACGCCGCCGTTGAATCGATTTTGAAAACATACAAATTGCGTTATCGAAGGCTTGAGAACGTCGCGCCGCTGGTGGCGGAACTGCTGTCACAGGGCAAAATTATCGGATGGTTTCAAGGGCGCATGGAATTCGGCCCGCGTGCGCTTGGCAGCCGCTCCATTCTCGCCGATCCGCGTGACCCGGAAATGAACGCGAAAGTGAATAACGCCGTTAAGTTTCGGGAGTGGTGGCGGCCCTTTGCTCCTTCGTTCAAAAAGGAGGCGGCCTCGGAATATCTCGAGAGTGCCACCGATTCTCCGTTCATGATTCTCACCGCGCAGGTGCGACCGGAAAAACGCGCCGTCATCCCGGCCGTGACGCATGTGGACGGCAGTGCGCGGCCGCAAACGGTCGAGAAGCAAACCAATCCGGTGTACTGGCGGCTCATCGATGAGTTTGGCAAACGCACCGGCGTGCCGGTAATTATGAACACCTCGTTCAATCTGCGTGGCGAAGCAATTGTGCATACGCCTACTGATGCTGTGCGTACATTTTTTAGTTCAGGGATGGATGCGCTTTGCATCGGCAGTTTTCTCGTGGAGAAGTAACTTGGGCATTTCGGAGGGCCGTCTCGGCAAAGCTTTTTTGCGCTTCGCCGCGCCGTTTACAAAGTGACGGGCCGTTCCGGTAATCGGACCGGGACTTCGCTGGGCCAGCACAAAGCTTATGCCGCGCGACACCTTGACGTGGGTTCAGGTGCAACACGGTCCGGCTCAGGGAATCTGGCTGCATCTAAATCCCCGCACAGGCCGTGACTATTTCAATGGCCATGTCGAGCCTGAAGTGCAAGCGGCATTGGGTAAATATCTGCGGCCGGAAATGACGGTGTATGACATCGGCGCGAACATTGGTTTCTTTTCTCTACTTGCTGCACGGTTGGTTGGGATGGCCGGACGAGTTACGGCGTTCGAAGCCGATCCGGAAATTGCAGCTCGACTTCGCGAAAACGTCGAACGGAATAAAGGTGCGTCGATTTCCGTAGAGGAAAAAACGGTGTAGTCTTCTTCAAATCCGGTGTTCTTCGCTCGCGCGGACGTTGAGGTGTCGCCGGATCGCGGTTTGGGACACGTTATCGACAATGACGCGGAAGGATCAGCGCCCGGCACGATCCGAGTCGAAAGTATCTCGGTCGACGAATGCGTGCATAAATCGGCGCCCCGGATTTCATCAAATGTGATGTAGAGGGCGCAGAAGTAGAAGTGTTTCGTGGCGCGGAAAAACTCTTAAACGAAAGACGGCCAATTATTCTTTGCGAGATGCACGGTGACAAAAGCCGGCAAACACTGCTGAAGATGTTTGAGAATCTTGGTTATCGCTGTGAACCGTGCGGCGAGAATCATATTCTCGCGCAGCACAGGAATTAGTTTCTTTCGCGTGCGTACGAGCCTCGATTCACCACTGCTTGGCTAACACGGCCACAATTTTCGCCAAAGCATCGTAATCGCGCGTGTCGATCACTTCTGCAGGCGAATGCGAATAGCGCAGCGGCCAGCTTAGCGGCACATCCACCGCGCCATAACGCACAAAGGCGGCGCCATCGTTACCCCCACCAGTCACGCCGTATTGCACAGGTATTTTATTCTCGTTGGCCAGTTTCACGACGCGGTCCACGTATTCACGCAGGACAATATTGGAATTATCCACCGCGCGAATGACAAATCCTTTGCCGATCTCGGCATCCGCGAAACGTTTTGACTCAATCGGCGAATCGGAACTTACGAAGGTATCGATGGCAAAAACAAAATCGGAGGCGTTACCTTCCTTCGCCATACGCTCCGCCGCGGCTGCTGCGCCCTTCAATCCCACTTCTTCTTCGGTGGACCAGATGAATGTGACTTGCCGGTCGCCTAAATCCGGGCCCAGCGCCTTTACCGCTTCAATCAATGCCGCACAACCTACGCGATCATCAAAACTTCGTGCATTTGCTCGCGTTCCAATGAGCGGACGGTATTTCTTGGGAACCGTGGCCCAGTCGCCGACTCTTATTCCTAACTTCTGCGTTTCTTCCGCCGAATGTGTGCCGACGTACATATGCGCCGGTTCGTCCATGGCTTTTGGCCCGTGCGGCCATTCGAATCCGGGCTGGTCCCATTTCGCGGGCAGTTCCAGCACGCCGCCAACGGTGCTGCCATCCGCTTTGTGCAGCAACATCATGTGGCCGAGAAAATATTCCGTGTAACCGCCACCGAGCACATCCATTAGCAGACGCCCATCAGGCTCGATAGAACGCACCTGATAACCGATCTCATCCAAATGCGCGATAAACACTATTTTTTTCGCATTGGAATTGACCTTCGCGCTTCCCATTTTTAGAACTAAATTGCCTGCCACGTCGGTTTCGGGCTTGGCCCAATGAGGCAATAATTTTTTAACTTGTTCGCGAACGGCCTCTTCATGCCCGCTCGCTCCGTAGGATTCGGTAAGCTCCCGGAGGTCACTGATGGTATTGCCTTGAGAACCAGCCACGCCACCTTCAAAAAGCGGCACATCTTTTCCGGCGATGTAGCGGTAAAGAATCGATTCAAGTGCGCCAACATCGGCGGCGCTAATGATTTCTGCCGGCGTCACGGGGTAGAGGCTGGCAACGCCCAGATGCGCAAAGCGGGCGGGCAACGGCGTCGCCTTCGCGTAGCCTGGCATCGACGGGAGCGCAGTCGATACCGGCTGGATTCTGACGTTATGGCTGTCTGCCATTTTTTTTAGTCCGGCTGGCAAGCCAGAGAGTGGAGCAGAGGCGTCCGAAACTCCGATTAAAACACCGCTGCCCGGTGTCATTGCTTCGTGAGTCGCAGCGCTCGCTGGCTTTGACTCGTCAATTCGCGGCGGCGTGATGCGGCCCACGTAAATCAGTTCATCGGGATGCAATTCATTCAGCAAGCGGTCGAGGCCGCGCCCTCCAGTCCACTGTTGGGTTGCGAACGCGATTGTCAGTGTTCCGGAAAGATTTTCTTTGTGGGCTGCCAGCAGGCGCAACAATTCGAGTAGCACGGAGCGGCCGAAGCGATCACCGGTTGCCGGACCGGCGATTTCATCGGTGCCAATAACCTGCGGATATTGAATTAGAGAAATGGGATCCAGTACATCGACTCCCGCGGCGCGAGCTTGTTCGGCGGTGGAAGCGCCGATGTCGACATACATATCATCTGGATGTGCCATCGTTGGAGAGTTCTGGCGACCCGGTTGAAGATGAACAGAGAGACCAGAGAATACTCCCTCGATTATTTTTGCGTCTCGTGTCATCACCCAAACCGGTTGGGCGGCATGCAATAAATCGAAAACCGCATTCGGCGCGCGTTGAGGAAGGCGCTGCACGCGAAGGTATCCGTCTGAGGTGATTTCACTGACTACGTATCCGGGTTGATCGATGGGTGCAACAATCAATCGATGAGGAGCGCCGCTTCCAAGGGTGACGTAAACATTGCCAAGATTGTCGGTCTGTGGTGAAAAGCCTTTAATCGAGCTCCGTATTTCACCAGCCAACTGCTGTTCATAGCCGCTTACCGCGGGCGTTTCTTCCCGGCCACTGTAGTACTGGGACATCGCCGGCTCGGCCGCACCGAGGCAATATCCAATTAACACGAACCCGAACCACGACTGCAATGTCATGGATCCTCCTTCAAAGATTCAGGCGTTTCCACTGGAAACGAACGCCCCGCCGATCTAACGGCAGAGCGCTTCAATCAGGACTTCTTTCTTTTTCTCCGCAAGCTCCGACAGCGGCTGCAACGAAGCAAAATATCCGCCTAAGGCGACTGCCGCCAAAAATGCAAAGCCTTCGGCGGGCAGCCACGGATTGCCTGAGATTCTTGCCGTCGACAGCACCAGCGCAGAAATTCCGGCAAGGACTAGCTGCGCGCCGAACATGATCCACACGGATACACCGGAATTTCGTTGGCCGCGCATGGAGCCGAATTCGAGTTTGCGAGGAAAGCTAAGCGAAGCCCAATTGGCTATGGGTAGCTGGCCGGTTACGGTGAAGATGAGCGCGAAGATGGTGGCGAACAGAATTGGGAGTGAGGGGGCACCAATCGCCCAGGACAGGACCACGCCGCAAAGTGCAACTTCGAATCCAATCACTGTCGCCGATATCAGGTTTTTCCCGGCGAAAATATCTGAAAATCTCAACGGAGCGGTGAAGTAAGTTTGGATCCCTCGGCCCTCGTACGCAAATGCATTGTACGCAGGACCCATCATGACCAGGACGGTGTAGGCCATCATGCCGGGAAAGAATAGGTCCGCGTGCAATCTACTGGCAATAAGCGGATGCTTACCGCCGAACTGCGAGCTGAACAAAAGCATTTGCGCCGGAGGCAGCACCAGTAGAAAAAACGCAAATCCGTTTCGAATCAAATAAGAGAATTCCTTGCGCAACATCGCTCCTACCATCGGCGGCAACAAGGCGGGAGAAGATTGTTTGGTGCTGGTGACCCGCGAATCTGAAAGCGGCCGGGGGGCGCGGAGCGGAGCGGAGCGCGATGGCGCAGGGGATTCGCTTAATTCTTCGCCGCGATATTGCGCAACGTACCTTTGCCACAGCAACCCCGAGAATAAGAAGACAAATCCCGTCAACCCGGACAACCCGATGGCCATTTCCACGAAATCATGCCGTACGGCGCCGGTAACAACCCTAACCGCCAACGAAGGTGGAAAGGGAGCCAGGTATTTGCCGAATCCGGAGAAAACGCCTGGATTCGGATTTCTTTGTGCATAATGACGCTGGAGCGGTGTTATAAATTGCGTCGAAAACATCAACAGGATGAAAATGCCCAAAAATAGTTCGCGCGAGCGCCTTTTCGCCAACAATCGTTCCAGCCATGAGCCGATCAATCGTTCCATCGTCACGGTCAATAAAATGATCAAGGCGATTACGACTAGCATGATCGGCAAAAGACTCGGGTTCGCTGCAGTGGCGCCGGCGGTCATAACCAAGAGCCAACAAATCGATGCGAGCGCCGGGAAGTCGGCCAACCCATACGCTAGACCTATCAGATAAAAAGCTCTGGGACTCAAGGGAAAGCGCAACAGGGTTCGAAACTCAAATCTCGAGCCAAAGCCCGCTGCGAAAATGGGGATTAACTGCCAGAAAATAAAGATGCCCCAGAACGGTATTGCCAACCATTGCAGTCGCCCACCTGACACCAATGAGCGCCCGGCAAAATAAAACGCGAAGGACGGTACGATCACGAGGATCAAACCAAAAAATGCAACGAAAGCCATTCCAATCAGATCGAGGACATTATTTTTCTTGCGCAGACTGTTGATCAGCATGCGCCAGCGAAGTCCGGCGACCAGCCGGATTTGATCAGCGAGACTGATGGGGCCGGCTAGGTCAGCCATGAAAGCTCATCGACTTGAGGCTCCACTCCGTGCTGTCCGCCATGCTGGCCAACGATGGATAGAAAAATTTGCTCCAATGTGACTTTGCCGCCCGCATCGCCCGGCACGCCAGCGCGTAATTCCTCGATTGATCCCTGCGCCACCAAGCGGCCCTTGTTAATAATGGCCACGTGACTACACAAACGCTCCACAATTTCCATAACATGTGAGGTTAGAAAAATCGTGACGCCGCGCTCGGTCATTCTTCCCAAGAGCGATTTCAGCGCGCCCGCGGCCAGGGCGTCCACCCCTTCGAACGGCTCATCCAGAAACAAAACCCGCGGCCCGTGAATCACGGCGGCGGCGAGGGCAAGTTTTTTTTGCATTCCGTGGGAATAGTCCACGATCATGGTTTTGGGCCGATCCGCCAGCTGCATAAACTCGAGTAATTCTTCAGCACGCCGTTTGGTAATCTGCTTGTCGAGACCATACATGCGGCCAACGAATCGCAGGTAATCCGAGCCGGTCAGGCGGTCAAATAATCCCATGCCTTCCGGCACCACGCCGATCTGGCGTTTCACTTCCACGGGATGGGCGGCAAAATCAAGGCCCAGCACCTCAATACGTCCTGAGCTGGGCGCCAATAGCCCTGTCAGCATTTTGATGGTGGTCGATTTTCCCGCGCCATTCGGCCCCAGAAAGCCAAAAAACTGTCCAGCAGTCACTTGCAAATCCATTGCGTCGACAGCCACAAGATTCCCGAAGTGTCTGGTGAGCTTTTCGGTGCGAATTGCAACATCCGTCATGAATTCTCCATTGGCGCGCGCAGAAAACTCTAGCATGACCGCGGGAAAACACGTTGAAGGGGTAAATTGACGTTCAGGAAGAATTTCGAACAGTTCAGAGCTGTCGGCAAAAAATCCAAAAGGAAAGAGACTAGACTTTTCCGGTTACCGTGGACCTGGGAACCGGGGTTGGGAGTTGTGTTTCCCGGGACGGTAATACAGGAAGCAGGGCCGCAAGTTCGACACGAAACACCGCGCCTCCGCGCTCTCCGTTGTAGCAAGAAATCTTGCCTCCGTGCTCCTGCATGATCCCGAAGCAGATGCTTAACCCGAGCCCGGTACCTTTTCCAACGGGCTTGGTAGTGTAAAAAGGATCGAAGACCCTGTCGGGTTCCTTAATACCTGGTCCGGAATCGGTAAAAAGGACCACCACATTAGCGCGATTTCTCATGCTCTTGATGGTCAGCACGCCGCCATTCGTTTCCATCGCATCCACCGCGTTGCTGATGATGTTGAAAAATACCTGTAGCAATTGATTTCCATCTCCGCGCACGCTAGGAAGCACCGACTCAAGCTGCAATTCGATTTTTATGTTGGGATTGTGCAAATCGAGTGTCCGTAGCTGCACGGCATTGGTAACCACCGTGTTGATGTCCAGGAGCGCGCGTTCCACCGGTACTTGTCGCGCGAAGCTCAATAAATTTCCTACCAATGTTTTGGTCCGCCGCGCCTGGTCACGAATCTTACCAGCGGTGCCTCTGGCTTTTTCGGAAAGGGTAGGATCGTCGGCCAGCAAATCCGAGAAACCGAGAATGGCGGTGAGCGGATTGTTAATTTCGTGGGCGGCCCCGGCAGCCAGTTGCCCCAAGGACGCAAGCTTTTCCGACTGCACGATCTGAGTCTGCAGCTTTCGCAAATTATTCACAGACATTTCCGCCTCTGCAAGCAAGCGCACGCGATCGGCATCTGCCAAGTGGGTCCGCAAAAACACCAAAAACGCGAGAGGAATTGCGGCAATGAAGGTGGCCATCAAGCGGAAATCTCTAACCGCCGGGCCATCACCGGAATATTTCACCGTGTAGATTGCGAATAGTGGTAGCGAAATTACCGCGGCCATGGCCATTCGCGCGGCCCACACACTTTCGCCTCGCGCGGTTTCGACACTGGATTCATCGACGCCCTGAAAAGGTGCATCAAGCACTGCGCGGTTTTGGTAAGCGATTAACCCTGCCAAAGCAAACCATAGAAACGATGAAATCAGCGGCAGATCATAGAGACTACCGGTGTAATATTCTTCCCGGTCACTGGCCACGTTGAGAGTCAGCGAAGACAGCATATACAGTGCTGCTCCACCAAACAGATTTGCGTAAATGGTTTTCCAGGGTCCCGCGTTGCGCATCCACAAAACGCCCAGAGAAAGCACCAAGACCATGTTTTGAATATTTGTAACTACGTTGTAAGTGTGGTTGTACGGGCCAAGTGATGGCACAGCGTACATCCACGGCAGAACGATGTAGGCGTATAAAAAGGTCCACCACACGATTAGCAGCACAAAGTCCAGGTAGCCGAACCGTAAGCGAAGTTCTTCCAGTCTGCGATGCGGGCGTAGCGCCAGCGCCGCCATCATGGGGATGCCGTGCAGAAAAAAAACAATATCGCCCGAAAACATGCCGGGCAGCGGACGGTGGAGATAAACCTCGTAATAGGTCCATGCGAACTGGCCGGTCATCCATAGTGTGCAACCCAAGGCCAAAAGCATCCAAAAAGCATTGCGCCGCCACAGCGGGGTTCCGGCATTGGCAAGTAATCCCGCATTCGCTACAAGAGGAACAAGGCACTGCACCAAATTTCCAAAGGTGGAGAGAGATTGGTTTCCGCGCGGAAGCAACAATGAAACGGTCGTGTATACCGCTAGTAGCATCAGCCACGCGGCGACGAGCCACACGATTTTCTTGGAAGAGGGCATCTAGGTTAGCTCTAGTCTAAGGAATCGCGCGGTGGCCCGACACAGCCATTCGTTTGTGTATAGGCCTAAGGATTAACGATTACCACTTGGCGCAGGTCTTCCCAATGCAAACGCGGACGAGGCCACACTTAGCGTGACAGGAGGGTCTAAAGGTACCGCCCAGGACTTCTATTTAGCCGATGTTATTGCGGCGTAGTGGTACTCGTAGAATCGACGGGCTTGGAACCTGAGCCGGATTTCTTCTCGAGCTCCTTCTTTTGCGCCACCAGGGCGTCGCGCTCTTTCTTGGTGTCTTCGACAATTTGTATGCGCTGCGTCAGTTTCTTTTCCAACTGTTCTCGTTCTTCTGGGCTGGCTTGCTCGAGTTGAGTACGCAGCTTATCGACATATTCCGTTTGAGCATCAACATCGCGATTTTCCCAGGCGATCATCCGGTCAGCGTCTTCCGGAGACTTGGGATTGCTCAGGCGCGGGGGGGCAACAATCTTTTCGGACTTAGGCTTCGATTTCGCCTGCTCGGCAACAGCAGCGGCAGCGGCCGCAGCAGCGGATTCCGCAGCCTGCTTCTGTTCGACGTAATCGTCTGCTGGAGTCCGCAGAGTGGAAACCTCATCGTCAGTCCAGATTTTGTGCTTTTTCGGAGCGGACGCGTCCCTCGCGGGCGCCTGTGTATTCTGAGCGAGCGAAGCATTACCAGTGGCGGCGAACAGCACAGCCGCGCAACCAAGCGTCAGCAAGATTTGATGTTTCATGTACAGCTCCATGTTAGTCGTTGTAGGGGATTTCTCGGAACGAAAGGATCTGATAGGTTGCAGGCTGCTGCGCGGCCTTGATCCAGCAACTATCGTAGTACACGCCGTTTCCGCCGCCACCGGAGATGTCGTATGAAACCGGACCGAACGAATTAAGCAAGTTGTGGCTGGCGTCCCAGATGGTGGCGACGTAGATCGCTCCGTTGAATCCATTGTTCCCGCCGCCATTTCCGTTGTAGGTGGTGGTGCCATCGCCGACTACCAGCACGATCCCATTCCAGCCGGTGTTGCCGCTATAGGCGAAATTCCCTGTAACTACCAGCAGGCCGTAGCCTGTGTAGTTTCCAGTCATGCTGAAATCACCGTTAACTACGACCGTCATCGGATTCGACGCCGACATTCCCGCTGGCATGTTGGCATTGGTGGCATTGCCATTGATAACCAGATCCGCCGAGCTGGTTATGGCTTGCACAGTGTTGTAGGTGTCCAACGGGGTATCTAAACTAGTCGCAAGTGAGACCTGGGCGACATTTGGAGTAGTGCCACCAGCGCCGGTGTAGTGGGTCGGGCGAGGAATACCAGCAACGATGGCGGCGACGTCTGAGGGATTAGTGGTTCCAATGGCATTCTTAACGGTAGCGGGATTGGGCGTACAGCCCGGTACGGCGGGCCCGCCTCCGGAACCATCCTGACCGTTAACCTGATAGGGATTGGAATTTGCTCCCGTGAAAGCGACATTGTTGGCGCCAATGGTAAGAGCCGAAGGGAAGTTGAGATTGAATGTCCTGGGCGCCACGGTGTATTGGAGAAGTTTCTCGGTGCGGTTAGGCAGTACCGCTAGCGCGGTGATCTCAAAAACCTGCTGGGCGGTCGAGGGGGGAAGTGCATTCACGATCAATCGTGGGGGGGTCAACGCTGAGTCGTAAAACAGAGGTGTGATGGCGTCGATTACGCCGTCGCCATTTATATCTCTGCCGATGGATTTTTCCGTGATCGCGTTAATGCGTACCCACTTATAGAGTGGCGGTGTCACGCCGGCAGCATTGGCGGAAGTGGACGGGATCGTTTGTGTATTGGCGGCAAGGGGATTGACGGTAAACTCCTGCGTATATTCATTATCCGGATAGGTGGCCGGAGTTGCGAAGGCGAGTGGGGCGACTACTTCGCCGCCATTCGGATTGAGAATATAACGCACTTGAGCTGGGGCGAGAGTTGTACCAAAGGCCGGCATGAAGGTTGGAGCGGTAACGTCAAAAGAATTCGGATTTTTCGGGAGTAGACGGCCGCGTGCTTCCTCTAGTCCGGCAGTAGCCGCGTAGTACGAACTGGTAGACGCGCGATAATTACCGGCTAGTGCGGATTCCGTGCCACTGGCGACGATCATGGCAATGCCCACAACGGAGATTGCTAACAACACGAAAATCGACAATAGAAGTGCTACTCCTGCTTCCGGTTGCCTGTTGATGCGATGTACGGAGCGTTTCATGGTTTCTCCATTTTTGCGCGAACCCTACCGATTGGGATTTGGGCGATGACCACGACCGTTCAAGGTGACCACGCGCAGCCTTTGCGTCTGCATGTCTGGTTGCTGAATCAAAACGATCAAAGTGACCTCTACCTCGCGGATGTTGTTGGCCAAATTGTTAGCGGCGGAGGCGGTGCTGCAGAGTGCCGGCGTCGCGTTCGGGATATCGCAATAATAGGTAAAGATAGGAACTGGCGCGCCGCCGGGGAAGGTACCGGGATAAGCAGCGTTGACCGCAGTAATTTGGGCGGCCGAAGTGTTGTTTATCACGTTCGTCGCATAGGGGAACATCCCAGCTGCAGCCGTCGCTGCGATAGGATCAGCGCCACCACCAGCAACGGCTTTGTCGACCGTGCCCCGGAAAAGCGTGGTGCCCACAAGTTGATAATGAATCCATTGCATGGTGTTGGTTGTAGCGTTGAGCTCTTCCAGAATCAAATCGAAATTCCCCGGAGAAGTACAAACGCTGACCGCACACGGATTTACCGATACAGGGCTCCAGGCAACAGGAGTTACGGCGTAACCTGTTGCCAGAGTGGCCGCCGGAACCTGATTGGCCGCGGGATAGCCGGAATCGTTTATATCGCGCACAATCATATCGAGAGCGAGCCGGCCCTCTTGGAATGAGCTGAGGACCTGGCCCTCGGTCTGAAAACGCTTCTGCGCCATATTCAAGAGGCCGAGCGCGGCGCCACTGATGATTATAAATAGGGATATGGAGAGCATCATTTCTAGCAGCGAGAATCCCGCTTGTCTGCGGGGAAATAATAATGGACAGTTCATCGTGACACCGTGGTTTCAAGTGTTACTGGCGGCAGAGGGGTATCTCCGCCGCTTTTTTGAACTCCCAGAATAAATCGACGGGAATAGACGTTATTGGCCGTGCCTGTATTGATGACTGCCCAGCGCACATCATACATGACGGTAGGGTCCGTCGGATCCGTGTAGTAATAACTGTATCCAGCGATATGCCCGCCGGTGAAGTCGATCGCCACATGGCCCCCGATGGTTGTGACCGGGCTGCCAACCACAGCGTTGAAAACCAAACCGCCACCCACATTGCAGTTGGTATTTCCCTGCTGGTCGGTGAAGGTATAGGGTGCTGGGATGAATGCTTGACTCACAAATTGATCCATTTCGCGCTGCGCATAAACCAGGCTGCTGGAATCGGCTCGGTTGCGCGAGTTAAGAAAAATCGCTGCGGGAACCAGTTGGGCCACGGCCACCACGCCCACCACCAGCACGACGACTGCTATCATCAATTCGATCAGGGTAAATCCCTGTTGGGCCAGCTGCTTTCTTTTATGTGCGTTGCGCTTACTCATTCGCATTTCCTCGGACTGTCGTAAAGAATTAGCTCAGTTGATGCCAGGGGTTTACGGCGTTGCCAGCCCAGACTTGGGTTATGCCGGAGGGCATGACCACCACAGCACGATAGTCCTGCGTACTCTGAGAGGTCGGCCCAACGTAAAGAACGTATACAGTTGCGACGCCGCCGGCGCTTGCGGGAAAGTTGATGGCTCCTCGCGGATCAAAGGTGATTGTTTTTGTAACGGCGCTGGCGGATAGGACGGTAATGGCTGGCACATTCAAAGCGGCCGGGAGGTTAATGGACGTGGGTACTCCTGCGGCTGTCAGTAGAGTCACGTTTCCGGTAATTTCGAACTGGCGTTCCGTAACATCTAGCGCGGTATTGCCGTTGCTGTCGGTCCCGACCGCCCAGCCCGCTCCTAACGGCGCAGCTAGGAAGCTTGAGTTGGTGTTACGACGGATGGCTTCAAAACGTGCAAATTTTATGGCGTCTGATACTTGGGACGCCGCCGAAGAAACTTGATACGTACGCAGCGTGGTCATGATTTGTGGAATGGCCATGGCAGAAATAGCCAACATGATGAAGATCACCACCACGAGTTCGACTACGCTGAAGCCTGTGGCGTGGCACGATTTTCCGGCTACTTGCTGTCTGTTGCGTCTTCCGTTCATTGATACACACCCGCTATTCTCGTTATGAATACCATTGGGGTCGCAGCCCCACAACTGGCCGAAGGGACAGTTTCCGAGCACCGGAAAAAATCGTCCGCGCATACTAAGGGGCCAGTTACCAACGTTTACGAGCCGAACACGTTAGAGAGGGGCGGCTTTCCCGCTGTTAGAAACGGTACAAGGCTCTTTGGCTGAGAGGAATAGAACTAGCCGGGAACTGTCTTCGCCTAGTCAACAACTGACCAGACACATTGTGCTGGGCGATCGATCTAAAGGACTTGGTTCTATCCTCGATAGTACTTTCAGTGTGCTATTTCGCGGCCGTTCAGCGGTAACCGGCAGAAGTGTGTTGTGAAATTTTGATTGATTTGAATTTAGATGGCCGGAGCGTTGCCAAGTTCAACCTCTGATAACTTCTGGGCGGCCTGACACATGGGTAACAGTTTGGACTGCACCCTTAAGCTGAGACACGGAGGAAGCGATTAATTGGGTGACACTTCGGCCGTTTTTCGCTTCGTTTATCGATAAGGTGTCGCGGAGCCGTCGGAGTGTGGAAATCCTGAA
>Ga0185299_10001619_pt1 | contig 40867 bp, 35 predicted proteins | sample PaiPotPPA55metaG_FD_128002 | JGI IMG/M metagenome (GOLD analysis project Ga0185299, IMG submission 128002) | Iron sulfur acid spring bacterial and archeal communities from Banff, Canada, to study Microbial Dark Matter (Phase II) - Paint Pots PPA... ...
ATGCGCATAGCGCCGGTGAATCCCATCAAGTGCAGAAGGCCCACTCCGGTAGATAACCAGACCGCAGCGCCGATAAATGCGATGGTCAGGAGGCTGCCGGCGAGAATCCCTTTCACTAACGAAAAAGATTTGCTGGCGGGGGGAGTTGCGGGAGTGGTTTGTTCCATTACGGCCATAAAAGTGAACCAAAGCAAGTGTACCGCGAATCAAAACGTGGTGATGCGATAGTGCATAGGAATTTTCCACATCTGCGATGCTTGAAAGAGCCGTATCCTTAAAGACGTATCTGGACATGGGGCTCTCAACCCGTTTCATTGATGCGACATTCGGTTTTCCTTTACGCTTGGTTAAATCATTGGGTGCGCGATGAATAAAAGTGCCGCGACAGATGCCATTCGCCAGCAGTTGAAAGAAGTAGCCATTGAAGTAAAGCAATTGGGCGGGTGGTCGGGATTTAAAAGTGGCGAGTGGCTCTTTCAGTTGATGGAAAAAACATTTCGACATTATTCGCAGAATGCCGCGAAGGAATCGTTCCCTCTGGAATTTCCGGGGCGCACCCGCACGGAGATCGCCGAGATGCTGATTTCTTCGGCCAGCAATAAAGCGGCGCTGGCTGGGGCTATCACCGGGGCTGCTGTCTCAGCCGATGAGTTGGTTGGACTTTTCACGGCGGGTGAAGGGGTCATCGGTTTGCCGGTGAACATCGCCGTCGCGGCCACGGCGATTTGCTCCGAAGTATTTTTCACCGCGCGAATTCAGCTGCAATTAGTGGCGCGGCTGGCGGCTTTGTATGGCGCGACCCTAGATCCAGAAAAAAATCCCGACGACCTGCTGGCCATTATGAATTTCGCGTTTGGCGGGGCCGCAGCGGAAGGCCTGAGCAAAGAAGCGGCCAAGTCCGGCGCGAAAATATCCGCGGCGGTGGTTGGGCGATATTATGCAAAGAGGGAGTCGTTTGAAGTGCTGAAGCGCTTTGCGAAAAAACTGGGCTATAAACTTTTGCGGCGGTCTTTCGTAAATGGGGTGGTGCCAGGCGTGTCCATGTTGATGGGCGCAGTGTGGAACAAGCGCACCACTAAAACGATCGGCAAAAACGCGGTTAAGTTTTTCTCCACGCGACCGCCGGTGTTGAACGTTTCTGCCGCGCAGGTCGTGAGGCGCTAGGCTTCGGCGGCAGAACACCAATTCCGCGATTGGTTGTGTTTCTAACTGTCAATATTTGCATCGCGTAAATCTGGAAATTCTCAAATTGGCGGCCTTTTGGAGGTGGTACCAGGACTTTTACTTAGTCGAACATTCAACTACAGGGGTTAAAAACTTAGTTGAACGTTCAACTGCACGGGGACATTCGTTGCTTAGATGCCGAAAACTTTCGAGACTGAGGCCACTCGACGTTCCACGGGAGTACCTTAGATATACTTATCCTATTGGTTATTACACCACAATGGCTGTTTTGGGCAGGCGCCTATTTAAGCGTCCGGAATGGTGAGTGAAACAAGCTAAGCCGCAGGACGGCGGTTGCTCGCAAATGAATCCTGCCCTAAGATATTCACGTGCCGGAGTGGCGGAATGGCGGACGCAGAGGACTCAAAATCCTCCGGGCTCACGCCGGTGTAGGTTCGACTCCTATCATCGAACGGGGCACTTTTACGATTTTCGCGCCCTGCTTGGAAAACAGCATAAAACCCGCATAAACATTGAGTGTTTGAATCAGGGTGTAGTGCAAGCCGGTGCAACCGAGTGCACCAAAATTGTGCATTTTAGGGCTTCATTGGCAACACTGGTAACAGTTAGAACCAGGTAGTCGAACCATGTGGTGCCCGAGAATGGAGTCGAACCATCACGATCTTGCGATCACTGGATTTTGAGTCCAGCGCGTCTGCCAGTTCCGCCACTCGGGCACGGCGGACAGAATAACACCATGGCACGTCGTGCTTCAAACTGTGTCTTTCGAAAGTCGATCCAACAGCGGCGGCAGCACGTCGTCCGTGATGTGCCGCTTGAACTGCTCCACCGTCCCGAAGTGTTTGCGGCAGAGCGTGCAGCCTGTGATGACAACCTTGTCCTTCTCGTCCATGAATGTCGATAAGTTGTGCTTCTGAATTTCCGTTTGAAGGGTGCGGAGTAGTTCAGACTTTTTCATGGCCCTGGAAAATTCTAGCTTATGGGTTCGTTCTTCCGTCTGGCTCATCATTATCATCGTCATCGGAACGAATATCTTCAAGCTCTCGCTTGCACTCCACAAGCTCCGCATTAGTCTCACCGAGAGCTTCCCTTAGACTGTCACGTTGGCTGTGCAGCGTCCACATGTAAGCGATGACCGAGGCCCCTACGACGAATATAAGCCACATGGGGATTAACACTGTGCCCTCACGAGTGCCGCCACATCCACTTCACGGCAGCGACTACCAACCACAGTCCGCCGGACCTTTTTGTGCGTTAGGGACGCTAGATTTTTCATGATGGTACTCCTTGCTCTTTACAACGTCTGCCCGAGATTAGCCCTTCCGCGATGGTACTCAGAGTAAATAGATATTAACTTTTCCGACTAAGTCATATAGCCGGTCTGGCCAACGAGTAAAATATTGAGAATCACGCCACAGTCGGCGTTCCAATCGACTAGCGCAAAATCCGATGCGCCCAGTCGGGGTACAAGGAGATCGCATTGAATCAGAAAAAGTTTATGGTGTCAGTCGGCATCACTCTACTCTTAGGAACTGCGTTACTGGCGCAGCAAAACACGAAGCGGATTTATCTCTCGAGCAAGTCCAATATCACAACTTCTGAAGTCGCGGAAGGCTTTGGCAAGTATTGCCCGAACATTGTTCTGACCCAGAACGAAGCCAAAGCTGACTACGTGCTGGAAGCGGCTGAAACGGTAAGCGCCCACGAGGGGACAACCCACGAGCGTTGGCATTTCACCTTGATGAATGCAAATGGTGACATCCTGATGACCACTCATCCTGAATTTCACTTCGGCAAGGTCGTCAAACACCACTTCGAAGCCGTCTGTAAATTTGTCAACAAGTAGTACTCGTCAGAAGCGCACCCATGAAAAAACTGACACCGAATGAAATCGAGGCAGTAAACCGAGCAGAGGCTACCGCACTTCTGATCAGGGCCGGTTACCGAGTGTACCGTCCGGAGGCCGACTGCGACGGCGAAGACTTGATTTTACGCACCCCGAGCGGCAGATTTTATCCAGTCCAATTGAAAGCACGTCCCACCGTGGACTTAAATAAATTCGGAAAGAAAGGTCTGTGGATGCTGTTTCCGGGACCCGGCGCTGGAACTGCGCGGAGTTGGTATCTTGTACCGCACGACTTGTTTCATGGGTGGGTTAAGCGAGACACGGACACACGGCCAAGTGGCATGATGCTTGGAGCTATCCGACAATCTCGAAAAAGCTCAATGCATTTCTAAGCGAGTTTGAGTGTTTAATCAAGGAGACGCTGTGACCAGCCCAAGGCCGTTACCATTTCTTATTGTCGTTCTATCTCTGTTTGTAAGTATCTGCGCATCGCTTGGTTCGCCCCAAAAATCCGAAGCCAAGAAACCAGACCCTCCGACCAAGAGACTCTTTATTGCGGATTACGTTATCAACGGCGCGGTTGGCTCGGCTCACACGGACTCATCCGGCAACACCTACGGGAGCGCCGCAGCAGTAGGCCCGGAACATCTCGCTAGAGGCGACAAACGAGTTCACGAAGAATTGCCCGGCAGTTACGGTAACCAATGACCGCGATGCTGCGGATTACATTCTGCGTCCTACCAAGGGAAGCTCGACGCTTTACAAAAAGAACGGGGACGTTGTGTACGTGTCTCACGCAAAAGTAAAGGTATCTAACCTCGTTAAGGACGTTTGCGGTTACATCCAATCGCATCCTTAGAGAAACATGGGTAAAGGCTCAACTCATATCGCGGGGAGATCAGGCAGGCGGGGTACGCTTATCGTCGAATAGGCGCTGTGCGCGCACCAGGGCCTCCCGGAAAATGGAAGACTTTATTGCGCGATACGTTGACTTGACAACTTTCGGTAGACAGTGGGACAGCGGCCCGGCATGGGGAATGAGGTGGCCGCCACGCTCTTGCTAGCTTGTCGGATACGGAGGAGCCCAATGAAAGCGCACCTCGCAATTGTCGTTTCGGCCGTTATGCTGTTTGCGCCCTTGGCGCAGGCCATGGAAATCCGGCAGTTCGACCGCATGTCCGGCGATGATCAACTATATCGATAAGTTGACCGACAGCGTCGAAGACGCCAGCAAAAACGATCCCGCTCTGCTGGCGCGGGTGAAACGATTCTTCATGAAGAAGCAGCCCGGTGAGGCCATTTCCGGTATGGGCCGCTTCGAGCTGAACCTTTCGCTGGCGCGCATCGCCGATCTCCAGGCGGCGGAGAAAAATCCCAAGGTGCGGCGTCTGGAAGTGGAAGACGTGATGTATGCGACCTTGGATCGCAGCGGCATCGTCCTCAACAAATACTTCCGCCCCGCCAACTTCCAGCCTCAAAAGCCGCTGGCGCAAAAATATCTGACGCGGGAAGACGCCGACAAGGCGCTAGCGCAGACGCAGGCCTGGATCGCGCGGACCGTGGAGCCGGAACATACGTTTAGTCACGGCGGCCCGCAAACCGGACTTTCCGGCTTCTCCAACAATGAAAAGGCCATCGCCTTTTTCCTGGCCCTGGCAGCGATAGGGACCGTAGTCGGCAAGGCCAGCGGACCTTCCGACGGGAGCTCTGTGCAAGTTGTGTTTCCTAAGGATCTGCCTCGTATGAACAATGACGGGCGAACACCTTGCTACCTGCATTGGGAAGACTCGTGTAATCGTCCTTACTGATTTGTTCGATAACGTCTTCTGAGAATCGCAGCCATTTCCCCCTGCCTCCTGCGCTACGCACGCTTGTTGCGACTTCTGGACGCTGCACAAATTCCGGCGAACATGGGCAACGATGCACTTGCGTGCCGGTGTGAGCAGCTATGAACTGCAGAAGTGGATTGGGCACAGCGACCAAGAAATATTGCTGCGCTAACACTGGCACCTTTTGACGAAGCTTTACGCGCCAAAACCCCGGCTACGCGCGATTGTTCAGGCTGTGGTATTGGCCGGAGACAACGACGACGCGAGTCACAGCAGGTCGAATCACCTAACAAGCATGCCGAAGTTTCTTGGGGTACGGGGCGGGGTACGTGCCCAAACATCGGGCACCGTCTGTCTACAAGAGTTGTTCTTTCCTTTCAAATACTCGGATCAGCGTAACGCGATGTTGATCGGAGTCAAGTTCTCTTTCTCCCGGAAATGGCAGGCAGACGATGAGCAGTAGTGCCGTGAGATACGCGAATAAAGTTAGGGTCAAGGTAGGCGCAACCATTGTGTTCAAGTAAAATAAACACCCCAATAGATACCCCCCCCGACAAAATAGGTGAATTTGAGTGAATTTGATCCAAATTCTTCAAGGAAGCAATCTCTTCTATTTGGGCTGTTTCACTACAATTCGATTGGGAACCAATTTCTCCGCTCCGGCAAAAAGAGCCGCATGCTGGTCTTCCGTAATATGGAAATGAGTTCCTTGAACTCGAATATAATAAGTTTTCCCGCAGTCGCAGACAAGATGGAAGTCTGGATCACGCCCAGTAGTTACTATGTGTTTGAATTCTTTAGTTTGACCCGGCCCGCTCATAGCGGAGTTTCCGCATTCGCAAGTAAATTGAATGGTGGCACTCTCGTAGCTTACCGGAGCTATACGAAGATCAATTATCATTTGTCCCTCGTGATGCGTGCCATTGGGTCTCCTTCTGAGTGCGGCATAAGGTACTACAATTAGGGTTTGTCGATGAGAAATTTCTGGATGCGTGGTTGCTGGGCTTTCTTACAAGCCGACCAGCCCACGTCGTTTGCTCAGATAATTGAACGCCCATTTGTCCATAAGAAAATACGGATGGGCGTCGTGTTCCGGGGTACTGGCGCGGTATGAAGCGAAACTTGGGCGATTCCTTCGCTTTGTCGTGCAACGCCGTCTGCAACTTCTGAACACTTAGTGGGGTTGTTAGGCTCATCGCCAATCCCTCGGTCCTTCGTTGCTTCTTGCGTTTCCTTTCAACTGAGGCCCCTTCCTTCCACCGGAGTTACCCGTCACCCAATCGATCCCTTCTTCAACCACAGTCATTGCGACACTTTTTCGCCGTAGTCAATTTCGGCGCGCACCGTGTCACGCGTCGTGCCCTGCGGCACAGTCTCGGCACACCTCAATACCGCTCCTTCCCACAATTGAATTTGCATAGGGCCCGCGTCCACCGCAACCACGGGCGGCCACGTCCAAACGGCTTTACCGGACGCGCAAGGAGCTCCTCGCCCCTATTCACTCCTCAGCGAAAACGCGCATCCGGTAAAGCGCTAACGTTAATCAGGACTGTGCCGATATACTTGAGAAATGGAATCACCGAAATACATTCCGAGCGACGCTCTGGATGCGTTCGAGCGACAGGGCTACGAACTCGTCTTGAAGCTCGCGCTGCCCGCCGCGACTGAAGTCGTAGCTAAAACTGCTAGGGCGCGGGCCGCACGGGCTGCAGTTGATTCCAGTTTCCCGAGAGTTGCCCGTTCGGGTTGAAGTTCGGATTATCACTCATGATGTATTCGTTAGATCCGTTCAACCAGGCGTGATCATATAGGTTGCTGAGTTCCATAGTTCTTCCACTCGTGGGGTCCCGGAAGGTCTGCACACCACGTATGTTCTGGTCAAATCCGAAGGCACTGTTTTGCGAACCCCGCTCTGCGTTGGCGGTGACGCCATTGATGGTGTCGGCGACATGCCTTTGAAAGGCGGCCACCATTGAGTCGATGGTGGCTTCCTTTTGAGCCTCAGCCTGGTAGAGTTTCGCAATAAATCCATTCGAATAAGCCTGCCACTTCGGCTCCGGTCGAATGGAACTGATCATCACTTTGAACAGTTTATCGTTGGCATCGAGTTGGCCTTGCGGCGCCCGCAAGGCCGTCACGTCGATCGCGTGGCAATCGTAAAAGGCGCCTCGGCCCTGGCGAAAAATACGTGTCACGACAACCAGGGCCACCCAATCCTCCAAGTCCTTGCCATCTTTTTGGAATTTGACGCGTGCGCGAATTGCCTCGGTTCGAGCGCTACCGTCGTTACTGTCACCCGATGGCAGCCCCCATTGCTTGCGTGCGATCTGGTTCAGTTCGGGGAACGGCTCAACCGAAACAACCGTACTGCCGCTAGGGAACACGCTGAACACGTTTTGGCGAAAATAATCTTCAGCTTTCATGGGTTTCTTCACTGGGCATGGTTTGCCCTCAGCACCGAGTGCGCGTCGCTTAGGATCCGACAGATTCCGCAACTCTGCGGGATCATCCGTATATTGCCAGCTGTCGTTAGGGGCACCCTGAAAAGCGATGGATCCATCCGAACTCGTGGCCTCCCACGACACCGCATGGATGTCCGAAAAACATCCCTCTTTAGTATTGGCGGCGACGCCGCCTTTGAAGTCCCACGTGGAAGGTATCAACATATCTATCGCCGGAAGGTCGACCTTGCCCCCCAATGCCGGATCTGTGACATGGGCGATAACTTGGACTTGCTTCATGCGCAGGTAGGAAGTGAAGGCAGCGCCGGTCTGAGCTGGAGCTTTCGTCCCAGTCCCGGGAGCAGGGGCCGGCTTTGCCGCGGGAGTGGTCGCGGCTCCAGCAAGCTGACTTTCGGAAGTTGGCGATGTGCTGGGAGCGCTCGGCGCAGCGCTACTACTGCTTGGGTTCGCAGCTAGGCCGGCGGCTTTCCTGCATCCATCGGACAGCGAGTCCTTGTGCTCCCTCAGACAGGCCACGATTCGGCCCCAACCGGGTTGCACTCCCGCGCACAGCTTCTTTGCATCCTCGGCGCAGGCGGCGCGAATCGCAGCAAGTGACTGCTGATCACCCGACTGTGCGGATTGCGCCGGTCTAGCAGGGGAAACGGAGAAAACAGTCAGCGACAACAGCAGGCAAGACACATTGGCGATTCGTCTCAGTTTCATATCGACCTCTCTTGATTGAAGCGCTTGTGAAAATTGGTGGGCTTAGCGTTGCGAGCATAGCATGACCAATTCAGCTGTTCAGAGTGAATTGTTGGCTATACGGAAGTGATCGTCGGACGACGCGGCTAAGTCCCGGTAAGTCGTTAATCAGGCACTTGTCGTCATTTCAGTGGCGAAATAGGGACTTTTCGCCAATAATCGCCGAATTCGGAGACGACCATGAATATCCAGTATGATTTTTCCGGGCAAACGGCAATCGTAACCGGCGGGGCTAGAGGGATCGGTCAGGGCTATCGCAGCCTGCCCAGGTCAAGCCGACATAGTGCTTTTTTGATTTAGTGAGTGCCATCAAACCACCAATCCCGAAGGAAATAACCGCGAGTCCGATTGCTGCACCAATACGTCGGTGAACATCTTGACCGTAGCTAATGTCCTGGATGGTAGAAGGCACCAGAGTTGTAATGAGTGTTTTGTTTTCCGTGATACGGATTTCGTTCGAATCAATGTACACGCCCAGTTTCTCTGCCTTCAAATACTGAAAAACAACTGAACACATCTGATTAAATCGGTTTAATATAGGCCCGCCATCGTGATTGCTACGCACTATGCAATCAAATAAAAACTCCTGGAGGATTTGGATGGTTGGGTTCGGTAAATACTGCCGGATCGCGTTGATAGGCGTGGGCTTGGGCATGCCCGTCGATGTGGCAGCGCAGGCGAAACACTCATCGGCGCGGAAGGGCGACTTGCTCAACGAGGAATCGAAGCGTTCCTCTTCGCTGAAGAGCGAGTTGCGTGAGGAATCGAGCAAGACATTTCTGCACAAAGACTGGCAGGTGCAGTCATCGTGCGAGGGCAAGGCGAGTGGCGACAAGATTTCTGCTGCTGGTTTCGGGGCCAGCGGCTGGCACCGAACGGACATACCCGCGACGGTTGTCGGCGTTTTGGTGACAGACAAGACGTATCCGGATCCGAATTATGGGACAAATCTGAAGAACTTACCGGGCATATATATTGCGGACAATAGAGTTTTTGCGAATGTGGATATGCCGGCGGGCAGCCCCTTTGCTTGTTCGTGGTGGTTTCGCACGGAATTTACAGCGCCAGCCGATGGGGCGGGCAAAATCGAGTGGCTCCATTTTAATGGAATTAACTATCGCGCGAATATCTGGCTGAATGGGCAGAAGATTGCCGACGCCAAAGACGTGGCGGGAACTTATCGAACGTTCGAATTTAATATTACGAAATTTTTGAAACGGGGTGAGCGGAATGCGCTGGCAGTGGAAGTTTTTGCGCCGGGCAAAGCCGATTTGGGGATTACCTGGGTGGATTGGAATCCCACGCCACCTGACAAGAACATGGGCATCTGGAAGGAAGTGTTTCTGACGCAGAGCGGTGCGGTAACGGTGCGCAATCCTTTTGTGTCGACGAAGTTGGGGTCGAATTATAAGTCTGCGGCGCTGACGGTCGCTGCCGATCTACAGAACAGCAGCGATCATGCGGTGCGGGGGGTTTTGCGCGCGGAAATCGATGGCATTAAGGTCGGCCAGCTGGTTCAACTGGGCGCCGGGGAAACGAAGACTGTGCGGTTCTCGCCCGCAAAATTTGCGGCATTAAAGCTGACGCAGCCACATCTGTGGTGGCCGTACACCGTGGGAGAGCCGTATCTTTATTCGGCGAAAATTTCTTTTGAGGTGGCAGGGCGTGTGAGCGACTCCGCGGCGATCAGCTTAGGCATTCGCGAAGTCACTTCGGAATTGACGGACAAAGGATTCCGGCTGTTCAAGATTAACGGGCGGAAGATTTTAATTCGCGGGGCGGCGTGGGCGCCGGACTTATTGTTTCGCTGGGTGCCAGGCAGGCTTGACGCGGATTTGTCTTATGTTCGCGACATGGGGCTGAATACGATTCGTCTCGAAGGGCGGCTGGATCGCGAGGAATTTTACGAGAAGACGGATCGGCTGGGCATTCTGGTGATGCCGGGCTGGACGTGTTGTGATGCGTGGGAGCGGTGGAAGGACTGGCACGCGGACCAGCGAGAAATTGCGGCGGCTTCGTTGAAAAGCCAGATACACATTCTGCGGCAGCACCCCAGCGTGTTCGTGTGGCTAAATGGCAGCGATGGGCCGCCGCCCGTCGACGTGGAGAGTATGTATCTGAGTATTCTGCGCGATCTGGAATGGCCGAATCCGGCGCTGTCTTCGGCGAGCGCAACGGCCACGACGGTTACTGGCGGGTCTGGGGTGAAAATGACCGGACCTTATGAATATGTGCCGCCGGTTTATTGGCTGACGGATAAGGATGCCGGGGGCGCGCATGGCTACAACACGGAAACAAGCCCGGGCCCGGCGATTCCGCCGCGAGAATCGCTGGAGCGATTTATTCCCAAAGATCATCTGTGGCCCATCGATGAGGTGTGGAATTTTCACGCGGGCAAGGAACGGTTTACGACGATAAATGTTTTCGCCGATGGGCTAAATCGCCGGTACGGGCGAGCTTCTTCGCTGGACGATTTCGAACGCAAGGCTCAAGCGGTTACTTACGACGGGCAGCGGGCCATGTTTGAGGCTTACGCGAGGAATAAGTACAACTCCACGGGAGTGATTCAGTGGATGCTGAATAACGCGTGGCCTTCGTTGATCTGGCATTTGTATGACTACTACATGGTGCCCGCGGGTGGGTATTACGGGACGAAGAAGGCGTGTGAGCCGGTGCACGTGCAATATTCTTACGATACTAATTCGGTGGCGGTGGTCAATAGCACGTATGCGGCGCTAGCGGGCGTGAAAGTCACGGCGAAAATCTACAACCTGGATGCTTCGGAGAAAGGCACGAAAGACGCGACTCTCGATCTGGCGCCAGATAGTTCGACTACCGCGTTCGAATTGCAGAAAGTAGAGGGACTCAGCAAGACTTATTTTTTACGGCTGCAGTTGCAAGATGGCACAGGGAAATTGGTCAGCGACAATTTTTACTGGCTCTCCACCAAGGCGGATGTGCTGGACTGGAAGAATAAACAGGATACGGTGTACACGCCGCAAGCGGAATTCGGGGATCTGACGGGGTTGGCTACGCTGCCGGAAGTGAAACTTGACGTAACTTCTTCGTCGAAAACAGAGGCAACGAAAAATATAACGCGGGTCACGGTAAAGAATTTGGACAATAGCATCGCGTTCATGGTGCACCTGCGCGCTACCCGTAACAAAGGCGGGACGGATATAACGCCGATTTTTTGGGAGGATAATTATTTCTCGCTGCTTCCCGGGGAGCAGCGAGACGTCACGGCGACTTATCCATCTTCGGCGCTGGCGGGCGACTCCGCGGTTCTTGAAGTGGAAGGGTTTAACATTGCTAAACAAACGCTGGAGGCCGATACGGCCACCGGCGGCAATCAGTGAACAGCACGTCAACTGCGTTGCCGATTCTGCCGGTGTGATTTATGTAGCTTAGCTTAGCGTTGCGGCCCCAGCGGCGGTTGGCAAAAGAACACGCAACCCGTCTTCGTGGCTTAAACATCGAATACAATAGATCAACGGGGAGAGGGCTCCTATTTCGGCGATTTGTACCTGCCGGTGTGGCCACCAGGCTTGAGAGGAAAATCGCGATGAATACATTCAAGCATTTTGTGGGCGTAGGGGCATTGGCATTGATTTTCTGTGCCGGGGCGTCGGCAGATACGTTGGAGCTAAAAGATGGCCGCGTCATTCAGGGCAGATATCTGGGTGGGACGCGAGTGATCGTGCGCTTCGAGGTTGAAGGGGACGTGCAAACGTTTCGCGTTTCGGAAGTTTCTGTGGTGAGGCTGGACAGGCGTTCTGGGCGGGATCGGGATGACAATCCTCCTCCTGCGAACGGCCCTTACGAGGGGGCGCCACCGCCAGATCAACGGCAGCCGAACGATGCGGGCGGACCGCCACCGAGTGGGGATAACGGACGATTCGACGGGCCTCCACCGCAGGATCAAGGGCGGCCTAACGATTACCCGCCGCCACCGCCTCCGCCGGCGGATCGCGACCGAGACCGAGATAGAGATCGGGATCGTGATCGCGATTATGACCGCGACCGGGATAGCGAGTCACATCACTACGTGTACGCCCAACCCGGAACTCCTGTTACGTTGCCGGCGGGTCAAGCGATTCTGGTGCGCATGATCGATCCCGTGGATTCGAAGCGTAACGTGGTGGGAGATGTGTTCAAAGCCAGCCTGGAGACGGACCTGGCGGTCAACAATATTCTGGTGGCGCGGCGGGACAGCGACGCTTATGTTCGCCTGGCGTACAGCAAAGAAGCTCGCGGGCTATCGGGGAGTTCTGAACTGCAATTGGAACTTACGCGCATCATTATTGATGGGCGGGAATTTCCGGTGGTGAGCGGAGAGTACACCATGAAAGGTAAAGGGCGCGGCGGCGACACGGCCAAGAAAGTGGGCGGTGGGGCAATCGTTGGCGCGATTATCGGCGGCGTTGCGGGAGGCGGCACGGGCGCAGCGATCGGCGCAGGAGTGGGAGGCGCTGCAGGCGCGGGAGCGGAGATACTGACGCGCGGGCGCGCGGTGCGAGTGCCCAGCGAAACGCTGCTGGAGTTCCGGCTCGAGCAGCCGGTCACGGTGACTCCGACGCAACGCTGACCGGTAGCGGCGCGGCGGCGGAAAATTCAACAGTTGTATAAGAGGGCGCCGTGAGCGCCCTCTTTTTTTTGGCTATTGTCTACCGAATTTATTTTGGCGATCGAATGCCGCACGTTATTTTGGCAATGCTCTACCGCACAATTCCCTTCTGGGTGCGGTTTTAATTTCTGAATGCGAACCTGTATATTGAGCCGCAAATTGGTCTGTTAATCGGGGAATATTGTTTTTCGCTTTGGTTGTGTACGCTATCGCACGGTCTTTGGCTGTTGTCTGATTAGACTCACGGGCGCGAAGTTCTGTCTTGCTACTCTCACTGTTAGTGAATAAGATACCCCAGCTACTGGAGAGATAACCGTGCCCAAAGAAAAGCCACGAGTCAATATCGGAGAAGTGATCAAAACCTATCGCGGCCAGCGCGGCCTGTCGCAGGGCGACATTGAACGGCGCACTGGATTGCTGCGCTGCTATCTGTCGCGCGTGGAGAACGGCCACACGGTGCCTTCACTCGAGACGCTGGCGAAAATTGCCGAAGCCATGGATATTTCCCTGGCCGATTTTTTCCCCGGCACGGAGACGCCGCGCGACAAAGAGACGCAAAAAATGCTTGGCGAGCTTTCGCAGGACGAGATTCGGTTTCTGGCGGAGATCAAGCGCTATAGCACTACGCTCTCCGATGGGGACAAGCGACTGGTGCTGGCGATGATCCGCAAAATGGCGAGCCTTTTGCCGCTCGCGGTGGCGCGCAAACCGATAGCGCGACGGCCGACGGCGTAAATTTAAATTTATTGAAACTTTTGCGTCTTTTGGCCCCGCGCTCACGGCCTAAGCGGTGTTACGGTCGCGGATCAGGCGAATCGCGTCAGGTATCGCGGAATCTCCCACTCCATTGGTTCGGCTACCGGTCTCGCTGTCTTCCATCTCAAGCGACGACCCTTCCCCAGGGGCCAGAAATAGATTCTCTTCCACAGAATGTTGCTTGGTGTAGAGGTCGTAATATCTCCCGCCTGAGGCGTAAAGCGAAGTATGTGTGCCGCGCTCAATGATTCTGCCCGCTTCGACGACCAAAATTTGATCGGCGCGGCGGATGGTTGAAAGGCGGTGGGCGATCACGAAAGTGGTGCGGCCGCGCATTAAGTACCGCAAGCCTTCCTGGATGAGGGCTTCGGATTCCGAATCGAGGCTGGAGGTGGCTTCGTCGAGTATCAGAATGCGGGGATCAGCCAAAATGGCGCGCGCGATGGAGACGCGCTGCTTCTGCCCGCCGGAGAGTTTGACGCCACGCTCGCCGACCACCGTGTCGTACTTATTTTCAAAGGCCTCCGCAAATTCGTCGACGCGCGCGATGCGGCAGGCAGCGAGAATTTCGGCGTCGGATGCGTCCGGGCGCGCGAAGGCGACGTTCTCGCGGATGGTGCCATCGAAAAGAAAAGTTTCTTGAAGGACGACGCCGAGTTGAGTGCGATAGGAATCCAGCTTGACGGTGGAAAGATCGATGCCGTCTACCAGCACGCGGCCTGACGAGGGGACATAAAATGCGGCGATTAAGCCGATGATGGTAGATTTTCCGGCGCCTGAAGGGCCGACTAATGCGGTGACCGTGCCAGGCTCGGCGCGGAAATTAATATCGTGTAAGACTTCCTTGCGCGAATCGTACGCGAAGTTCACATCTTCCATTACTACTTGCCCGCTGACGCGCGGGAGTTTGACGACGCGGCCGGGCGCTTCGTCTTCGATTTTCTCGTCGAGAATTTCCCGGGTGCGTTCTAGGCCGGTAATGGCCTCAGTTATTTGCGTTCCGATAGCGACAATCTGAAACACCGGGGCAACGAGGAGTCCTAAAAAGATGGAGTAGGTCAGGAAGGTTCCGAGGGTCATGGTGCCGGCGAGGATTCGATGCGCGCCCATGAACATCACTACGGCGCTGACCAGGCCCATCAAGGCTGCGGCTGACAAACTCATAATAGAGGTGGCGGTCAGAGTTTTAAGGACGTTGTCGAGCAAGCGCTGCACGCCAGCGGAAAAGATTTTTTCTTCGCGTTCTTCGGCGTGATAACCCTTGACGACGCGGACTCCACCGAGTGACTCGGTCAAGCGGCCGGTGACTTCTGCGGTAATTTTTGGGCGGGCGCGGAAGATGGGGCGAATGGTGGTGAAGGCCTTGTTGAGACCCACACCAAACACGAGGAGCACAGTGAAGGCGATCAAAGTCATGGTTACGCTAATTCGCAGCAACACGACCAAGGCAAGTACTCCGGTCATTAAGCCGCCGACAAATTCAACGAGGCCGGTGCCGATCAAGTTACGCACGCCTTCGACGTCGCTCATGATGCGCGAAACCAGCACTCCGGTTTTGTTCGAATCGTAAAAGGAAATGGACAATTTGCCGATATGGGCCTGCACTTGGCGGCGCAGTTCAGCGATCATCTTTTGTGCGGACTTCGAGAGCAGCTGCGTGAGTGTGAAGGAAGTGAGGCCCTGAATTACCGTGGCAGCCAGCACCGCCAACACGATGGGGGTCAACAAACGAATGTGGTGTTTGCCGATGACATCGTCGACGAGATATTTTGTGGAGGCCGGGAGGATCAAGCCGGCGACGCGATTCACGGCCATCAACAGCAGTCCCAAAGCTAAAATTCCGCGGCGAGGCTTGATGAGCGCCCACACATGCGGGAGATTTTTCCACGCGTTTTTGGTTTTTTTAAGTTTGGAGGTAGCGCGGGCGTCTTGTTCAGTGGGCATCAGCGGAGGGCGTTCAGAACCCCTGGTAGTTAGATGTCCGGGCATGGGGCTTGTTATATGGCGCGTTAATTCTGAATGCATGACTTCCGTCAATCGGCGCCAGTTCCGGCACGCGCGGCGGGAACCGCCATGGGGCTCTCGAGGTTCAAGACGGCAGAAATAAATTCGCTGACCGAAATTCCGAGGTGTCCCCACAGGCGGCGCTTCAAGCTGGTGTAATCCTGGCTGCCGCTGAAGAGGTCACCAACTAATTGGCGGAAAACCGGGCTGCGGCGCATCAATTGCACCATGCGAGTAGTAATGGCGGTGCCCAAAACCGAGCCACGATAAAAACGGCGCACGATGCGCGAGGCAAATTCCAGTTCGGCGGAAAAGGAAGCTCGGATCCACGCGGGATATTTTTCTGGGCAACCCTGGGCCAGGGCTTTGCCCAACAATTCCCCGGAGCGGATGGCGTAAAAAAGGCCTTCGCCGGTTAATGGATCGACCCACGCGGCGGCATCGCCGATGAGCGCCCAGTTTTTCCCGAGGACGGTGCGCTTCGAAAGAGTGTGTTCCTGAGGCGAAGGTAATACATGGCTGTAAAATTTTGCGCCTTCGATAGGGATTTTGTGTTTTTCGACGAAAGTTTTCAGATGAGTGCGAAGCTCGGGGCTGGTATGTGTTTCCATGCTGCCGCAAATTCCTACTGAGAGATGATCGCAGCGTGGGAAGGACCAGATGTAGCCTTCGAAATGGGGGAGAAATTTTATGGTGATAGCGTCGGCTGTTTGCGGGACGAAGTAGCCCTGGGTCATTTCCAGTTCGTTGCGCTGCAAGGCACGCGTCTCGGGCACCAACTGATTTCGCGCGCCCGCGGCGAGGACGAGAAAATCTGTGCTGCGCCATTCGCCGTCCACGCAGAAGCGCGGCTTGGAACCTGCGGTATCCACACTGAAAACATGCGAGCGCTGGACGGTGCAGCCGGCAGTCTGCGCGCGATCGAGCAACATGCCATTCAGTACGGTGCGTGAATAGATGACGATGGGATGGGTCATCTCCAGCGAAGCGTGATGTTCATCGCTGCTGATGAGCTCGATTTCGCTGACCAATTTTTTGGGGTAGGGATTATCGAGGAGAAAGGGAAAACACTGGATGGCTTTATGGGTAAGGCCGCCGCCGCAGGGCTTTTCCCAAGCCAGATGCTCATCAAAAATGGTGACGTTATTGCCAGCGCGGGCGAGTTGTTCGCCGCACATGGCGCCCGAAGGACCACCGCCGACAATCGCTATTTCAGCCATTGTTACATCTTCCTGGCATGCCGCAAATCCATCGGGCTGGGAACCATTCGGTGGGTTTGGTGAGCCTTAGTAATATGGATAATCAACAGAGAAAAACCTTGAAGAAGTATAGCACTGAAAATCAGAGCGTCCGCCAGTGTGAGGTTTGTCGCGGTGTCTGTTGGGGCACTTGGCATCGATGTGTGTTGCGGGATCGAGTGTAAATCGATCGACGAGTGGCTTAAAAGAACGTGCTAGGTGGTGTGCGTTTTGCATATTCCACGTTACAAGACCCACCCTCAAAAAAACTGAGGATGGGGCACCCTGCGTGGGTCAATTCATTTTGCTCGAGACCAAAGGGGGCGATTCGAACCGGTCTCGCACACGTGGTAAACTGATGATTCGGACCCGCACTGATTGTGTTCCGCGAGTGATCTTTGACCTCACGCATTTTTTCGTTGCATGACGCGGTTTTTAAATTTGGGCGTGCACATCGGGGCGAGAAGCGCGTCGTGTTCACCAATGGGTGTTTTGATCTGCTCCATCCGGGGCATGTGGCAACGTTGGAGGCTGCCCGCGGGCTGGGAGACGTATTGATTGTGGGAGTGAACAGCGACGCGAGCGTGCGTGAATTGAAAGGCGATGGGCGGCCGATGGTGTGCGAGCAAGAACGCGCCGAAGTTTTAGCGGCGCTTGAATGTGTGGATGCGGTGGTTGTTTTTAACGAACTTACTCCGCGGGAGATGATTGCCGCGCTGCTTCCAGACGTGCTGGTGAAAGGCGGCGACTGGCCGGGCGACCAAATCATTGGACGCGAAGAAGTAGAGGCAGCGGGTGGGCGAGTCGAGTCCGTGCCGGTGGTTCCCGCTTATTCCACGACCGCGATTCTCCAGAGCATTCGGGATTTGCCACCCGCACCCGTTACGGAGTCCTGAAGTCCTCGCATGGTTCTCGCATGATACTTCCTGCCGTTCGCGAACGTTTGGACGGTGTGCTGCGCCAACCCGCTGTGGAAGGCGCATTGGCCGCATTGCGTACCGGGGCAAATCAGGTCGCGTTTTCGGGGTTGCACGATGTGGCGAAAGCACTGGTCGCGGCGTATGCGACGCACGCGCTGCGGCGGCCGACGTTTTTCATTACCAGTTCGAACCGGCGCGCGGAGGCTTTTGCGGAGACACTGCGCTTTTTTTCGAGCATCTTTCCTGGGAAAACAGGCGGGGCAAGTGGTCTGGCCGGCGAGGTTGCAACGCTGCCGGCGTTTGACACTTTGCCTTGGGAGTCCCAGAGCCCGCACCCGGACATTCTGGAACGTCGCGCGGCGACGCTTTTTCGGCTGGCTGACGGGCAGATCTCGCTGGTGGTCGCGCCTATCACCGCGGCGCTGTGGCGTTACAACGATCCGTATCTTTATTTATCTTTGGCGCGCACGTTACGCAAGGATTCAGAAATTCCTCATGAAGAGCTGGTTGGGCATCTCGCTGCTGTGGGTTACACGCGCACGGAAATGGTGGAGCTACCCGGGCAGTTTGCGGTGCGCGGTGGCATCGTGGATTTTTTCTCTCCAGAAGCGCAACGGCCGGTGCGTGTTGAGCTTCTAGGGGATACGGTGGAGTCGGTGCGCGAATTCGATGCTCGGACGCAACGCTCCATCGCTCCAGTAGTACGAACGACCTTATTGCCGCTGACGGAATGGGCGGTGCCTAGCGCGGAATCATTCGAACCCACGCGCGAAGCACCGTGGGAGACACATTCGTTCTTCGGCCCCGCGGGGCAGGAAAAGCAAACATCGTTGTTTGAACTGGCGGAAAGCTCACTGCGGCCGCTGGTGTTTCTGGATGAGCCGCAATCGCTGCGCGACGCGGCGGAAAAGCATCTGGATAGCGCGAAAGAAAACTACGAAAGACATGGTCAGGCTAACGCGCCGGAGGTTTCGGACTTTTTTTGGTCCGGTGAACAACTTACCCAAGCGCTGGAAAAGACTTCGCAGATTCGTTTGGAACAGCTGGGGCTCAGCGCGGATTCTTTTGAGCGATTCGAGCTCTCTTCGCGACCTAGCGCGAGATTTCACGGCGACGTGGTGGCTTGCATAGCAGAAGTGAAATCGCAGCTTGCCGCTGGAGGAACTGTATTTCTAACCGCTGCGAGCTTGGGAGAATTGGAGCGTCTCGCCGACGTTTCACGTGAATACGAAGTTCCTTATGTTCTGGGCGAATCGGAAGATGCGGCGGCGGGGTTCACCGCGGAAGCGGCGACGGAGTCGGCCACGCTGTTGTTAATTCGCGCACCGTTTTCCGAGGGCGTAACTTTTCCAGACGCGCGCGTGACGCTATTTGGAAATGCGGATCTTTTTGATGTGACGCCGTCGGTGGAGCGGCCCAGCCGTAAGATTCGCACTTCTGGTTTCTTCAGCGATTTTGCGGAGCTGAAGCCTGGGGATTTCGTAGTGCACGTCGATCATGGCATCGGGCAATTCGATGGGCTGAGGCAGATCGAGTCCGACGGGCGCCGCGGCGAATTCATGCTACTCAAGTACGCCGATGAAGCCCGGCTCTACGTTCCATTGGAGCGCATGGACCTGGTGCAGAACTATCGCATCGTGGAGGGCGACCATCCTCCGCTGGATAAGCTGGGCGGGACGGCGTGGAACACGCGCAAGACGCGCGCGCGCAAATCGGTGGAAGACATGGCCGACCAACTGCTGGCGCTGTACGCGCAACGCAAGACGGCGCCGGGGTTCGCGTTTTCACCTGAAGGAATTTTTCAGCGGGAATTTGAAGACGCGTTCGAATTTGAAGAAACGCCGGACCAGAACACCGCGCTTACGGACATTAAAAGAGACATGGAGCGCGCGGCGCCCATGGACCGGCTACTGTGCGGCGACGTGGGTTATGGCAAAACGGAAGTGGCCATGCGCGCGGCGTTCAAAGCGGTGGCGGATAGCAAGCAGGTTGCGGTGCTTTCGCCGACCACGGTGCTGGCGTTCCAACATTTCGAAACGTTCAAGCATCGCTTCGCGGCTTTTCCGGTACGCATAGATATGCTGAGCCGGTTCAGGAGTACTGCGGAACAGAAGAAAACGTTGGTGGATCTGGAGGCGGGGAAAGTCGACATCGTGATCGGTACGCATCGGCTTTTATCTAAGGACGTAAAGTTTCAGGACCTCGGGCTGTTGATTGTGGACGAAGAGCAACGCTTCGGTGTGGCGCATAAGGAGCGGCTGAAAGAAATGAGCAAGAACGTCGATGCTCTAGCGCTTTCGGCCACACCCATTCCACGTACGCTGCACATGTCGCTGGTGGGACTGCGCGACATGTCGCTGATCGAAACTCCGCCGCGCGATCGGCTGGCGATTCAGACGGTGGTAGCTCCTTTTCAAGAGGAGCTGGTGCAGCGCGCGATAGAAACGGAATTGGCGCGCGAAGGTCAGGTGTACTTCATTCACAATCGCGTGGAATCCATTTATTCGCTGGCGGCGCTGGTTTCCAAACTGGCGCCCAAAGCGCGCGTGGTGGTGGCGCACGGGCAGATGGGCGAGAAAGAACTGGAAGCGGTCATGCTGAAATTCATTCGCGACGAGGCTGACGTGCTGGTGGCAACGACCATCGTGGAAAATGGGCTGGACATTCCGCGCGCCAACACCATCCTTATTAATAGGGCCGACCGGCTGGGGCTGGCGGAGTTGTACCAGTTGCGTGGGCGGGTGGGGCGTTCGAGCCAGCGGGCGTACGCGTATCTGCTGGTGCCGCCGGAAGAAATTTTGTCGGACATCGCGCGCAAGCGGCTGGCGGCGATGAAAGAATTCAGCGAACTGGGAGCGGGATTCCGCATCGCCGCGCTGGATCTTGAATTGCGTGGCGCCGGCAACATGCTGGGGCGGCAACAACACGGGCACATCGAAGCGATCGGGTTTGATTTGTATTGTCAGATGCTGGAACGCGCGGTAGCGAAGTTAAAGGGCGAGGAGGTCACGCCGGAACTGCGAACGACACTCAGCCTGGGATTCGATGTGCGTATTCCGCAGGACTATATTCCCAACGAAAATCTGCGGCTGCGCACGTACAAGCGCATTTCGTCTATTTCGACCGAGGCGGAAAAACAGGACGTTCGGAAGGAGCTGGAAGATCGCTTTGGAGCGCTGCCCAAATCGGTGGAAAACCTATTGGAGTACGCTACCCTCAAATCCATGAGCGAGCGGCTGCGCATTTCTTCGGTGGAAAGGCAAGGGAGCCGCGTCGCGATTCGGTTCTACCCGGAGACTACACTTGATCCGGCCACGCTGGTCTCGGTGGTGCGCTTACGAAAAGGGATTAAGCTCGATCCCAGCGGGGTGCTGTGGATGGAAGTTTCGCGTGGCGAATCGGTGGCTGAATCGGTCAGAAACGTATTGATCGGGCTTCAAGGCGAGAGCTAGACTGCCAGAAGTGCTAAACTCAAGACGAGGTATTAATGCGTAAATTACTTCTATTTATTGCGTTTTGCGGAGCACTGCCCATGGCAATCCGGGCGCAGGATAACTCCGCCAACACTCCGCAGCCCAAGCCTGCGGACACTCGAGATAAGTCGACTCCCACGCTCGAAAAACCGGGAATGGCTCCGGAAACGGCCGAGCCGGCGAAGGTTCCTGCCAAGAAAGCTCCGCCGGCGGCGCCGAAGATCGATCCCAACTCGGGACGCGTGGTGGAAGAGATCATCGCGCGCGTAAACAACGAAATTATTACGCGCTCGGAATACGAGAAGGCGCGGGCCACGGCTGCTGAAGATGCCAAGCAGGATTGCCAGGGGCATTGCACTCCTGAACAGCTGGAGATCGCGATTGAGGATCGCCAGAAAAACGCGCTGCGGGATTTGATCGATCAATCTTTGCTAGTGCAGCGAGGCAAGGATATGGGCATCAGCGTGGAGCCGGAGATCATCAAAAAGCTGGATCAGATACGCATCCAGAATAATTTGCCGAGCATGGAAGAGTTGGAAAAGGCGGTTTCAAGCCAGGGAATGAACTGGGAAGATTTCAAGAACAATCTGCGCAACGGACTCTTGACGCAGCGGGTGATCAGCAGCGAAGTGGGCTCGCACATTACGATCGGGCACGACGAAATTGAGAAATATTACAACGAACATAAATCGGAGTTCGTACGGCCGGAGCAGGTTGCGCTGCGTTCCATCGAAGTAAATACGGAAAAGAAATCGCTGGAAGAAATCGTGGAACTGAAAAAGAAAGCGGAGACTACGCTGAAGCGCATCAAGGATGGCGACGACTTCGCGGAAATGGCCAAGCGGTTTTCGGATGGCAGCACGGCCAAGCAGGGCGGCTTTTTGGGGGTTTATAAACGCGGCGAGTTGTCCAAAGAGCTTGAAGACGTGGTTTTTAAAATGCGGAAGAATGACGTTACGGATGTGATGGACACCAAGCAGGGATTTTTGATTCTGCAGGTGCTGGAACACTACGATGAAGGCGAGCAGTCGCTCGCCAAAGTTGAACCGGAGATTACAGATAAGCTGTATTCCGCGCGCATGGAGCCTGCTATGCGCGAGTATGTGAAAACGTTGCGCGAACAAAGCTACGTGGTGATCAAACCGGGGTTCCAGGATATCGCCGGCGGGGGCAACTCGGAAATTCAGGAAGTCAGCGCGACGCCTGAAGCGTCCAAGAAGAATAAGAAGGGGCATAAGAAATACGTTTTGTTCGGGAAAAAGCCGGACTCTGGCTTATGAAGACGCCGTTCGTCACGGATTTGGCCAGCGAGCAGGTCATCACCACTTTTTTCCTGGTACACGAAAAAGAAATTCGCAACACGCGCGAAGGGAAATCGTATCTGCGTCTGGAGCTTGGGGACCGCAGCGGGACGATTGAAGCGCGCATGTGGGATTTGTTCGAGACTATCGCGAAAGATATCAATCGCGATGATTTTATAAAAGTGCAGGCGCGCGTAGAAATCTATCGCAACAAACCGCAGTTGGCGTTGCAGCAGGTGCGGCGCGCGAAACCGGAAGAAATCGACCTTGTCGATTTTTTGCCGCATACCAAAGAAGACGTGGACAAGCTGTACGAGCGGCTTCTGGAATTCGCACAGGCGATTCGCAATCCATGGCTGAAGATGCTGGTGAGCGGAATTGTTACTGATCCAAAAATCGCGCCACGATACAAGCGCGCGCCCGCCGCTAAAGTAATGCATCACGCGTTTATTGGCGGATTGCTGGAGCATGTTGTTGGACTTTGCGCATTGGCACAACTACTGGCGACGCACTATGTGGAGCTGGACGTAGATTTGCTGCTCACGGCGGCGATGCTTCACGATGTCGGTAAGCTGGATGAACTTTGTTATGAGCGGGCGATTGGCTATACGACCGAGGGGCAGCTGCTGGGCCACATTGTAATGGAACTGGAAACCGTGTCGCGGGCGATGGACGGGATCCCGGGCTTCCCTGCACCGCTGAAGACGGTGGTGCAGCATATGCTCATCAGCCATCACGGACAGTATGAGTTTGGCTCACCGAAGCTGCCGATGATTCGCGAAGCGATGGTTTTCCACTACATGGATGATCTGGATTCGAAGATGGCGGCAGTGCGCGCGGCGCTCGCCAGCGGGGCGGGCGACGACCAGTGGTCCGCGTATAGCACGGCACTGGGACGCAAATTTCTGCGGCTGGAAGAATTTTTGAGGCAAGATCCGGAACTTTCGGAAGAGTGCAAATAATCTCGTGCTGCCGGCGTCATTCACAATTCGCGATTTAGTTGTGCAGCCAGCGAGCATCCTCGCGCCCATGGCGGGCGTTACCGATACGTTGTTCAGGCGCGTAATTCGCGGGCTGGGCGGCTGCGGGCTGCTGATGACGGAGTTCACTTCCTCCGAGGGTATTACACGCAGCGCCGCTAAAACGTTGCGATATTTATATTTTCAGGAAGACGAGCATCCCATTACTGCGCAACTTTTCGGGGCGAATCCTGAAGTGATGGCGCGCGCGGCGAAAATGGTGGAAGACCTGGGTTACGACGCCGTGGACATCAATCTTGGGTGCCCGGCGAAAAAGGTTGTGAAGTGCGGCGGATCCGGTTTGTTGCGTGACCTGGAGCTGCTGGGGGAAATTTTTCGTGCGGTGCGCGCCGCGGTGAGCATTCCTTTGACCATCAAGCTGCGGGCCGGATGGGACGAGAATTCCGTTGTCGCCGTGGAGGTCGCGAAGATGGCAGAGTCCCTCGGGGTAGAGGGCGTGGCCGTCCATCCGCGTACGCGGGCGCAGGGCTACAGTGGGAGAGCGGATTGGAGTCTGATCGCGCGGGTGAAGCAGGCGGTCAAGATTCCGGTTATCGGCAATGGCGATATCAACACGCCGGAAGATGCCGCGCGCATGGTGGAAGAAACGGGTTGCGACGCGGTGATGATCGGGCGCGCCGCGGCGACCAATGCATGGATTTTTTCTCAGATGCAGCAATATGCGACGACAGGCCGCTACGATCTTCCAAGCGACCACGACCGCCACCAGTTACTTTCTGGATACTACCGGCAGATAAGTTCTGCCAATTTGCCGGACGCGGTGGGCAAAATGAAGCAGTTCGCATGCTGGTTCTCGCACGGTGTGGGGAATGGTAGCGAGCTACGCCGTACCGTACATGCGGCGCGAACGCCCAGCGAAATTCTGGATAGTGTGGAAGAGTTCTTCGGGGGGCGGACGATATTAGCGGGGGAGGACCCAGTCCATGCTCCAGCTCAGTACGCAGATTTCGGAACAACGCGCGGATCGTAGGATCACGGTACGCTTACCGCTGACGGTGAGCGGGCGGGACAGCCGCGGAGTGACTTTTCAGGAAGAGACTTCCAGCGAAAATCTTTGTCGCAGCGGCGCGGCATTTGTTACGCGCTTTGATCTGCCGATTGGCTGTGATGTAGAAATTCACATTCCGATTGCGCAGAGTTCGGTTCGTCGCAAAGGCATGGAATCGGATTTCGCGACGCGCGGCCGGGTAGTTCATGTGGCAAGCGCCGAAATGCGAGGAGAGAAAATTATTGGTGTGCAGTTTACCGGGCCGCGGTTCCGGCGGATGTTTCTTTCAGAGTCGGCGGCGTAGCGGCGCTCGATTCTGCATTACGATTCTGCATTACACTTCTTCATTCCACTTTAGTTTTCCACTTCAGTTTTGCCCAATGCTTCGAGCAGTTGGCCGTAAGCCGCTCTGCGGGTCAAACCGCGTTCCTTAGCAGCGAGCTTTAGGGCGTCTTTGCGATCCAGCTTGGCCTGGCGGATCAATTCATCGACGCGCTCCGATAAACTTTGCGTGGAGTCCAGATTCGCGCGGGCTTCGGCGGGGTCTTCGGGACCAATCAACAAAGTAATCTCGCCGCGTGCGGGACGGGCCTCCAGAGAAGCACTAAGGTCCGAAAGTTTTCCGCGCCTGAATTCTTCGTGAAGTTTTGTAACTTCGCGAGCGAGGCATGCGGGGCGGTCGCCTAGAATCTCGCGCGCATCTGCGATGCATTCCTCGACGCGATGGGGGGCTTCGTAAAATATAATGGTGCGATTCTCGATGCGTAGGCGTTCCAGGGTGCGGCGACGTTCTCCGCTGCGCGACGGCAAAAATCCGACAAACAAAAATTCCTCGTTGGGCAACCCGGACGCTGAAAGCGCGGCGAGCAACGCCGATGGGCCCGGGATGGGCACTACCGGAATGTGATGGCGCAAACACATGGCTACCAAGCGGTGGCCCGGATCGGAAACGAGCGGCATGCCGGCATCGGATACCAAGGCGATCTTGGCGCCTTGCTCGAGCGCAACGACGAGCTCCGGGGCGCGGGTCATCTCGTTGTGCTCGTGATAACTCACCAGCGGCTTATTGATTTGGTAGTGGTTCAGAAGTTTGGAGGTGTGTCGGGTATCTTCGCAGGCGATCTGATCCACTTCCTTCAAAATTCGCAAAGCGCGGAAGGTCATGTCCTCGAGATTCCCGATGGGCGTGCCGACGAGGTAAAGACAGCCGGCAGCGTTCGCGCGGGAGTCGAGTATTTCGTCGTCTACCGGGACTTCGGGGGACACTTCGTCGACGGCATGCCCTTTGTCCGCAAGGGAAGACCGCAGAACTTTCTTGTCGTTCCTGCCACTCATGAGTTGCCGCTCATGGCTTCGAGTCTATCATGCGCGTCGGGAGCGTACTGTGACGCATGTTATAATTAGATTTCTAATTCAGTAAGGAGACTTCTGTGCCGTTGTACGAATACGCTTGCTTGAAGTGTGGGCGCCACACGGACAAAATCGAGCCGGTAGCCGGGCCTCATTTGAAAAAGTGCCCACATTGCGGCGGCAAAGTGGAATCGGTGATCACCGCGCCTGCTATTAAATTCAAAGGGGCGGGCTGGTACGTGAATGATTACGCGGCTAAAGCAAATTCCGGCGAAGGGAAAAAGTCGGAAGGAGCGGCGGGCAACTCGAACGACTCAAAAGAATCGTCGTCGAAGGATTCTGGGTCCAAGGATTCGGGAGCAAAGGAGTCTTCGTCGAAAGATTCCTCCGGTAAGGATGGCGGCTCCAAGGAATCTTCTTCCTCGAAGGACTCGAAGGAAAAGAAATCTCCGGCCGTGAAAAAAGATTAGCGCTCAGTTGTAGACCGTGTGACAAGACCATCTCAAGAGCCACAAGCGGGCTCGGTGCGCCGCGGTTCATCTTCGACTGGACTACTTCGAAAAAGCCGCCCTGGCTGAAATTTTCTGGAATAAATAGACGAAAATTCAACTGCAAGACCCACCCTAAAAATCGAGGGTGGGGCACCCTTCGAGTAGTTTTTGTTGGGCGGCAACACATCCAGAATCGTGGCATCCACTCCGACGTGCTGCACAGGCTATAATCGCCCACCAATGGCATTGAGCTCCGGCACGAAACTCGGCCCTTATGAAATTCAATCTTCCTTAGGTGCTGGCGGGATGGGCGAGGTGTATCGCGCACGCGATACGCGGCTCGATCGCACCGTGGCCGTCAAGATTCTCCCCTCGCATTTATCTGAAAACGATCTGGCCAAACAGCGCTTCGATCGCGAGGCGCGCGCCATTTCTTCGCTGAACCATCCCAATATCTTTGGAGTTACCTTCATCCGGGCACATCGGGAGCGGGCCCGGTATTGGCGTTTGTTCCACCACCACGCGATACCCGTTTCCTTGCTTTCGGTTTTGGCTCAGGACCCGCGGTGATTTCTTCCGACGAAACGAAACTGGCATTCACGGCGATCGATCAGAATGGTGCGATTAAGTTGTGGACGCGTTCGTTCAATGCCAACGATGCCACAACCATTCCTGGGACGGAGGGAGCGGCAGCGCCGTTCTGGTCGCCGGATAGCCGCTCGCTGGGGTTTTTCGCAGGCGGCAAGTTGAAAACCGTGGAGCTGAACGGCGGGAACCAGCAGACACTGACGGATAGTTCCTGGGTTGGAGTGGCGGCATGGGCGCCGGACGGCACCATACTGTTCCGGCCAGCGACAAGCTCTCCCCTTTCCCCGTTCCCGTGGCCGGCGGGCAGGCCGCGCCGATCCACAATTTAAACGCCAACGACTACTCCGAGAGCGATCCCGCGATGCTGCCCGACGGAAAACACGTTCTGATGGTGGTCAGCGACAAAGGGCAACGCAGGCGTATCGAATTCAGATCGTTAACGTCCTCAGAGACCAAGATCGTGCTCGACGACGCCCGGCGGCCCGAAAATGCCGGAGGATTTCTGTTTTTCATCCGGAACCAGAAGATATTCGCGCAACCATTTGATGCGAGTTCCGGCAACCTTTCCGGCACCGCGACTCCTTTAGCGGATGCCGACTGGTATTCGCTGGCCGGTACGTCGGTGCTGGCATTTCAATCTGTTTCACATGACACACGGCTACAGTGGTTTGATCTGAGCGGAAATCTGACGGGCACGACCGGTCAGGTTGCTTATTACCTTGCTCCAAAAATCTCGCCGGACGGTAAGCAGATTCTGTTTCTGGAAGGGGACCCTCAGAATCCAGGTGCAACGGACTTGTGGTCGCTTCCCGTTACAGGAGGGGTCAGCAGGCTGATGACATTCGGTCCAGACTGGAAAGGCTGGAGCGTCTGGTCACCCGATGCAAAATACATCGCTTATGGTGTGGAAACTGCCGGCAAAGTGAGAATTGTCCGCAAACCTTCGGACGGGTCAGGCTCCGAAGAGACGCTCTTGACTCTGGGATCAGAGATTTCGGCCGCAACGATTGTAGACTGGTCGCCGGATGGCCGGTATTTGTCCTACGACGCCTACAACCTCAATGAGGGGCGCAGGGCACATTGGATTCTGCCTCTGTTCGGCGACAAAAAACCATTTCAGTGCGCTCCGGTAGTTGGCGGCAATCAGTATGATGGAAATTTTTCGCCGGACGGCACTGGTTAGCTTATTTTTCCGACGAGACTGGGCAGCCGGAAGTGTACGTCGTTCCCTTTCCGGGCCCGGGCGGAAAATACCAGATTTCACATAATGGCGGATGGCTGGTTCGCTGGGACAAGAAGGGCGATCTCTTCTTTTTAACCACTGGCCACCAAGTGACAAAAGCGGAATTGAATCTAGGCGCGCAATCGCTGCAGGTGAAATCTCTACGTCCCCTTTTCCAGATGAACTTGGCGGACACGCCGGCGCCTTTGTTCGACGTGAGCGCGGACGGGCAGCGCGTGCTAGCAGTGACGCCTGCTCGAGCCGAATCCAGCTCGATCAGCCTGCTGCTCAACTGGCCGACATCGCTGCACAAGTAAATTATGCGGGCGAGTATTTATAGTTGCGGGCAATTAAAAATTTAATCAGAGAAGGATTTACCGGTGGCCTTGAGCGGTCGCCCGTATGGCGATGACGATTGTGAGATTCGCTGAGCTGGCAGCAATTTCTAGTTCAGCTTCAGTGACTTCAAATATTTCTTAAAGTCGGCGCCTAGTTCTTCGTTTTGCAGCGCCAACTCTACCGTCGCGATTAGAAATCCCAGCTTATCGCCGGCATCGTAGGAAATACCTTCATAGATGTAGGCCCACAGGCCCTGCTCTTGCGCGAGAATGCGCAAACCGTCGGTGAGTTGAATTTCTCCGCCGGAGCCGGGCTTGGTTCGCGCTAAACAATCGAAGATGTCGGGGGGCAAAACGTAGCGGCCGGTGATCGCGAGATTCGAAGGGGCATTTTCGGGCTTTGGTTTCTCGACCAGGTCTTTTATGCGTAGCAAGCGCGCGCCAAAAGGTACTTGTGGCGCGGGCTCGCCATTCACAATACCGTAGAGATGAGTTTTATTTCTTGGCACTTCTTCGACGGCTATGGCGCCCACACCGGTGGCTTCGTAGACGTCTATCAATTGTTTGGTGGCAGGATTTTTGCCGGGGATCAGCACATCTCCGAGGAGCACGGCGAAAGGTTCGTCGCCCACCAGATCACGCGCGACCAGGACGGCGTGGCCAAGTCCTAGCGGCTCTTTCTGGCGCGTGTAGCTGATCTGCACCATGTCGCTGATACTACGGACCAACTCGACCTGGTCGGTCTTGCCTTTATCTTCTAGAAATTTTTCGAGGAGAGGCGAGGCATCGAAGTGATCTTCGATGGAGCTCTTTCCTCTACCCGTAACGATGATGATGTGCTCGATGCCTGCGGCGACGCATTCTTCGACCACATATTGAATTTGGGGCTTGTCCACTACGGTGAGCATTTCTTTGGGCTGGGCTTTGGTTGCGGGTAGAAAACGCGTGCCTAGTCCGGCGGCGGGTAAAACTGCTTTGCGGACCTTTTGATGTTTTTGCCGGGAATGCTCTGAAGGCCTGGTGGCGGTAAAATTCTGATCGATGGTCATAAGGTTTCATGAAAGTAGCTGCAGGCGTCTGGATTTGTCAATCCGACCGACACTGTAGAAGAATGGGAAGCAGCATCAGAGAATAAGTTTATGAGCACGCGAATATTGGGAATTGAATCGTCCTGCGACGAAACGGCGGCGGCGGTGGTTTTGGACGGGCTCGAAGTGTTATCGAACGTGGTCGCGTCGCAGGTCGAGATTCATAAAAAATATGGCGGCGTCGTGCCGGAGCTGGCTTCGCGCGAACACTTGCGGCAGATCGTGCCGGTAGTGCGCGAGGCTTTGGCGCAAGCAAATATGCAGCTTGTGGAAGTGGATGCGATCGCGGTGACGCAAGGGCCGGGGCTGGTAGGGGCTTTGCTGGTGGGGATCACGTATGGGAAAACGCTGGCCGCGGCGCTTAAAAAACCGTTGATACCGGTCAATCATCTTGAAGGGCATGTGCACGCGGTTTTTCTGGAGGCGCACCGCGCGGGACGGAACGTGAAATTCCCCGCGGTGTGCTTGATTGTTTCCGGTGGGCACACGGTACTTTACGAAGTGACTGAGACGCAGAACCACGGAGCGACCGACTACCAGGATTTGAGCTACCGCAAAATGGGACAGACGCGGGACGATGCGGCGGGCGAAGCTTACGATAAAGTTGCGAAGCTTTTGGCGCTGGGATACCCGGGAGGGCCGATCCTCGATCGTCTATCGGCGGTAAGCAATGTCGCGGGTAATGCTGCGGCGGCGCCGGTTAAATTTGGCCCCACGAAAATGAGGGGCAATGCGTTGGATTTCAGTTTCAGCGGTTTGAAAACCGCAGTGCTGTATCATTTGCGTGAACATCCGGAATATTCCGAAGACATTCGTATACGCCAGTTGGCTCTGGAACGCGGGGACAACACGTTTGAAAAATTGCTGCCCTTATGCGACGGGCAGACATTGGCATTGATCCACGAATTTCAGAGAGCCGTGGTGCGGACTCTGGTGGAGCAAACCATGGCTGCCGCCGAAACTGTCTCTGCGGAGTCCATCTTGGTGTCCGGCGGGGTGGCCGCTAACAGCGAACTGCGCAGCGCGTTTGAAAAAAGGGCGATCTCATCGGGCATGGAAGTGCTTTTTCCGAGCCGCGCACTATCTACCGACAACGCCGCGATGATTGCGGCGGCGGCGTACTCACGTTTTCGGGCTAGCTTGTTGGCGGATGGTTCGCTGAATCCCGATCCTGCGCTAATTCTCAGATAAACAACGATAAGCAAATGCGAAAATGGCCGCTTGAATTTTTTGTGTGCGGAGCTATTTGCGGCGCGATCGAGGGAGCCGATCTCAGGCGATTGGTGAAGTGCGTTTAGCTGGGGAAGGATGCTACGCTTTCGGGCGATGAGCACACCTCCAGGAGCGCCGGGAGCGCCACCAAATGCGCCGCGTCGGGCGCGCGCACCACGTGTTGCCACAGGACCAGCGACGACTGACCGGTCGACGCCCGCGGCGCTTACCAGTCGTGATAATCGGTGGCTAAAACAATTTCGCATGGCGCTGCGCGGAGGGATTCCGACGGAGTCGGGATTTGTTGGCGTGGAAGGCGTGAGACTGGTTGAAGAAGCGTTGCGTTCGGGGTGCCGCATTGATGCGGTGTTGTTCAGCGAAACGGGCGCGCGATACCGCGAGCGACTGGCGCCATTTATTGGGCGACCGGAAATTGCTTTTCCAGTATTGCAGACGACGGACAGACTTTTTGAGGGGCTGGCGGACACCGAGCATCCGCAGGGAGTGGCGGCGCTGGTGGAGCCGCGAGTTACGACGTTTGATGATTTGGTGCGCGCACCGGAAGGGGTTTGTTCTCCGCTGCTGGTAGTGTTGGCCGGCGTGCAGGATCCCGGAAACGTGGGGACAATTCTGCGGACGGCTGCGGCGTTCGGCGCGACAGGGGCGGCGATTTCCGCGTCGGGACAAAGCGGAACGGCGAGTCCATTTTCGCCCAAAGCGCTGCGCGCGTCGGCAGGAGCCGCGTTGCACCTAGCGGTGTTGTCAGGAACTCCATTGCCGATTTTGATGACGCAGTTGAAGATGGCGGGATTTCGGATGCTGGCGTCGAGCGTGCACGAGCCTGAGACTGGCGAGCAGCCGCTGCTGGCTCCGTGGGAAGTGGATTGGTGCGTGGCTTCCGCGTTGCTCGTGGGCAACGAAGGGTCGGGGCTTCCGGTAGAAGTGCAACGCAGCGCGGACGCACGCATACGGATACCCATGGCGAGCGGTGTGGAGTCGCTGAACGCGGCGGCTGCGGCGGCGGTGTTGTTTTATGAAGCGGCGCGGCAACGCAACTCCGTGTGTACGGGGAACATCCAAGAGCCGTGAGCTTATTCAACAAAATTCCATTGGGGCCGGGCGGAAACTCGCTGGAGCCGGATGTGCCCGCGGCGCATCAACCTTTGGCGGAGCGCATGCGTCCACGCACGCTGGACGAATTTATTGGGCAAGAGAAACTGCTGGGGCCGGGCAAGCCGCTTCGCACACAAATTGAAAATGACGATATCGGGTCGATGCTGCTGTGGGGTCCGCCGGGGTGTGGGAAGACGACGCTGGCGAGATTGATTGCGCGGCTGACGCGCTCGGAATTTGTATCGTTCAGCGCGGTGCTGGCGGGGATCAAGGAAATAAAAGAAGTGATGGCGGTTGCGGAGCGCAAATCGCGGTCGGGGCACCGGACGATTGTGTTCGTGGATGAGGTGCACCGCTTTAATAAAGCGCAGCAGGATGCGTTTCTGCCGTATGTGGAAGCGGGACACATCACGTTTATCGGTGCGACCACGGAGAATCCCTCGTTCGAGGTGATTTCGCCGCTGTTGTCGCGCACGAAGGTGTACATTCTGGCGGCGCTGCCGACACCTTTGATTGCGGAGTTGTTGCGGCGCGCGTTATCGGATAAAGAGCACGGACTGGGGAACGAAAAGTTTGAGGCCAGCGACGATGTGTTGATGCGCATCGCTTCGTTTGCGAATGGCGACGCGCGGGCGGCGTACAACACGCTGGAGCTGGCGGCGCGCAGCGCGATACGCGACCGGAACGGTGTGCTGTCGATTACGCCGCTGCTGCTCGAAGATATCTTGCAGCGGAAGTTGTTGCGGTACGACAAGAGCGGCGAAGAACATTTTAATTTAATTTCGGCGCTGCATAAGTCGGTGCGAAATTCGGATCCGGACGCGGCGCTGTATTGGCTGACGCGCATGCTGGAATCGGGCGAAGATGCCTTGTACCTGGCCCGGCGGTTGGTGCGCATGGCGAGCGAGGATATCGGGTTGGCGGAGCCTGGCGCGCTGGCGGTGACGCTGGCGGCCAAAGATGCGTTTGATTTTCTAGGCGCGCCGGAAGGTCATTTGGCGCTGGCTCAGGCGGCGGTGTATTTGTCGCTGGCGCCGAAGTCAAATGCGCTGTACACGGCGCATGGCGAGGCTATGGAGGATGTAGCGAAGACAGAAGCGGATCCGGTGCCGCTGCATTTGCGAAACGCGGTTACGGGACTGATGAAAAATGTGGGCTATGGAGCGGGGTACAAATACGCGCACAATTTCGAGGAAAAAGTTACGGACATGACGTGCTTGCCGGACAATTTGGCGGGGCGCTCGTACTACAAGCCGACGGATCAAGGATTTGAAGCGCGATTGCGACAAAGGTTAGAGGAGATTCGGAAGTCGAAGGTGCGAGGGGCGGCGGCGAGGGAATGAGGGAGTGGTGGTGAGTGTGGGAGCGGGAATGGCTTGGCTTCGCGAGGGATCGAAGAGAGATTCCTCGACTACGCAGACCGACTCCTTCGCAGGAGCGAAGGAGGAAGAAAAAGCCGGTCCGCTACGCTCGGAATGACATGTTTTGCGCGGTTGAGAAAGAGCCCACTACACTTGGAATGACAAGTTTTGACCGCAGTTTAAAAAGAGCTTCGTGAAGGTGCAGTTTTTCGGATGGCTTTTGTGTGGGCCGCACTTTCTGTTTAGCGAATTAGTTTTTATCAGCGGAACTTTTTTCTTGAAGCGCGGATTTGGTTACTGAAGCTTACGTTCATGGTGATGATATTCAGACCGTAGGGCATCCCAGAGAAAATCGATGATTTGTCCGTGTTCGCGCAGCCGGCTTCGGTGGCTTCGCGGATTATGCGCGCTGGTGTGCGTCGTTTTCGGGTGCTGCACAATTCCGGCTGCAGGCGCGCAGATGGTGGATGTTGAAAAGCCGCTACAGATCATTGATGAGGACATCAGCGCGTTTGCATTCGGGCCGGAAGGCCGCATCGTTTATTCGGTGCGGCGCAACGTGAAAACAAAATTGTACGACCTGGAGCACGACGATATCTGGTTACTGGAGACGAATGGGAAGAAGCGGCGGTTGCTGCAAGGGGATAAATTTAAATATGGAAGCACGCCGTTCAGCTATGCGGTGGATTCTTTTCGGTGGTCGCCGAACGGGAGGAGCATACTGGCGCGGCTATTCGTTACTTCGGTAGTTGAGGAGAGCGGGAAAACGCAGGATTCGTTCATGACCGTGGTGTTGGATGAAAACGGCAAGGAAGTGCGCATTAACGGCGGAGAAAACGTGATACGGGATTCGGCGAATGCGTTCTGGCTGAAGGACAACGCGACGATTGTGCATATGACGGAGGCGGTAAAACCGCGGGCGCTGTATTCGTTTCAGTATACAAATGTGTCGACAGGGCCGGCGGGCGCGGCTTTTGAGGGACGGACGTTTCTGGATGCGGACGCGATCGCGGGGAGTAATGTGGCTATTGCGGTGGAACAGGATCGCGCGCAAACGGGGCCGCCGCGATTAATGCGGCTTGATTTGTTGTCGCAGGATGACAAGGAGTTGGCTACGCTGCAGGATTTTGCCGGCGGGCTTTCGATTTCACCGAGCGGAAAGAAGGTTGCGTATTACGTTGACAAGGAAGTGCTGGAGATTCGGGATGTGAGTTCGCCGCGTCGGGTGGCGCGGGTGCGAGCGGGGCTGGGAGTTTTTCACTGGGCGCCTGATGAGCAGCGGGTTTTGTTGAAGCGCGCGGTGGAGAAAAAGACCGGGGAGTTGGTGTGGATTGATATACCGGAATTGACCGAGGTTGCGGACGGGAAAGAGATTCCGGTGGCGCAGAGTGCTGGACGGCCGATTTTGCGGGAGATTGGATTTCGGGATTTTGGGATTTCGGGGGATGGGAAGTTGCTTGGGGTTATTGCGGTGGGGAAACATAGTTTGTCGCTGTTTCCGGTGTCGGTGCAGTAGAGAACGAAAGACCGGTAATAATCTCGTTGATAGTTGGCTAACAAAAAACCAATCCCAAGACCCGGGTTCATACCTCAAATGCGAATCCGGGGCACCCGCGGCAAAGACGAACCGGAATTGATTCGCGTCGACGGTTAGCTGACAAAACCCAACCCCAAGACCCAGGCTGAAAATCGAGCCTGGGGCACCCTCCGCACTTCACGCGGTTTTATCCGTTCATACAATCGCATTGTTTCAAGAAGCTGCACCGATCAGTGGTGGCGGAGGCGGTGTTCGATTAGGAGGCAGGCGTCTTCGACTACGAAGAGACCGGCGGCGCGGGCTTTGGCTGCGGCGGTTGAGTTCTCGATTCCGAGCTGCATCCAGACTACTTTTGCGCCGATGGCGATGGCGCTGTCGACTACGGGCGGGATGTTTTCGGGACGGCGAAAGATGTCGACAATTTCGATATCGTGGGATTTGGGGACGTCTTCGAGGCGCGGGTAGGATTTTTCGCCGAGGACTTCGGTTTCGTTGGGATTTACGGGGATGATGCGGTAGCCGGCGGACTGCATGTATTGCGTGACGCTAAAACTCGGTCGCCTGGGATTGGAGGAGAGGCCGACAACTGCGATGGTTTTATGATTTTTGAGGATGTCGGCGATTGTGTCATTACTGTGCGGCCAATTATCGGGGATGGATGTTTTCATGGCGATGGTTTGCTATTTGCGCGCGGCAAAATTATCGAGGAGCCCGGTTGGGATTGGGGCGGAAGGGCTTGTGAGGATTTTTCCCTTTGTGCGGATTTGAGGGGCGGCCGGAACCTGAAGAGCGATGCGGACCGGGACCTTGAGTTCTAGGACCGGTGTGCTGTGGGCCGCGATTCTGATTCCATTTTGTAGGGCGGCCTGGAGTGGACGGACGACTGGAGCTTGAGCGATGGGGAGGGCGCTGCTCGGTTCGATTTCCCGGACTACTCGGACCGCGATTTTGACCCCACTTTGGACGCCGATCGGTTGGCGAGCGATCTGAAGCGGATTCCTGATTCGGATATCCCTCGAGATCCTGGGTTGCCGGCGGGCGGCTGGGCCTCGGACCATGCTTTCGGTGCGCGGGACGAAGTGAGGCGGCGGGGCGATATTTATCTTCCGGACGCCGCTTTTCAAAATATTTATTTGCGGGAGGTTGCGGTCTGGAGTGAATAACCGTTGCGGTCTTTTGCGTAAGCGATTCCTGGGGTGGTACGAACGAGATGCGCGGCTTGGGGGGTATTTTTAGGGCGCGGCGGAGTTCGTCGACTTCGTTGTCAAGGAGCAGGCGGTAGCGGCCCTGTGGCAGGCCTTCGAGTGTTAGAGGGCCTAGCGCGATGCGTTTTAGTTTTTCGACGGGATGTTTTTCGGCGAAAAGGACGCGGCGAAGAATGTCTTTTTTGGAATCCTGCAAGGCGACTTCGTACCAGAAATTTTCTGCGTGGCCGCGCGTGGCGTCGGGTTGGCGAACGGTGCGAATAGTGGCGGCGGAGTTGCGGCCGAGGCGTTCGAGTTCCTCCATCATGAGACGGCCTTTAATTTTTACGTGATAATGCTGCTGAAGATTGGGCCAGTCTTTGAGCATTTCGGCCGCGAGATCGCCGTCGTTGGTTAGAAAAACCAAGCCGCTGGCGTCATAGTCGAGGCGGCCGACGGGATAAACGCGCTCGGGTAAACCTTTGAGGCAATTTCTTAGAGTTTTGCGGCCTTCGGGGTCGGCGAGAGTGGAAACTACTTCGGGGGGCTTGTTCAAGACGATGTAGACGCGGCGTTCGTTGGCTTCGACTAGTTTGCCCGCGGCTTCGATGCGATCTTCTTTAGCGTCGGCTTTGGAACCGAGTTCGGTGATGACGCGGCTGTTGACGCGGACTTGTCCGCTCAGGATGAGTTGTTCGGCGTGGCGGCGAGAGGCGATGCCGGCGCGCGCAATTATTTTTTGTAGGCGTTCGAGCATAGTTTGTATGGCGGTATCTATTGTGAACGGGTTGGAGAGAAACCGCACTCTTAAAGACGAGGTTTGGTGGCGCTCCTGCGAGGTCGAAGAGAGATTCCTCCAGTCCGCGCGCCGACTCCTTCGCAGGAGCGAACGAAAGGAAAAAGCGTCGGCCCACTCCGGTCGGAATGACAGGTTTGCTCGGGGTTTCGATTCCTTCGGGTGGAGGCGGCAAGGTAGGCCACTCAAAAGAAAGAAAACTGGTAAACCTCGAACGTACCGCGCTTATTCGCCGGCGGCGGCTCCCTTTGATTCTCCGCTCTTGTCAGTGCTCTTCCCTGTTGATGCAGGATTTTTGCGGCGATTTTCTGCGTCGACGGCCTTGGGGGACTGAACGGATTCGGGATTTCTAGGTTCTTCGTCGATTTCGCCGGCGGGCATGCCTTCGTTGGTGGCTTGGATTTCGGCGGCTAGTTCTTCGTCGTCGTCGGATTGATTTCCAGGAATTTTTTCGGTGGTCATATTTCCTCCTTCCAATTTGGATGCGAAGGCCTCGACGAAGGGGTCCGAGGGGACCTCGCCATCGTGATGCGCGCCGTCAGAAACCGGTTCAGAGAGGATCCCGGCGTTTTCCGGGGAGTCGAGAACCTCATCGAGCTCGTCGGTGGGCAGCTCATCGGGCACGACGACGCCTTCGTCGCTGCCGAGGGCTTCGCGGGCCAGGGCCTCGAATTCCTTGAGGCTGGGTAATTCGCCGAGGTCGCTGAGCCCGAAGCGCATGAGAAATTCTTTGGACGTGCGGTAGAGGATGGGGCGGCCGATAACTTCTTTGCGGCCTGCGGTGGTGATGAGGCGCTTGTCGAGAAGAGTTTTTAAAACACCGCTAGTGTTGACGCCGCGAATTTCGCCGATTTCCGGGCCGGTGACGGGTTGTTTATAGGAGATGACCGCAAGCGTTTCGAGCGCGGGCATAGTGAGACGCAACGGCGGGCGCAAACTTTTTATGAAGCGGCGGACGACGTCGTGATGCTGAGGCTTGGTGTAGAGCTTGAAACCGCCGGCAACTTCGCGAATTTCGATGCCGCGATCTTCGCTGGCGTAGCTGGCGACCAGCTCGTCGAGCGAGGATTGAACTGCGAGTTTTTCATCGCCTAAGGCGGTGGCGAGCTGGTCGAGGGTGGCGGGCTCGTCGGCGGCGTAAATGATGGCTTCCAGAGCGGCTTTTCTTTCTTCGTTGGTCATCTAGTTTTCAGCACCTGGGTATTTTTTCGCACAGAATTATTGATACTGCTCGTCGATTTGGCGGATGCCGCCCTGCTGGTCAAAGACCATGTCGAACATTTTGTGCTTGCGGAGAAGAATAGCGCCAAACTGCTTTTCCTGCACGATGGCGACGGCCTGGAGCTTGACCATTTCGAGTACCGCGAGGAAGGCGACGATCATGGCGTGGCGCGAAGGACAAGCTTCGAAGAACTGGATGAGATTGAGGGTGTTGTCTTCGCTGGCGAGAATTTGCGCGCGCAGCTGGGCGATCATTTGCGCGACGGTGAATTCTTCGTGGCGGAGATCGATACGCGAGACTTCTTTGCGGCGCTCGAGGACTTGCTGGAAAACTTTTACGAGATCGACGAGGGAGACGACCAGGTCGGCGTCAGTGCCTTCGTCGTTGTAGAGGGACTTGTCGGGCTTGGACCAGACATTTTCTTCGATTTGTTGTTTCTGGTAGAGCAGCTGCGCGGCGTTTTTGAATTTTTCATGTTCGACGAGGCGCTGGACTAATTCGGCGCGCGGGTCGCTCGATTCGGCTTCGGGGCCCGCGAGGGGATCGGGCGGAAGGAGCATTTTGGATTTGATGTAGATGAGCGTGGCGGCCATGTAGACGAATTCGGCGGAAACGTTGACGTCGAGCTGTTCGAGTTTGTGGAGGTAGTCGAGGTATTGAGAGGTGATGGTGGAAATCTGGATGTCGTGGATGTTCATCTCGTGCTTCTTGATGAGATCGAGGAGGAGATCGAGGGGACCTTCGTACATGGGGATATTTATTTTGTAGGGTGAGGCCATCGGTTGTTATTCCGCTGCGCCGCCGAAGATTTCTTTTCGTTTGGTGTCCCAGCCGAAGACGGCTTCGCGTACGCGGGACATGGTTTTCTGAGCGATGTCACGCGCGCGATCGGAGCCGCGATTTAATATTTGCAAAACTTTCGCGGGGTCTTTTTCGAACTCGAGGCGGCGGGCGCGCACCGGCTCAATCCATTTGATTAAGTTGTCGGCCATGGCGCTTTTGCATTCGATGCAGCCGATTCCGGCGGTGCGGCAGCCGTTCGCCGACCATTCGATCGTGGGCGGCGGCGAGAACAGTTTATGCCAGTCGTAGACGGGACACACGTCGGGATTGCCGGGGTCGGTACGGCGTTTTCTAGCGGGGTCGGTAACCATTGCTTTTGTTTTGGCGCGAATGTCGGCGTCGGATTCACTTAGGGTGATGGCGTTGTTGTAGCTCTTGGACATTTTGCGGCCGTCGAGGCCGGGGATGCGGGGGGTTTGGGTGAGCATGGCTTGGGGTTCGTTGAGCACGTGCTTTTGCGCGAAGAACTGATCTCGATAAGGCAAGGAGACCTTTTCAAGAAAATTATTCACTCCGGCTTCTGCTGCATAGTCTCTAACTGCCTGTTCCAACATCGCATCAGCATCAGATTCAACTTCTGAAGAGGGTCTAATTGATAGAGAAATCTTTGACGTCCTGAGGAACAGGTTCAACGCTTCGCGATTTTTGAGATTGAAAAAAGCTTTGTCAATGTGAAATCCGTAGTAGAGGTTAAAGCGGCGGACGATTTCGCGGCTTAGTTCGACGTGGGAGACTTGGTCTTCGCCTACTGGGACAAACAGGTCGGTGTTTTCGGCACTGTAGATGACGATGTCGGCGGTTTGGAGGCAGGGGTAGCCTAGGAACCCGTAGGTGTGGAGGTCTTTGTCTTTTACGTTTTCGAGGGCTTCTTTGTAGGTCGGGACGCGTTCGAGCCACCCTAGGGGTGTGACCATGGATACGAGAAGGTGAAGTTCGGCGTGTTCGCGCACCAGCGATTGCTGGAAGATTACGGATTTATCGGGATCGAGGCCGGCGGCGAGATAGTCGGTGGTGATCTCGATGGTGTTTTGGGCGACGGCGCTGGCGTCGGCGTAATCGCTGGTCAGCGCATGCCAGTCGGCGATGAAATAGAAGCAATCGTATTCGGGATCGCTTTGGAGGCGGACCCAGTTTTCCAACGCGCCGAAATAGTGGCCGATGTGCAGGCGGCCCGTCGGGCGCATGCCGCTGACTACTCGTTTTCTTTTTGTTGTGCTGCTATCCACTCACTGTCCTTTTTTAGGGCGATGCCGCGATAACGCCGTTACGCGCGACTTGCGCAACATCATGAATCTATTTAGCTATTCCACGACCTATGCGGCGTTCGAACGCTGCAGTAGGTCGCGGGCGATGATCATGCGCTGGATTTCGCTGGTGCCTTCGTAAATGGTCAGGACGCGGGCGTCGCGGTACATGCGCTCAACCGAGCTCTCGCGGGAGTAGCCAACGCTGCCGTGGATTTGGACGGCTTTGGCGGCAACGCGATTGGCCATTTCGCTCCCGTAGAGTTTTGCTTTGCTGGCGGCGGTACCGAGACGAGTGGGATGCGCGTCTTTCAGCCATGCGGCCTGGTAGAGCAGGGCGCGAGCGGCTTCGATTTCCATGTGCATGTCGGCAAGCATCCATTGGATGGCCTGGAAGTCGGCGATATTTTTTCCGAAGGCGCGGCGTTGCTTGGCATACTTCACGGCTTCTTCCAGGGCGCCTTGCGCGAGGCCGACGCTTAGAGCAGCGATACCGATGCGGCCGCCGTCGAGCGCGCTGAGAGCGATCTTCAGGCCCTGGCCTTTTTCGCCGAGGCGATTTTCGACGGGCACTCCGCAATCGTTCAGGATGATTTCCACCGAAGGCGAACTGCGCTGGCCCATTTTTTCTTCATGACGCCCGGCGCGGAAACCGGGGAAATTTGGTTCAACGAGGAAGGCTGTAATTCCCTTCCCGCCGGCGGCGGGATCGGTTTTTGCAAAGACGATGTATACGCCCGCGACGCTGCCGTTGGTGACCCAGGTTTTGGTGCCCTGGAGCTTGTAGATAGCATCGTGGCGGGCGGCGCGGGTTTGGATCGCGGCAGCATCCGAGCCAGCCTGGGCTTCGGTGAGGCAGAAGGCG
>Ga0185299_10001622_pt1 | contig 40801 bp, 37 predicted proteins | sample PaiPotPPA55metaG_FD_128002 | JGI IMG/M metagenome (GOLD analysis project Ga0185299, IMG submission 128002) | Iron sulfur acid spring bacterial and archeal communities from Banff, Canada, to study Microbial Dark Matter (Phase II) - Paint Pots PPA... ...
GGCAACGACAGAAAACACAAAACGGCGAGGTGTTGAGCGAAGCGGCTCATCAGAACAAGATCCCCATCGCGAGATTAATTTGGTTCGTCACACCACTGCTGCTGTAGACGGGGAAAGTGTGCAGGCGTCTGAATTCGGCAGAGAGCAGCAAGTCGGAACGCGGCCGGTAGACCAGATTGCCGAGGCCGCCACGATTGCGGCCGAGAATCGCGCCGAAATTGTTGGCATCAGTAGCGAAGCCGCGAACGTCACCGGCAAACGCATTATCTTCGGCGAAGACGCCGTTCAGTTCAAGCTTGGGCGTGAGTTGAAATTTAAGTTGGCTCCATCCTCCAGCGGAATCCAGACCGTGAATGCTGGTCGAGCCGGAGAATGGATTACCGCCGTACAGAATGGTTTGACCGATGGCAGCCCCCAGGCCTCCCACTGCGCGGCCTCGATAGAATTCTCCGGAGAGGACGAGGCGGCGAGCGATCGGGATCTGCCAGTCCGTCATGCCCGACCACGCATCGACGTAGCGACCCCACGACCAATCTTGACGTCCATAGTAGCCCGCCACGCCAATGCTCAAGGTATGGCCAAATGCTGGCCGGGACCACGCACTGCGAAAGGCATACGCTGGCTGACCCGACTGTTCCCCAGCCGTTGCAGAGCGCAAGTACGGACCGCTGGGTGGTTCCCAATCGAGGTTATCGAGAATCCCGCCCTGTATTGTGAGCGTTTGGTCATTGGCAAGGTTGAAGCGATGCTCGACACGGAGTTGCGGCGTCCAGCCCCATAGATTGCCGGCGTAGGCAAGGGCTGGCGTCGCAAGGGATGCAAACGAGGTGGGAGAAAGCGGCGAGATAAAGAGGGAATCCTGGCCGGCAATCACAGAAGTATTTTTCCAGTCGAGCCGCAAACTGGCCGTCTGCATCCGCACAATGCCGAAGCTGACTCCGTTGGGAGTCGCGGGGAATCCTCCCGCGAAATCGAACTGCACGTTGGCTGAAGTTTTTGCACCGGCGAGGGTTGGACCGAAGATCTCCAGCCCGATTTCAGTCTGACGCAATGTGGCGCCAAGGCTGGTCTCAGACGTGCTGCCCGGCGCGGGGGGTTGAGCGTAGTTGGGGAAGTCGAGGTTATCGGAAGTACCGACATTGCGAAAAGCATTCATTAGAACTATTCCAGACAGCCGGGCGCGATACTTTCCGGCGGCCTCCACTTTGGTCTGGTATTGCTCGTCAATTTTCGAGCCCAGCAACTGCGTGGATTCTTCAAGTTTCTGAATCCGGCTTCCCAGGTCCGCAGAAGGTGTTGTAGCGGAGACAGCTTGAGAGACTGATGGGGAGGTTGCGGAAGTTTGCGTGGAGGTCGCAGCTTCAGCGGTTGACACGGAATTGTTGATTGCAGCCGTGAGCGGCGTCAGAAGTTTGCGCGTGTCTTGTAATTCCTGACGCAGTTCCTGCATCTCGGCGCGAGACTGGGCATTTTCGGCTCGCATTTGTTCAATCACGGCGCGGAGTTCTCGCACTTGCGTATCGAGTTCACGTACCGATGTGTCAGCGGCGGGAGATGTCTGGGCAGGCCCGGTCTCCTGTCCCTGGCTGCCGATGGTTAACAGGACTAAGGCGGCTGTCGCTATTGCAGTTGAACGAAGCGCAAACGTCCATGGGCTGTTCACACATCCTCCAGGGCGACATACGGATCTGGATGAATCGGAGAAATTGAAACGGAAACTAAGTATCCGAATGTCGAATTGAGTTTTCAGTCGCTCGATCGTTGTTCGCCCGATCGTTGTTCAATGATGCAAGAGGACGAGCCGTCAGCTGGTCCTCGCTGTCCTCGTCGTTATCTTGCTCGGAGCCTTGCGGAGAGCGCCCGGGCATGGTGATTCGAAAAATGGTTCGAGCGTCCTCGGTACGTTCCATCAAGACTCTTCCCCCGTGATCCTGCACAATTTTCTGCACAACCGTCAGACCAAGCCCGGTGCCGTTCTCCTTACCGTAACTCACAAAAGGGGCAAACAGCTTGTCACGGATCGGTTCGGCGATGCCAGGACCGTTGTCGGCAACCGCAATGGTAACCGATCCTTGGCTGCGCCCGATCGTGACCTGAACCCGGCCCTCAGTGGTAGGGGCCGCCTCGCAAGCGTTCAACAAGAGATTGTATAAGGCTCGTTCGAGTTTGCGCGGATCGAACCATGCCATCCCTTGGCCCGTGCTTTCAACCTGGATCAGGGTTCCCTGATGGCGTGGGTGCAGGCGTACTGCCTGCATCGCTCGCTGTACAGTTTCCGTAACGCTGGCGTAAGTGGGATTGAGAGATTCCCTGGTCCGGGCAAATTCGAGCAGGGAATCGATGAGGTCCGTCATCTGATTTACGCCGATGCGAACCTCCTGATACAGCTCTTCGCGTTGAGCGCCCGTCAGGCGGCCATCGCAGAGGAACTCCGAATTGGCAACAATCGCCGCCAGGGAATGGCGCAGGTCGTGAGAGATTGAACTGGCCATGCGTCCAATGGTCGCGAGCTGCTCAGATTCGAGGAGAGCTTGTTGAGTTTTGAGCAGACTGGAACGCATGCGGTCGAAGGCGGAAGTCAGCTCCGCGACTTCGTCGCTGCCCCGAGGATCAAGAGGATGATGGAAATCTCCATGCTCTAGTGCGCGGACGCCCTTCACCAGACTCGCCAGCGGACGAGTGAAAGTATGCGAGATCAGAAAGACCAATCCGCTTCCTACCAGCACCGCAGTGAGACCGAGCAGCAGCAGCAGGCGATTGAGGTTGCCGAGGAACTTCGCCGCTTGGTCGTAGGATCCGAGTACCGTCAGGCGCACGGGGATTTCCTGCTGACTGGAGAGGTCGAGAGAGGTAGCGAGAAAAAGTTCATGGCCGACTTCTACATCGCTGGGGCCGCTCTGCGAAGGTCTATTCTGCGCTAACCCATTCTGCGCTAACCCCGATAACACGTGTAAAGCAGAGCTTTGGGATTGAATGGGACTGAGCGTGGTGGCTACGATTTCATCTCCGTAAGAGAAAGTCACTTGGCTCGATGAGACTTTGCTAACTTCGCGGGCCAACCGGTCATTGATTTCATAGCCGATAATCAGAAAGCCTAGCAGCTGGCCTTCGGTCTTAGACCCAAAATAAACTGGCTGCACGAAAGTCTGGTAGAGATGGTGAGCGCCGAACCACCAGTGGCTGAAATCCTCTTCATTCAAGGATCGTTGGAAGTACTGCTGGGCGGCTTCGCGAGTGAATCCCGCGGATCTTGTGTGAAGAGCGACCACGGAGCCATTGCGATTGGCGAGGACGAGGAGGTCGCTCCCGGTCAACTGCCACACACCTCTAGAAGCGTCCTGGATGGTGGCGGGATCGGGAGCGGTCATGATGGCTCGGATGATGGGAAGATCTGCCACTAATTCTGCGGAGTGGGTCAGCATGATTTCGCGATCATGCTGAAAATTCTGAAATGTGGTGACGGAGTTTCGCAGATCCTGAACAATTCCCTCGCGCACATGACGCTGCACGCTGTGCCGTACAACCAGGAGACTCATGGCTGTGAGGCCCGCGGTAATCAGCAGCATGGAGAGGAGAAAGCGGGTACGCAGCCGGGTCCGGTGCATGAGCGTGGTTCCAGACTGTCCTGCAAAAGTCTGCGCCGCGGATTCTGATGTGGAGTCCAAGGGGTTTCAGCGCACGAACTTGTATCCCATTCCATGTACGGTGCGGAAGTGGACGGGGCTGGCCGGGTCGCGCTCTAATTTCTGCCGAAGTTTTAGAATGTGATTGTCCACCGTGCGGGTAGAAGGATAATTCTGGTATCCCCAGACTTCGTTCAGCAACTCGTCGCGGCTGATGACCCGGTCGGCGTTCTGCACCAGAAACTGCAGGGTCTTGAATTCCTGCGCGGTTAAAACTACAACCTTACCGTCGCGTTGGACTTCCATTTTTCTAACGTCCACGGAAATACCATCGAAACTGACAACACTCACGCTGGCCGTTCTCGAGGTGTGCCGAAGAGCGGCGCGCACGCGGGCCAGAAGTTCGCGGGGGCTGAAGGGCTTGGTGACATAGTCGTCGGCGCCCAACTCCAGCAGCAGAACTTTATCCGAAACATCGCTGGTTGCACTTAACACAACGATCGGCAAAGCTGGCGCCTGGGCCTTGACTTCTTTGCATAGATCGCTGCCGGAAAGCTTAGGCAGGCGAAGGTCGAGAATGATAACAGCGGGTGGGGCGGCCTGAAAGCTCTCGAGCGCCGACTGACCATTGGCCTGAACTTCGACCGTGTATCCCTCGGTTTCGAACAGGCGCTTCAAGGCCTTTTGCACCGAAGGATCGTCCTCTACCACGAGAATTCTGCCCATGGGCCGTGTAGAACTCATTGGATCAGCCGATCTGGCTGTGCTTAGCGGCGCTGCGATTTGACCCATAGGAAGATTCCTCACTGAAGCGGGCATTTGAGTTGCCATAGATGTACGACACCAGCAACAACTGAAGCTTACAACGATTTATGCCCAATTGTGGTGCAGCAGGAGTGGTTTGACAAATTTTTTACAATTGCAGGTCCGAGTAAACAGCCTCTGCGGCAGAAGGCTTGCAAAGGATTTCGGACTTCGTCTGCCGTAGAATAGCGACAGCTTGCCGGTTCCCGCCGAATTCGTTCGTATGCGCGTTGTCCTCGTGGACGTGCGCAATCCGCTCAACATTGGCGCGGCGGCACGGGCCATGAGCAACTTTGGATTCCCGAGTCTACGGGTAGTGAATCCCTACGACGTGGCGTTTCGGGATGCTCGTTCTGCCGTGGGCGCCGCAGCTACGCTGGCGACCGCTGAAGTTTACAAGACCGTGACCGAAGCGGTTGCCGACTGCTCCCTGGTTGTGGGAACCACCGCCATTGGACATCGGGATCTGCAGCACTCTTTGGTTGTGTTGGAGAAGGGTGCTCGAGACATTCGAGCCCACCTGGCAACCAGTCCATGTGCTCTTCTGTTCGGATCAGAGAAGTTCGGGCTGTCGAATGAGGACATGAGCCATTGTCATTGGCTGATGCACATCCCCACTCGCGATGAACACACTTCAATGAATCTGGGGCAGGCGGTCGCCGTCTGTTTGTACGAACTGGTGCGGGATCCTGCTGCGACGGCGGAACGGGCGAAGGGAACTCCTGCTTTGTCCGCCGAGGTGGAGAGGATTACCGATACGTTGCTAATGGCGCTCCGAGCCAGCGAGTATCCGAAGTTGAATACTTCTAAGTCTTTTCATGCCGCAGTCCGGCGTGTGATCCGGCGACTGCGCCTGCAACAGGGTGATGCCGAATTCTTGCTCGGCATGTTGCGACAGATGATTTGGAAGATCAAGAAAAACGAGAGCGCGTAAAGTTGAGGAGCTTGTTCATGGTTTTGTTTCTGCGGGGAAAACCTGGGTCGACGTTCTTCCAAATTGAAAGCGTAGAATCCACTCGCTTGGTAAAGGTTGTCCGTTCACTCTAGCGGGAGTGAATTTCCACCGCCGTGCGGCCGCCAGAGCCTGATTCGCAAAGTATTTGCTCGGGCCGGAAGAGACCAGCCTGGCCTGAGAGACGTTGCCGGAAGTATCCACCGAAAGCTGAACGCTGACTTTCACGTGGCCCGTGATAGTCCTGCGCGAGCCCGGTGAAACATCCGGAGAGACTTCCTGAAGCACCTTACCCGGGGCAACGCCGGTTTGCGTGGATGTCGCTTTGTCATGAAACGGCGCAGGCGATTGAGGTGCGTGGGCGTTTGCGGAAGCGGTTGGGGATTCGGTTGTTTGAGCGGACGGAACCGTCGGCTGGTGAGACCTGCGGCCTAGCAAGACTGCCAATAGAATCACCGCGACTACGACCGGGAGCAGGAGCCCAATGTTGCTGCGCTTCGCCGGCGGCTTCTCCATTGCTTTTGCGGGTAGGGGCGTTTGAATTTTGGGCTTGCCCAAGATTTCGTTCACCGTGCAGCGCTCTCGCGGATCGACGCGCAAGCATCGCTGCGCGATTCCGTAAAAAGGCTGTGGGATCTTGTCCGGAATCTTAGCCCAGCCTTCGCTGGCGTTTATTGTCTGCGGCTCCTGCTGGGTCATGATCGCAACCAGTACCAAGCCTAGGGACCAAACGTCGGCAGCAGGGGACGGCCCCGTGTTGGCTACCTCTGGTGCGTCATAGGGGGTTGGCGTGTGACTGTCGAGCTCGCCAGTTCTGCGAAGGCTGTCGGCGGAGATCTTTAGTTGGTTGTCGACCGCCAGAATATTCGATGGTTTGATGTGGCCGTGCGAGAATCCGGCCTGATGCAGGTATGCCAAAGCTTCTGCCGTGGGAGGAAGCATCTCCTTGACTTCTGCGGGAGAGAGCGGACGCAGCGGAAGAATCTGCGCCAGATTTTCTTCGGCGTATTCCATCACCACATAGAGAAACTTGGCGTCATCAATCTGGCCGCGGCCACTTTCAAACAAGCGAATCAGATGAGGATGAGACAGCTTCGCGCGGTCAGCCCATCGCGCGAGTTGAGCGACTTGATCGATATTATCGGTGGAAAAACCTTCCGCAGAAATCAGCTTGATGGCTGCCTTCTGAGACGCGTTCTTGCTCCGCCCGGTGAGAAACACCGCGCTGTGCTCGGAACCTCCAAGCCATTGTTGCAGCGGGAACATTCCCTCAACGACCCGGCCTTCAAATTGTTTCCAGACGTCAGTTAAACCGCTCATAGGACCCGACTTACCAATCGCTTATTCTATGCCAGAGTGTGCCAGATTCCCTGCGAAAGTGCGTTCTGAGCGTGTGGATCGTGTGGAAATCGTCAATAAAGACAGAAGATGGATCCTCTCGGAAGGCCGTGTTGGGGGCTGTCTCTCCGGGAAACTTGGGTCGAACGCGAAACCAACCGAACTTGAAACGAACTATAAAATAACCGTTAACTAAACGTAGGCAGTTTCACCAGATCGTTTTCCGGAACGGACTCGGTTGGTTCGCCGGCCTTGCGCCAGGCGGCTAATCCGCCGACGATCACGAACGTGTTGAACCCTTTTTCCCGCAGCAGGTGCGCCACCCGGGCGCTGGTCGCTTCGCGCGCTCAAGTGCAGTAAAGATAGATATCCTTGTCTTTGGGAAGGTTCTTGAGCTCTTCTTCGAGATTGTTGGGCTCGATGCGGATGGAGTTCTTGATCCGGGCCGCCCCGGCATCGTAATAGCCGTGGCTGCGAACATCGACTATCTGCACCTTGCCTGCGTCTTCCGAAGCCAAACGCCGGGCCAGTTCTTCTACCTGGACTCGCGGTACGACGCTGTAGGGTTTGTTCTTGCGGTATTGCAGGAAGCGGTAGATTGCGTACACGGCCAGTGCGGCGATAATTACCCCTTCCATCGCCCGCCCGGCGGCATGAAATCCGCGCAAGATGGCGGCGAGAAAATCGCGGGAGAGATAACCGACCAGCAGGTAGGTCAGCGAGTAAAGCGCAGCTCCAGCGAGGTCCAGTCTAAAGAATTGCCAAAAGCGCATCTTCATGCTGCCGGCCAGCGGCGCTGCCATAGTGTTGACGCCGGGGATAAACTTCGCGACCAACAGCGTACCTTTGCCGCGTTTGTAAAATGATTCAGCGGATCGCAGAATGCAGGTCTCCGGATTGATCGAGACTCGGCATAGAAATCCCAGCAACGCCCACCCCATGTATCGGCCGAGCCAGAACTGGGCAATATCTCCAATCAGCAATGCCGCGATCGCCGCGGCCACAACGTAGGGGCCCCACAGGGCATGCGCCGCCACTGACGCTCCTGCAGCCACCAGTGCTATTGCAGCCGGGAAGGGAAGGCCGATCGCCTCCGCCAGCAATAGGCCAAAGGTCAAAGCATATCCGTGACGCGCCATCAGCAAATACAAATCCATAGACAATGTTGGATCAGAAGAATCAGGAAAGGGTTCAGTATAACCAAAGCTGCAACAGGCGTCCTATTGATACATTACGGCTAGCGGTAGGCGGAGCCGCGATCGCCGGACAGCGGGCGCTTATTTTGCGAGAAAATGCCCGAAGTCAAAAAAGCCAGCCGCAAAAAACTCGGCTGGCTGAGAAACAACGGTTCGCCCGTTTCCGGTATGAATTCGCCGACTACTTACTCATGGAATCGTGGTTCATCGCTCCGCCCTTGAGCATTTTCACGCTCATGACATGGATCGAATTCTTGTCGGAATACACGTGCGCGCTGAGCTGCACGTGATGTCCTTCGTGCTCCTTCAGTTCCTCGGGGTTCATCACGTCCCAGCTCTTGCCATCCTTATCGTTGACGAACATCACCTTGTCGCCCTCTGCCTTGACCGTGCCCTTAAGGGACATCAGCGGAGCCTTGGCGGCAGCATCCGATTGCGCCTGGGCCATGCTGTTGTCTTGTTGCGCGAAGGCCGTCAAGCTCATCGCAAAAGTAACTGCCAGCAGACAAACCATCAACTTCTTCATTCAATGTCTCCTCATTTTCTATTGGAAAACTGTGGCCAGATTCGTACTGCTCTTATGTAACGTTTCTAAGCCTCAAATGGATTGAGGGCTTCCGGGTGTGCTGACTAGTTTGTCGTTGGATGGGACGAAGAGGTTGCCGCAAAGACCTGAAAGTTCCCCTGTATCACGCGGAGTTTCGTTTGTTTCAGGCTGCCCGGGGAGGGACCCAATAAAAAGCCCCGCTCTTGCGAGCGGGGCCTTCAGATTCAAGCGAGTGGCTAGCGGCCGTTCTTAGTACATGCCTTCCATGCCGCCGCCGCCGTGTCCGCCGCCGCCCATCGGAGCTTCCTTCTTTTCCGGAATCTCCGCGACGAGTGCTTCCGTGGTGAGCATCAGCGCGGCAATCGAACCGGCATTGGTCAGTGCAGTGCGCACGACCTTGGTCGGATCGAGCACGCCCGCCTTGACCAGATCTTCATAGTCGTTGGTCAGAGCGTTGTAGCCGAAGTTGATGTCCTTCGACTCGCTGATCTTGCCCAGAACCACGGCACCTTCTTCGCCGGCATTCTCGGCGATCTGGCGCAGAGGCTCCTGGATGGCGCGCTTCACGATGTTGACACCGATCTGCTCATCACCCTCGAGCTTCAGCTTGTCGAGCGCTGGAACGCAGCGTGCCAGAGCCACTCCGCCGCCGGGGACAATTCCTTCTTCCACGGCTGCGCGGGTTGCATGCATGGCGTCTTCCACGCGGGCTTTCTTTTCCTTCATTTCGGTTTCGGTCGCGGCGCCGACTTTGATCACGGCTACGCCACCCACCAGCTTCGCCAACCGCTCCTGCAACTTCTCGCGGTCGTAGTCGCTGGTCGTTTTGTCGATCTGGCTGCGAATCTCTTTCACCCGGCCTTCAATCTCCGAATGCTTGCCCTTACCTTCGACCAGGGTGGTGTTGTCCTTGTCGATGGTGAGCTTCTTTACCTGTCCGAGATCGCTGATCTGCACGTTCTCCAGCTTGATGCCCAGATCTTCCGTGATTGCCTTGCCGCCGGTCAGGATTGCAATGTCCTGCAGCATCGCCTTGCGACGATCGCCGAAGCCGGGAGCCTTGACGGCCGCGACTTGCAGCGTACCACGCAGCTTGTTGACGACGAGAGTAGCGAGTGCCTCACCCTCAACATCTTCCGCGATGATGAGCAACGGCTTGCCGCTCTTGGCAATCTGTTCGAGTAAGGGAAGCAGATCCTTCATCGAGCTGATCTTCTTTTCGTTGATCAGGATGTAGGCGTTCTCCAAAGCAACTTCCATCCGCTCCGGATCGGTGACAAAGTAAGGAGAGAGATAGCCGCGGTCAAATTGCATTCCCTCGACCACTTCCAACTGCGTCTCCAGTGTTTTCGACTCTTCAACTGTGATGACGCCGTCCTTGCCGACTTTCTTCATCGCTTCGGCAATGATGTGACCAATCGTCTCATCGTTGTTCGCCGAGATCGTGCCGACCTGAGCGATCATCTCGCCGGAAACGGGCTTGGAAAATTTATCGAGTTCGCCTTTCCCGCGTTCGCCGGTCTTCTTGTCGAACGAACCGCAGACCAAGGCAACGGCTTTTTCGATGCCGCGCTTCATTGCCATCGGGTTGGCGCCAGCAGCAACCGTCTTCACGCCTTCGCGATAAATCGCCTGGGCGAGAACGGTGGCGGTGGTGGTGCCATCGCCGGCTACGTCAGAGGTCTTGCTGGCGACTTCGCGAACCATCTGGGCGCCCATGTTCTCCAGGCCGTCCTTGAGTTCGATTTCTTTGGCAACGGTGACGCCGTCTTTGGTAATGGTCGGCGAACCGAATTTCTTTTCAATGACTACGTTGCGACCCTTGGGGCCGAGGGTAACTTTTACAGCGTCGGCCAGAAGATTGACGCCGCGCAGGATCGCCTGGCGGGACTCTTCTCCGTGTACGATTTGTTTTGCCATGATGAGTTTCTCCTTCGAGTATAAAAATCTTTAAACTAGAGAGGGCTCGGGGTTCAAAACCTGGGCCCTCAAAATCTGGACGGGTTATCGCTTAGCGCCGGCGAGTTCTTTCTTGCTGCTGTTGGCGGGCGCGGCGGCTCCGGTAAGGATGCCGAGGACTTCGTCTTCTTTCATGATGATGAAGTCTTCGCCATCAATCTTGATCTCGGTGCCAGAATACTTGCCGAACAGGATGCGGTCGTCCTCATGAACTGCGAGAGGGAACGTCTTGCCCTCATCGTTGGTGCGGCCCTTGCCGGTGGAGACGACGATGCCCTCTTGCGGCTTATCTTTTGCGCTGTCGGGGATGATGATGCCGCCGCGGGTAGTGGAAGCTTCCTCCACGCGACGTACCAGGATGCGATCATGCAGTGGGCTAAATTTAGCCATGGTTGCAACTCCTTTCAAAAGTTGGGTAGAAGGTTGATGGAACGGGAAACCTATTAAATTGCTGGGATTTCGGCGATCTGTTAGCAGTCTCGCCTACCGAGTGCTAATTGTAGGAGGTGAGTTTGGAATTGTCAAGAGGGTGTGCGGTCTCGATAAAGATCATCATCTCAGACTCAGACTCAGAATTGAGCTGATGCGGAATCGAGGCAGCCAACAAAGATCATCGAGATTATGCGCCTGTTCGGCAGCGACAGCCAAGATTGCTGGTTCAGCAGGAAAAAGTGCCGGCGACTTTCAGAATCTGGGGTAAGATCAAATCTATGCCATACATCTTGGAACACCTCTCCAGCCTTCGTCAGGAAATCACGGATTTGCGGAACATGAATGCCCGGTTTACTGGGAAGGGTGCAGACAGTCAGATCGATCAGTCGGCAGTGGAGATGAGAGCCAACCGGCTGGTGGAAATCAAGAAAGAATTGTCACAGATGCTGAACCGTCCAGAGGATCCCGCAGTTTGGTGGGAGAAGGGCGGCAGGCGGAATCGGGTAGCTTAGCGAAGCTGCTGAAGACGTTGCGGGATTGTGAGGCGCGGCCTGTTGGCTGCGCTTTTTTATGTTGTGCGTTTAGAAAACAAAACTGAAGGATCAACAGCAAAAGGATCAACAGCAAAAGGGCGGACAAAAGTGTCCGTCCTGCACAAGTATCCGTCCCGTACGAGCAACCTTGCTTGCAAAATCAGCGGCAGTCGGGCAACCTCATTCACATGGAGCGAATGAGATGGGTCCTTCTTGTTTTTTTTTTCTTGCTTGCGACGACAACGCTGATATGCGCGCAGGACGGGCCAGAGCAAGGTGGCAATGAAGTGCAAATGTGGGCCGGCGGTGGCCACTCGGTGCCAGGTGGGACTTCGCATACCGAGGCTTTCGATGCGGGAATCCGCTATGGGCGGGTCATTACGGGTCCGCACTGGCCGGGAATTTTACGTGGCCGGTTTGAGTATGCGGTAGATTTGGTGCCTGTGTATCTGATTTTCCAACCGGCCAATAGGGCCTATGGATGGGGATTCAATCCTCTTGTGCTGAAGTGGAATTTTGAACGGCGGGGCCGGTTCTCGCCATACTTCGAACTCAGCGGCGGAACGCTGTTCAGCAATCATCCCATTCCTTCCTATACGAACACAGTAAACTTCACGCCCAGCGCCGCGTTGGGGACGCACATACTTGGGGAGAAGTATAACTGGAGCGTGGATGTACGCTACCTGCATATATCGAATGCCGGATTGGCAAGGTATAACCCGGGGCTGAATACTGTGCAGGTGCGGCTGGGAGTGGGAAGGTTTTGGAAGCAAAAGTAGATGTGGCGGACGGCGCGGGCGCCGGCGCCGGTATTGCCGCCGTCAGTGGGGCCAGCTATTCTTCTCACTTATGTCGACGCTCGTAGAGTGTGTGCCGAATTTTTCTGAGGGACGCGACCGGGCTAAGGTTGACGCCATTGTGGCCGCGATGAAGGTTGAGGGTGTTTACCTGTTGGATCGCGAGATGGACGCGGACCACAACCGCAGCGTGATCACGCTGGTGGGCGAGCGAGATGCGATTCAGGAGGCGGCGATTCGCGGAGTGGGGAAAGCCGCGGAGTTGATCGATCTGAATGTGCACAAGGGGGCGCATCCGCGAATGGGCGCGACCGATGTTGTGCCCTTCATTCCGATTGACGGCGTGACCATTGAAGATTGCATCGCGATGGCGCGGAGCGTAGGGGAAGAGATCTGGAAGCGTTATCAGATTCCGGTTTATCTGTACGAAGCGGCGGCGGCAACGCCGGAGCGACAGAATCTGGAGAACATTCGGCGCGGTCAGTTTGAGGGGATTCGAGCGGAGATCGCGACGAATGCGGCGCGGAAGCCGGACATTGGCGAGGCCAAGCTGCATCCGACGGCGGGTGCGACAGTCGTGGGCGCGCGGAAGTTTCTGATTGCTTACAACGTATTTCTGAATACGCCGGACGTCGACATCGCGAAGAAAATTGCCAAAGCTGTGCGGTTTTCGAATGGCGGAATGCGATTCGTGAAGGGTGCGGGATTTTTGGTGCGCGGGATGGCGCAGGTCTCGATGAATCTGACCGATTTTGAGCAGACACCGGTGCATCGGGTATTTGAAATGGTGAAGCGCGAAGCGGCGCGGTATGGCATGGTACCGGTCTCCAGCGAGATCGTGGGATTGATTCCCAAGAAAGCGCTGGAGCAAGCGGCGGAGTGGTTTTTGCAGGTGGAGAACTTTGATTCGTCCCTGATTTTGGAAAACCGGCTGACGGCGGTGATGAGCGGAAAGACGTCGGTGGGCGGGCTGCGGGCGGGAGTGGAACCATTTATCGAGCACTTGGCCGCTCCGACGGCGACGCCCGGCGGTGGGAGCGCAGCGGCAGCTGCGGGCGCCATGGCCGCGGGATTGGCGGTGATGGTCGCGTCGATGTCACGGGGGAAGAAAGCGTATCTGCAATATGAAGCGCGACTGAGCGCGGCAATTGAGAAGTTGAGTCCCCTGCGGGAAGAGTTGAAGGCTGCCATCGATGCGGATGCGGAATCTTACAATTCCGTAATGCAGGCGTACAAGGCGGCGAAAACGTTAGGCGCGCAGGAAGGCGAGGCGCTGATTGAGGCCGGTTTGAAGTACGCAACGAAGGTTCCGCTGGGAGTGGCGGAGAAGGCGCAGGAAGTGGCACGCATTACTGCTAGCCTTGAGGGGATGACGAATCCTAATATGAAGTCGGATTTAACGACGGCCCAGGCACTGGCCAAGGCGGCGATTGCCGGAGCGCTGGCGAATGTGGAGATTAATTTGGCGTCCCTGAAGGATGCAGCCTTTGTGGCGGAAGTGCGGAAGAAGGCGGAGAATATGAATGGCTGATGGTAGCGTGACGAATCACGCTGCAGGTGCCTTCCAATAATTTCGCTGCGGGCGAGGGGAACGCTCTGCGGCGGGGTTCATGCCTGAGTCCATCAACCAGGCGGCTGCGGGAGGGAGCACATCCTACCATGAGACGTGCAGCGTTGTTCGTAGTCCTGTCCCTAATGTTTTGTGTTGCCGGATTTCTGCTGAGTCTTAACGGTTGCGGCGGAGGCAACAAAGTGTCCATTCCGCCTCCCCCTCCCTCATCGAAGATCCAGCATGTGGTGATCATCTTCCAGGAGAACCGCACGCCGGACAATCTGTTTCAGGATCCGGTACTGATCAAGAACGGCGCTGACATCCAGAACTATGGGATCAATTCGCTGCATCAGACAATTCCGCTAAGCCCGATTGATCTGGGTACGGTCGGCTCCAGCCCTCAGAACTACGATCTGAGCCATGCCCACAGCGCCTTTGAGCAAATGTGCGATTTGAACAGCTCCACCGGCGTATGTGCGATGGACGGGGCAGACAAGATCGCAATCGCTTGTCAGAAGGGAGCCGTCGGCTGCCCCCCGCCTAATCCCCAATTCATGTACGTTAATCCGGCAGACGTGCAGGCTTACTTTCAAATGGCTGAGCAGTACAGCTTCGCCGACCGCATGTTCCAGACCAACCAGGGGCCAAGCTTCCCGGCTCACCAATTCATCATTTCCGGAACTTCCGCACCTGCGGCAACCAGCAATTCGTTTGCGGCCGAGAACATGATGAATCCGGGGGCGGCAGGTTGCATCGCTCCGCCCAACCAAATGGTTCCGATCATCAATGCAGCGGGGGTTGAGTCCAGCTCAATGTATCCCTGCTTTGAGCACCCCACTCTTACGGATTTACTGGATGCCGCGAACCTCACCTGGCGCTACTATGCGCCCTCGGCGGGATCGATCTGGACCGGCCCCAACGCAATTCAGCACATGTGCGGACCGAACGCGACCCCACCCAATGCGACCCAGTGCGTGGGGACGGACTGGACCGGCTCGTCGCCGAAGGTTGTCCTCAACCAAACGCAGAGCAATGCACAGATTCTGAGCGATATTGCCAACAATCAGTTGGCGCAGGTGAGTTGGGTGATCCCCGATGGCGCGGATTCCGACCACGCCAGCAGCAACAACGGTTGCGGGCCATCCTGGGTAACTTCGATCGTCAATGCTATCGGCGGCAGCCAATACTGGTCGAACACCGCGATCTTGCTCACCTGGGACGACTGGGGAGGATGGTACGATCACGTTGCTCCGACCATCGTCAACGACGGCAGTAGCTGGGGATCCGGCTACGTATACGGATTTCGCGTGCCGCTGATGGTGATCTCGCCCTATGCCAAGCCGGCTTATATCTCACACGTCAAGCATGACTTTGGAAGTATCTTGAAATTTGTTGAGTCGACCTTTAATCTGCCGTCGCTGGGCTACGCGGACGTCCCGGCCGACGATCTCTCCGACTTTTTCAATCTGAGCCAAGGCGCGATTCAGTTTCAAGCGATCCCGCCACCGCCGAACGACGCCCAGTGCAAGAGTGCCACCGGTCCGCCTACGGATCCTGATGACGATTGAGGAATATCCAAAGGCGAAAAGAAAAAGTCTACTCGACCGAAGGGCCGAGTAGAGCAGTAGCGAGGTGTCAGCGTTGCTCTCCTAATCCCCTGAGCTGATTGCTGGGGCAGGATCGGTTCTGGATCGGGAATCCCACCAGGCTTGGAATCCTTGGCGTACAAGTTTCGAGATAGTCCCCCGGTTTTCCGAGATCACTTTCCACCAGGCGAAGCGGCCGAGCATGGGGAAGTAGATTCCTCGGAAACAGAGACGGGCGATCAGGATGTTGACGCGATAACCGAGTGGTTGGTCGTCGAGCGAATCGACCGCTTGAGCGATGGCCTGCGGACCGTACGCCTGAGACCAGCCGTAATTCACCTCGGCGTGGGCTTCGTCGATGGTCATCTTGAGCGGCGTATGGGCCATGGCGAAAGGGACAAATTCCTGCCAGTGCTTGGGCCGAGTGAGGCGGCCAGCGACGTCGAGACGCTTGTAGAGCGGGGTTCCGGGCAAGGGGGTGAGCAGGCCGAAGATCGGCAGACCTGGCGGCCAGGTTCGTACCTGCGCCAGCGTGCGTTCGGCTGCGCCTACGGTATCGTTATCCATGCCAAAGATGAATGACGTGATGGCGTAGACGTTGCGCTGGGCTAGACGCTGCAATACCGCGGCATATTCTTCCGGCTTGTTGAACCCTTTGTTTACGTCTTTCAAGTTGGTGGGATCGATCGACTCCATGCCGATGAAGACCCACTTTCCACCGGAAGCGGAAATCAAGTCAACGAGTTCTTGATCGCGGAGCAGGTTGGCGCTGATCTGAGCGATCCAGTTCACCTGTGCGCCGGCCGCGATAATATCGCGCAACAAAGATTTTGTGCGCTTAATATTGATGGCGAAATTGTCATCGATAAAAAATACGGCAATTTGCCCAAGCTCTTTCTTGGCGCGAGCTTTCAACAGCAGCAATTCGTTCACGACGCTTTCGTTGGTGCGAAAGCGGATGGAGTCGCCGAAAAACCCAGTGACCGTGCAGAACTCGCAACCATAGGGACAACCGCGCCCAGACTCCACTGGTACGATGCGGAAGGTTCCCCAGCCTTCGCCGTGTTTCTGCAGCCAGCGGTGAAAAAACTTGGGGACAAGGTTAAATTGTTGCAGATCAAGGGTGTCCCAGGGAATGACGGGATACTGCTTGAGCGAGGGCTTGAGTTCTTTTCCTGCGGCATCGACTGGCGCATAGATGTCTTTTAATTCGCCGTGGGCCGCATCTTCGACAATGCGCGGCCAGGTTTCATCGGCTTCGCCGAGAGCCACGGCGTCGGCGTGGCGAGCGCCTCCGTCGCGGCCTAGAGCCTCGTCCGCCATTTCCGTGACATGAGGGCCGCCCATCACTACGGGAACGCCAACGGCGCGCACCGCGTCTGCCATGCGATAGGCTTTGGCGATCATCCTGGTCATGGCACCGATGCCGACCAGATCGATCTTCTGCTCGCGCACGTAGCGGGCGATCCCAGCTTCGTCCATGGGTTGGGCGTTCCCATCGATCAGCACTACTTCATGTCCTGCGGGGGTGAGAGATTGTAGGAGGAACATCCAGAGGTGAGGCATGAAATTGCGCGTAACCCCGTTATCGGGGTTGTAGAGTAGGATTTTCAATAGTCCCCTGATTTCTCTTATTGCTCTTTCGGTTGATTTCGTGCGCCCAGGAAATGGGGTCTTTATGTGCGGTAGCGTACAGATGTCAGTGTGCATCTTACACTACGCATCGTGCGTGAATCTGAAAATGATCGATCAAAATGATCGATCTAGGAAACGCCGTGTCCCAAATTGGTCATAGGGCTAGTACTCTTGGATGACCGGCGAACAGGTTGGCTGGCTTAGAATAGTGATCACAGTAACTGTGAAGCGTAATCTAGCATCTGAGTTGCAAGGGGCGGGTATTATTCCGTTCATGATTGAGGAAAACCGATTTTGAGGTCTGTATCCCTATGAAATCCGTCAAGGCCTGTCTAAGCGCTGTGGTTCTGGTTGTGTTTTTTCTGGGCATCGCCAATGCAATGCCGTTGAACTCCTCAGCGCGCGCGGTCATTCCCGGAGACCTGCAACAATTAATTTCAGTGGATTACCGGGCACTGAAGGACTCGAACACCGCGATGCAACTGAAGCAGCAGTTGCTGCCGGACAACATGAAGCAGTTCGAGAGTGCGCTGAAGGGAATTGGCATTGATCCCGACAAAGATGTCGACTCACTTACTTTTGCTTCGTTCCGCACCACAAAGCAGGGGATCAAGGGCGTAGGCGTCGCAGCGGGACCGTTTGCGATGAAGACCGTCATCAAGAAGATGACAGCGCTGAAAATCAAGCCGACAAAGTATCACAACACCACGAATATCTATTCCATGGATGGTGGAATGGTGATGTCCTTCCTGGACGACAGCACCCTGCTGTTCGGTGATCCGGTCGCGGTGCGCATAGCTCTGGATGTGCGGGACGGGCAGGTTTTAAGCCTTGATACAAATCAAACGATGGCTGACATGATGTCGAACGTGGATTCAGCGCCGGTGTGGAGCATACTGGATCAACAGGGAACTCAGAATGTGATGCGATCGGCGCTGGGCGATGCGTCCAAGGTGGCCGACTATGACAGCATCAAGAAGCGGTTTCTGGGTTCGCGTTACACGATGAGTTTTGATGGTGGGGTGAATTTCGATTTAACCGTGGTTTCTTCCGATTCTGTGAGCTCGGCCACGCTCGCCTCCGCCGGAAAGTTGGGTCTGCTGGCCAAGAAGATGAGTGCCACCGCCCCCGAGAAAATAGCGCTGGACAATACCACTGTTGATTCCGACGGTTCCAACGTTAATTTTCATTTCAAGTCGACCGATCAGCAGTTTCAATCGATCATGCACTCGGAGTTATTCGCGGCAGTTTCGCACTAAATGGGTACGGCCACCAACGGGCACTGAGGCACGGACCTCGGTGCCTTTTTCCCCAGAAGGATTCCTGTACTGATCCGGACTTATTTGTCGCGCTTCTTTCCCGCCCAGCCTTCTTTCATGATTTGACGTGAGCGTCCGATGGCGAGTGCCTCTGCGGGGACGTTCTCGGTGATGCAGGATCCTGCCGCGACATATGCTCCTCTACCCACGCGAACGGGCGCGACCAGTGTGCTGTCGCTGCCGATGAAGACCGCGTCCTCGATTACGGTAGTGTGCTTGTGGACACCATCGTAGTTGCAGGTAATGGTTCCGGCGCCGATGTTCACTCCCGAGCCGATTTCGGCGTCGCCCAAATAAGTAAGGTGGTTGGCCTTGGATCCCTTGCCCAGCTTGATCTTCTTGGTCTCGACAAAATTGCCGACATGAGCGCCTTCTCCAATGTCGCTGCCGGGGCGCAGATGTGAATAGGGACCAAGCATAGCGCGAGGGCCGATTCGGGCTCCTTCCAGAATGCAGCCGGGGCGGATTAGAACTCCGTCGGCAATTTCGGAATCGCGAATCACAGAGTAGGAGCGGATGCGGCAGTCGGCGCCGATGCGCGAGCGGCCGAAGATCTGCACGAATGGTTCAAGAACCGTATCAGCCGCGATTTCGACGTCACTATCGATCACTGAAGTCGCGGGATAGAAGATACTGACCCCTTGGGCCATGAGTTCGTGGCACTTGCGCATGCGCATCTGATAATCGATGAGCGAGAGTTCGGCGCGGGTGTTGGCGCCAAGAACTTCGCCGGAGTTTTGCGTTTTCCAGACCACAACTCGCTGCTTCGCTCGGCGCATAACCTCCGCCATGTCGGTGAGGTAATACTCCGCGTGGGGATTGGCTGTAGAAAGCCCTTGGATGTGGTCAAACAATCGCGGTACGTCGAAGACGTAGAAGCCGGCATTGATCTCGTGAATGTTTTTTTGGGCGGGGCTGGCGGATTTCTCTTCAACGATGGCTTGGACTTCGGCGCTGCGGGGACTTTTCCGCAGCACGCGGCCGTAGCCTGTGGGGTGGTCGAGCTCAGCGCTGAGCAATGTCATCCCGGCTTGCTCGTCGAGATGGAAGTTGAGTAGTTGGGCAATGGTCTGGGGCGTGATCTGCGGGGCATCGCCGGATAGAACGATGACATGGTCGTAGCCGGAAAGCGCTGACTGCGCGACCATAAGAGCCTGGCCGGTACCACGCTGCTCGGACTGCAGAACGAAATTCACACCACTGTCGGCGAGGGCGGCACGTACCCGTTCGGCCTCGTGGCCGATGATGGCGTAAACATCATCTGCGGGAACCACGTGGGTGGCAGCGGCGATGACGTGCGCCAGTAGCGGCTTTCCGCCGACTTCATGCAGCACTTTCGGAAGCTGCGACTTGAGCCGGGTGCCTTTGCCTGCCGCCATGATGGCGACGGCGACTCGGGGGGGATTCAGGGAGAGATCTCGTAGTTCGGAGGACGCCTGAGGGGAAGCCATCTTCGAGCGAGCAGTTCGGTTCCTGGATTTCTTCATTCGCCCCACTATACCTTGAGCAGGAACGGGACAGAAAGAGTGACCAAGGATGCAGGAACGCGGTGGTCGGGGCTCAGGAACGTCGGCTTCTTACCATTCTCAAGCGCGTTGCGTACCGGAAATCCTGTATGGAAGGGATGCCCGGCCAGCTGCACTATTTGGCTTGTGCCCTTCTTCGATCTAGACGACCGCATCCGCGAACTGTGTGCCAAGATCGCCGCACCTCGAGAAGCTGAAGTAGAGCCCATCCTAAGGCCGGTTTTTTTCGAACTGAAATTCGCTCTGCAGCAGCACGCGGAACAGCTCAGAAGATTGGCTGCCGGTGTACTCCCCCGAGCGGGGAGCGAAAAGCCTAAGGAGGGTCGCTGTCGCCGATCGATGGACGCGAATGGCCGAGTGTACTGGACCTTTACCTGGTCCGGCCCGGCACAAGGAGCAATCCCCGCAGTCCCCCGGCGCCCCTTGTCCTCGCAGCCTGGAATCGGCAAAGGCGACGAAGAGCGCGAGTCTGTTCAGGATGGCCGTTACATCCAAGGGCTCGTGCAAGCGCAGCCCGATCCATCGCAATCGCAACACGCAGAGTAGAACTCAGGCTTAATCGGGATTCCCTCCCCAGCTCCTCCCAAGCTGTAGACGGTAGCTATTTCCAGCCTTGCGGCATAAAATCTTTCGGCACAAGACCGCCACGGCAAAGTCGACGTCAAAACCGGAGAGGAATGGAAAGATGCCAAAGTATGTGATCGAGCGTGAAATCCCCGGTGCCGGAAGTCTGAAGCCAGAACAGATTCTGGCGATTTCGCAGAAATCCTGCAGCGTGCTCGCGAATCTGGGACCGCAGATTCAATGGCTCGAGAGCTATGTCACGCAGGATAAAATTTACTGTGTCTATATTGCTCCCAACGAAGCGATGGTGCGGGAGCATGCGAAGCAAGGCGGTTTTCCCGCGAACCGCGTTTCGGAAATAAAGCTGATGATCGATCCAACTTCGGCGGAAGCCTGACGCTTTTCAGCTAGAGTCCTAATCCTCCATCCACCGCCAGAATCTGACCGGTGATGAACTGCGGCGCGGTGGCGAAGAAAACAACGGCGGCGGCGATTTCGTCATCTCGTCCATTGCGTTGCATGGGAGTTTGTTTGGCCATACGGCGCATGAATCCGGCCGCCGACTTCTCACCCAGATCGATCATGCCGGGGGCGATCGCATTTACGGCAATCTCGGGAGCCAGCGCCTTTGCCATGACCTTGGTCAGCATGTGCAGGGCGGCTTTCGAAGAACAGTAATGCGCGTGCGTGGCCCAGGGACGAAGGCCGCCGAGAGAACCCATATGAATAATTTTCCCCTCCGTTGTTTTTGACGACTTCGATCCTGGGCGCTTGCGGCGCATCCATTTCAGAGCTTCGCGCGAAACCAGAAATGGTCCGCGAGTGTTCGAAGCAAACATCGCGTCCCACTGGCGCAAGGTGAGTCGCTCAAAGTCGGCGGTGTCGTAGTTGGCGGCGTTGTTGACGAGGATGTCGATGCGGCCAAGTTCGCGTCCAACATCTTTCATCATGGACTTGACGCTGGCCTCGTCCGTGACGTCGCAGCGCAGAGCGAAGGCGCGCACGCCGAAGCTGGAAAGGTCGCCGACGGTGTGCTGCGCTTCGCGGCCGGAATTGCGAAACGTGATAGCCACATCAGCACCCGCCTGGGCGAGGGCGAGAGCGGAGGCGCGGCCCAGGCGTCGGGCGCCACCGGTGATGAGGCAGGCCTTGCCGCGCAGGGGCTTGGGATCGGGAGCAAGCATTTTCGGATTCTACTCCTGGGATTTTATTCCTGAAGTGGTAGGACCATTCGACCGGAATGCTCGCTTCTTTTTTCTTGCCAGAAGGTTAGGGAACAACGGTACAATCGCGGCGTGCCCGAGTCTCGCCAGGTCGTAGTCTACTCGCGTAAAGGTTGTCATCTTTGCGAGGTAGTGAAGGAGAGTTTGGTTAAGCTCTCGCGCCGCGGCGGCTTCACGTGGTCGGAAGTGGATGTGGACAGCGACAGCGAACTGCGGCGACAATTTAATGACCAGGTGCCGGTCGTGTTCATCGACGGGCACAAGGCTTTTAAATATCGCATGGACGAGCGCGAATTTCTGCGCAAGCTGGCGAGCTAGGCCATTGTCCAAGCCGCGGCACGCGTCTATTAAATGACACGCGTAAATGACACGCGCGTGTCCTCCCTGACACGCTCCCGCCGGTCAGCTCCCTCTAACCCTGAGTGTTCTCAATAAATGCGCTGCGGCAACTTCCTTGCAAACCAACCAGTGCGATTTCTCGCTAGAGGAGGAAATCTTTTTGCTGCGACAAATTCTGGCGCTGGCCTTCATCTTTGTGTGCACCACCATTGCGTGGGTGATTCTGGGTGCGACCATCTCCTCGCGCACTTACGGAAGCAATGAGCAACTGCAGGGGCGCGTAGCCTCTACGTGGGGCACGTCGCAACAACAGTCGCCGCCGACGGCCGCCTATTTTCTCAACGATGTCGAGAACTCGACCACGGTTGAAAACGGCAAGGTGGTGGTTCACAGCCAGACCGTGCAGCGGCAAGTTTTTCTGCCAGTGGAAGCAAGCCGCATTCGGGTGAACTTCCATCTCAATCCACGGCAGAAGGGATTGCTGTGGTACAGCACCTACGCGATTGATTTTGCTGCTGACTATACGTTCCGGAACGACACGGCGGAGAGGCAGTCGATAGATTTCCGTTTGAAATTTCCCGCGCAGAAGGCCATCTACGACGGGCTGCAGATGAAGGTGAACGAGCAGACGGTTGCCCTTGCTACTGACGATCAGGGGACGGTGGGGCGGGCGACCCTGGGGCCGGGAGAAATCGGCAGCCTGCAGGTTGCGTATCGCTCGCAAGGTTTGGATTGTTGGCGCTACCAGTTGGGAGAGGGAGTTGCTCAGGCGCGCGATTTCATGCTTACCATGCAAACCAATTTTCGGGACATTGATTTCGCCGAGGATACACTCTCGCCCACTTCCAAGCAGCTCATTCCCGGCGGCTGGCAATTGACGTGGCAATACTCGAATCTGGTTTCCGGCTTTCAGATCGGTATGACTATGCCCGCGAAGTTGCAGCCCGGGCCGCTGGCGGGAGAAATCAGCTACGCCGCGCCGGTTTCTTTGTTCTTTTTCTTTTTTCTGATGTTCATCATCACGACGATTCGCAAGATCGATCTGCATCCCATGAACTATTTTTTCCTGGCTACGGCCTTTTTCGCCTTTCATCTGCTGCTGGCTTATCTGGTGGATCACATTTCGATCCATGCGGCGATGATTTTGGCATCACTTGTTTCCGTGACGCTGGTGGTGAGTTATCTGCGGTTGGTGGTTGGGCTGCGGTTTGCCGCGTTGGAGGCGGGCACAGCGCAATTAATCTATCTGGTGCTGTTTTCGTATGCTTTCTTCTGGAAGGGATTCACCGGCCTGGCCATCACGATCATCGCCATCATCACCCTGTTCGTGGTCATGCAGATTACGGGGAGGATTCGTTGGTCGGAACGTTTTGCGGCGCGAGGTGGAGTGCCAGTGCCTGGCGTGGGATGAGCAAGGCTGGCGCCTAGCGGGCCGCCGCTGCTGGCTCGGGCGCACTTAACTGATTGATCCCGCGTTTTGCAGCGCAAGCGTAACAGCCCTATCCAGGCGCTTTCCGATACAATCTGTCCCGGCCATGTTGCGCACTCAACTCTACGCTGATCCCAAAAACGTCCTGGTGCACGATGCAGTTCTCGCATCCTGCTGCAAGCATGCGCAGAAAACGGCCCTGGTCGATGTGTCATGCGGGCGTCGGGTGACTTATGCCGAGTACGGAGAAACCGTGCAAGCGCTGGCGCGCGGTCTGGTTGCGGCTGGTCTGAAGCCGGGTGAAGTGGTTGCTATTTTTCTGCCGAATTCGTGGGAGTTCTGTGCGACTTATCATGCGGCTACGCTGGCGGGGGCCATCCCGACACTGTTGAATCCAACTTACCGGGAGCGGGAGGTGCGGTATCAATTGGCGGATTCGGGCGCGGTGCTGCTCATCAGCGATGCGCCGAATATTGAGGGAGTCGATTTGTCGGGATTGCAAAAGCTGCGGCGAGTATTTTGCACGCGCGAGCCGGGAAGCGGAAGCGAGCCGTTTTCCAATTTGCTGAAACCAGTGAGCGCGAAGTTGCCGAGGCCTGATCAAGGATCGCAGGAGACGTTGGCGGCATTGCCTTATTCCAGCGGTACCACCGGGCTCCCCAAAGGGGTGATGCTTTCGCACTACAACCTGGTGGCGAATGTGTATCAGTTGATGGGTCCGGGAGCCGCGATGCTGAAGCCGGAGGATCATCTGCTTTGCTTCCTGCCCCTGTATCACATTTACGGAATGAACGTGGCGCTGAACCCGATGCTGATGATCGGGGCGACGCTCGTGCTCATGCCGCGCTTCAATGTGGCGCAAGTATGTTCGCTGCTCACAGAGGAATCGATTAGCACGATGATGATGGTTCCTCCGGCGATGAATGCATTGTGCCTCGCGGCCGAGGCGGGGCAGTTTCCAAAAAATCACGAGCTGCAGTGGGTAAAATCTGGAGCCGCGCCGCTAGCGCCGGAATTGCCGCGAAGGTTCACGGCGCTAACGGACGTTCTGGTTTGCCAGGGTTACGGGATGACGGAAGCTTCACCGGTGACGCATGTAGGTTATCTGGAGCCGGAACTTTATCGTCCGGATTCGATTGGGCATCCTTTAGCGCAAACAGCGTGCCAGGTGATTGGCGCGGAGGATATAGCTTCATCGAGGGCAACGGAGGTTGCGGCGGGCGAGCCGGGAGAGTTGGTGATGCGCGGGCCGCAGTTTATGCGGGGATATTGGATGGAGCCAGACGCGACGGCGGCCGTGCTGCGCGACGGATGGTATTGGTCGGGCGACATTGTCACGCGGGATTGCGAAGGTTTTTACCGGGTCGTCGACCGCCGCAAGGAAATGATCAAGTACAAAGGATTTCCCGTGGCACCGGCGGAGGTCGAAGCGGTACTGCTGGAGCATCCAGCGGTGCGGGAGTGCGGCGTTGTGGGGCGTCCAGATGCGGCGGCGGGAGAGATCCCGGTGGCATTTATCGCCTTGCGTGAAGGATTTCGAACGGGAAAGATGATGGAACGAGAGTTATGTGGGTTCGTCGCCGAACGGCTGACTCACTACAAGCAGCCGCGCGAAGTGCATTTTGTGGAGGTCGTCCCCAAAACGGCCTCGGGAAAAATTCTGCGGCGAGAGTTGCGGGAATTGATTCGCTGAAGTCGGCGATCCTGGGTACCGCGAAGCGTACAGCTTCAGAAGTGACACGGATTTGACAATTTCTTGACAACCCTGTTCGCCAGCCGACCCACACTGTCCTCGCTTAGTAGCGGCTATCCCACGCCGTTCTGGCTCAACCCAGGTTTGCGCTTACAGGAGGATACTCATGAAACGTTTTGACAAGGTCAGAGCTTACGCTGCTGTCGTAACCATGATTGCTGTTGGTGGTATATCGGCGCGAGCACAGACGAATCACTTCGACACCCCCGGCGGTATCACCGTGGTTGCATCCACCGTTCCGGCGAACGGTGATGTGAACCCTTACGGGGTGGCGCGCGTGCCAGACAGCAAAGGTTCCTTGATTAAGGGAAACATTTTGGTCAGCAATTTCAACGACAGCGCGAACCTGCAGGGTACGGGCACAACGATAGTGCAGATTTCCCCCGATGGTACGAACACCCTGTTTGCCCAAATTGATGCTGCTAATCTGCCGGGTCCTTGCCTGGGTGGCGTGGGTTTGTCGACGGCGTTGGCTGTCTTGCGCTCAGGATGGGTAATCGTGGGCAGCTTACCAACCACGGATGGAACGTCCGCGACTGCTCAGCCGGGATGCTTACTGATGCTGAATAGTGAGGGAAAAGTCGTCGAGACTTTTTATGGTTCGCTGATTAATGGTCCGTGGGATATGACGGCTCTTGATTCCGGAAGCAGCGCGAATCTCTTTGTCACAAATGTTTTGAACGGAACCCAGGCAGGTGGCGGGAAAATAGTTTACGGCGGAACGGTAGTGCGCCTGACCCTCGATGGTTTGTTTCAAAAAGTGCCGAACTTGGAGTCGATCACTGTGATCGGCTCGGGGTACTCCGAACGAACCGATCCCGCTGCTCTGGTGATCGGGCCGACCGGCTTGGGGCTGAGCCCCAACGCGGAGACACTGTACGTAGCCGACAGTCTGAACAATCGCATTGCGGCTATCTCGAATCCAGTCACTCGAGTTACCTCCGCCGGAATCGGGACTAAAGTCACGCGAGGAGGTTTCCTGAATGACCCGCTGGGCCTGACGGTTGCGCCGGACGGTACCATCCTGGTGGTAAATGGGAACAACGGTTTCCTGGTTACTATCACGCCGGACGGCAATCAGGTCAGCGAAGCGCTGTTGGACAATAACGGCAAGCCTCCCGGAGCGGGCGCCCTGTTCGGATTGGTAATTGAGGGGGATGGACTTTACTACGTGGACGACGCCACCAACACGCTGAATCTGTTCCAGTGATTTGCTGAGATTGGCGGATTTGTTCCCGCCTTCCGCAAATCAGCGGAAGGTGGGATTTTGTTTGTACCAGAGCCAAGAAAGCGATTCGAGTCTTGAACCTCTCCGCCCTAAAGGGCGAAGATTCTCAGGCTACGCTTAGGATTACAACCCTTACGTTAGCGTCTGAAGGGTCGCACCGACCCCACGCGTCTGGTTTTTAGACGGGGACTAACCCCATCACAGCAGCCCTTTTATGTGCTTAGGCTTCAGGTCCAGTTAAGTTACGAATAGCAAATCTGCCGGGAGTTGTCTAGCCGGTAGAGTACCAAGAGGACAACTATATACGGCTTATATTTCCGCTCTGAAGGGCGGAGTTTTACGCCGCTAGGCGGACAAATTCTTGAGGATCCGCATTCCCGTTGTTGTATGGATGAACTTGCTGTAGTATCTCTGCCTCATGTTCCGAATCCTGCTGCTTTTCTTGCGCCGCCTATGGCTGCCCTTATTGATGTTCGCAGGGTTCAGCCTTATGTGCGTGCTGGTATACAGGCGACTGGAAGGTCTGAGCTGGCAGGACGCTCTTTTCTGGATGATCCAGCCGCATGCGATCGAGCAAAACGGGTACACAACTCAACCAAGTTGTTCTCGATTTTCATTTATTGCGGCGTCTTTGCGTTTCAGATCTGGGTAGCCGAACGGGTGGCGGTTACAATCTTCAACCGGCAGGGAATGGAGGCCTGGAGAACTATGGTGAACGACGTCAGCATCGAGAAACTACGCGATCACTTCATAATCTGCGGTTACGGGCAGGTAGGCCGTACGGTGGTGGATCAGCTGAACCGCCTGAAAATTCCTTTTGTGTTGATCGAGACCAACGAAGGATTGTGCCGCGAACTGCTAAAGGAAAAAGTGCTGAGCATCCAGGGCGATGCCAAGCGCCACGACGTGCTGCAGTCTGCCGGAATCGAGCGCGCGCGAGGGGTGTGCATTGTGATAGACAATGATGCTGACAATCTTTACATCACGGTTACAGCCAAGGCGTTGAATCCCAAAGCGCGCATCATTACGCGGGCCGGACAGTCGCGTTACGCTCAGGCCATGCGCAATTCTGGCGCGGATGAAGTGATCATTCCGGAGTATGAAGGCGGCTTGATGACGGGACGGATGATCGCCAAGTTCTATCCGAACGCGCACGCGCATCTGGAGTGAACCAAAGTGGATTGAAGATGCTGACTGATGTGACGGGAAGAAGCGCGATGTTTGTGTTATTTTTCAACGCCGCTCTCGCCCGCGATTTTCTTGGTCACCAGGAAACTCCAGATGGCTTCATTAGCGTTGATGGCATTGCTGGTTTTTCCAACCTCTTTCTCGCTCGTGTATGGCTCGCCCCCTGGCCAGGTATTGCCGCCTCCTTTCACGCTGTAGAGCATGACTTGAGCGTTGTCCTTGCAAGCGCTGTAGGTAAATGTTTTCGTCTCCTTACCACCCTTATCCGAGGAAGGCAATTTGTCCTGAGCAGGCTTCTCTTCGCAGCGATCGAACTTTGCCCAGGTCTTGGTGCTGTCTTCGGCAGACAGCACGTGGAAGTGCCCTGGCTTGTAAGTGCCGCCATTATCCGGAACGATCGGGTCATCTGTGCCATTGATGAAGAGTGCGGGCACGGGCCGCGCCGGCAGGCAGATCATAGTTTTGGGCATGGCCGCGCCCACCGCGGCAATTGCGGCTACACGATCAGCCATGTTGCAGCCGACGCGCAATGCCATGAAACCGCCGTCGCTCAAGCCCGTAGCGTAAATGCGGCGGGTGTCGACGGAGTACTTGAGGGCGAGCTGGTCCAGCATTTGGTTGAGAAAGGCAACGTCATCTGCCGGCTCAGGCCGGTTCTTCTTTTCCTCAGGATTCTGTCCTCCGCTCTGACCGCCTCCGGGATACCCGCTACCGCCACCACCAGGGTAACCGCCGCCACCCCTCGGATATCCGCCACCACCACCGGGGTAGCCTCCACCACCCGGCCAGCCTCCGCCGCGTCCCCCGCCCCCGCGGCGGGGTTGCATCCCCTGGTTCACTTGTTCCGGGCGTACCCCGATATTCCATTGCCCGTGCGCGGAATTGGGATAGACCACGATGATGCTGTCTTTGTCGGCAAGCTGATTGAAGTGGGTGAGGCGCGCCATCTCGTCGGCATCCTGATTGCGGCCGTGCAGCAGCATGACGACTGGATAATGTTGCTGCTGGTCGTAGCTCTTGGGCAGATGCACGACGTAGCTGCGCGACACGTCGTCAACATCGATCTTTTCCTGGGAGTCCTGGGCCGATAAAGGAGCAACGAAGAGTAATCCCGGGAGGCAGGCCGCGACCAGGTACGCGGGCGACTTGCGGCGCGGATTATCTCTTAAATAGAAGCGGTTCAAGGCCATTCTTGCGGTTCCTGTCGTGTTTATCGCATAAGAACCTCCGCATAGTCGCCGGGTTGCTAGCGGGCAGCGAGAGTTTTGCAAAGTTTTGTAATGAGGGTGCCGCAATGGCGGGCAGGAGGGAACTTTTTTGCGGACTCGTAACTATCCGTGACGGCGCCGGATTGAACTGCGCCGTGAACAGGAGGAATTATGGGCGGAAATTTTGTGGGCTGGCGGCGATCGTGATGGCGCTTGGGATCCCAATGGCGGCCATGTATACGTTCTTCCGGTGCGCAAGTTGCGCAGCGATGAGCGAATGGCAGCGATTGCGCGTGGAGCCCGATGCCACCATCGCGGCGACGTTCGGCATAATTCCGCTGGCTGTAGGAATTGGTTTCTTCGTAGCTCATGCGCTGATCCCGAGGGACGCAAAAGCGTCGTGAGGCGCATGCTAACGCATGCTAAAGAAGATAAGAAGAAAAGAGAAGAAAGAAGAGATGAAGAAAGAAAAAAAGAAGAGAAGAAAGAAGAAAAACATCGCGGTCACGGATGCGCACATTCTCTTTTTCGCAAATGAGTCGGCGAGAGCCACTCGGCTACGTATCTGCACCTAGGGTTTTGACCCTATGACGATTTTCCTTCCCAAGTGTCGAAATTCCATCCCAGACAGAAATTTCATCCCCGGATAAACGTCCCTAGTCATTTTCACGCTTGCCGCAAGTACCCTGAGGCAAAGCAGTTTCCTCAATTGGGGGCTCGTGGCCCCAACGTTGCATTCTGACCTTTGTGGCTGATCGAGGGCCATGACGTCTCGATTTCGGAGGGAACTTAACTATTATGAATATGAAGCGCAAAAATTATTTACGTCACTGCTGCAATATATTGCTGACGTGTGCCGCCCTCCTCCTGGCCGCGCCGGTGAGTACGCAGTCGCAGACCATGCAGTCGCCGGGCATGGTATCACCCGACCGGGATGACGCAACGCGGCGACAGCTTGCCAGCTTCGACAGCTTTCTCGACAGTCACCCAGAGGTCGCCGAACAAGTGCGGAAGGATCCGTCGTTGGTGAACAACGAGGAGTTTGTTGAGAAGCACGGCGAGCTGAAGCAGTACTTGCAGCAGCATCCGGAAATCCGCGAAGAACTCAGCCAGAATCCGAATGCCTTCATGCATCAGGAGCAGCGCTTTGACCGCCGCGAAGACCAAGGTCGTGATCGCGACGTGACCCGCGGTGAGCTGGCGAACATGGACCATTTTATGGACAGCCATCCGGAGATTGCGGAGCAGCTGCGCAAAGATCCATCGCTGGTAAACAACAAGCAGTTTGTACAAAGCCACCCGGATCTGCAACAGTTCCTGGCCGATCATCCGGGCGTTCGTGAGGAGTACAAGGAGAATCCGAATGCGTTTATGAATCGGGAGCAGCGCTTTGACCAGCGTCAAGATCAATCACGAGATCGCGACGTGACGCGCGGCGAACTGGCGAACATGGATCGCTTCATGGATCATCATCCCGAGATTGCGGAGCAACTGCGCAAGGATCCATCGCTAGTAAACGACAAACACTTTGTGCAGAGCCACCCGGATCTGCAACAGTTCCTGGCCGATCATCCGGGCGTTCGCGAGGAGTACAAGGAAAATCCGAACGCGTTTATGAATCGGGAGCAGCGTTTCGACCAGCGCCAGGATCAGGGGCGTGATCGGGACGTGACGCGCGGCGAACTGGCGAACATGGACCACTTCCTTGATAGTCATCCGGAGATCGCGGAGAGACTCCACAAGGATCCATCGCTCATAAACAACAAGCAGTTTGTGGAGAGCCACACTGCCTTGCAACAGTTCCTGGCCGATCATCCGGGCGTTCGTGAGGAGTACAAGGAGAATCCGAACGCGTTTATGAGCCAGGAGCAACGCTTTGACCGGCGCGAGGACTTTAACACGCATCGCGACCGGGATGTGACCGTCGGCCAACTCTCCAGCTTCAATGAGTTCATGGAAGGGCACAGCAGCATCGCTGGCGAACTTTCCAAGAATCCTTCGCTCGCCAACAACCAGGAGTACCTCGAGAATCATCCTGCGTTGAAGGATTATCTGAAAGCGCATCCTCAAGTACATGAAGAACTGAGCGAGAATCCGCAGACTTTTCTTCAGTCGGCGCAACAGTTCAATGCACACGGCTCGACAAAAGTGGCGAGCGAAACCAAGGCCAAGTAGAAGATTCGGGCGATCGTGAAGCAAGGGCCGTTCAGCGGCCCTTCTTCCCGGTCTGGTAGGTAGTCGCAACGGGCAGCAGAAAACCAACGGAGGATTAAATGAATCGCAACCTGCCACTGATCTCGATGCTCACGCTCCTTCTTGTACTTCCCGGATTTGCGGGCGACAAGAAGAAACACGCTAATCGTGCCATGATTGAGAAAATGGAAGCTGTTCCTTGCGGCGCGCACGAGCGTGGACTGACCGGCCTGGGCAGCGTCTGGGCCTCGGTTGGGGTTACGCACGTGAATTCTGACGAAAAACTCTGCCCGCAATATATGCTCCGTACCGACGATATGGAGTACCATGTGCGCCCGCTCGATAAACATCCCGTCCTGCTTCCGGTAGGCCAGGAAGGCGAATTCAAAGTCCAGAAGGACAAAATTGACATGCGTATCCCGGACGGCGACCACAAGATGAGGCACTATCAAGTGGTCGCGATGAAGCCGATTGACCATTCCGACACACCTTCATCCGCAAACTACAGATACGATTTGCCGCGCGACAAACCTCTGGCTGACAAGAACTACGCAAACCAGAATGCACCCAAACCTCCCGACAACCGTCCGCAGTAGGAGTTGCGAGAAATCGGACTTAGGACAGAAGGGAACTGCGGCCACCAAGTTAGGACCCGCCGGGAAGATCCGGCGGGTCAACGATTGCACCAGCTAAGCGAAAGATCATCTCTCAGTTAGCCATTCGTATTGCTGCTCCGTTAGCGGCACGACGCTCAAACGTCCCTGCCGCACTAAGGGAGACTCAGCAAAAAGCCGATTCGCTTTCATTTCGGCCAGGGAAACCGGCTTACCGAGCGGCTTCCCCACCTTGATTTTCACCAGCGGATTCTTGGGATCGCTCGGATCCACCGACACAACTGACGCGGTGCCCACCGCGCTTTTCTCGTCTCCAGTGTGGTAGACGATTAACCGCTCTCCCGGCTTCATGGCGCGGAGGTTCTTGAGCGCGACAGGATTGGTGACTCCATCCCATATAGTTGTCTGTTCCCGCTGCAAATCGGCGAAGGAGTATACGGTAGGCTCGGTCTTCAAAAGGTAAGGCATCGCAAGATTCTACCCGGTAGTCAGATTTGACATCCAGCAACAAATCGGATTTGTAACTGTGCTCCGAGAGCCCGGTCTACTGCGGCTTTGCATTTGGATCCGGGGGCGGAGTTTTGTCTTCATGTTTTTCTTCGGGATGATCCTGATAGATGGAATACTGCCCCTGAGGACGTTTTAGTTTGATAGTGAAACTCAACTTAGCCCGGTCCACGTCATAGTCTTCGCCAAAAGTCTGGAATCCGGTAGCCAGGACCTGCACGCGCAGTTTGCCGTAGGGGATGCCGTCAAAGCTGGCCTTGCCATCCGCATCAGTTTTGAGTTCGAGTCCACCCCGGCTTTGTTTGCCACCCGCGCTCACGGGATGCATGATCACGGCGGCACTTCGCACAGGTTTGCCGTTATCGTCTTTTATCACGAGAAAATTCAGAACGGCAGTCGGATCTTCAACTTTGTCCCGCTGTGCGGGGGCCACACCTGCTAAGGTCAGAAGCAAGAGCACACAAGCGATCGTTTGCGATTTTGTTCTCTTTGCGAATCCATGATTCCAGATTGACCGAGACAGTTCCATATGGGCATTCTAGCGATTGCCGAGTGTGTTCGGAAAGAGGGAAGTGATGGCTGCCAGGTGCTAGGGCTTAACCCCGGATCGCGCCTTGCTCTCGCCCAGGGGCTGAGATCCGAGTTGCATTAAGTCGCTGGCTACGCGCGCGGTGTTGTGGCGGGCTACGCCCTCCTCTTCCAGATAGTCTCCCAGCACCGGGATCACGCCCAGAGCCTCGATGGCGTCGAGATCGGCGACGATCTGGCACGCGCCCTCGAGTGCGTACTTGGTCTTGAGTTCATCGGATACAGGTGTGCGGTTGATCAGTGCATAGTCGAAGATCTGTTGGCCGGCGTGACGATTGAGTGCGCGAATATGATCGGCGGCCGTTAGACCCAGGCTCTCGTTAGCCTGCGTCATCAAATTGCAGATGTAAACCTTCGTGGCTGGAGAGTCGACGATGGCGTCGGCTATGCCGTGCACCAGGAGGTTAGGGATAAGGCTGGTGAAGAGCGAGCCGGGACCGATGCTGATCATGTCGGCACGGGCGATAGCGTCGAGCGTTTGCGGCAAAGGATTGACATCGGGGGGAACCAGAAAGAGTTCATGGATACGGACTTTGCTGGCCGTGATGTTGGTCTCGCCGCGTACCCGCGTGCCATCTTCCATCAGGGCCTCTAGTTCGATGTTCGAAGTGGTGGCAGGATGGATGTGACCGCGGGTGACCAGAATTTCCGAGGAAAGGCGCACGGCTTCAGAAAAATCGTGAGTGATGGAAGTCAGCGCCGCCAGAAAGAGATTGCCGAAACTGTGGCCTTCCAGACCGGATCCTTTATTGAAGCGATGCTGGAAGAGTTGGGAAAGCAGAGCTTCATCCTCGCTGAGGGCGACGATGCAGTTCCGGATATCACCCGGCGGAAGCATGTTGAGTTCTTTGCGCAAGCGTCCACTGGAACCGCCGTCGTCACTTACGGTAACCACGGCGCAAAGATCCCTGATGACGGGCGCGGCCGGAGGCGCGGCCATCAGTTCCGCGGGAGTGAGCGCGAAGAGTTTGAGCCCCTTAAGCAGAGTGGAAAGCCCGGTGCCGCCACCGATGGCAACAACGCGCAGTCCGCGTTCGCGGGGAGTCTTATCCAGAGGCAAGGGCGCAGCAGTTTTGGTCTCCATCGAGTGAATCTCGATTGCGGCCTAAAACGATTCGTCTTCCCGGAAGGAACCTTCCGCTGAAGCGAGGTCGGCAGCGGGATCCGGGTACAACAGCTCAGTGAAGCGGGGATCTTCGGCCAGGTTGTGGAAATCGGAGTCGTTCCGCGCCTGGTAGCGCAGACTGGCATTCAAACGCAGGGCCTCATCGAGATGCTTGAGCGAGTCTTCCACATGGCCGGTCAGACAATCAAGTGCCGCTAGGCCGTAAATAACGAAATCAGTTTTGGGCGCCTGCTTTACAAGTTTTTCGATATGCTCGCGAGCGGTGACGTAATCGCCGACATTCATCAGGGAGACGGCGTAATCGAAATGCTCTTCGACAGTCTTAAACTGATTGGTGGTCGAGCGCTCGAGATGTTGATTGCAAATGCTGAGATGGATGGAAGCGCGGTCGCCCAATTCCTTGCTGCCCCCCGCCAACACTTTCTGAAACAGTGGTTTGGCCTTGTCGAACTTGTGCTCCTGGAGGGCACGCAGCCCGGATTCATAGTGCTGAAGGGCTTGCGCGGCGCGTGGGTCGTCCGCTACCGATGACTTCTTAGGGTTAGCCTTTTGAGCCATGTGAAGAATTTTTCCTGTGCTCGTCGTAATGAGTACTCCTTGAAGCATGAACCTTAAAGAACTGATCCTCAAGTATCACTCAAAGGACGGGCGGAGGGCAATTCTGTGGACCGCCGGTACCGAGAAATACACCAGTGAGGATGGTCCCTCTTTCTTTATAGTTTCCCTATAAATACCTCGGACCGGGGAACTAGTTGATCATCGGGGCTGACTCCAGATCAATCTGCTTCCATTCGCCCTTGATGATGCCGGCGCGAATCTGAGTCGCAGTTTTCCCTGCCTGATGCTGCTTGTAAGAATAGTAGACTTCCTTCAGGCAAGTGGCACAGCGTGCGCCATGCGTGCTTTCAAAGCAGCTATGCAGGCTGTTGTGACCCATGCGGTCGCAATAACAGTAGCAGGGCTGTTGGTGGAGGACAGCGGGAATCTTCGATGCCAGTTCGTAAGCATGCATTTGATACGGATACTGCGCATCCGCTCCCCAAAGTTGATCCTTCGTAAGGATTGCGGGGAGTTTGGTTCCTTTGGGGGGAGGGCCGGCGTTGTAAGCAGGAATGCCCGATCCTTCTTCCTCCTGAGGGGCCGCCCAAAGCGAAGTCATGGTCATGGTCACGAATAAAAGTAAGGCGAGAGTAACAGCGCGGTGGACAAACTTGTGCCGAAAGAATCGGGTCACTGCCATAGGTATCTCCTCAGACCTCATTTTATCCTGCTTTCAGAATTGGGGCGAGACGCCCCCGGCAGTACCGAAACTGACCGAGGAGTAGCATCAAGGAAAAGTCGCTAAAGTGTCGGCTGTGGGGTGATCTGTATACAATAAGAATCGCATGTCACAGACACAAAACCCAGGAACAGAGACGTCAGGAGTGCCGCCACTTCCGGTAGCAGCACCTGGCGTGGTGGCGGATGCGGGAGCACGCCTGCGTCCAGCTTTGGGAGTGTGGTTACGTGACCTGATTATTTCACTGGCGATCTCCGCATTCATTATTGTCTTCATCTATCAGCCGGTGAAAGTCGAAGGCACCAGCATGATGCCGTCCCTCGAAGATCAGGAGCGAATCTTCGTCAACAAGTTCGTGTACCGGCTGGAGCCGATTTCGCGGGGCGATATAGTCGTATTCCGTTATCCGCGCGACCCATCGAAAAGCTACATCAAGCGCGTGATCGGGGTGGCTGGAGATCGCATCCGGATTGACGGTGGCCAGGTGTATGTGAACGGCGAGGCTTTGGACGAGGATTACGTGCCACCCGCCTACGCCGACTCGCGGTCATATCCGGAGACGGTCGTGCCGCCGCAGTATTATCTCGTGCTCGGAGATCATCGCTCGATGTCGAACGACAGCCGCGATTTCGGCCCAGTGAATCAAAGTTATATCTACGGCAAGGCTGTGTTTGGATATTGGCCCATGGATAAGCTGGGAAGAGTTCGCTAGACCCAGGCTTGCAGCACGGATATGAATTGTCGAATACGCGAGATTTCCACACCCAGACTGAGTTCCGTGCTTGGCCCTGACCGCAATCCCTGATAAAATCCTGCAAATCCATACATTGGAGCGAGAATGCAAGCAATCCTTGCGCTGGAAGATGGCAAAATCTTCCGAGGCAAAGGCTACGGCGCCAAAGGCGAGTGCTACGGCGAAGTCGTTTTTAATACTTCCATCACCGGCTACCAGGAAATTTTCACCGACCCCTCCTACTCGGGACAGATCGTTGTCCTGACCAATCCTCAGATCGGCAACTACGGAACCAACCAGGAAGATAACGAAGCCACCCGTCCGTGGATCGAAGGACTGATCGTCCGCGAATTCTCGAAAGTGAGCTCGAACTGGCGCTCGCAGCAAGTGACCGAGGAGTACCTGGAACAGTTTAAGGTGCCCGTGCTTTCCGATATCGACACGCGTTGCCTGGTGCGGCATCTGCGCGACCATGGCGTGATGCGCGGGGTGGTTTCTACTCTCGAGAGTGATACCGACAAACTCGTGGCAAAGGCTCGATCGATTCCGAAAATGGATGGCACCGACCTGGCCAAAGAAGTCAGCACCAAGCGGTCTTACGTATGGGAAGTGGGCGAGCGTTCACACGAGCCGGTGGCCATGGTCGGGGTGAAGGACGAGCCTGCACGGTTTCATGTAGTGGCTTACGACTTCGGGATCAAACAGAACATTCTGCGTAAGTTACGAGGAGAAGGGTGTCGCGTCACGGTAGTGCCGGCGCAGACTCTGGCCGAAGATGTACTGGCCTTAAAACCTGATGGAGTTTTCTTGTCGAATGGCCCGGGCGATCCGGAGCCGTGCACCTATGCGGTGGATTCGATAAGACGCCTTATGGGACGGCAGCCCATCTTTGGGATTTGCTTGGGGCACCAGCTTACCGGCATCGCGCTCGGCGGAAAAACTTTCAAGCTGAAGTTCGGCCACCACGGCGGGAATCATCCGGTGAAGCAGTTGAACACGGGAAAGATTGAGATTACGGCGCACAACCATAACTACGCTGTCGATCCGGACTCGCTGCCGGAGAGTGAAGTGGAGCTGACGCACATTGATCTGAACGACCAAACTTTGGAAGGCTTGCGGCATCGCAATCTGCCGCTGTTCAGCGTTCAGTATCACCCCGAAGCCGCGCCTGGTCCGCATGATTCGCATTATTTGTTCAAGGATTTCGTGAAGATGATGGAGGAGTGGCAAGGGTGAGAAGGGCGTGGCCGGCGAACAGCTACGATTTGGCCTTAATGAAAATAGTTGCCGCGATGGTGTTGTTTGCGAGCGCTTCGTTTGCCCAAATGGTGATAGGGCCCGAACAGATTCCGTGCAGTGAAGAAGTCGTTGCTCCAATTTCGGACTCAAAGGAAAGATTCACGTTTCAGGAGAGTTGAAGGATGCAAGCGGCGCGCAGTTCGTGAATTCGAAGGGTGTTTTGAAAAGGGCGGACGATGACCAACCGTTCGCCGGTTGTCCTGTTCAATAACCAATGCCCAAACGCACTGATATCTCGAAAATCCTGATCCTCGGCTCCGGTCCCATCGTCATTGGGCAGTCGGCGGAATTCGATTACTCCGGCACGCAGGCCTGCAAGGCGCTCAAGTCTGAGGGCTATGAAGTGGTGCTGGCTAACTCGAATCCGGCGACCATCATGACCGATCCGGAAATCGCAGACCGCACTTACATCGAGCCTATGACGCTTGAGTATCTGGAAGAGATTATCCGCATCGAGCGGGAGCTATCGCCAGGCACCGGTTTTGCGGTACTACCTACGGTGGGCGGACAGACTGCGTTGAATTTGGCAATCGAACTTTCCGACGGCGGCGTTCTGGAAAAATATGACGTGAGCCTGATTGGCGCGAACGTCGCGGCCATTAAGAAAGCGGAGGACCGTCTCTTCTTCAAGGACGCGATGCAGAAGATCGGGCTCGACGTGCCCAAGTCGGCGCTGGTGAACAGTACGAAAGATGGGCTGGAATTTGCGGGCAAGATTGGCTTTCCCGTAATCGTGCGGCCATCGTTCACGCTGGGAGGCTCCGGCGGCGGCATCGCCTATAACCGCGAAGAGCTTCTTGAGGTGCTGACCCGCGGTTTGGATATGTCTCCCGTGCACGAGGCGCTGATTGAAGAGTCGGTGCTGGGGTGGAAGGAATTTGAGCTCGAGGTGATGCGCGACACCAAAGATAACGTCATCATCATTTGTTCAATCGAGAACTTCGATCCGATGGGCGTGCACACCGGCGATTCGATCACCGTTGCCCCGGCGCAGACGCTGACCGATCGCGAGTACCAAGCCATGCGCGACGCGTCGATCGCCGTGATCCGCGAGATTGGCGTGGATACGGGCGGATCGAATATTCAGTTCGGAGTGAATCCCGAGACCGGGCGCATGGTTGTGATCGAGATGAATCCGCGTGTCTCCCGCTCATCGGCGCTCGCGTCGAAGGCCACGGGATTTCCCATTGCGAAGATTGCCGCGAAGCTTGCCGTGGGGTACACGCTGGACGAAATTCCCAACGACATCACGCGCAAGACCCCGGCATGTTTCGAGCCGACGCTCGACTATGTTGTCGTGAAAATTCCGAAGTGGCAGTTCGAAAAGTTTCCGGGCGCGGATGAGAGCCTTGGGGTGCAGATGAAGTCGGTCGGCGAAGTGATGGCGATCGGACGTACCTTCAAAGAGGCGCTGATGAAAGGCATTCGCTCGCTCGATACCGGAAAACGCGTGGGGGGTGACAAGATTGAGCCCAAAATCCTGACCCAACGCTTAGTGACGCCGCATCCGGAGCGCCTGGCGTACGTCCAGTATGCTCTGCGGCAAGGGCACACGGTAAAGCAGATCGCAAAGATGACCTCGATGGATCCGTGGTTCCTCTACCAGCTCAAAGAAATTAATGACATGCAGCTTGAACTGGAGAAGCATCCGATCGAGTCGATTCCAACCGAAGTGTTGCGCGACGCAAAGCGCATGGGCTTCTCGGACGGGCGGCTGGCGAGCGTCTGGCGGCTGGAGGGACAGGAAAAAGTTCGGCACCTGCGTAAGAAGCACGGCGTCTTGCCGGTGTACAAGCGCGTCGACACGTGCGCGGCAGAATTCGAGAGTTTTACGCCCTATCTTTACTCGACTTACGAGGACGAAGACGAAGCCGCGCCGACCGATAAAAAGAAAATTATCATCCTGGGCAGCGGGCCAAACCGCATCGGGCAGGGAATTGAATTCGACTACTGCTGTTGTCACGCATCATTTGCGCTGCATGAAGATGGTTACGAGACGATCATGATTAACTGCAATCCTGAGACGGTCTCCACCGACTATGACACCAGCGATCGTCTCTACTTCGAGCCACTCACGTTCGAAGATGTCTGGGCGATCTATCAGCACGAGACGTCGAAAGGCGCGCCGTGCGGCGTGATCGTCCAGTTCGGAGGGCAGACGCCGCTGAATCTTGCTCTGCCGCTAAAAGCCGCTGGCGTGAACATTATCGGCACGTCGCCCGAGTCAATCGACCTAGCTGAAGATCGCAAGCACTTCAACAAGCTACTCGAAGAATTGGAAATTCCGCAGGCCGCAGGAGTGATGGCTACCTCGCTCGAAGAAGCCATCGAAGGCGCCAAGCGCGTGGAATACCCGGTGGTGGTGCGACCCTCTTACGTGCTGGGCGGCCGTGCGATGGTGATTGCCTACGACGAGGAGTCTGTGATTCGGTACATGAAGGAAGCAGTTGAGTACTCGCATGATCGTCCCGTGCTGATCGATCACTTCCTCGAAGATGCGATTGAAGTGGACGTGGACGCACTCTCCGACGGCGAAGACGTGGTGATCGGCGGCATCATGCAACACATCGAAGAGGCCGGCATTCACTCCGGCGATTCTTCGTGCGTGCTTCCAGCAGTGGATATTCCCCAGCCACTCATGGAACGCATGCGCGATTACACCTTCAAGTTAGCGCGGGCACTGAAGGTGGTGGGGCTGATGAATATTCAGTTCGCTATTCCACGGGGTAACGGCAGCGGCTCGGAGGGTGGAACGGTTTACGTCCTCGAAGTGAATCCGCGAGCTTCGCGCACAGTGCCCTATGTTTCGAAGGCGACCGGCGTGCCCATGGCGAAGATTGCGGCACGGTTGATGACGGGGCGCAAGCTGCGCGAATTTCTGCCGGAAAATATCGCACGCCGCGCCGATCTCGATACCGGAAGCTGTTACTACGTGAAGTCGCCAGTGTTTCCGTGGAATAAGTTTCCGGGCGTCGATACGGTGCTGGGGCCAGAGATGAAGTCCACTGGCGAAGTAATGGGCGTGGGCGACAGCTTCGGCGAGGCGTTCGGCAAGGCGCAACTGGCTGCCGGCCAGAAGTTGCCCACTGAAGGCACCGTCTTTATCAGCGTGACCGACCATGACAAACGCCACGCTGCGGAAGTTGCACGTAAGTTTGTGGATATGGGTTTCAAGCTGGTCGCTACGTCTGGCACGGGGGATGTGATTGAGGCGGCAGGCATGAGAGTGGAGCGCGTGTACAAAGTGAAAGAGGGCCGTCCGAACGTCGTGGATTTGATCAAGGGCCAACGTATTCATCTCATCATTAATACGCCCACCGGGTTGGAGCCATGGTTCGACGAGAGGGCGATCCGGCGGGCGGCAGTGACTGCGCGCATCCCCACCATTACGACGCTTTCGGCCGCGCGGGCGGCGGCGGAAGGGATCGCAGCGCTTCAGCGCGGCGAAATTAATATACGGGCCTTGCAGCAACTGCACGCGGACAGAACCGCCGTTCGACATTAACTGGCGACTGGTAAGGGCAGTTCTGATCGGGAAGTGGTTCGAGGAGGTCTGGAACCAGGGCCGCGAAGACGTCATCGATGCAATGTGCGCCAAGGACGCGATCGGCTATGGCCAGGCGCAGCATGGGGCTGACGTTCACGGTTTGCAGCACTTTAAGCAGTTTTTGGCGCGGTTTCCCTGACGCATTCTCGAACACACACGTCGACATTCACGATGCGATTGAGCA
>Ga0185299_10001623_pt1 | contig 40800 bp, 47 predicted proteins | sample PaiPotPPA55metaG_FD_128002 | JGI IMG/M metagenome (GOLD analysis project Ga0185299, IMG submission 128002) | Iron sulfur acid spring bacterial and archeal communities from Banff, Canada, to study Microbial Dark Matter (Phase II) - Paint Pots PPA... ...
AAGATCAAGGGACAAAAGGTTGTTTCGATCAGTTCCCGCAAGGGAATGTCCCCCGCTGCGCGCAGAAGGATTGTCGCGGCCCAGAAAGCGCGCTGGGCAAAGTGGCGAGCACAAAAGAAGGCCTAGAGACGCCCCATCAATTAGGTCCACCTCTAGGTTTCAAACCCTTACCCAACAATCCAACAGGAGACCCTTATGAGACGCTACTACCCGAAGCTTCTGCTGATCCTTCTGTCCGTGGCTCCGGCGGCCCTTGCCAGCACCTGGTATGTCGACGGGGTGAACGGAGACGACACCTTCGACTGCAAGTCGAAAACGAACGCCTGCGCGACCATCGGACACGCCCTCTCGCTCTCTGCATCGGGCGACTCCGTCATGATCGCCGCTGCAACCTATCAGGAAAATATAAGTATCCCCTTTAACCTGCATCTAATCGGCGCCAAGGCGGCTACGACGATTATTGACGGCGGATATAACGGCGACGTGGTGGCGTCCTACAGCACAGCTCCAGTGGGCCTTACAAATCTGACGATTCGAAAGGGTTCAGGCAGCCATGGCGGGGGCGTCCTCAACGGGGGTCAGATGACGATCACCAGCTGCATCATCAGCGGGAACGTGGCCGGCGCGGGCGGCGGTATCTACAATTCGGGGACGCTGACGATCACCACCAGCACCATCACCGGCAATTACGCGGCCAGCACCTATTCGGCTGCGGGCGGAGGCATCTACAACAACGGCACCTTGACTATAAACAATAGTACCCTCAGCAAGAACGCAGGCACTCCAAACTTCGTCTATGGGGGCGCAATCTTGAACAGCGGCACGCTGACGATCAACAACAGCACCCTCAACGGGAATAGCGCGAGCGGCTCTACAGGCGGCGCGGGCGGAGCTATCGACACTAGCGCGGGCACAGTCATGATCACGAACAGCACCATCGCCGGAAATAGCGCCTCCGCAGTCTTTGGCGGCGGCGGCCTCTACATCGAAGGCGGGACGGTAGAGATCAGTAACAGCTCCATCAGCGGTAACAGCTCGCCTGTGCCCGGCGGCGGCATCAGTAACACAGGAGCAACGGTGACGCTCCAGAACAGCATTGTCGCGGGCAGCCTCAAGGGCGGCAACTGCTACGGCACCATAACCTCGAATGGATACAACCTGAGCAGCGATCACACGTGCAATTTCAGCAAAACGGGTGATTTGAACGGCACCAATCCGAAGCTCGGCGGTTTGCGTAATAACGGCGGACCCACGCAGACCATGGCATTGCCCACAGGTAGCCCGGCCATCGATGCGGGCAACCCCAGCGGCTGCACCGATAGCGTCGGACAGTTGCTGACCACCGATCAGCGCGGCCAGCCGCGTCCCGACAAGGAGGACACGGGTGGCTGCGACATGGGGGCGTATGAAAGGCCGACCGATTAAACTCTGTTTTCGTTAAAACGAAGCAACTCGAACTGGGGCGATGGCTGTTGAAACATCGCCATTTCAGTGCGCCACGGCCGCCTAGAAACAATCATCTAGACGCCGTCATTTTCAGGTGATTTTGGAACATCTGCACGCAACATCGGAACGGGTCGTTATAATAGTATTACGACAACTCGCGGACCTATTTCCAGCCAAGCTCGCCATCATACTGTCGGATAACCCCGTAGCACTCACAGGCGGAGTCTTCAAGTTTCTTGCGGTTCACGATCTTCACTGCTCCACGGGTGTACTCGATGAGCTTCTTCTTCTGCAAAACACCAGCTGCCAAGCTCACGGTAGGTCTATCTGTCCCTAGCATCGTTGCGAGAAAATCATGAGTGATGGGCAGCAACCCGGAATCCACTCTATCTTGAGTCATGAGCAACCACCGCGCAAGGCGCTGCTCAATATCGTGCAGCCGATTACAGGCGGCTGTTTGTGCAACCTGCATTCCCCGAACTACTGTATAGCGGCTCAGCATCAATTGAAGGTGCGGAGCAGATTCCAAAGTGTTTTGCAAAGCTCCGATCTCTACCCGAAACCCATCCCCCGTGATTTGTACCACCGCTTGAAGCGGGCTCCTGCTAAATCCAACAGACGCCGGTGTTCCTGTAAAACCCTCATTGCCAACGATGCCGGCTTCGGCGGTCTTTCCATCCTTCATGACGACTACAAGAGAAATCAAACCTCGATTCGGGAAATAAGCGAAGTCCAGCTTTCCACCCGCCTCGTGAAGGACCAGGTGGTTTGGCAAGCTGACGTATTCGAGATGAGGACGCAGTGAGCTGTAGTCGCTATCGGAGTTCGACAGAAGTATCAGGTTGCTGACTGGTTTCCCCTCAGTGTTCGTCCGCTCGCCAGACTGCACGACTTGGAGGCCTTTGCTTTCCACAAACGATCCCTTAGGTAGTGGGGTGTTCCGCCTAATTGCCGAGAAAAGACCTGGGGTCATTCCCCTGGAGGGTCGCCGCGAGCTGAGACTTCTGTCTGCGCTCACCCTCTAACGCGCAGCAAAGCCTCTCAACCAGGATCATCAGCTTCGCCGGGTCCATTTCCTTACTGGTCTGTTCTGCAATGAATCGCCAATCTCCAACTCCAAAGTGCGGGGCCATAGCTGGGACTCCCTTCCCATGAGTCACCAAAGTTACCTTGGACTCAAAAGCGTGTCTGAGCAATAATGCACGGCATTGCGAACAAGAACTTCCGTGTATGTAGGATGCCCGACAGACCATCCAAATTGGTGCATGTAGACTTCGCCCGTCCCTTTACGCATTCTCCGCCACGCCCAGACTAGCGGCCGGACAACGTTGGGGCGCAGCGACATAGGCGGCAATGAGCCGGAAGCTGGTATGGATTGACCAAGAGCGTTTTCGGGGTTTTGGTTGTTCCGAATGTGGCTGGCGGTTCAAACCCTCCGGTAGGCCCCCCGGCACATCTTTCAATGAAGTGATGAGCAACTTCGAGTTGCAGCGCGACAAAGCGTTTACATTGCATGTTTGCGCCGATCACCCAGGACCCAGGAGCACAAAACTCCGGTAGGGATGCAGGTTGAAATCCACAAGGGGTATCTGAGCTGTAGCCTTGTGGGAAAACTACGCTGGCGTGGCATACGAGAAGAGACCACCGCGAACAGTTCGGCCCAATGTTGATCTGTCAACGGGGAAGAGGATAACCATGCCGAAGCGCAATCTGAGGATCGTGAGGCGAGGGGCCAATATACCAGTGGTGGGAATCTGCGAATACTGCAATGCACAATTCTCCGCAGACCCTACAGGCCGAACGGTCGAAGGTCACCCTTCCGTCCAAGAGCAGTTCGATGCACACAAGTGCAAGCGGCCGGACGCTAGCCAGAACGCAGTGCGGATCGTCAGAGAAGCGACAGAGGACTGATTCCCTCAGACCCATCGTAACTTGCTCCACGGGTCGCCGGATGCGACGCAGGTTTGAAGCGCTTGAAGCGGCGCTGCGGTGACCCGACCCAGGGTTGTTGTCGTTCACATATACGTATTGAGCTTGCAGATGGAACGGGGGACAGCAGAGCGAAGGCAACGGCAACCCCCGATGCCAACACAAGTCGGAATGACGATCTTCTGATGTTGTTCTCGTTTAGGATTTTCGGCAATATTCTTCGTGCATGGAAAGCACGGAGCGTGCATGGACGAGAACAGTGGGGTGGATCCACAGGTTCAGATTGTTTTCTCCGGGAAAAGGGAGTCATGGGGGAAAGTGGCCTTCTGCAGCACTGTAGCGGCCTCTCCCGACACCGACGCTTTGCCCGCGTTGTGGTTGTTAGCCATGTTCCGAAAGACAGGTCGCAGCCAGCAATGTCGTAGCACGACACCTGACATTTCAGACTTGACAACACCAGGATTCGGCATACCCTGTTAGACAGAGCGAATCACCTCTTCTCCTCTTTCAGATCCTCTGAACTAAGGCAGTCCATCTGAAGTTCCTCCCTCTTATGTCACGACAACCCAGGAGGTTGATATGTTTGCTCGTCACGTTTCCATGCAACTGAAGCCCAATACCCGTGCGGAGTTTACCGAGACCATCGAGAATGTGATTCTTCCGATTCTTCGGAAACAGCACGGCTTCCAAGACGAGATCGCATTCGTCGCCCCCGGATCTGGAACGGAAGTGGTCGCCATCAGTCTTTGGGACAAGAAAGAAGACGCGGAAGCCTATCACCGCGGAAGCTATCCAGAAGTGCTGAAGGCGCTGGCGAAAGTGATCGACGGTGCTCCTGAGGTCCAAAACTTTGAGGTGGCCAACTCGACCCTGCAAAAAACCGCTGTTCGCGTGGCAGCCTGAAGCAAACAGGCTTTCGCGTTCGGTTTGGGGGCGACCAATCCCCGCCCCCTTCCGAAAGAGACAAGAGTCGAGGTTTAGGTCTTTCTGGTGACGCCCGCTTCTCAAAGGTAACCGTAGCTTTCCGAAACGCCGCCTCCAGAACGCTTGGAGGTGTTCTGTGTCCCAGCAATCGCCGATTTATTCTCAAATGAGCAAGAAAAATGTGCTCATCATCGATGGCAACGAAGCCATGCAGACGCTGCGCGCACGCGTGCTGAGAAGCCGCGGAGTTCATGTGCACACGGCCAGAAGCGTCACGGAAGCAGCCTTGCTCTGGGTGCCTGATTTTTTCGATTTGGTGCTGCTGGACGTGCGCCAGAGATCCAAAGAAGCAGTGGAGTTCTGGCGAACGATTCGGCGCCAGCATCCAGGGCAGCGGATTAGGTTCCTAGTGGGGCCCCCGACGTACCTGTCTCCTACCTGCGCCGACGAGGTCATTGCCCGCGACAAGGTTGCTGAATACGGGGTGCAGGGCTTAAGGCTTCCGCCTGTCGCGTAAGGCCTTATAGACCGATAGCAGCAGGCTGTATACCGACTGCCCAAACCGAGCGATGCTCAAACCACCGGAGGTAAGCCATGACCAACATCTATGTCGGTAACTTAGATTTTGCCACTTCTGAAGACCAGCTTCGGACACTATTCGAGGCATACGGAGCAGTTAAAACGGTCACGGTCGTCCCGGATCGCGACACAGGTCAACCGCGGGGATTTGCGTTCGTGGAGATGACTAGTGCTGGGGAGGCACGAGATGCTATTCGCGCTCTGGACGGTTCAGTCCACGGCGGGCGCATCATGCTTGTCAATGAAGCTCGTCCCAAGTTCTACCCCAGTGGTGAACACGTGTCACCTACCAGTAGGGATCACCGGTACCATCGTATCTAATAAATTAACGTGCCATTGGAGACACTTTCGGGCCTGCTTCGAAAGCGAGACGGGGAGAAATCATGAATACAGGCAGCCCCGCAACGCAGTGAGGCTGCCTAGGTCAACTCCCAGATGCCGCGCCATCCCTTCCCAAAGGGTTATCCCTGCGTGCACGTCTCGCCCGCGGCGTTATTCGTGCACGTCGTCGAGAAACAACCTGAGCTTGCCGGAGAGTGAAGGCTGGCGCAGCTTGCGCAGGGCCTTAGCTTCGATCTGGCGAATGCGCTCGCGGGTGACGGCGAACTCTAGGCCGATCTCCTCCAGCGTGTGCTCCGAGCCGTCCTCCAGACCGAAGCGCATCCTGACCACCTTCTCTTCACGCGCGCTGAGCATGTGCAGCACGCGCGCGGTCTGTTCCTTCAGGTCCACCTTGATGATGGCCTCAGCGGGCGAGACCGCGGCGCGGTCTTCGATGAAGTCGCTAAGGTGGGAATCCCCCTCCTCGCCGATTGGCGTCTCCAGCGAGATCGGTACCTGCATGATCTTGAGCACCTTGCGCACTTTGGCCGCAGGAATGTCCAGGTGCTTCGCAATCTCTGCCGACGTGGGTTCGCGGCCCAACGCTTGGACCAGTTGCCGCGAAGTGCGAATCAGCTTGTTGACGATCTCCACCATGTGCACCGGGAGGCGGATGGTGCGCGCCTGGTCGGCAATGGCGCGGCTGATGGCCTGGCGAATCCACCACGTGGCATAGGTGGAGAATTTGTAGCCGCGGCGGTACTCGAACTTGTCTACCGCCTTCATGAGGCCGGCATTGCCCTCCTGAATCAGGTCCAGGAACTGCAGCCCGCGATTGGCATACTTTTTGGCGATGGAAACCACGAGGCGCAGGTTGGCCTCGATGAGTTCATGCTTGGCCTGCTCCCCGTCCATCTCGGCCTGGATCATTTCGCGTTGGGTGCGGTGCAGCTCCTTAAAGCTCACTCCTGCATCGCATTCCAACCTTCCCAGGTCGGCGCGCTGCCGCCGCTGCGTCTTGCGGTAATCTTTCTTGAGTTCTTCACTGCGCGTGCTCTCAATCTTACTTTCCAGGTTGTTGACTCGGCGGTCGAGAGAGCGCATGACATCCATGGTTTTATTCACCCGATCAATCACGCGTTTGCGCTCTAAGTTGGTGAAACCGAGGTTGCGGATGATGAGCGAAATCCGAACGATCTCGCGGCCCAGCCTGCATCGGCAGCGGCTGTATTCGCGTGCTTGCTTTCCGGCCGGAATGGTCGATAGCCGTCCGGCCAGGTGGCTAGCTCTCTTGTAATGCTTCTGCAACTCGTCGATGCGGCACGTGGTGATCTTGACGCCGTTCTGCAGGATCTTCTCAGTGATCTCTTCTTCATCGAAGACGACAATTTCCTTGATCGAGCGTGCGCCGCTCTTCAAATCCTCGCCAATGGCCAGAACCTGGCGGATCACAATAGGCGAGCGTGAAAGCGCCTTCAGCACGCGCCGCTGTCCGCGCTCGATACGCTTCGCAATGTCCACTTCCCCTTCGCGGGTGAGCAGAGGGACTACGCCCATCTCCCGCAGATAGATGCGGACCGGATCGCTGCTCTGTTCAACAGCGCCAGGGACCAAGTCGAGTCCGAGGTCCTCGCCGGGCTCCACTTCCTCCTCAAATTTTCTTTCCAGGACCGAGGAAGGTAGCTTGGGCTGGCGTTCAAGCACGTCAATGCCAAGCGTGCCGATGGTGGCAAGCACGTCGTCCAGATCCTCCGGAGAACGGACATCATTGGGAATCGTCATTTACCTCGTCGAGGGCGAGATACCCCTTTTCCTTTCCGGCAGCCTTGTGTATACGATCAGAACGCATGATCGCTCCGTTTGTAGGGCGTTGGGTTGAGCGCATGAGTTTCTTTAAGCGTAGAGATGCAAGATATAAATGCTTCTTCCTTGCCAGGTTCGCCCGAAGGCAGTTAATCACGAAGGCGCAGGGTTGTGGGCTAGCCGCAACGATGGGTCTTCGTGATCAAGAAAGCTGAGTATACGCCGTGCCCGAACTGAACATGCTGAGACTGTTGCCTTTCGGCGCATGCCAAAGCTCTGGAACTGCGGAAACAACGTCCCTCGAGTAGTAGGCAACCCGCTTGCGATCGTAGCGCAGCAGTTCGACATGCGGCCCAATCCAACGACTGGCGTAATCACTGGAGCGGTCTACGGCTCGAACCAAATCCTCTGTGGAAACGTCTTGTCAACTCCCAGGGACAGGAATTGCGCCAAATCGAACAAGTGCCAATGTCGGAAAAGTTCCCTGTCCGTCCGACAGAAGAGAAGCAATATTCGTAGAGATCGCCCTTGGTGTCCCGGTCTTCCATGGGCACCTTGTCGATCATGTCCACGACCTTAGCCAGCAGCGCAGCCGAGGGATTGGTTAAGCGAGCACCCTCCATGTGCTTGGAGTAAGTTGTGCCATTACCGCCCAGGGTTCGCAGCCAGGGGAAGACGTGCTCGCTGACCACCGTTATACATGTCGCGCGGATCGGTGTTCGTGAAGCGACTCCAGCGGTAGTCCTGAAAAGGTCGCTTCTTGTTGTCTTTACCCTCAATTAAGTGCCGGAAAAGCCCCAGCAATCGTGATTCTTAGAATTAAGGGCCGCGCGACACCAGTGCTCGCACGCAGTGTCAGGTGGCAGTCAGCGGCAGCCATGGAGAATGGTTCCTGCTCTCCTACTACTCTTCTCTTCACACGTTTTTACTTCGACTGCGCTTTCCGGATACCCTCGAAAGTGGCCAAAGCGCTCTTTGCGTCAGCATCACCGGGCGCCAGCTCAAGAGCGGTGTGCAGCTCTTTCTCCGCCTCGTCAAGGTTGCCGATCCGACCGTAGAACAACCCCAGATTTTTGTGCAGATGGGCGCTTTCCGCACGCGACCCACAAAGGCGAATTGCCTCGTTCATCTGCTCCATCGCTTGGGGCCAATTCTGCGCGTTGGCGGCTTCCAGAGCGAAGTTGCCCAGTTCAGCTGCACGGTCCGTGATCAGCTGCTTTCGTTGCAAATCGTCGAAGCGATCTTGATACTGCTGTGCTTCGGGGTCGTTCATTTTGGCCAGCGACCTCGCCAGGTTGTAGAGCGCCTGAGTGTGATTCGGATCTGCCTGAACGGCGGCCTTCCAATGCTGAATCGCTCCAGCCCGGTCGCCAGCGTGCTCAAGATTTTGCCCGAGCAGATATTGGGCGTTCGCGTTGTCAGGCTGAAGGGCGACTACCTTGCGAAGAAGGTCGGTGGAATGGTCAGGGTCATTCTCTTGCTTTGGAGACGGACGGCCGTTTCCAGCTCGCGGCTTGCATCATCGTACTTGCCGGTTTCAAAAAAGAATCGACCGAGGTTGTAGTGAGCCGCGGCGAGATGAGGGTCGAGACGAGCCGCCTCGGAAAATTCTTTGAACCCTGTGGGACGATCAAACTGGTCCACGAGAGCGATCCCGAGATTCAAATGTGCCTCAGCCGACGCAGGTTCGAGCACCACGGCTCTCTCGAAGCTTTTGACGGCGTCCGCTCCGCGTCCGGTTTTTGCCTGCAACATTCCGAGCGCGGAGTACGCGGGTCCATAACTTGGATCGACTTGAATCGCCATTTGAAACTCGCGCTGGGCACCCGTGTAGTCGCCTTGCTGTGCCAGGAGTAAGCCCAGGTTGACGTGAGCCGTGACATAGCTTGGATCGTCCTGCGTCGCCCGTTGCAAAAGCGCAAGTGCCTCAGCGTTTTTGCCCTCCTCGCCGTACAGGGCTCCAAGGTTGCTCTCCGCAGTGAGCGTATCTAGCGTCTTTCCCTTTAAGAGCTCACGCACATCTTCTTTGGTTAATATTTTCATTGACTGCCAACTTTCCCTAGCAGCTGGGACAAAAGTCTCTCGACCGGACATAGGCACGCCCTCGTCCTTCGCTCGCGATGGTGCCACCGTCATCACCTTACCGCAACCATGTGGACCACCGCAAAACGATGTTGCGAACAATGCCTTACGGTATTACTACGTCACCACCTATTCCACGCAGTAGCTGAGCTCCAATCGCCGCGACCGCACCCCAAAGCGTGACCTGACGTACACTTTGCTCCGCCCAAGTGGTTAGCCTCCGCATGACTTCTACACATCAATTCATACCGCTTCAGCCTGGCTCCATGGACGTTTCCCGCAAGCTGGTTCAATATCATCTCACTTTGGTGAAAACGGAAAGAAGTTCTTCACCGAGCTTTCCAAACTTCTGAGGAGGCAATTTATGAAAAGCGCGAAGTGGATGCTACCGGTGACGTTGATGTTGCTGTCGAGCCTGATGGTGGCGCAGTCGCTCTCAAGTTCTCACGTTGTGGCCCAGGTCCCGTTTGATTTCATGGTCAACAACAAGATCATTCCGGCTGGAGAATGCATCGTCCAGGCGGTAGACCTGGACGCTCGGGTAGTGACGATTCGCAATGTCGCCGCGAAGAAGAGCCTGCTCGCTCGCTCGTCTCATGAGGAAGCGAACAAGTCCGCCGACAGTACCGTGCTAGTTTTCAACCGTTACGGAAACCGATACTTTCTATCGGAGATCAGACTTGAAGGCAGCGCCGAGACCTACAAGCTGTCGGAAAGCCGGGTGGAAACTGAGTTGCGCGCGCAGAACGCGCCCGCCTCACAAAAGACCTTGCTCGCCTCGCTTAAGTAACTGGCGGGCTAAGCGTGGAAGGGGAGGGAACTCGGGGAAAGTTCCCTCCCCCCTCCCATTTCTGACCAAAAACCTTCCAGAGTTAGACCGCGAAAGGTTTGGCGAAGAATACCATTCGACTGGCAGTTGCAACGCTTCGCGTCGTTTTGAGCGCCGCGGTCGAGAACGGAATCTTGGCCAGCAATCCGGGCTTGAGACTAGGACGATTTATCGAGAGTCAGAAAGCGGCGCATGAAGCTCAGGCAATGACTCGCGAGGAAGCCCAGGTATTTCTCGAGGCCGCCAAAGAGTTCTGTTCTGAATTTCACCCGCCATCCTTGATGGCACTACGTGCTGGACTCCGAAAGGGTGAACTGCTTGCGGTGAGATGGGGCGACATTCAGTTTGGCATCGGCGACAACGATCCCAATCGCTATATCTTGTCCAACGGAACTATGTACACGGTCGTTTCACGACACCGAAGAGCAAGAAATCGCGTCGGGCCGACATGTCACGAGAGTTGCGCTCCGTTTTACTAGAACTGAGGGACAAGCGAATGCTGGAGGCGTTCTTTAAGGGTCAGGCGAGCATTGCCGAAGATCTCGTATTCCCTTCGAAGGCTGGCACCGTCCTCGATCAGAGCAATCGAACCCAGTACCAGTTCCTGCCATGCCTTGACCGCGCGGGCCTGCGTCGATTCCGGTTCCATGATCTGCGCACTTTCTGCAGCTTACTCATCAGGGACGGCGCCTCGCTGGCCTATGTGAAGGATCAAATGGGCCACAGTTCCATCCAGGTGACGGTGGATACGTACGGGCATCTTATTCCGGGAGCGGACATCGCGTGGGTCGATCGGCTGGATGTCAAAGCAACTCCGCAACAAAATGCAACTCCCGCGCAACTTGCAGTTAGAAGCGAAACGGAAATTCCGCCGGAAGTAGTTGAATCGAGTGGTGGGCCCGCTTGGATTCGAACCAAGAACCAACAGATTATCCAACAACCATTGAAAACTAATGATTTCAGCGACTTCCCAACGCTGATCTTGGTCACAAGTAGGCAGATGTAGTCGCAGTTGTTACCCCAGATGTTACCAAACGCTCATTCCACCCCCGCCCCGCCGCAGCACCGCTTGTACTTCTTGCCGGAGCCGCAGGACACATTTCATTCCGCCCGACCTTGGGAGAATTGCGCCAAGTTGAAAATTACCGCGCCCACGCGAGACCATCGGCTCCGCTCCCGGCTTCGACCAACTCCACGCCCCAGTCGCCGATCCGTATCGCCGCCACCTGATGGCTGCGATCACACGACACATAAGCGACTTTACCGTCCGGTCGGATCAGCACCTCTTGAGGAACCGGGGGCACACTGATCGTCTTCACCACCTGCAACGTCGCCAGATTGACGACGGCCACGGCATTCGCATTCGGCAACGCCACCAGCAGCCATTTTCCGTCCGGCGTGGATGCGGTGCCGTATCCTGTGGCGGCCAGCGCAATCCAGCGATCAACCTTATTCGTCGCGGTATCGATGACCGCGAGTCGAGGCTTTTCGTCATCCGAGGTAAACACCCAACGACTGTCGGGTGTGATCGAGATGCGCTGCACGTGTCCAGCAACCGGGATCACCGCGAGAGTTTTTCGCAATGCGAGATCGAGCACCGATACCGTTCCCGGCCCAACATTGGCGGTGTAGCCCTTGCGCCCGTCCGTACTGATCGCCAGCATGTGGGATTCGGCCTGCCCGGTGGGAACGCTCCCCACAATCCTTAAGGTCAGCGGGTCGATGATGGTTACCGATTTGTCTAGTTCCGTAGTTACATAAAGGAGACCATCTTTCGGCCCCAAAACGGCGCAATGGGGCCTTACGCCATGCCCAAAATCAATGGTGTGAATTACCTTGCGTTCACTGAGGTCGATCACAGCCAGCGTGCTTCCGTCCGTGCCGGGCATTCCGACTCCGGAGTCGCCGTAGATCGGTACGAATGCTCGTTTGCCATCGGCAGATGCGGCGACCTCGTGCCCCGTCACGCCTCCCTCGGCGACGGTCGCAATCTGCCGTGCAGCAGTTGGATCAATGAGACCGAGAGTACGATCACCTTTATTGGCGACGAGCAGCAGGCCGTCCGACGGAGGTGACGAAACGGAGAAGGCTGCAATGAGCAGGACTGCGAAAAATAAGGTAAGAAACCTAGTCATGATCATTCCCTTCGTTACTCTGTTTCAATTTCTCGCGACATAGTATCGCACTCTAGCTCGTCAGCGGCAGCGCGGTACTCTGGGCGGCTGCCCGGACTGGAGCCGCAGAAAACACAGATTCGTTTCATGCAGGCATTCTAAATTTCGGTTCGGCAGACTGTTTTAGTTCTTTGAGATAATTTTCCGTATGCTGCTGCCAATCCTCCTCGCTGCATCGCTCCTACCGTCGCAGCAAGCATCAATGAGGTGCGTTGACCGTGGCTCCGACATTGCAGCTATTCAGACCCAACCACTTCGCGGCCCCGGCGGGGTCGTCGCAGTGCTCAAGGTTTCCAGTGCTGACGATCACGGCAAGAACACCCATCTGTGCAATGCCGACTACGAACTTCTGATCACGCCTGCCGATACTGGTGCGACGAGGGCCGTCGCTCTTTTTACCACTGACGCCGAATGGGACCGAACCCTATCCTTGAGACTCGATGGCTTCGCGCACAATGGGAAACGAGTGTTCGGGGTGCTCGCGGAACACGGCAAGCACCCATCCACGATGCTGTTTGACTACAACACTGCTGACGGCAAAGTGCAACTCGTAGACCTCAAGAACCAGTTCGCGCACGTTGCGACTGCAAGGTGCGACACAACCTTTGACGTTGTCGGGACGACTGAGACCGGAGCAATCGTCGTTGAGGTAAATTCCGCGAAGGGGTGCGCGGCCGACGGTCGCTGGCTACTCAATGCGGACAGTTCTGTACATCGTCTTCAGCAAGGCGCTGCCGTTCAGTACCTCTTTCCATCCGGTGTTGAACACTGAGTCTCAAAAACGCGGCGCTGCTAGCGTTTGTCGGGACGATGCTGATGACGGCTCTTCTGCTGTGGACGTTCGTTTCCAACATGATCAATGTTCTGCGGGGCGTGAACGCACCAGTGGTGCTCTTCTCGTCATTCATCTATGCGTTTGGTTGCTTCACCCTGATGGTGTTCTTTTTCGTGTTCCATCGGGCGCAGTAGAGGAAATTGTTTGTGTGCCCTCGCCCCTCAAACTGGCAAGAAGCCCCGAATACCGGCTCTGCGGGCGGTCATTATGAACAGCGATACCCAGAGCCTTCTTCTGTGCGATCAGCACCACCAGTTTTTTGCCACGAGTGATGCCCGTATAAATGAGGTTGCGCTGGAGCAGCATGTAATGCTGCGTGGCGAGCGGGATCACCACCGCCGGGAATTCCGATCCTTGCGATTTGTGGATCGTGACCGCATACGCCGGGGCAACTTCGTCCAATTCCCCGAAATCGTATTTCACGATCCGGTCATCGAAGCGAACCCCTACCTGATGCTCGACCGCATCTATTTGCTCGACGACTCCGATGTCCCCGTTGAACACTTCTTTGTCGTAGTCATTCTCGGTCTGGATGAGCTTGTCGCCCATCTGGAACCGCCATCCGAATCGCTCTACGGTCGGTTGGCCGGACTGAGATGGATTCAATGCCCGCTGCAATCCTGCATTCAGTTCCCGCACCCCGAGCGATCCCCTGTTCATCGGGCAAAGGACCTGAACGTCACGGAGATAGTCGAGACGAAACCGTTCTGGAATCCTCTCCCGCACGAGCTTGACCAGCGTTGCCACAATTTTCTCCGGATCGTCTCGCTCGATGAAATGGAAATCCTTACTCGGGTCGGCTTCCTTCATGTCCGGCATCTGACCTTGGCGAATCCGGTGCGCGGTGGTGATGATCCTGCTGCCCGCCGCTTGCCGAAACACTTCGGTCAGGCGCACGACTGGCACCGCGCCGCTCGCGATCAAGTCCCGCAGCACCGTTCCCGGCCCTACGGACGGAAGCTGATCCACGTCGCCGACCAATATCAATCCCGCGTGGTTGGGAAGAGCGCGTACCAGCGAGTGCATCAGCAGCACATCCACCATCGAGGTCTCGTCCACGACCAACAGGTCGCAAGCCAGTGGGTTCGATTCGTCCCTAGTGAACCGCCCGGTTGCGGGATTGATTTCCAGCAAGCGATGAATGGTCTTCGCCTCCATGCCAGTTGTCTCGGTGAGCCTCTTCGCTGCACGTCCCGTGGGGGCACACAGCAAGCACCTGACGTTCTTGACTCTCAGGATTATCAGGATCGAGTTCACAAGCGTCGTCTTGCCCACGCCCGGCCCACCCGTGATGACGACCACTCGATTGCCCAGAACCGTCTTCAGCGCCTCCCGCTGGCTGGGGGCAAGCCTCTTGCGCGTCCGCCCTTCGCACCATGCGACCGCCTTCTCAAAATCAATCGGCGGGTAGGAGGTCGGCATTCCCGCCAGTCGCTTGATCCTCAGCGCAATGCCTTCCTCCGCCCTACGGAGATGCGGCATGAAGATCAACGGCTCGCCATCGATCTCCTCCAGCAAGAGGGAGCCACTGGTGAGCATCTGCGACATCGCACTCTCGACAATTCCTTCCCCCACCTCCAATAGCTTCACTGCCATGAGCTTGAGTTCCTCCAGAGGCAAAGCGCAATGCCCGTCCGAAGTCGCCTCCAATAAAACGTGGTCGATGCCCGCCTTTGCTCGATTCTGCGAGTCCCGAGGAATCCCCACCTTCTGGGCGATCTGGTCGGCGGTCGCAAAGCCAATGCCGTAGATGTCTTTCGCCAGCATGTAGGGATTGCTCTGCACCTTCTCGATTGCCTGCTCGCCATAGGTTTTGAAGATGCGCACTGCCCGACTGGTGCTAACGCCGTGGCTATGAAGGAAAAGCATAATTTCCCGTACTTGTTTTGCTTCCTGCCATGCATGTGCGATCCGCTCCCGACGCTTGGGGCCGATGCCGTCCACGGACTGGAGTTCGGCGGTTCGGTTCTCGATCACCATTAGAACCTCGGCTCCGAAGCGTAGGACTAGTTTCTTGGCGAGAATCGGCCCGATGCCCTTCACCAACCCGCTGCCTAAATACCGCTCGATGCCCTCAGCCGTGGTCGGCGGCACCGTCTTCATCGTGCTCGCTTTGAATTGCAGCCCGTGCTCCCGATCCCTGACCCAACATCCTTCCGCGCTGAGCCATTCCCCTGCGGTCACAGTAGGCAGCGACCCGATGACGGTTGTTTCGTCCCGCTGCCCGCGTGCTTTCACTCGCAGGACGCAGAAGCCGCTTTCGTCGTTGTGGAATGTGACGCGCTCGATCACACCGGAGATTTCCTCGGTCGCGGGTCTGCGTTCGGAAATTGCGGCGCTCATCGGGGATTCATTTTCCCACGGACGGTCTGCCTTGGGTGATGCCATTAGCAGGGCAATTCCGGTGGGGATTTGCCTGCCCGGAGGGGGCTCAGGTCGGCTCCGCCGTATCAGAGGTGTTGCGGGCTCTTGGGGCCAGTCTGGCGGGCATGTGGGGGAACTATGATGACCGGGCAAAAACCGTCATCGTACCCGCGCTGGAATCCCGGAACACTATTAGCTCGCCGAGTGATCGGGACTGGGTGCTCGGCGTGTGCTACACATTTTCGTAGTTTGCTTTCCGAGCGTGCGCAAAATCGTGACACAGTTCGCCGGATCGCAATCTAAGATTGAGTTCTCCCTTGGTCTCGCGATCTGTCCAGTATTCACCGTCTAACTGATGAATGGGAGTCCCCCTGATATACAAGAGCATCCCGCCATGCCCCATTGGGCTACGATCCCGGAGGAGCACCCTTGCAGTGTTTCGATATACGACAGCGACAGTGTGAATACCCTAAGATAAAGTGCGGCTCTCTTCATTTCTGCAAATCCCTTCCCTTTAGCGAAGCCTTCGTCGAGCATGGTGGCAGATGGAAAATTCTGGCTCGAAGATGTGAAATCGTTGCCGGACGAGGATCAGCAGGAGTTGCCCGATCTCCCGATCAGTGCATTGAGTTATGTGCTGGTTCAGAGCGGCTGCAACCCAAAGGGTTGGGATCAGACGGAGCGATATCTCGAAACCGCGTACGGACGGTCTCGCCTGCAAGCTCGGTATGACTGGGATTCGGTCGTGATGGATGCGAACGTCCGCCGTATGGTGAGGAGCGACTTTGAGCTTTTCTTCGAGCGGGAGGAATGGTTTCGCCAGCACCATCTGCCCTATCGACGGGGGTATCTGTTTTACGGAAACCCCGGCAATGGGAAAACTGCCGTGATACGCATAATGGCAGCGCATCCGCACATCCGGCCTTACACACTTGACTTGAGCAATATGGAAGAGAAAAGTGCCGATGTTGTCCGTCTGTTCGAAAATGCCGCCGAGAACACCCCGGCGCTCATAATTCTGGAGGATTTAGACAGGGCGTTCCCGACCGAGGGCAAGCGCACGCAAGAAAGAACCGTGAGCTTCCAGACATTGCTGAATTGCCTCGACGGAGTGGGTTCGCAGGACGGCGTGATCGTGGTCGCCACGGCCAACGACCCCACCTGCCTCGACGCCGCAATCCTGAAGCGCCCCGGTCGGTTCGACCGCGTGGTTCAGTTCCGGAATCCCGACCCGGATTTACGACGCGAGTATTACCGGCGACTCAGCCCCGTGCTTACCGGGCAGGAGTTTGAAACCGCAATCGAGAAGACGGAAGGATTCTCGTTTGCACAGTTGCGGGAAACCCACATCCTTGGCGCTCAGTCTGCGTTCGAGCAAGGCAGGGACATAGGGGTCGCCGACGTAATTGAAGCCATCGAGCTTCAAGCGGCGGGAGCGCAGGATTTGAAAACCTCCGTGACCGCTCCGGGATTCGTGCCGAACCACGCCGAGCCATCTCCCAGCAGGAAGTAGGTTGCTAAATGCGAAAGGAACTTGAGCAACGACTGGTCGAGCGATGGCCCACTTGGTTCAACACCGAGGGCGACATTCGCGACACAGCGATGGCACGGGGCTTTGAGCATGACGACGGGTGGTTCGACCTCTTGTGGCGGCTATGCGAGGACTTGGAGCCCTTAGTAGCCGAATTCGAGGAGGCAGGCGGACCCAAGTTTGAAGTCCTGCAAGTGAAAGAAAAATTTGGCGGACTGCGCTTTTACGTGAACTGTCGGAAAGAAGGAGCCATTCGCCAACGCATCGGAATCGCCACAGACGAGTCCTTCCATACCTGCGAGGTTTGTGGTCAGCCGGGAACACTGCGGGAAGGACGGTCGATTAGGACTTTGTGCGACGAGCATGGCAGCGCACATGGGGGAAGGCAACATGGCTGAGCTAACGCACGAGCAACTTTGGAATATATGCCTGCGGAAGCCGGACGACTATGAGCCATACGGGAAGCGCAAGCGGCTGACGGATACGAACCCTGCTCTGATATTGAGCGACTGCTCCGGTGGGTGCAAGTGGTACCACACCCTGATCGGCCCTGCCTCCTTGGACTGGGGCGTCTGCGGCAATCCCCGGAGCCATCGCGCCGGGCTTCTTACGTTCGAGCATCAGGGTTGTCCGGAATTTGAGCAGGAGTAATTACGCTTTTGGGCACCCGGCCAAGTTCTATTTTATAGTGCGACTATCGACGACCCAGCCCGTTGAGGTCTTCCGACACACAAATTCAACAGTATCCGTTTGAGGTTTCTGCACCTTTCCGTTTGTGGTGTTTATCATCGTCTCAGTGCACTGGTAGTACGCCATTTCTCCTGACATGATAGGTGTTGCACACTCATGCTGAAGGACGACCGCCTGCGCTTGCCTGAAGCTGTCTTTGATTGCGTTCTTTCTTCGGGTGTCGCTTCCTAGCGCAGGCCAAGCTCTAACCATTTTATTGATGTCCTTAAGTTGGTAGGCGGTCTCATAACGGTCGATGCACTGTCTTGCCTCGGAACTTACTACGATCACTTCTGCCTCAGGTGAAGGAGCATTTGTAGGAGCAGCAGGAGGAGGAGCCAACGGCGCTTGTGATTTTGTTGCTTGTATGCGTGGCCTTTGGTACAGAACACTGGCTAGTATCACCATGAACGAAAGTGTCAGAAAGGACGCCGTCACAAATAGGTTTTTCCATCGTCGCGAGTGTGACGGTGTTGCTGAATGTGGGAGCGTTGGCTGCTTGGGAGGCGGCGATGTTGGAACCGGAGGGATGGGGATGGCCAATCTAGTGGCGGCGCATTCCAAAAGCTTTGTGTATTCAGTCGATCTAAGGGGGACCATTGACCTTTTCCCTGCTCCTTCCGGGTTATCTGCTGGCTCAATGGGAGTGGGACTCCCGGTCGGAAAGCTCAATGTCCGTAGCTCTTCGAAGCTCCCAACGGCGGCGGTCATTGTGTTCAGCCTATCTGCCGACGCAGCAGAATTCCCTTGAGGCTCGGCCGAATTTCCTCCAAACATGGTTTTGGTTCTTTCGTCGGGATCGTAAACCAAAATCGTTAGCGGTATCGAGACAATGCTCACACCAGTTCCTATCGGAACACCCTCAACTGAGGCGCGAGTCTTGACCCGACGTGAAACAACAATTTCGTCCCCTCTCAAAAGCTCAAGATTTGCCACGAGGTCGCCGGGGACAGTGGGCCTAATAAGAAATGTGCACAATGGCGAATTACCCAGCGGCGGCACTCGCAACTTTTTTGTTTGGGATGGGGGCTGAAAGTCAGGTGATTCAAGCCTAAGAAAGATTTCCGCTGGTTGCACCTTGCCCTGCGCGTCCAAAACAAATTCCAGTTCGAATGGCTTCTCACGCACATCTTCCGAGGTTACGGCAGAATGAGGTTCGTGATCGAGATACGCACGTAGTCCTTCGGAGTCTGTGCGCCGCACCATCGCCACTACTTCGGTTGACCTTCCCACGGTCGATTGTTCGGGAGCAGCGGCTTCTAGTATGCGGGGTTGCTGCTGGACGCGTTGTACGTCTACCGCTGAAGTGCCCACTGCCACTTTCTTGGTTTCAGAATCCCGCTTGAGTCTCAGCAGATCATTTCGTAGGTCAGAGGCATGCTGGTAGCGAAGTTCTCGATCCTTCTCCAATGCCTTGTGAATAATCTCCTTGAGACCGGGCGGGAAATCTGGAGAGAGTTGCTTCGGGAACTCCGGGTCGCGATTCATGATTGCTTCGCAAATGACGGCAGAGCTTTCGCCCCTGAAAGGCAGTTGTCCCGTTGACATCTCGTATAGCACCACTCCGAAGGAGAATAAATCCGTCCGCCGATCTAATGGCTTCGCCCTGACCTGCTCCGGCGACATGTACGCCACAGTCCCCAGCATGGTTCCCGGACTGGTCAAGTGTTGTTCGTCCATCGAGCCGGTCTGTGTGCTGGCCGCCTCTAGGACGAGGTCTCCATCAAGGCCGTAGCGGTCAAGAGTGCCGTCTACGTGGCTGGCAGAACTCGTTGAAGTCACGACTTTCGCCAGACCGAAGTCCAGAACCTTAGCATTTCCGCGCTTCGTGACGAATATGTTGGCAGGCTTGACATCACGATGGACGATGCCTCCCTTGTGAGCGGAATCAAGAGCGTCGGCAACCTCGATGCCGAGAGCGAAAAGTGTTTCGATTGGGAGTGGGCGACCCGCGATGCGATGCGTCAGCGTCACCCCGTCCAGAAACTCCATGGCGATGAACGCCTGCCCGTGCTGGTCGTCAATTTCATAGATCGTGCAGATGTTCGGATGGTTCAGGGCGGATGCGGCTTGGGCTTCGCGTTGAAAACGGGCGAGTGCCTGCGGGTTGCGGGCCACGTCCTCAGGCAGGAATTTCAATGCGACGAAGCGATGCAGGCGCGTGTCTTGAGCTTTGTACACCACACCCATGCCGCCGCCACCGAGCTTCTCTAGGATTCGATAGTGCGAGATGGTTTGGCCGATCATGGCGCTCAGGGCTGCAATCTTAGGCGTGCTGCGAAGGCCGAGTCAACGAAGGAGCGGGTCAGGCAGAACGAGAAATCGCGTGTTCTCAATCTAAGGACGTTGCCAAGGTCATCGGGAAATATGAGCCTATCCCTTTCCGGTGCCAGTCGTTGCACCGTTGCACCGACGCGGCTCGAACTAAATTAGACTTATTTCCATGAACGCCAACGTGCGGGAGTACGTCACAGACGCCATTAAATTCTGGGAACGTTGGCGGCTCATTTACAACCTTGCGCTTGCGGCCGTCGTAATCATCCACTTCGCTGCCGGATATCCCGCGTCCAAGGCAATACTCTCTCTGGATTTCGGGTTGGGCCTTTTCCTCTTGGCGGTCGTAGCGAACATTGCCTACTGCGCAGCCTACATCGCAGATATCTTCGCCCAAGCCTCCGGCTTCCGTGAACTCTGGCAACGATACCGCTGGCTCCTCTTCGTCATCGGAACCACCTTCGCGGCTATCCTCACCCACTTCGTCGCAACGGGCATGTTCCATCCCGGCAACGCAATCGGCTGATTTCATCAACTACGTTCCGACTTGCTATAGAATTGCCGATCAGTGACAGACAACATTCAATCGGCGGACTCTTCGCAGCATCAAAATTTAGTCGGAGACATTTGCAAAAACAGAGGATTCGTATGATCCGAGAGCGCGCACTCAAGATTCTCTTGGTCTTATCGGGATTAGCTTGCTTGGCCGGTCTTTATCCGCTCACAGGCGCGCTCCGGGACGGCGCGGCAACGACGATCAACAAGCAGGACCAGATGATCCTCGGTATTTATATCTCGCTCGGCGTCTTCCTGCTAATCGCCGCCCGCGACCCGCGTGAGCATCGCAGCCTCATCCTCTTCGCTGGCTGGTCCACGCTCGCTCATGACGGCGTCATGATTGTGCAAGGCATTCAATACCATGATCTGCGCGGTGATCTGGTTGGCTTCGCCATTATCGCTGTCATCGGTCTCGCTCTCATCGCCTTGGCTCCCGCAAAGCAGGCGCGAGCATCTCTGCCCGGCCCGTAGCGCAATTACCTTAAACCGTCTTGATTGTTGAAATATCCGATTGCGCTCACTGACCACGGGCCAATTCTCAAAGAGTGAAATCGCTTGATTTCGTCAGCCATCGCTTACAATCGTCAGGCGTGAACGCGGCAAAACCAATCTTGCTAATATCTTTGTTCCTCTGCACTGGAAATGCCCTCGCGCAGACTGACGATAAAGAACCTGCCGCAGTCATTGAGCTTGGGGCCGCTGCCAACCGAAGCCTGACGGAAGGTCATTCGAGCTTTGGTCCCACTATCGCTGTTGAGGCTACACCGATAGAGAACTGGCTGGAACTTGAGGCTGGGGTCACGCCTTTGTTTCGCCCTCACTCGACCGAATGGAGCATCGACCTTCTCTTCAAGAAACCGTGGACGCTTTCCGACAAGATGGAGTTCATGCTCGGGGCTGGCCCGGAGTGGATTCATACGAACGCATATGGCATCAAAATGAACTCAGTTGCTGCTGAAGTCGCACCAGACTTTATGTTTTGGCCGTCCAGAAAGCACAGACTCGGCTGGTATCTTGAACCGAGCTACGAGTACAAGTTCGGGCCGGGGCATGAACATTCGCTCGGTATAACGGGCGGTCTGTTGATTGGGATTCCGTGAGGGCCTTTTGTTTAGCTTTTGAGTGTCAGGTTCGGCGAATGACCAGTTGGCGTAACAGTGCGCGGTGAAAGGCGCTGGGCTTCAGCGGGTGCAACTCCCGACCGGAATTGTTTCGCTCCACCGCCGCTCCGATTTGTTGCCGGGCCGGGGCGATCCTTTTGCTAGCGGCTTTCGGAGCGCGCCGCAAGCGCCTGTTTATGAATGCGATACTCGCGCCGTTATAATACTGCCTTGCTCAATAGACTTGTCTTCGAGAACCTTCGCCATAGACCTGTCAGGACGGTCTTAAGCGTGCTGGCCATAGGGGTCGAGGTCACGATGATCCTGACGCTAGTTGGCATAAGTTATGGAACGCTGGACGAGACCGCTCGTCGTGCTCGCGGAGTAGGGGCGGACATCGTAGTCCGACCGCCCGCGACCTCTGTAATCAGCCTCAGTTCTTCTCCCATGAGTCAAGATTTGCTGCCGTTCTTCATGAAGCAACCACATGTCACGTTCGCTACAGGCACCATGATTCAACCCCTTGGGGGCTTTGACACTCTCACAGGCATTGACCTAGCTGCGTTCAACAAGTTGAGTGGTGGCTTCCGGTTCATCAACGGAGGCCCGTTTCAGGGTGACGATGACGTTATCGTTGACGAATATTACGGCAGAGAGAAAAAACTCGCAGTCGGAAGCACAATTAAGCTGATGAACCACGTGTGGCGGGTGTCGGGCATCTTTGAGTCGGGCAAACTTGCCCGCATCTGTGCAAAGCTCGACGTTCTTCAGAGCCTCACCAGTAATTCTAAGAAGCTCAGCCAGATTTATCTAAAAGTAGACGATCCGAATCGTGCGCAGTCCGTCGTGAACGATTTGCGGGACAAAATGCCGGGATACTTCATCTATACAATGGAGGAATTTACTTCGCTTTTGACCATCAATAGCGTCGGGCTTCTGCGCAACTTCATTGGCGTGGTGATCGGTATCGCGGTGATTGTAGGCTTCATTGTGGTGTCGATGGCTATGTACACGGCGGTATTGGAGAGGACTCGGGAGATCGGAATTCTTAAGGCGCTCGGCGCTTCTTCAGGGTACATTCTCAACCTGCTGATTCGGGAAACTATTCTGATTGCGATCATCGGCACAGTGGTGGGGATCATAATGACATACGGGACTCAGTGGCTGATGATGCACGCCGTTCCCGCCAGCTTGACCCAAGAAACTGTATACAAATGGTGGCCCATAGCCGGAGCGATTTCGGTCGTAGGTGCGCTGCTTGGGGCGATATTTCCGGGATGGAAGGCAGTGAAGCAGGATGTCATTCAAGCACTATCGTATGAATAAGCGGCCGCTTCTCAGGAGACCAGACGCGCCATGAAGAGTTTTCTCATCCGAGTCACTCTAACGGTTTGCGCAGTCGCGTTCGGCAGCAACACTGCTACAAACATTGGTTGGGCGCAATCGACGGCTGAGATATTGACCCGACTCGATCAAGCGGCGACCTCGTTTGCTGGGGCAACAGCGAGCATGCGGGTCATTAACCACACAGCAATAATCAAAGAAGACGAAACTCAGATTGGCGACGTGGCGGTAAAACGGTCTTCACAGCACGAGATGAGTTTCCTGATCACCTTCACTGGGCCGGATGCTCAAGCGATTGCCCTCCGGGGCGGGACGCTCCAGATTTATTATCCCAAACTCAACACGGTGCGTGAATACAACATCGGCAAGTACAAAGACCTCGCCCAGAAGTTGATCCTGCTTGGATTTGGTATGGCGGGACACGAACTTGCAGCCAACTATGACATCAGCAATCTTGGCGGTGAGCGTGTTGGCTCGCAAGATTCGGTTCATTTGCAACTTACACCAAGAGCGCCGGAAGTTCTGAAGCAGCTAAGCAGAGTCGATTTATGGATTTCGCTGAAAACAAACTGCCCAGTGCAACAGAAATTCTACATGCCCGGTGGCGACTACCGACTCGTCACATACTCCGATGTCAGGGTTAACCCTCCGCATTTGCCGACTTCCGCACTGGAACTTCCGAAAGGTGCAAAACGAGAACGGATGAATTGAATCGCAGACGGTGAACTAGGGATGGGCTAGTCTTCTGAAAAGAAGAGTCTACGCCGAGTCATGGAGATATGTTGAAAAGGGGCGGTCGTGAGGGTCCGAATGTCACTAATCCGACGCTAACCCATGATCGCCCTACCAAGCTTTTCGCCTTCTTAGGGGCACTACATCGCTGTAGCAGATGCTAGAGTACTGTTCCCCCAATTGGTGTGACTGCTCACAATTGCTCACTTCCTCAGATTTGTTGAACAATTTCGCATCCGTCCCCTACGGTCGTGCCCAGACAATCTGCGTGGGAGCCGAGAATCCTGCGAACGCATCCTCGTTCACGGAGTGCTATTTGCGCAACGCGGGTGAGGTATTGCCGGACTTGTTCAGCTTTTATAAACTTCTGCGCTGTTTGTGATCCACATCATCGGCGGGCAGTCCTGCAATCTATATTCCACGGAAGATGATGACACCAAAAATGTCAGACCATGCGTGCGCTATCATCCCCGGCCTCAGACTTTTCCGCCAGATAGTGAGTAGCCCGAACAGGACGCCGAACAGAGTGATTCTTGCGACCTGACCCACTCCTTCGTATAGATGACCAATGCCGAATACAATCGCTTGGAAAAGAACCGCCCACCCTGCCCTACCTGTGATCGCCTGAAATTGCTTCTGAAGATAGCCACGAAATGCCAGTTCCTCACAAAAGCCTGCGGAGAGTGCAACGGGTACCCACGTCATGCTCTGAAGAATTCCTTGGGGGAGGAGCCCGTGCGCTGCATTTGTCCCGCCACCTAAGATATGAGGATTCATCAAGCCGATCCACACCGCCCACAGCCCTGCGCCGAGAGGAATGTCTTTCATAACCGCCGTCGGCGTAGCCCAGCGGCCGCCAACAAGATCGCGTAAACGCACTCCGCGCTTGTGCACTCCCATGCGGACATAGAGCACCAAGAGCCATTCCATGATGACTACGGAAATGTAGCCCGGCACTGCGCTGCCGCTGTGAACAGTTGCCTGCGGATGCTGTTTTACGGCGTGCTGAAAAAAACCGCCCACTACGGAGAGCCCCACAAAAATCCCAATGAAAACAATCGTGTGCCACGCTGGAGCAATGAGCGTGCGACTGGAGGGGCGAGAAGGAGGGTTCGCGTCTGCCGTCATCGAATCTGGAACTGCACTATGGGAGATCAAGCATCGTGAGTGTACGGTGTTGTTGATGATGCGGCAATCATCAGAACAATAATGGTCAATTTTGCACGGAAACTCGGAGTAGTTGGCGCAAAATTCCGATTGGCGCTCATCGACTGAGTGCTGGGTACAACCTTCCAGTTCCTACATCTAAGTATTCTGGACGCAAACGGCACGCAAGGAGTTCGGCATGATCACTCAAATCTGGCATGGCGCGACCCCCGCAGCCAAAAGCGACGAGTACCTGAACTTGATGCGCACCGTCGCCATACCCGATTACCGCTCGACCCCCGGTAACAAGGGCGCTTACGCGCTGCGCCGCATGGAGGGCGATACCGCACATTTCTTGATGGTCACCTTCTGGGAATCCGAGGAGGCGATCCGCGTTTTCAATATCACCGCAAATTGATTCAGGGTATCGCGCTTGGCATTCGACGAAAACTGATTGACAAACCAGCAACCCTGATAGAGAATTCTTTACCTTCTGAGGACAAAATGCGATGGTTTTCAGTCGAATGTGTGTCACGCTTTTCCTAGCGTGCCTCATTGCAGTATCGGCCGTTTTCGCTCAGAACCCTCCGCCACAACCGTCCCCTTGCAATAATGAAAACCCTGAATGTCAAGTGAATCCTCCCTTGACGTGCGACTTCATTGCAAACGATGAATACTCCTATCAGTTGAAGCGCCCGACGCTTGCGAATGAAGTCCTCCCTGCGCTTCAAAAGCAATTCAGGACACACAATGCGAATTATCCCACGTACACGCTACCAATCACTTTTCTTTGGAATTCACTAGGGATTGGGGACTTGATGCAAGACCCTGCGGAGAGTGTTCTGCCCTGCTGCAAGAGGGACGTGCTTTTCACTCACAGTCAAGTAAATGCTGTGGTTGCTAACTTCGCATGGTCTGGAACAGCGTTTGATGTGCCCAGCAAGGCAAACCCGATCCTCATGGGCACAAAAATAACGATCTCGATACCAGCGCAGTTACAAGGGACCACTTTTGTGGCGGCAGGTATCAGCGAGTTTCACTTCAAGAACGGCTCCAGACCCCACTTAAAAATTGTGGCAGCAGACAACTCAGTTACCTTTGATCAACCCTTATCCTGCATGCGGGTATCATTGAATTCTGTGATCGTAAGGCCTCCGGGAAGCCATGGAACGCAAACGAATCCCATCTTGGTGATCCATCCATGACACTGACAAGAGACAGCCGTAAGATCGCGCTGTTGATACTTGCAGGTCTTGCTGTCTTGTTGTCTTGTGGTCCACCAGTGCAGCCTATTACCACTAAATTAGTCTATGACGTGACGAGAGTATTTTCTGCGGGTTGCGGTCAAAACGCCTTGTGTCGCGATTACCAAGGAACAGGAATATTTGCGACGGACCAAGCTGCGTGCCCGATCACCTGCGCGAATAATTCTTGTAGTACCCAAACAAAAACATTCGTTTTCGACAACTCTTCTTGGATGTCCGTTGTAATCACGACGCAGATCATAATGCCTCCGCATCAAGTTGTGGTGACACTGTCCCAGACGGATGCTCAGAGCCAGCCTGTCCAGAATCCTTGGACTATCACTCTCATCCCAAATGGGCCAACTGACACATGGCCACTCATGTTTCGGGTACAACCTCAAGCCAGTAGCGACCTAAAAATAGCGCCGGGCGCGGCCATCGCTGGGCACTATACACTATCGGTTCTTGGGGGCTATCAAGCTTCGTCGGCAACCATCGAGATTCACGCGGAGAAGGACGTTACCACTACCCCGCCCAATACAACTCCGTCGTTCCTGTGCAGCCTATCCGATTAGTATCTTGGTTCATTTACAACACATTGCGTCTTTGCGTAGTACCTTTTCGCATTGAAATCAACAAGGCTCATTGGACAGTTCCCAGCAAAGCAGAAGCCGTCCCATTCCTTTCTTCCTTTCTCGATGGTGGAGCAGCGGAGCGGTAATCGAAAAGACACTCAGAGATCGCGGACTACCAGTCTACAATGACGCTCTAAATGTGGTTCGGGGAGCCAAGTGCAGCCATTTCATGCTTTCCCAATGCCCGACAACCCGGTGGTTCAAGAGGGTTCCTTACAAGGCAGCCGTAAGTGAGTGATTCGATTGGTCGAGGAATTCGCGCCCTTGCTGGTCAGCCCCGGTATACCTTCTGGAACTGCCCCTCTCTCCCAAGGGCGGCCATGTTCTACACTGTTGATTGATGCGACCCGCTCTTTATTATGCCGTTTCGATTTGTTTGGCATTATCGTGGGCGACCGCTTCGGACACAGTGCAGGGCATTCAAACAGTCCGGATTTTCTTCTCTAGCCCTTCATACGTGGGAATGCCGATATGGCTCATTGTGGAGAGTGACAAGTCGAACAAAATCCACTATCCGGCCAGCACAATACCTACCGATTTCGGATGCAATCAAGTCGAGGTTCAACACAACGGAACTAAACTGATTCGAGTGCAGCTTTCCCCGTCAGGAGGCGGGCACACTGGGCCAGCGTGCGGATGGGTCTCCGCGCCGGGATCGCCGGAATCGAGACTACCTCTCCATCTTCAATATCCGATTACTGAACCCGGCGTTTATCTCGTGCGATACACCCGATTCGAGTACCTACATGGGCAGAATGAGGTAACCGAACAGTCGGAGTGGACGCCGCTGAAGGTTGGGCGGCCTGCGGCAGGCGATGTTGATCGATGGTTCGCTTCTGTGCTAACCAGCAGCCCGACAAGTCCGGGATTGATCGTTGGAGATTCCCTGCCATCATTACTTGCATCACGCACCCGCGCAGCACTGCATGCAGCTTTGGAGGAAACCTATAGCTCCGACGAGATAGTCGGCATGTATGCAGGCAACAGCTTACCCCTCTTTGATCCGCAGCTTGTCCGCCAAGAAACACTTTCCGTACTGAAAAGTGAAGGCCCGAATGATTTTTTAGCTTACGCATTCGGCTCTTCAGGGGGCATTCTCAAGCCAATCAGTGAACGAATCGCCGCTGTCGCGCTAGCAAACCTAGATTCCCCCACTCCGCAAAAAGCGTTGGGCGCAGTCCACAGTCTTGTGCTGCTCAGCGATCCAGCTTTCGGACTTGGGGCTGGGACCATACACAACGTCTCTCAGTCTCTCGATTCATCTGTTGATCATGTTGTCAGTCAGAGGAATGAGAAGGCCGCATGGTGGCTTGCCAATTACTTCGGACAGAAGCGCACAGCGGAAACACATCAGTTGCTCTGGAAAATCGCGGACGCAAATCTCGCTGTAGAACAGTCCCTCATCTGCATTACTTGGTTCAAGAATGCAAGCGACCTGCCGAAACTCGCGACGGTGACAGAAACCTACGATCCCGACGATCCCCACGGGTATCGTCACGCGAGTATCGCCGAGGGTATAGGGAGCTACGGTCAAGTCGCCCTCCCATACCTACATCGCCTGTTGCAGAACTCACGGCAGACGTGGGTTCGCACCTCCACCGCAAAGGGCCTCGTCTCCATGAATGATCCCGGTGGGTTCCAGTTTTTCATTGCGATGCTGAAAGACAAGCCGTTCTATGCGAACGAACTCATCGGTTGGCTGAAAGAGACGTTCCCGACCCTGAAAACAGCCGATGACTCACGAATGATGGCATTTCTGGAAGAGAAAATCTCGCACCACAATTAGCCGCTGGGCGCTGATCATGATTCGACGGTATTAAGTAGAGGCGGTCCACTACCCTGTCGAGCGAAGCAGCCTGTGGGGATCATCCGATCAACGTGGAACGTCCGCCTTCCAGATGCGCGACTGTTTGTAGAAGACAACATCAGCCACGCGATCAAAGAGCAAGGTGTGATCGTCCAGCCATCTCAAATCATAGGTTTCATCAACACTCTTCTGCGTTACCGGACGCGGTTCCATTTTGCCCCCGAGTGAGATGATCCAGACTCGCGTTCCTCCCCAAAACTGTAGGTCTGGGCGCACTTTCTGCGGGCGCGATTCGAATGTAACGTAGGCAATGAATTGGCCGTTGGGTGATGGCGATGCAATCCCTGCGGTGCCATTGATCTGAATATCCCTTCGTTGCTTCCCATCAGGCGTGCTGATCGAGAGGATTGAATGGTCGCGTGTGAAGTATGCCAACCGAGAACTGTCGGCGAACCAAGGATTCCAGCTTGGCTTGATGTAGTCCCAGTCACCATCCGGGTGGATGTCGGCTTCGCCCAAGTCGGCCCACTTCTTCGGACCGATGTCGTACACCCAAAGGTGAGACCCCGGCCAACCGCCAGCGATGGCGACATATCTTCCGTCCGGGGAGGGGGCTATCAATGCTCCTTGCCAGCCGTCATGTTGCGCGAGCACGCCGTTCGGAGTTTCGAGGACAGTGTGGAATCCGTCTTGACGACTCCAGACCATGAGTCCCGATCGAGGCAGATAGGAGACTCGCTCGGAACCTATCACGTTTGTCGCACCGGGGAGCCGCGCTTTGCTTGGACGCTTCCCGTTGATCGAAACCAACGAATACTCGCCGTCGCGATAGCAAGCGAGACTAGTGCTGTCTGGTGTCCACCCGGATAGGAACGCATCGGCAACAGGATTCTTCTCAATGAGATTTCCACTCGTGTCCACCACAACGACCTCGGACACCAGATTTGAGCGACCGAAGCCAGAGATTCCGACGTGCCTGCCCCATCCGGTGCGGACATAGGCTATGCGCTTCCCGTCCGGACTTGGGATCGGATTATAGGCATTGTCGGGGGTGAGAAGTGTCTCGCTGAATGCCTGCGACCGGGAGGGTGTCACGAGCAGGAGAACAATCAAAATCAGCGTCGAGGCGATTGATCTCGTCATATTTGCCTGACTATCGTATCAACAAGTTCCACCTACGGATTGAACCGTGTCTTCCATTCCGCCCATCGCAGTCTTAGTTCGGGGAGAATCGATTCGAGATTTCTGCGTGCATTGTCCCGGCTGTTCATTGGCAGGCGGAAACCGACGCCCCACACACCCCACCTGTCAGCTTCGATACGCATAGTCTCTTGGAAGTATGGCGGATCACAGACTTCCCAAACGAGACCTGCGCGGCTTCCGTCTGGCGCAATCACGAACGCGTCTCCGGTTTCGCAGGGCTCCGCTTCCCAATCGGTGATCTTGCCAAGGGTGAAACCATCCACGGTAAGGTCATCAAGAACGACGAAGCCATAATAGACAGGTGCACCCTCTGGGCGGGCAATGAACGCTGGCTCGGTCGGAGATGCGCTCTGCGCCGTGGCGTCGATAGCCAGAGGTCGTCCTTTGGGCACATCGTCCATCACAGTCTCCCCTCCGCTGCCCATCGTCTCACTTCGTTCTCAACAGAGAATAGACGCTGGGGGTGGGACTCAAAGCGTCCGCCGAGCGTGTAAGCATTGACTTCCAAGGGAATCGCCTCGTAGCTGCCGCCGTTCAGGAATCCCTGCACGTAAAGCTCACTAAAGCGCGGAATGCCAAGTTGCCGATACTGCTCCACATGCACGAGTTCGTGAAACAACAGTCCATTCGAGAACGCCTCGTGCGAGACCACAACGTCATTGAACGTAATCGCCCCCATCATCGATTGATCAGGCAGATTGTTGAAGCCCAAGCTTTTCAGCATCGGGTAGAAATCTGGGTTGCCTACTCGCTCTCCCCTCAGGACGAGGAGCCGAGTGCCGTCCAGAACTTGAGGCGAGAAAAACCCCTTTAGGACAGCCTGCTGCTGCACAGATAAGGGGATCGCTCGTGGCGCGTACTTTTCCCGCTGAGTGGAGATGTATTGGGTTACAAGCCCGGAGACTTGTGTAATCTGATCGGGCGTGAGTCGTGGAGTCGGCATTTGACGTTGGTTCCAATTCTTACCGAACTCGTAGCACGGGTTGACCGCAGCGCGTGCAGTAGTCCGCGTTCGGGGATGCCACGTGTCCATTGGCACATCGTAGGCCGCTACCCTCGGTACGAGCCGCAGCATACAGAATGGCGAACGCAGCCGAATAGAAAGCCATCCAGTGGCCGGAGAATCCTCTCCAAACCACCGCTGGCGGACTTGCCCCATTACCTCCACTAGGGGCTTTGCCCATGAAGAGCAGGAAATTCACAAAGGCATAGCCGAAGAAGCCATACACCATATAACGCATCCAGTCGGGCGATCCCTTCAGGATGACTTTCCAGAAATCTTTGCGATTGGTAGTACCGACGAGCCGCTGCGCCACTAAGACGGCTGGGAGCCACACGATGAAGATTCCGACACCCAGCATCCAGAAAAAAGCTTCCGGTGCCACGCGGCGTCCCATCACCGCTCCGAGATGAATCCACAGACTGACGGCGAGACCAAGTGCAGAAAGACAAACGAAAAACCAGAGGAAGGGTCTGATCCAATCTGGAACGGAGTTCGCCGCTGCGGGATAGTCAGCGACCGAGGAGGGAGCGCGGTTTTGCTGCAAGCCCTCGATATCGGGTTCGAGCAACGCAGAACTGGTGGGACTGGTCGAGTTGAAGTGGATCGCTACGGGCTTGCCTTTGAGGTCACGAACGAACTCCTCGGCTTCCGGTTCAGTCGGGAAATCCCGTTTGTAGCGCCCTGAATGCAGCGTGCCCGCGACGGAGTAGGAGTATCCGAGTTCCGCGACGTAGTAGCCGCGTTTGGTTGTGAATGAGAAAGTGGGCTTGGTTATCTCGACCGATTCAATTCGCCCCTCAGCGATGGGCCAACTACCCGCCCTCTGGCGTCTGAACCAATTCCTTGCAGGCTTCGCCAAGCCAGCTAGGGCGAACACCGCCCATACGTAGAACATCCACGGCCATGTTGCCGGGTCTGTCCATCGAATGGGGTTATTTGAAATCATGGCTCGGCAACTCCGCGTTCAAAGCCTCGGATCGACGGGCTCGCTCTCTAAAGCGAGAACGCCGAACACACACTCATGCACTCGGCGCAAAGGCTCCCGCTCCACGAACCTTTGAAGGGCTTCCATGCCTAACGCGAACTCACGCAGAGCCAACGACCGTTTCGTGCCGAGTCCTCTGGAGCGAAGTCGTTCGAGATGCTCTGGCGCGGTGTATTCCGGCCCATAGATGATGCGAAGGTACTCCCGACCTCTGCATTTCACCGCAGGCTGCACGAGACCGCGTCGGCTCTTCGTGACAAATTGGAGAGGCTTCACTACCATGCCCTCACCTCCGGAAGCGGTGAGTTCCTCCCACCACGCAATACCTTCTTGCTGGCTTGCCTCGTCGCCGACATCGACAACCTTATATGGTGTTGCAAGAAGAAGATCGGGATCGACAGCGCAAAGGCGGGCCAGAATCGTCATGTGCCACACGTGGTCTTTGTCCGAGTGAACTGCGCCCTCGCTCGCCAGCAGATGAAAGGGCGCAAGCTTCAAGTCCGCCAGCGAATGCACAGTCCAGCAGTAGCGGCGGTATGCTTCGATGTATTGCTCTGCCATCACCCGGCGTTCCTCGTAGCGACCAGCGAGTTCGGAGGCTTCTGGTACCCGCTTGCTAGTCGTCCGCAGCGCGGCAATCGACGCTTGGAGCCCTGCGCGAGCAGCCGCCCCGGTTGGAGCATACTGCTGGCGCAGCAAGTCCTGTGCCTTCGACGACCATGGCATCAGTTCGCAATCGAGGCACACCCAATCGCTCGCAAGCTCTTCCCACAGACCTGATTTCGTGACCGCAGCCTGAACGCGACCGAGAAACTCCCTCTCCAACACGCCATGGTTAAAGAACCGTCTGCCAGTTCGCGTATAACAGACTCCAATCTCGTCCTGCACCACGCCGAATCGTCGCAACGCGACATCGCGGTCGCGGCAGACAATTACGACCGCACGCGAACCCATGTGCTTCTGCTCGCAGATCACTTTTTCCACATGCTCTTTGTGATAGTAAGCAAATGCCTCCGCTGGGTGTTCCAACAACCCCGGTTGCTTGGTGGTCTCGCTCGGGGACATTGTGGGCGGCAGATAGATCAGCCACTTGGGGTTGCTGGCGAAGCGACTCATCACTTCCAACGCGGCGATGGCGTTTTCTTCTCGGACAGTCAGATTCCCGTGGAGGCGGGTTTCAACGATCCGTTTCCCGATGACATCATCGATGTCCAGAACATCATCCTGTTCGTGCTGCTGGGACAACGCCATCGTAGGTTGCGCGGACACCAATGGCTTCACGGGGTCGTAATAAGTCCGGTGGGAAGGTACGGACAGGAACTCTTTTTCCGGGTAACGAAGCGCCGTCAGCTTGCCGCCGAACACACATCCAGTGTCGATGTTGACTGTGCGGTTCAACCACTGAGGTTCGGCGATAGGGGTGTGCCCATACACGACCATTGCTTGCCGCGATAGTCCGCGGCCCAGTTGTAGCGTACTGGGAGGCCGAACTCATCAGTTTCTCCCGTGGTCTCCCCAAAGAGGGCGAACGACCGGATCGCACCAGAGCCGCGACCCTGCATCTCCTCCTTCATCCCTGCGTGCGCTATGACCAGATTCCCGTCATCAAGGACATAGTGGCTAATGAGACCGTCGAGGAACTCAACGACTCTGCTCTTGAATTCCGGTGGTTCGGGTTCGAGTTGCGCAACGGAATCCGCGAGCCCGTGCGCCATCTTTACGTCCTTGCCCCGCAACTTCTGAAGCAACTTCATGTCATGATTGCCGGGCACGCACAACGCCGTTTCCGCTTCCACCATGCCCATTACAAGCCGCAATACCTCGGGAATCTTCGGCCCCCGATCTACTAGATCGCCGAGGAAGATCGCCTTCCGGCCCTCAGGCGTTCCAACTCTGTACCCGTCACCATTCTTCTCGACCGAATAGCCGAGGGCTGCGAGCAATTCCTTTAGCTCATCAAAACACCCATGGACATCACCGATGATGTCGAACGGTCCGTGCTCGGTACGCCGATTTGTCCACATCGGCTGCTGCACGATTTCCATTCCTTCCAATTCCTCAGGAAACTTGAAGATATGAACCCCACGGAAGCCCTCTCGTTCGAGCCCTCGGAGCGAACGTCGTAGCTGTTGTGCCTGATTGCGGACAACATGCGGGCCAAAGTCACGATTCGGACGGGTTCGATTCCGTTCTTGGCAGACCTTCTCCGGGAAGTCGAAGACAATGGCAACGGGCAGCACATGGAACTCGCGTGCCAAGGCAACGAGCGGCTTGCGCGAATCGGGCTGGACGTTTGTTGCGTCGATGACGGTCAATCGCCCCGCAGTGAGTCGTTTTCGGGCGATGAAATGGAGCACCTCGAAGGCTTCCTTCGTTGAGGTTTGGTCGTTTTCGTTGTCCGATACCAGACCGCGACAATAATCGGACGACAGTACTTCCGTTGGCTTGAAGTGCTGCTTGGCGAACGTAGATTTCCCACAGCCGGAAGGGCCGACGAGCAACACAAGGGAGAGTTCGGGCACCGTGATCTTCATTTCCGGAACACTCCCATCTGCGTCGGTGCCCCGACACTCCCATCTTCTTCGCCCACAGGCTTGAACTCCACGCTGTATCCGAACCGTTCACTAATAGCATTCGCCCACTTCTGGAATTGCTCACGAGTCCACTCGAAGCGGTGGTCGCGGTGGCGGAACTGACCAGCAGGCAGCGTCTCAAATTTCACGTTGTACTCAGCATTTGGGGTTGTCATTACGACCGTTTGCGGACGAGCGAATTCAAAGAGCACTCGTTCGAACGCTGCGAGTCGTGGCTCATCCAGATGCTCGATGACCTCGACAACCGCAGCCGCATCGAATCCCGCTAGCCGTTTGTCTCGATACATGAGCGAGCCCTGCATCAGTTTTATCCGCTCCTTCTGCTTCGGCGGCAGGGTGTCTAAATGGTGTCGCTCGGCGGCAACTTCGAGGCTGCGGTACGACACGTCCATCCCGACGATCTCTTCGAACTGTTTGTCCTTCAGCAGTTCGCGGATGAGTTTGCCCTCACCACAGCCAAGATCGACAACACGCTTGGCACCGCTAGCCTTGAGTTCCGATGCGACCTGCTGGAGCCGGGCGTCGTGGAGACGAATCGGAGCCTCAATCGCCTGTTCTTGCTCCTCCTTGGTTTCCTGTTCCGCGTCGGGATCAAGGGATTCGTCCTCGGTGAGTCGTGCCAGTGCTTCTCGTGTCAGATTTCGAAATCCACGCAGATAGCGATTTACGATTGCCTCTCGCTCTGGATGTGCCTGAAGCCAGCCTTCGCCGTGGCGAAGCAACTTATCGATTTCGTCTTTCCCCACCCAATAGTGCTTGTCTGCATCGAGCACTGGGATCAAAACGTAGAGATGAGTGAGCAGGTCTTGCAGGGTGCCGTTCCTGCTGATCTCCACGGTGTAGTACGGACCTTCGCCCCACTCGGGAAACTTCTCATCCAGCGGATGGTGCTCTGCGACGACCTGATATCCCAGTGGCTCGAACAATCGCCGTAAGAACTCCTCGCCGCCGCGACAAGGCAGAACGGCGATTCGCGCAGTAAGAGGCAACGGAACGGTGAGAAGCTCCGGCCGATCTTTACTGCTCCCCGCCAGTGCGGAATTGAAAACCCGAGCGATGGCGACACTCATGAAGGACGAGGCCACGTAGGGACGGTCGTTCACGTATTGATCGAGCATCCCGCCCTCGCCAGACGGCCCACGGCGATTGCGGACGAGCCCCACCGGATCAACATCCAGTAGGAGCGCGGCGGTACAGCGGTTCGCTGACGCCTCGGGGTAGAACACGTGGGCTTTTCCGAAGGAGAGGTCGAACGACTGCACGCGACTCGGGTTCTTGTGGAGGAGGTAGCCCAAGTCCATTGCTGGACTTTTCGTGTTGGTGATTGTTAGGAGCATTGCTGAACAGCCATTATGCCTGAGTGGACTGCCAAGTCCGGCATTGTTGACAGGCACACTGGATTCTGTCCGCCGTTGAGCGACTGAGACTGACTGACCGGGGAAAGCGGCGATCTGCTGGCACAATCGCAAACATTCGCAGCGTAAAATCAGTATAGGCGGTCACGCAACGTCGCGAATTCCGTAGGACGCACAAGCACTTCGGAGCAAACATGTTCGCACTGCCGCAAAAAGTCTCTGAAACCGTGAGAACCGCAGCAGCGGGAACGGCTCTAGTGATTGCTGGTGTCCTTCTCGCCTTGGCGACGAGTTGTATGCGCACCGTCCAAATGAGTGACCCGGCTTTAAAGCCATTCGCGGGTATGTATTCGGTAGACCGCGCTCAATATGGTTTTAGTCCTCTTCCGAGCAGTGGTCCCGTTTCCATCGAGAGTAAGTCTTCTTATGGCGGTTATGACGCCATGCTTCACTTTGGGGGCAGGACACCTCGGACGATTGCCTTTCGTTGGGATGGCAAGAGCTACCAGTGGCTTGGCGAGCAAGAAAGTTTTGAAGGCCCCCGGATGTGGGAGACGCCAGACGGCAGTTTTCACGAACAAGTAATCATTACTTACTACAAACAGGCGGTGCATGGAGAATTTCAGGGACTCACGATTCAGTACTTGGGTCCAGATGAAAAGCTCATAATGCCAAGGAAAGCGCCGAACTTTAGCCTCACTTTGAGCGAGGTGAATCCCTTGTTGGAGAAGTGGGGGTACAGAACTAGGTGAATATCCCTGCGGTGCAGGACTTAGAACCTCTCGAATACTGAATTCCTTTTGGACTCCTCGGGCAGTGAGGGAAATCAGCCTCCCTTAGTTCGCCTAGTTCGCCGCAGCACTCCGCGCTCTGTCGTTCCACCAGTTCTCGGCTTCGAACTCGATGCGAATGTGCTTGACCTCGGGGTCCGCGACGTATTCCGTCGTATGCTTCTCGGTCATCGCCCACCCGTCAACGGCTTTTCCACGAACCTTGTACCTCTTGTCATAGTTCGCCAAGCTGGTCAAGAATAAATCCGCACGATTCTTGCATTCCACGTAAACGGCAATCCAAGGATCGCAACCGAACGCGGTGCATGCATCCCCCAGCTTTTGGCGATCACTCTTGGCCTCTCGGAGAAGATAAACACTTCCCGTCTCCGTTCCGGGTGATCTGGTGCGCGACTTCACGGTGATGCCGAGCCGCTGCCTTGTTCGGCGGTTATAGGCGATCACGTCGATTCCGGTGTGATCGACAATGGAGACTTCAAATCCAGATCGGGAGAGCCAATTGCAGACGAGGTATTCTCCAAAGTGGCCGACGATTCTTGTATGCCGAGAACTCTTGTCGATGCCTATCATAAGTCGCCATCGACGTTAGCAAGTGTGGAACCGAGTCACAAGTTCCGAAGGTCACAAGCGCAATGAGCTAGCCAGAAGCCGTTCCACGCTTCAATCCCGCTGATATTTGGTTTAAAGTGGCAGCGCGATGAAGTCCACACTTTGCTCTGTCCTCTTGCTTTTCGCTACGACCGTTGTGAACGCTCAGATGACCCCCTCTCTCCCCAATTTTGACCTCAATGCCGCTGAGCGGTTTGCGAATCTCGCACTGGCGTGTGTCCACAAGGAATATCCGAACAAGATCAGTCACAACCTGAACAGCGATGCGGATGTCGCCCCGCCACGAAAACTGACGCCCGCATTCTACGGCTGCTACGACTGGCATTCTTCCGTCCACGGGCATTGGCTGCTCGTTCGCTTGGTCAGGACTTTTCCAGACGCTCCGTTTGTTCAATCTGCTCGCGAAGCACTGCGGCAAAGTCTCACCGCAGAGAACATCGCGCAAGAGGCTGCATATCTCCGAGGAGAAGGACGGGCCAGTTTTGAGCGCCCGTATGGGCTGGCATGGCTGCTTCAACTAAGTGCGGAATTACGAGAGTGGGATGATCCGCAGGCTAAAGAAGTGGCAGCCAATCTGCATCCTCTTGAGACAGTCGTACTGGAACGGCTGAACAACTGGCTGCCGAAGCTCTCCCACCCCGTGCGGATCGGCGAACACGACCAGACCGCTTTCGGTCTTGGCCTGATGCTGGATTATTCACGGGGCACGGGAAATACGACTTTTGCCGAGCTGCTGGAATCGAAAGCGCGGCAGTTCTATCTGGGCGACAAAGATTGTCCATTGGCATACGAGCCTTCGGGCGAAGACTTTCTCTCACCATGCTTGGGTGAAGCAGACCTGATGCGGCGTGTTTTGCCGAGCGCCGAGTTCGGTCGCTGGCTCCAAACCTTCCTGCCTCAGATTTCCCCGGCGACAAAGAGCGCGTGGTTGCAGCCCGTTGTGTCGCCTGATCCAAGCGATCCGAAGCTGGCGCACCTAGATGGGCTCAATCTCAGCCGAGCATGGATGCTCGAAGGAATCGCTGGTAGTTTACCGAGGAACGACAAGCGCCTACCGATGATCATGGCGGCGGCTGAGGAGCACAAGAGTGCGGGACTTGCGGCGGTCACTGGCAAGCATTATGAAGGCGGGCATTGGCTGGGAAGCTTTGCGGTTTATCTAGTCACGCGGCGAGGAATTTCCCAAAAGTGAGTTACGAAGCACGCATGGTGCGGATACTCACTCTCTGCCGTGCCGAGCTTCAGATACACTGTCTGCTGAATCGAGTCGAATTGCGAAATGACAAGGAGGGCTGGTCGCATGGCAAAGCCAGCAGCGGGAACCGCACCGTTAGAAAAGCTCAAGTTGTACGAAAAGTTGGTGGCGACGAATCCCAATGTCGAACGGAAGGGCGATACCGTACCTTACACATCCTTAAACGGCCATATGTTCAGCTACCTCAGCAAAGAGGGCAAGTTGGCTTTGCGGCTTCCGGCTGGGGAGCGGGAAGCGTTTCTCAAGAAATACAAGGCCAAATTGTGCGAGGCATATGGAAGGGTACAGCCCGAGTATGTGGAAGTCCCGGACTCCTTGCTCTCCTCGACGCGAGAACTGAAGAAGTTCTTCGACAGCAGCTATGAATATGTGGGCTCGCTCAAACCGAAGTCCACAACAAAAAAGAAGAAGGGTTGATCTCGAATTCGCGGCACAGCAAACGAACCTGATGACCTTAATTAGGGGGCACGAGTTTCGTCCATCCCTTCAAATAAACCGCCTTCGCCTGATCGAGGCTCATGGTTTTATTCACGCACACGCTTCTCCAGAGCAGGAGTTCCACTTTGTCTTTGGCCAATGAGCCGAATGTCCGGTTCCTTTAGACTGTGATACGACACCGGTCATCCAAATCCTGAGCGTTTTGCAGTCGAGTTTCAGACCGCTGGCTCCAGATAGGAGCTTAGGACTGGAGAGTCTACCGACCGTCCCTCCGATGCTCAATGACGCTCTCTCAAACACAAATATAAACTAATTGCTTGCGGATTGAGACAATGGTAGTGTGTGTCAGCCCGTCGAGGATATATGAAACAAATTCCAATTCTATTTCTTGCTTTGCTGGTTACGTACGGTCAATGCTCGAGCGCGCAATCGCAAACCGTTCCCGTTGCCAAGCCCAATGATGCCGCGCCCCTGAATTTAGTCATAGAACAAGTTAAGGCGGCTTTGCTTGAATATCAAACGAACCGCGGCGGCGGAGCTGACACTCTGCCACCGCTTTCGAGTGCTGAGTTTGACTTTAAGACCACTACGGCTATGGTCGAAGGAGGCACGGTAAATCTTCTCATTTTCAAGTTCGGAACGTCTCACGAGGATGATGCTATAAATGACGTAACCTACACGTATTCTCTCCCCAAGCCAACTTCTGCTCCCGGCACGCGGGCGCCACGAAAGAAGCCGCCTCTGTTGCGAGACCAGCTCGCTCAGGCCATACAAAGTGCAGCTGCCGCCGTAAAAACAGCAGGCCCGGTGGGAGACCTAAAGTTCAGTAAACTAACCGTTAATCTTTCGTATGGCGTGAAGTGGGACATTAATGGCAGTGAAGGTTTCCAATTCAGCCTTGTGACAGTCGGTGTTAACGGTGACGCTAATAAGAACACGGTGCAGGCGGTGAAGATCACTTTTGGTCAGTAATGAGAATGGCGTGACGGTCGCCTCTCGGCTTAATAGTTGACTTGCACCGAACAGGGATCGCCTTCACGTTCTCTTAGTTGCTTCAACTACTATTCTCCGTACCAACCCCGTGGCAAGTGCAAATCTGTCGTCCTGTTTATAAACGGCGCTGCGATAGAAACTGTTGCGCTAGTACCATGCGCCGTGTAGGACATATTAACTGGTTCATCCGTAGTGGAGAGCACTTTCGTTAAGCCCTTGGGTTCTTGTTTGGCGAACACTCGAACCAGCCAGGCAATCGAACTGCCGGGCTTCATACTTGGAACTTTAATTTTCTGAAGTTCGCCGTCAGCAATTTTTCGATCTGCGAGTTCCGCATCAATCGGATCCTCTGAAAGCTTGTGAGTGAGTTCACGAAATGTAATTTGAACGTCATTCAGCTCTTGAGATGACGTGTTTTCAATGAATAGCACCAAGAATCCGACCCTATCTGCCTCCGATAGGATCTGATCCCAAGCTTCTTCCTCGTTCATCGGGCCATCGCAAATGTCCTCGGGCGCCCCGGCTCCCCGGTTTGCGGGTCCGCATCCATCGGAATGGCTAAATTTAAATTGCGCAATTGCCGGGTTCGTTGAGGACCTCGTCAAAAGCTCTCCGCTCTTATACAGTATGAAATTTGAATCGTCAGAAAATAACTGCGCCCAAGCAGGACTTGGCACGGCTTGCGCATTGCGGAATCGCCAAGTTTTCCAGAATTGGTACAACTGTTGAGAGTCTGGATGCACGAAGTCGATCGCCTTGCTGTCCGAGCGGCCTGTTGGGCGGTTCGGGCGGTCAAGGCTGTCCAAGACCAGAGGGGCCTCGAGTGCTCCATAAAGATTTATATAGCTAAGGCGTATCGGCGCCGACGGTGCAGGGCGAGCCAACGCCCCTTCAACCTGAACCGAGGGATCGCGACGTAAACGCACTTCCAATTGCTGATCGAACGCGAGAAAAAGTTTTCCCTTAAATGGTTCATAACCAAACCGCTTGACAGCTAAGATCTGTTCTTTGGGCGATTGATTCCCGTTTTCGATTTCGCATAAATCCTCCTGCTCTTGGTCAATATTCATTACGGCGACGCCATGAGAATTCGTAACTATTCCGGAATACTCATTTTCACCAACGCTGGCGTGCGAAATCGGATGTCCTGTCGCTGCGTCTCTCACGGTAACCGTGAGCTTGATCTCC
>Ga0185299_10001624_pt1 | contig 40798 bp, 49 predicted proteins | sample PaiPotPPA55metaG_FD_128002 | JGI IMG/M metagenome (GOLD analysis project Ga0185299, IMG submission 128002) | Iron sulfur acid spring bacterial and archeal communities from Banff, Canada, to study Microbial Dark Matter (Phase II) - Paint Pots PPA... ...
GAAACGTCACGCACGAAAGGAGGATGCGTCAATGTCGGACATGACGGCAGGGGATCGCATATGGACTCAGCGGCGCAGCAAGCTCCGCAATACCTTCCCCTGAAAGGGGGAGGTCGACAGCATCTGCCCCGGCCTCGTGCCGGGGCAGATGCTGTCGGGTGGGGGTCCGGAGCTTGGCGCCAGCATTTGCTGACCGTCTCGACCGCAGCTCGACCCCCACCCGGCTCCCCGACAAAGTCGGGGTCGCCGACCTCCCCCTTTCAGGGGGAGGTATGGAGCATCCGCCCCTACGGCCGGGGAACGACCGGGGTCAATTCCGCGTCTTGCGGGCCAAATAGGCCCGCCACAGATCCGGGCGCCGCTCGCGGGTGATGCGCTCGGATTCACTCTGCCGCCACTGCGCGATCCGGGCGTGGTCGCCGCCGCTGAGGACGTCGGGAATGGAGCGGCCCTCCCACAGCTGCGGGCGGGTATAGTGCGGATATTCCAGCAGGCCCTGGCTGAAGCTTTCCTCCGCCGCCGAGGTCTCCTTGCCCATCACTCCGGGAAGGAGCCGCACGCATGCATCGAGCAGCGCGAAGGCCGCTATCTCTCCGCCGGAGAGCACGTAATCGCCGATCGAGACCTCCTCGAGCCCGCGCGCGGCGATGACGCGCTCATCGACGCCCTCGAACCGTGCGCACACGATCAGCGCTCCGGGACCCTGCGCCAGGGTCTCGACCCGGCGCTGGGTCAGCGGCGCGCCGCGCGCGCTCATCATCAGGCGGGGCCGCGCATCGGCGGCAGCGAGCGCGGCGTCGATGGCGCGCGCAAGCACGTCCGCGCGCATCACCATGCCGGGCCCGCCGCCCGCGGGCGTATCGTCGACCGAGCGATGCCGGTCGGTGGCGCAAGCGCGGATGTCGATCGTCTCGAGCGACCAGGTGCCGGCGGCGAGCGCCTTGCCGGCGAGGCTTCCCCCGAGCGGGCCGGGAAACATCTCGGGAAAAATGGTGAGAACCGTCGCCCGCCACATCACGTTTGCTCCGGCGGGGCGACTACGATGCGGCCGGCGGCGAGATCGACCTCGGGCACGCAGGTTTGCGTGAACGGCAGCATCAGGGTCGCGCCGCTTTGCGCATGGCGCAGCTCCAGAATGTCGCCGGCACCGAAATCATGCACCGCCATGACAGTTCCGATCTGCGCGCCGTCGACCGTGATCGCGCGCAGCCCGATCAGATCGGCGTGATAGAACTCTTCCGCCGCAGCCGGCGGCAGCGACGCCCGCGGCACGAACAGCCTTGCCCCCGCGAGCCGCTCGGCAGCACCGCGATCGCTGATGCCGCGCAGCTGCGCGATGAGATGGGTCTTGCCCGGGCGCAGCGCCTCGATCACGAAGCATGTTGCCCCATCCTCGCTTTCGAGCGGAGCATAATCCTTCAGCGCCATCGGATCGGCGGTAAAGGATTTGAGCTTCACCTCGCCGCCGATGCCGTGGGCACCTCCGATCTCGGCCACACAGATGCGCGGCGCGGCCAAGGATCACGCCGCGAACAACATCGTAGGGTGGGCAAAGGCGCGCTCTTTCGCGCCGTGCCCACCGCTCGGCCACGTGGGCACGGCGCGCGCGCGCAACCGTGCACGAAACATGCAAAGTGCCTGGCGCGCACCTTTGCCCACCCTACGGACTGCGAGGCTCCTCAGCATGAGGTCGGCGCGCGCTAGCTCGCGGGCGCGGCGGCAGCTGCCGACTTGGCGGCAGCCGCGGCCTTGGCCGCTTCCTCCGCCCGCGCTTTTCGCTCCTTGCGCGGCACCGCGCGGAGCGGATTCTTGCGCGGCTCGCGCTTCATCACGCCGGCCGCGTCGAGAAAGCGCAGCACGCGGTCGGTGGGCAGCGCGCCCTTCGCAAGCCACGCCTTTACCTTCTCCAGGTCAAGCTTGATGCGCTCGGTTTTATCCTTCGGCAGGAGCGGGTTGAAATAGCCCAGCCGTTCGATGAAGCGGCCGTCGCGCGGGGAACGGCTGTCGGCGACCACGACGTGATAAACCGGCCGCTTTTTGGTGCCGGCGCGGGCAAGGCGAATTTTCAGAGACATTATGTGGTTTCCTTTTTCAGTGTTGGTTCAGAGCGTGTCATTCCGGCCGAGCGAGCCGGGCTCCGCCCGGCACGCGAGAGCCGGAATCCAGTAAGCTGCGGCGTTCATCGTATTACGCCGGCCGTCGTTTACTGGGTCCCGGCTCGCGCGAGCGCGGCGGAGCCGCGCTCGCTTGGCCGGGACGACAGCCTAGGGGGAGGGAGCCGGCCGAAGTTGTGGCACGCACGTGTCGGCTCATTTCTTCTTTCCGAAGCCGGGGAAGTTGGGGACGCCCGGCGGTTTTCCGCCGAGGCCGGGAAGGAGCGGACCGGTACCGGGGAATTTCGGCAGCGGCCCCGGCATCCCCGGCGGCAGGGCGCCTCCCGGCAGGCCGCCTCCCGGTAGCCCTGCCACGCCCCCGGGCATCTTCTCCGCCAGCTTTTGCATCTGCTCCGGGCTTGGCATTCCGCCGCCGAAGCCCAGCATGTTCGCAAGCCCCGCCATCGGTCCGCGCTTCGCCCCGCCCATCGCCTTCATGAAGTCACCCATGGTGCGATGCATCTTGAGCAGGCGGTTGATCTCCTCGACCTTGGTTCCGGAGCCTGAGGCGATGCGCTTCTTGCGGCTCGCCTTGAGGATGTCCGGGCTTCTGCGCTCCTTCGGCGTCATGGAATCGATGATGGCGACCTGGCGTTTGAGCACGCCCTCGTCCAGGTTGGCCGCAGCCAGCTGATTCTTCATCTTGGCGACGCCGGGCAGCATTCCCATCAGCCCGGTCACCCCGCCCATGCCCTGCATGGAAATGATCTGCTCGCGCAGATCGGAGAGGTCGAAGGCGCCCCTGCGCATGCGCTCGGCCACCCGCGCCGCCTTCTCCGCATCGATGGTGGCCGCCGCCTTCTCCACCAAAGTGACGATGTCGCCCATGCCGAGGATGCGGTCGGCGATGCGCGCGGGATGGAAGTCCTCGATCGCGTCGATCTGCTCGCCGGTGCCCATGAGCTTGATCGGCTTGCCGGTGACCGCGCGCATGGACAGCGCCGCGCCGCCGCGGCCGTCGCCGTCGATGCGCGTGAGCACGATGCCGGTGAGCCCGACCCGCTCATTGAACGCGCGCGCGAGCGTGACCGCGTCCTGGCCGGTGAGCGCGTCGGCGACGAGCAGCACCTCGTGCGGCTGCGCGGCGCGTTTGACGTCCGCCGCTTCCGCCATCATCGCCTCGTCGAGCGTGGTGCGGCCCGCGGTATCGAGAATGACGACATCGTAGCCGCCGAGCCGGCCGGCCTGGAGCGCGCGCTGCGCGATCTGCGGCGGCTGCTGCCCTGCAACCACGGGAAGCGTGTCGATGCCGACCTGGCGGCCGAGCACGGCGAGCTGCTCCATGGCGGCGGGCCGGCGCACGTCGAGCGAGGCCATCAGCACCTTGCGGCGGGTCTGCTCGGAAAGGCGCTTGCCGAGCTTGGCCGCGGTCGTGGTCTTGCCCGAGCCTTGCAGGCCAACGAGCATGATGGGGACGGGCGCAGGCGCGTTGAGATCGACCGGCTCGCTCTGCGCGCCCAGGGTCTCGATCAGCGCATCGTGCACGATCTTGACGACCATCTGGCCGGGCGTGACCGATTTGATCACCTCGATGCCGACCGCATGCGCCTTCACCTTGTCAACGAAGGCGCGCACCACGTCGAGCGCGACGTCGGCTTCGAGCAGCGCGCGGCGCACCTCGCGCAGCGCCGCGTCGACGTCGGCCTCGCTCAGCGCGCCGCGCCGGGTCAGGCGGTCGAGGACGCTGCCGAGGCGTTCGGAAAGGGAATCGAACATGTGGCGGTTTCCGGCGGGGCTATCCTGCCTGCATTTTGGTTTCACAAACACATAACGCGCCCGAGGGCGCATCGCGCTGTCGGGCGTTGGCCTCCAGCTTCTCGGCTGGTCGGCGGTCTTACTTGCACGGGCTCTTTGCGTGAGCGCGCGGAACCTATGGATGCGCCCTGCCGGAGTCAAGGATGGGGCAGCAGGGCGGGTTAGTAGTACTGCGTCACAAACTACGCTGTCATTCCGGGGCGTCGGCATGTCGGTTTCACCGACTTGCCGACGAGCCCGGAAACCATAACCCCAGCCGGCAGTTGCTCGCTCGCCGTTCGCAACGGGACGGTCTGTGGTTATGGATTCCGGACTCCGCTCGCGGAGCTTGTGCTCGGACGGCGCATAGCGCCGATCCGAGTGCTCGCGGCCCCGGAATGACAGAATACCTATTTTGTGACGCAGTAGGGTTAGCCGGCCGGGCCGTCTTGCGCCGGCGCGGCCGGCGTAACCCGCCGCGCGGCTGCTGCAAATGCGTGCGTGCGCGTGTTGCGGTGGGTTACGCCGCACAAATCGGCTGCTCACAGCCGATTTGTGCGGCTAACCCACCCTACAAAACCTGGCAAAGCCCTCAGGCGGGGATCCTCACCTCGTCCTCGATCGGCTCGCGCAGCACGTAGCCGCGGCCCCAGACCGTCTCGATGTAGTTCTTGCCGCTCGATGCGTTGGCCAGCTTCTTGCGCAGCTTGCAGATGAACACGTCGATGATCTTGAGCTCGGGCTCGTCCATGCCGCCGTAGAGATGGTTGAGGAACATCTCTTTGGTCAGCGTCGTGCCCTTGCGCAGGCTCAGGAGCTCCAGCATCTGGTACTCCTTTCCGGTCAGGTGCACGCGCGCGCTGCTGACCTCCACGGTCTTGGTGTCGAGGTTCACCACGAGATCGCCGGTCTGGATGACCGACTGGGCATGCCCTTTCGAGCGGCGCACGATCGCATGGATGCGCGCGACAAGCTCGTCCTTGTGGAACGGCTTGGTCATGTAGTCGTCGGCGCCGAAGCCGAGCCCGCGCACCTTGTCCTCGATGCCGCCAAGGCCGGTGAGGATCAATATCGGGGTCTTCACCTTCGACACCCGCAACGAGCGCAGAACCTCGTAGCCGGACATGTCCGGGAGGTTGAGGTCGAGCAGGATGATGTCGTAGTCGTAGAGCTTGCCGAGGTCGACGCCTTCTTCGCCGAGATCGGTGGTATAGACGTTGAAGCTTTCGGATTTCAGCATCAGCTCGATGGATTGAGCTGTGGCGCTGTCGTCCTCGATCAGCAAAACGCGCATGCCAGTCCCCTTCCTCGCCACGCTGGGCTCAGGTCGGCACGCCGCAACGGCGGCCCTCAAAAACGCTTTGGGACAACCGAGTCGAAGTCAGCGACGCTTGGTCAACGAGACCCGATTCGACCGCGCGCAGGGGGGAGCGGCTCATTAGCGAATCGCTCCAACATATTGCACGGAACCGGTTTTTTTCCAAGCGCCATCTGAGTTTCGACCTCAAGAGCAAAGACATGAAACCAGCAACAATGCCCCCCGTCGTTCCCTTCCGGGGCGACAGGTCCCCCAGTGCGTCCCCAACGATGACGCAATGATTAACGACGCGGGTAAACGTTAGGTTAAGAACCGCGCCGGGGCTCGAGGAAATCGGCCTTGCCGCCGGAAACAGAAAACTAACATTGTGGTCGCACACTGTGACGCTGCCGACCGTTTCGGGGGCACGTCCTGTGTTGCGGTGAGGCTTCGGGGGAGTACGAGTCGATGAAGTCACGTGAGACGCTCATCCGCCTCAAGCGGTTTCAGGTCGATGAGAGGCGCCGAAGGGTCGCGCAGATCGAGGTGATGATCGCAGAGTTCGAGCGCATCGCCGGCGAGCTCGACCGCGAGATCAAGGCCGAGCAGGACCGCGCCGGCATTCACGATCCCAACCATTACGCCTATCCCACCTACGCCAAGGCGGCGATGGCGCGGCGGGAAAATCTCAAGCGCTCGGCCGCCGACCTCAAGCTCCAGCTGGAGGAGGCGAAAGGCGCGCTGGCGGAAGCGTTCGACGACATGAAGAAGGTCGAGCTGCTCGACGAACGCGACCAGATGCGCGAGCGCGAGCAGGACGACGCGCGCGCGGAGAGCCAGCTGATGCGCACCGCCTGAGGCTGTCGCTACGCGATATCGGGGCTACGACCTGATGGCACGCGGGCTGTGTAGTTGCCCACCCTACCCACAGTCATGGCTTGTCGCTATATATCCGGCGTTCCGGGCCGGCAGCCGCGCTGGAGCCCGGGGCCTCGGCATTCAGCCGACGGCATCTCAATACCGCATGCTCACGGCAAGCCTTGTATGCTCATGGCAAGGTATGCTCATGGCAAGCTTTGGCGGAGGTTCTGCGGAACACCTGCCCAACAGGGAGTAACATACGTCGATCCATGACTAGTTATGATGACTCAGATTTCCGCGATCGCCGGACCCGCGCCATAGAAGCAAAGAGCGCGATTCTGGAGAAGTTCAAGCAAGCGCTCGACCCGGACAGTCCGGAGGCGATCGAGAAGCGCCGGCAGCGCGAGGCCATAGCCGCAGCGCGGGCGGAGCGGGAAGCAAAGCGCGAGGCGCTTCGGCAAGAGCAGGAGCGCGAGCGGGCGAGGCAAGCCGAGCTCTCCGCAGCGGCAGCCGCCGAGGAGGAGCGTGTTGCCGCCGAGGAGCGCGCCCGTCAGGCGGTCGAGCAAGCCGCCGCGGACGAGGTGCTCAAAGCCGACCAGAAGGCGGCGCGCGACGCGCGTTACGCCGCGCGCAAAGCCGCCAAGAAGCGCCGGAGCCGGGGGCTCTGAGGCAGAGTTACAATCAGCGTAGGGCGGGTTAGCGGCCAAATCGGCCGAGCCGATTTGTGGCTAACCGCACTGCGTCAGAAACTACTCTAGCCGTCATTCCGGGGCCGCGAGCGCTCGGATCGGCGCTTCGCGCCGTCCGAGTGCGAGCGGAGCCCGGAATCCATAACCACAGGCCGTGCAGTGATGAAAGTGGTTACGCTGCGGTGGCAGACATTACTCCTTGGGGTTATGGTTTCCGGGCTCGTCGGCAAGTCGGTGAAACCGACTTGCCGACGCCCCGGAATGACAGCGTAGTTTGTGACGCAGTACCACTAACCCGCCCTACGCATCGTGGCGTGATGCGCGCCCGGAACGGACGTGCGAAACTGAGCCGATGGACTCGACGCACGAAAAGCGGGTGTTCTTCTTTCTGAGTGCGGGCTGGGGGCCGGTCGTGCGCACCCTGCCGATCATGAGCCGGCTTCGCGATCACGGCGTTGCCAGCTCGCTCGCCATTGCCGGGACCATAGGCGCCGAGCTGCACGCCGCCGGCTTTGATCTGATCGAGCTCAGCGTTCCAGCATTCGACGTGCCGGCGAGCGAGACTCGACACTGGTGGTCGCCTTACCACCATCTGGCGTTTCACGCCAACGATATCGATTCGCTCCTTGCTCATGCAGAGGCTTATCGAAAACCAATATTGGACGGAGCGCCGGCGGTCGTTGTCACCGATCTCAACCCGATGGCGGCGCTTGCGGCCAGATCGTTGCAGGTTCCGCACATCACCATCTCGCAGTCGCTTTTCCTGCCTGGCCGAAAATACGATTCGAGCCGATGGGCGATGCCTTGCGCGCTAGGCGCAATCAACAGGATACTTGCGCATTATGGCGCGGACCTGCTCGGATCCGCTGCGCATCTGGAGCTCGGCGACAGCACGCTGCTGCCGTCATTTCCCGAATTTGATCCTCTGCAGAATGCTCCGCCGTCGCTGCAATACCTGGGGCCGATCCTGGGCAATCAGCTCATTCCCCTGCGTCCATCACCAGACAGGCCCTCGGCTGCAAAAGGGCTGCCGGAGATATTTTTCTACCCCGGCCGGCCGCGCGACGGCTCAGGCCCATCCGGTCAAGCGCTGCTGAATGTTGGCTTGCCGGCGTTGAGCGGCATCAATGCCGCGGTTACGGTTGCGACCGGCGGCTTCGAGTTCGAGCTTCCGCAATGGGCGCGAGATCGGTGCAGGATTGTTCCCTGGCGCGTCATATCAGCAGAGTACAAGCCGGACCTGATCATCCATCACGGCGGTCATGGTGCGTGCCTCACCGCGATCAGCGCCGGCATCCCGAGCGTCGTCGTACCCACGCATGCCGAGCGGGAATATAACGCCAGCAATTTGGCGGCGTTGGGATGCGGGGCATTCGTAGCGATCGAGGAAGCCGACGTGCCGCGCCTGCGTCGGGCAATCGAAACCATGCTCGACAATCCCGCCTGTGCCAGAACATGCGCGCAATGGAGCGAGACCCTCGCCGCCCGCGGCTACGGAGGCGCTGATCTGGCGGCCCGCATGATCCTGCACATGGTGTAGGGCGGGTTACGCCGCAAATCGGCGAAGCCGATTTGCGGCTAACGGTACTGCGTCACAAACTACGCTGTCATTCCGGGGCGTCGGCAAGTCGGTTTCACCGACTTGCCGACGAGCCCGGAAACCATAACCCCAGCCGGCAGCTGCTCGCCCGCCGTCCGCAACCGGACGTCTGTGGTTATGGATTCCGGGCTCCGCTCGCTACGCTCGCGGCCCCGGAATGACGGGCTAGAGTAGTTTGTGACGCAGTACCCCTAATCCGCCCTACGCAGTCCCGCTTATTGCTGCTTGGTCAGCTCCGCGCAGGATGCAATGCGCGCGGCGGAGGACACATGCAGATAGCAGAGCTCCATCCGATTGGGCGCCAGCAGGGTGCCGTTGGTATAGCCTTCGTCATCGGCCAGGAAGATCGTCCCGGTGCGCGAGATCACCGCAATGACCTTCTCGCTGCTGCGCGGCGAGGAGAAGGTGCCGGAGAAACGGCGGCCATCCTGCTTATCGACGGTAAGGGTGAATGGCACGCTTCGCAGCTCCGGCTCGGCGCCCTGTGTGGACGGGTGATGCGGATTGCCGCCACCCAGGACGAGCGATTCGCTCTCGCCCTTCCAGGTACCGCGCACGTCGGGAATGGCCGGTTGCGATGCCGCCGGGAGCACCGGCAGTGCCGCAAGCATCAAGATGACGAAGCTGCAAACAAGTCTTGTCATGATCTGGTGTCCTTCGGTTGACAGTTTTGCCGTCACATTCGTCTCTGTCATTCCGGCCGAGCGAGCCGGGCTTGCCCGGCGAGGGAGAGCCGGAATCCAGTAAACGAGGCGCTCGTGCATTCACGCCGGTCGTCGTTTACTGGATCCCGCCCCCGCGTACGCGGGGGCCGGAGGCGGGCTCGCTTGGCCGGGATGACACCCATATACGATGGCCCAGCCTTTCAGGGGGAGGTATTGCAGCCTTCAACTCCGGTTCGGCTTGCCGACGAAACCGCAGCCGTGGCCGGCAGCGTGGGCGGCCCAGCCGCCGGCGACCCGGCCGCTGAAAACCGAGGGGCCCAGCATGGTTCCTTCGAGACCGGCACGCCCGTTGATGTGGCCCCCGGCCATGCCCGCGACCTCGCCTGCGGCATAGAGCCCGCAAATCGGTGCAAAGTGCTTGTCGAGCACCCGGCACTTGAGGTCGGTCTTCACGCCGCCGAAGTTCTTGCGCGCAAGCGGGAACATCTGCACGGCGTAGTAGGGCGGCGTGTCGAACGCCTTCGACGATTTGAGCGGCTTGCCGAGCTCCGGATCGGTCTCGCGCTGCTGCCCGCAGGCCTTGTTGTAGCGCGCCACCGTGGCCAGGAACTCCGGCACATCGACCTGCATGCCGGCGGCGAGCTCGGGAAGCGTGCCGGCCTTGCGGATAAAGGGGGAGTTGTCGAGCAGCTCCATCACCTTCTTCCGCGCGACCTTGTCGCCGTCGCGGTAGTAGGGATCGGCGATCTCCATGGTCGCCGTCATCGGCGCGTCCATGATCGCCCAGCCGTGGCGCGGGCTCTGGGCGAGCAGCGCGGGAGTGGCGCTGTTGCCCCCGGAAAGCGCCTCGTTGTGAAAGCGGCGGCCCTGCTGATTGACCCAGATGTAGCCCGGGACCATGCGGAAGACGAGCCCGCGCCGTTGTGCCGGGTCGCGGTAGTCGGGGGTGGCGTAGACATAGAACCAGATGTGATCCATGTGCGTGAGGTACCCGCCCGCCTGGCGAACGAGCGTGTGCCCGCTTCCGGTCGAGCCCGGTCCCGATCCCACCAGCACCTTGTCGCTCTTGAGCGCGGGACAGTACTCGAGCACCATGTCGAGGTTCGAGTTGAAGCCGCCGGTTGCCACCACGACCGCCCTGCTCGCAACCGTGATCGGCTCGCCGGTCCCGGCATTGCGGCCTTCGAGCCCGGTGACGCGGCCGCTCTCGATGCGCAGCCGCGTGATCTCGGTCTCGCCAACGAGCTTGCCGCCTTTGCCGCAGAAGCCGTCGATGAGATGCGTCATCAGGCCGAGCCCATTGCGCTCGGACCTCGTCCAGCGCGGCACGCAGTTGCCCTCCTGCTCTTTCAGGTCGGCCCAGCTCACGCCGAGGGCCTCGCTCCAGCGGTAGAGGTCGTGCAGCGTGTGGTCGATGTAATAACGCGCCCAGAGCGCATCGGTGGACGGACCTCCCCATTTGATCCAGTCGTCGAAGGCGAGGTCGGGCGTGTCATGAATCCCTTTTGCCTTCTGCACCGGTGAGCCGACGATCAGGCAGCCGCCGCCCGAGATGATGGCCGCACCGCCGGGCGCGGAATATTTCTCGAATGCGATGGCGCGCGCGCCGGCGTCGCTTGCCTCGATGCCGGCGGCAATCCCGGCCGCGCCGGCGCCAATGATCGCGATGTCGGTCTGGTATTGCATGGCAGGTGTCGTTCGAGAGAGATCTCTGCTCGCCCTGCGAAGCTATATTCTGTTTGGCAGGGCCAGGACAACGCGGTCAGGTACGATTGACGGCCCGGGTAGTAGGGGCGGGTTTGAAACCCGCCCCTACGAGAACGCGCAGGCGCAATCACGTCGGGGCGATGCCGAGCTCGCTGATGATCCTGCCCCATTTCTCCGCATCGGCGCGGGTCAATGCCGCGAGCTCCTGCGGGGTCGAGCGCGCGGTCTCGACCGCGATGGCCTCCATGCGCTTTTTCACTTCGGGCAGAAACAGGATGCGGCCGATCTCGGTGTTGAGCCGCACGACCACCTCCTGCGGCAGCCCAGCCGGGCCATAAGCTGCGTACCACACCGCCATCTCGAAACCGGGTACTGTTTCCGCCACGGTCGGAACGTCCGGCAACAGCGGCGAGCGCTTGCCTTCGGTCACGGCGAGGAGGCGCAGCTTGCCGGCTTTCACATGCGCCAGGCTCTGGGTGCCGGCGGTGAAGAACAGCTGGGTCTGGCCCGCCACCGTATCCGCGACCGCAGGCGCGCCGCCGCGGTAAGGCACGTGCACCATCGAGACTTGCGCCATCTTCTCGAACAGCGCGCCGCAGAGATGGTTGGTCGAGCCGGCGCCGGCGGAAGCGTAGGCGATCTTTCCCGGATTGGCTTTGGCATAGCCGATAAACGCGGCGACCGTGTTGGCCGGGATCGACGGATGCACCACCATGGTGTTGGTGACATAAGCGAGCAGCGTGATCGGGGAAAAATCGTTCACGCCATCGAACGGCATGGCGGCAAACAGCGCCTGGTTCATGGTGTGCACGCTCATGGTATTGAACAGGAACGTGTAGCCATCGGGCGCAGCGCGGGCGACCGCGGCGGTGCCGATGTTACCCGAGGCGCCGGAGCGGTTCTCGACGAGAATCGGCTGCCCCAGCGCCCGATGCAGATGCTCGGCCACCATGCGCGCCAGAATGTCGGTCGATCCGCCGGCGGCGAACGGCACGATGAGGGTGAGCGCACGTTCGGGATAGGCCGCGGCCCGCGCGGCTGGCAATGGAACCGCCGCGCCGGCGGCAAGGCTCCCGAGAACGGCGCGGCGGCTGAGCGATGGCATGAGTTGTCACTCCGTCGGATTCCTGGAAAGGCAGCCAATTGGTATGGATCAATGCTGCACAACCGGCAATTCTGCCGGTATGCTTGCCGGCGCGCTGTTTGTTTGCGGCCGATTTGCTGGAATGGCTCCCGGATTGCGCAGGCGCGCAATCCGGACGCGAATATCGGACTGCGGGGGTGTCAGCCGCCCTGGTAGGCGGGAACGATGTAGGTGCGTCCCTTAGTGTGCTCTTGCGTATAGGCGTTGATGTCTTTCATGTCGGGTGAGCTCCACCACGCCTTTGCGGCGTCAACGTTGTCAAAGCCGATGATGACGAGGCGCTTGAGCGGGAACGGCGTGGGCCCTTCGCGCAATTGGGTGAACTGGTTGGTGCGCACGACAAAGTGGCCGCCGTGCTTCGCGATGACTGCCGGAGCCTTGTTGCCGGCATTTTCCATGAAGGCCTTCTCGTCGCCCAAGTCGGTGAAGGTGACGACGGCATAACCGCCGGGAGCCTTGTTCTGGTTCTGGGCGTAGAGTCCGCCGACAGAGACAGCCCCGATCGCGACGCCCGCGAGCATCGAGAGGACCGCGACATACCGAGTTTTCATGATTTCATACTCCCTGCTTGCCGATAATCCGGCCCCGCAACGGTAGCACGGCCGTCACGACCGCGGGATGAGATCTTGGTGCGTTCTCTCGCCGAACGAGGCTACTCGCCACCGCCGACAAGGTGATAGAGTGAGGCGGGCGATGTCCGTTCATTTGGCACGTAGTGTGAGTGCTCACCATAACTCGCTTTCAAGGGCGCTGCGGACCCTCCGCACAACAGCCGCTGCTCGGCCGCAACGGCGCGGGCAAGAGCACAACCTTAAAAAGTCTAATGGGCGTGGTGACGCCGCGCGATGGATCGATTGTATTCGACGGCGCCGAGATTGCTGGCAAGAAGAGCCATGCCATCGCGCGCGCGGGCATGCAATTGGTGCACGAAGACCGCCGCATTTTCGGCAGTCTTAACGTCGAGGAGAACCTGGTGCTGGCTGGGCTCACGGCTGAGAACCGCTGGCCGCTTGAGCGCATCTACGAGATGTTTCCGCGGCTCGAGGAGCGGCGGGGAAGCCGCGGTACCGATCTTTCAGGCGGCGAGCACAGATGCTGGCAATAGCGCGCGCACTCATCCGGGATCCCAAGATCATCCTGCTCGACGAGCCGTTTGAGGGACTCGCACCCGTGATCGTGCGCGACCTTGTCAATGCCTGCCGCGATCTCGCCGCCGCCGGGCAAACCATCGTCCTGGTCGAGCAAAATCTTGCAGCCGCCCTGACGCTGGCGCACCGCGCCTACATCATCAATAACGGCCATATCGCCCACGAAGGGCCAATCAGCGAGATCAAAGCGCGGCCAAAGGTCCTGGAACGCTATCTTGGCGTTTAGTGCGTAGCTCGCAAAAGCTGGCGATGTCGGCGGTGACAGGATTGGGGGCTTTCCATGAGCTCGATGAATAGCCGCGAGTTGCACAAAGGACTGGCGCCCACGAATGTGATAGCCTCAGCTCACCCTGAGTATCGGCAGGAGGGGAAGCGTTGAGACGGCGCGATTTCCTCTTTTCGCTTGGCGGCGCAGCGGCGGCGGGGCCGCTCGCGGCGCAGGCGCAGACTTCAGACGTCACAAAACGGATCGGCGTGCTGTCGCCATATCCGGAGAGCGATAAGTCGATTCAGGCTCAGCTTGGTCTGTTCCGTTCCGCGCTCGGGCAGCTCGGTTGGAGCGAAGGGCACAACCTTCGCATCGATTATCGGTGGGCGGGCGGAGACATGGACCGGCTCGCCCCCTTGGCACGACAAGCAGATGGAATCGACGCGGCGTTTCAAACGTTGGCCGGCGAGACCGACACTGGGCTTCTGGTAGTGCCGGATGCGACCACCACCGCGAACCGCGCACGGATCGTCGCGCTCGCCGCGCGCCTGCGCGTGCCGGCGATCTACCCATTCCGCTTTTTTGCCGACGAGGGGGGGCTGGTTGCCTACGGCATCGAAGTCGGCGACGTCTACCGCCGGGCCGCCACCTACATAGATCGTATCCTGCGCGGCGCGGCGCCGGCGGAGCTTCCAGTTCAGGCACCGACCAAGTTCGAGCTGGTCATCAATCTCAAGACCGCAAGGGCGCTCGGCGTCACGATACCCTTGATCATGCAAATGACCGCCGACGAGGTGATCGAGTAATTTCGATAAGTTCTACAAGGATGAGGTCGCGCTTTGGGCGACGGTGCTCGGCGACTTGAAGTAGAGCAGCAAGAGAACGTGGTTGTGGATTCCGGGCGCCGCTGGCGGAGCTTGTGCTCGGACGGCGCGAAGCGCCGATCCGAGCGCTCGCGGCCCCGGAATGACGGGGTTGAGATTTATGGCGCGCTTCGGCGCAACGCAGGGGATGCGCGACGTGAGCCAAGGCTGGAAGCCTGATCGCCCGGTCCGCATCGTGGCCGGAACGCCTCCGGGCGGCGGCCTCGATCGGGCAGCGCGCGCGATCGCCAAGGCGCTCGGTCAAGGGCCTCTCATCGAGGTTCCGGTCGAGATCGTCAACATACCGGGCGGCGGCGCCCGGCGTGCCTGGACTCACTATATCGACAACCACCCGGGCGATGCGCACGTGCTCGGCATCAGCTCCCCCAACCTGACCACGGATTATCTCGTCGGCGCCGCGACTTTCGAGCATTCGAAATACGTACCGATCGCCACCCTGCTGACCGAGTACATCGCGTTCGCCGTCCAGTCGGACTCGCGGATGCAGACCGGAGCCGATCAAGGACGGCGCGGCTTTGCGCGAATATCTCGACACCGAACGGGCGGAGTTTGTGGCAACGCTGGACGCGCTTGGCCTTCTGAGGAGATTCGAGACGGGCGCATGCAAGCATGCGCCCTCCTTCGGATGAGGTCTGCGGGTCCCGACCCACGGCTTGCGCATATCTCGCGTGCATGGCTTGCTCTGCCGCTTACGAATACCTACCTGCTGAGCATGAGGTTATCGCCCGCGAAGGTTTCCGCTCTTGCTCTGGTGCTCTTCTTCTGCGCTTTCGCGCCGCAACAGGCATCGGCGCAGTCCAGGAATTATCGCATCGAGCCGTCGCCTGTGCCGAGCATCATGGTGGACGAGACGACCCAAACGCCTGTCATCATGCAGGGGCTGGAGCGGCCGAAAAAAGCCAATCGGGGCAGTCGCCACACCAACAAAGAGGCAAACAAAGAGGCAGAACGCCGCGTTCACATCCCGCGAGGCAGCGCCAGCTTCGTTCCGCCGGCCTCCTCGACGGCGCCCCTTCCGCGAACGCCCTTGCTGACGCAGCCGGCGGCTGCCGCTCCTTACAACCCGCCGCCCATCAGCAATCCCAGCGAGCGGATCACGCAATTCAACCAGTCCTTCCAGTTCAACAGAGGCCTGGGGAACAATCCCACCGACCGCGACGGCTACGTGCGCTACAACTTCAACCGGTAACCGCAGCCGGTCGTACGGAATCGCCCGGCCGCGATGCCGATCTCTGCAAAGCTCTACCGGCAGAAGACATTCGCCACAGTGAACGGGAAGAGGATGGCCTATGTCGAGCACGGCAGCGGCGACGCAATCGTCTTCCAGCACGGCAACCCGACGTCCTCGTATCTTTGGCGCAACATCATGCCCTACTGCGAAGGGCATGTCCCCAAGGTTTTCGTCAATGCCGATCCCGGCTCGATTCTGGTCGGCCGACAACGAGAGCTGTGCCGCGCCTGGCCGAACCAAACCGAAGTCACGGTAACCGGGCGTCATTTCCTGCAAGAGGACAGCCCGGATGAGATCGGCCGCGCGCTGGCTGATTTCGCGCGCCGGGTGCGCTCGCAATAGACGCAACCCCTTCGAGCCGCATCGTTCGAGGCTTGCTACGTCGGCTCGCGCCTCAGCATGACGGCCCGACGCACGACTCTGATAGTGTCACTGGAGCGTCCAACCATTTGGGTCTAAGGTTCAATTCGACATCTGCTGTGGCGGCTCAACGGGCAGGAGCCGCTGCGTGCGAGAACCCCAATTCGTCGATTCAGATCGCAAATCGAAGGAGGCCGCCATGGCGAACCGCTACTTTCCCTCGTTGTTCGGGCGCGGAGAGGACCCATTTCGCTCGCTGTTCCAGGAGGTGCAAAAGACGTTCGAGGACTTCTCGCGCCGCACGCCCTTTGCGCGCTTCGGTTCAGACATCCTGTCGCCGAAGGTCGACGTTTCCGAGACCAAGGATACCGTGCAGGTGACGGCGGAATTACCGGGCGTGAACGAGAACGAGGTCGAAGTGACGCTCGAGGACGATGTGTTGACCATCCGCGGCGAGAAGAAGACCGAGCGCGCGGAAGAGGACAAGGACAAGAGCTGGCATGTGGTTGAACGCAGCTATGGCTCATTCAGCCGGGCGATCCCCCTGCCGTTTGATCCCGATGCAACAAAGGTGGAGGCCAGGTTCGACAAGGGTGTATTGCGCATCACCTTGCCCAAGCCGGCCGAAGCAACAAAGAAACAGCAGAAGATCGCAATCACGAAGGACGAAACGCCCGGGTGAGCAGCACTTTTGTCCAGCTGAGGGTCACGGGTCGTCGGGTTTGAACGGCGGATCCTCTCCCGACGGAACGCTTTGCTCGGCCATCGCCAGCATCATCGCAATCGTGATGTAGGTGCCCGCCACGGCGGTGAGATCGACGATCTGCTGCTCGCCGAGAAGCCGCTTGGCGCGGGTGAAGGTCTCGTCCGTGACCTCGTGCCAGGTGGTGAGGTCAGTGACGAAATCATATACGACTGCTTCCTCCGGCGGCATATTTTCGGGACGCCGGTTCTTCTTCAGGTCAGCCACGATATTCGGTGACAACCCCGCTTTCAGCGCGAGCGGCTCATGCGCAAACCACTCGACCTGGGAGCGCCACTGACGGGCGATAATGAGAATCGCAAATTCATTGAGCCGCAACGGGACCGATGTCTGCCAGCGCAGATAATACAGGAGGTCGAACATCTTCTGCGCGAACACCGGGCTGCGCAGCATGGTATTGTAAGGCCCGCCGAGACCGACGCGCGAGATCTTCATGATCTCTTCCCCGAGCGGGCGTTGCTGCGCGTTGAGCCGATCCATTGTCAGCTGGGGAAAGCGCGGCTGTTGGCTTGCGGCTTGCGGCACGGTCAGGATCCTCCACGATCAAAGCACGACGGGGTTCGCGACGCGTAGCGGCGGGTTTCAAACCCGCCCCTACAATCACGGGCGGCTCCGGAATGACCTACGAGCTTCGTAGCCCGGATGAGCATGGCGAAATCCGGGAAACGTATCCCGCATGTCGCTGCGCTCATGCGGGCTACGGCGAAGGGGCGCGCCAGCGCTCGCGCAACACGGCATAGACGCAAGTCCAATCGTGACGACCGCGTCCGGCATTGCGGGCCTGCTCGTAAGCTTGCCGCGCCGCCGCCGCGGTCGGAACGCCGAGGCGGAGCTGAGAAGCAAGATCGAGAGCAAGCCCAAGGTCCTTGTGCGCAAGGTCGACCATGAAGCCGGGGGTGAGATCGTTGCGCAAAACCTTGGCCGGGTAGGTGGTCGCCATGTGCCCTTGGCCCGCAGCCGTGCCCAGCATCACCTTGCGGGCCAGCTCCGGATCGAGCCCGCTTGCTTCCGCCAGCATCAATGCCTCGGCCGTGACGACGTTCAGCGTAATCGACATCATGTTGTTGACGAGCTTCATGCGCGCGCCGCTGCCTACGGGGCCGCAGTGCACGATGGTGTCGCCCAGCTTCTCCAACACCGGGCGGGCGCGGTTCACGTCCGCCTGCGCGCCGCCGACCATGATCAAGAGCTTGCCCTCGACCGCGTGCTGCGAAGACCGGCCCACCGGCGCGTCCAGCATGGCGATGCCGCGCGCGGCCATCTTGCCGGCGATGCGGTCGGTCACGGCCGGAGCGATGGTGCTCATCTCGATGAAGAGGCTGCCCGGCTTGAGCGTCTCGGCCGCGCCCTCCTTGCCGAATGTTGCCTCCTCCACATGCTCCCCGTTCGGCAGCATGGTGATGACGCAGTCGGCGCCGCGGGCAGCGTCGGCCGCCGAGGTTGCCGCTGCGGCACCAGCGGAGACGACTGCGTGCAGCGCCTTCGGCTCGATATCGAAAACCCGCAGGGCGAGCCCTGACTTGAGCAGGTTGCGCGCCATGGGGGCGCCCATGGTGCCGAGCCCTATGAAACCGATGTGGTGCAACGTGGTCCTCCCTGGGTGGTTGCCATGCCCATGACGACGCGTCACTTGCCTTGCGCGAAGGCTTGCAGCTTCGGATCGGCGGCGACGCGCTTGAGATAGGCGTCGGTCGCAAAATTGCGGGGGTCCGGCGCTTCCTGCAACGTTCCGGTGCTCTTGAGGTATGCGCCGAGCTTGGTGAACCATTGGTCCACATCCGACCCGCCGCCGGCGCGATCGAACAGCTTCATCTGCTGTTCCAAGCTGTAGGTGGGCCGGGTGTCGATCTCGCGCGCGAGATATTTTTCCGGCAGGTTGACGCCGGTGTTCTGATAGAACTGCCGCATCAGCTTGATGGTCTCGTCGCGATGCGCCTTCTCCCAGGCGATCGCGCGCAGATAGACCGCAAGATACGCCGCCACCTTGTCCGGGCTCTGCTCCGCGTAGGCACGACGCACCACCAGCGTCCCGGGGATGATCACGCCCGCATCCTTGCCCGAGCAGACGAGCTGCGCTCCGGTGCGCTCCTCCAGGGTGTAGATATTGGGCGCCCAGACGCCGGCCAGCGCCCCGGTGCCGGTAGCGAATGCCGATATGATCTCCTGCTGATTCAGGTTCACCATCTGCATATCGTTGGGACCGAGGCCCCATTTGGCGAGGCAGGCGAGCGCCGCATATTCGCCGGTCGAGTTCGTGGTCAGCAGCATCTGCTTGCCCTTGAGCTCGCCCGGATTTTTGCGGATTGCGTCGGCTTCGTTTTTGCGCGCCATCACCGCGTTGCCGGTGGATTCGTCGTTGGTGATGCCGATGGTCAGGATGTCGAAACGCTGCGCCCCGAGCGTGGCCGGTGCCGAGCCGGTCCCGCCGACGTCCCACGACTTCGAGCCCGCGGCGGCCATCTGCGGGGCGCCGGAGGGAAAGGTGCTGAAGGAAGGCGCGAGGCCCGCCTCCTTCCACCAGCCCTTCTCGCTCGCGATGTAGTACGGCAGCGACCAGTAGAGCGCAGGCTGATAGCTCACGCCGATGGGCGTGGTCTGTTGTGCGCGGACCGGGAGCGCGGTACCCGCAACGAGCGCGCCGGCGGCAGCAAGGCTAACGAACGTTCGACTGAGCATTTTCCTCCTCCAGGTTTATCTTCTCTCATGACCGTAGCCAGCATGAGCGCAGCGACATGCGCCTTCACACGCCGCCGTAGCTGCCCCCGGATATCGCTTCGCTCATCCGGGCTACACCCGCCCCGCCGTGAGACGACGCTTGTATCTCGGCACGCAGCTGCCGCCAGATCCGCGCGCGCAGATGACCGAATCCCGGCATCTCCATCGCCTCTTCGCTCGCGAGCCTGTCCCAGCCTTCGGCTTCGCGGACAGGCCGGATCTCGACCACGTCCGTCACCCGGCCGGGACTGCGCCCGAGCACCACGACCCGATCGGCCAAATATACCGCCTCTTCCACGCTGTGGGTAATGAACAGGACGGTGCGCGGATTGACCCGCGAGATCCGAATCAGCTCCTCCTGCATCAAGGTCCGCGTCTGGGCATCGAGCGAGCCGAACGGCTCGTCCATCAGCAGCACGGCCGGCTCGATCGCATAGGAGCGGGCGATGGCGACGCGCTGCTGCATGCCGCCCGAGAGCTGGTGGGGGTAGCTCTCCTCCGTCCCGGACATTCCCATCAGGTCGAGATAATGCCGGGTCAGCTCGTCGCGCCTCGCGCGCGGCACGCCCTTGCATTTGAGCCCGAAGGCGATGTTCTCGCGCACGGTCTTCCAGGGGAACAGTGCGAACTGCTGGAAGACGACCGCGCGATCGGGTCCGGGACCACGCACAGGACGGCCGCCGACCCGCACGCCCCCCGAGGACGGCAGCTCCAGCCCCGCCGCCATTCGCAACAGCGTCGTCTTGCCGCAGCCGCTTGGCCCGACGATGGCGAGAAACTGCTTGTCGGGAATCTCAAGGCTCACGTCCGCGAGCGCGGTGAACGACGACCCGCCGCGCGGGAATACCTTGCTGATGGCTTCGAATACGATGTCGCTCATGGGGTCTGGCCCCAGCGTCGCCGGATGCGCGCTTCCGCAAAGCGCAGCGCGACGTCGATCAACAACCCGGTCACGCCGACGGCGAGCATTGCCGCCATGACGATCTCCGGGGCGAGATTGCTCTGTCCCAGCACCAGCACATAGCCGATGCCGGACGAGACCACGATGAGCTCGGCGCCGATCAGGGACTGCCAGCCAAGCCCGGCACCGACGCGCAGACCGGAAACGACGGAAGGAAGCGCGCCGGGCAGCAGCACCTCGGCAAGAACCCGCAGGCCGCCGGCGCCAAGGGTGCGCGCAGCCTCGATCAGGTGTCGCTCCACGAGATGCGCGCCGCGGTAGGCATTGAGCACGCAGGGCGCGAACGCGCCGGTGAAGATCACCATGACAGGGCCGCCGATGCCGGTGCCGAACCAGAGCGCCGCGAAGGGCACCCACGCCAGCGGGGCGATATAGCGGTAGGCTTCGAAGACCGGCGACACCATGGCATCGAGCAGCCGCCAGTAGCCCATCGCAAGCCCAAGCGGTACCCCGATGCCGGCCGCCAGCCCGAAGCCCATCGCCCAGCGGACGAGACTCGCGCCCACATGCCCCTGAATGGTGTCTCCCGCGAATGGCTCGACCATCATCGTGAGCGCCGCAACGAGAACGTCGCTCGGCGAGGGCAGAACGAACTTGGAGACGAGGCCCGAGCCGGCGAGGATCTGCCATAGCCCGAAGAAGGCCGCGGCACCGGCGAGGGAAAGCAACGCGAGCTCCCGCCGGCTCGGTCTTGCCGACTGTCGAATCCCTGGGGGCGAGTCGGGCCCCCCACGAATCGAACGAAGCAGTCGCACGACGCTCAGTATTGCCGCCATCGCACGACCCGCCGCTCGACCAGATCCAGAAGCTTGGTGGTGAGCGCGCCCAGGAGCGCGATCGTGATCATGCCCACGGCAATCATCGCCGGGTAGATGTCGCGGTAGGCGGTGCTCAGCACCTTGCCCAGCCCCAACACGGCTCCGATCAGCTCGGCTGCGACCAGGGTGGTCCACGATGCCTGCAGCGAGAGCCGCAGCCCGGTGAAGATCATCGGCATCGCGCCGGGGATCAGCACGTCCCAGACGATCCGTGCTCGAGAGGCCCCATGCACCCTGCCCGCCGCAATCAAGGTCTGGTCAACGCTGCGGATGCCGGCATGCGCATTGATGACCGCCGGCACGAAGGCTGCAAACCAGATCACCAGCACCTTGGCGCTGTCGGCAAGTCCGAGCCAGACGATGGCGAGCGGGATCCAGGCGAGCGGCGGAATGGGCCGCACCAGCAGGAAAGCGGGGTTCACGAAGGCTTCAAAACGCCGGCTCAGCCCCATCAGGATACCCAGGGGTATGCCGGTTGCGGTGGCGACAAGGAAGCCGAGCACCACCAGCCGCAGGCTGTACAGAGCCTGCGGAACAAGCGTGCCCCCGGCATAGCCGCGGGTGAGGATCTGCGCTGCGGCGGTCCAGATGTCGCTCGGGCTGGGAAAGCGATGCCGGTCGATGAGACCGGCAACATCCGTGGCCAGATACCACGCCAGCAACAACACAAGAACGCTGGCTAGCCCGATCGCTGCTCTCGGTTTCACGCTCCACACGGATCTAGCCAATCGCAGCATCGGAAACTTCATGCGCGCGCATGCGGACCACCAATGACAACCTACAGCGAGGTCCGGTCAAATGTGATAACCAGCGCGGCAAACTCGGTCTGCTCCCTCTCCCCGTTCTTGGGACGTTCTTACGGGGAGATGGCTGGGGTGAGCCGGCATCAGGCCGTACCGTTGCACGATAAATATGTATTTGATATGCATGTTGGCCGCGCGGCGCCGGCACCGCCAAAACGGGGTGTGACCGGGGCAGATCGAGGAACGATGGAGCCGAGAAAACCATCCGCCCGAAGCTCGGGGTTCATCCGGGGAATCCCGGTTTTCCCTGGCCTCCGTTACCGCTGGGAGCGATTCACCGATGAATGCGAATGCATATCAGATCAACAACGTTCTCTGCGTGGTGCTGGGAACCTTATTGTTCCTGCAAGCGGTGCGTATCGTCGACGAGAGTTTCAAACCGGGCCATGAAGTCGCCGTCAAGGGGGAGCAGCCGGCCGAGGCAAAGGGTGAGGCGGCCACTGGCGCGTTCAACGGCCTGCTTGCCAGCGCCTCCGCCGAACGCGGCGCGCAGATCGCCCAGCAGTGTGGGGTTTGCCACAACTTCCAGGAAGGCCAAGGCCCCAAGATCGGGCCCGGCCTCTACGGCGTCGTCGATCGCCCGGTCGCTTCGGAAGCGGGCTTCAAGTACACCGCCGCCTTGAAGGCCAAGGGCGGCAAATGGACCTTCGCCGCGCTCGACAAATGGCTGACCAATCCGCGCGCCGACGTTCCCGGCACGGCCATGATCTTCGTGGGCCTGTCGAGCGAGAAGCAGCGCGCCGACGTGATCGCCTATCTCGATACGCTCTCGAAGAACCCGGTGCCGCTGCCGAAGGCTCAATAAGACCTGCCTCAATAAGACCTGCCTAAAGCTCGGCGGCCTCCCAGGTGCCGAGCCCGATGAGAACGACAGACGCGAGCAGGGCGGGGATGAGCAAACCGACCCACGATTGCCGCTTCTTGCCCGGCGTGCTCATGACGCGCCGCCGCCGAAGCGCCTCTCTTCGGCCTTGTGATAGTGCTGCAGCGCAATCATCAATCCCTTCATCGGCCGCAACGGCCCCAGCGTGACAATGAGGATCAAGGGCAGCCAAAGCGCCGCGTGGACCCAGTACGGCGGGTGATACACCGCCTCCGTCACCAAGGCGGCGCCGACCACGATGAAGCCGGCGAGAAACATGATGAGTACGGCCGGGCCGTCGCCGGAATCGGCAAAGCCGTAATCGAGCCCGCAGACCTCGCAACGCGGCCGCAACATCAGGAATCCCGCAAACAGCTTGCCCTTGCCGCAGCGCGGACAGCGGCAGCGTAGGCCAGCGCGAATCGCCCCTGAGAGCGTAGTGATCATGTTCCTGTTTCCAGGGCGCAGTGAAGCACAAAGCGCACCGGCGTGATGCGCTGCAGACCCGGGATCGTTCCAGACGATGAGTATGGCGATCCCGGAACTGCGGTGCACCGATTCGCGCTGCACCGCGTCCGGGAAACGCAATCGCTACCCGGGGTGCGGTCCGCCGCCCCAGACGTAGATGCAGGCGAACAGGAACAGCCACACGACGTCAACGAAGTGCCAGTACCAGGCCGCGAATTCGAACCCGAGATGTTGTGTCGGCTTAAACTGTCCGGCCATGGCGCGAAACAGGCAGACCATCAGAAAGATCGAGCCGATGATGACATGGGCGCCGTGGAAGCCCGTCGCCATGAAGAAAGTGGCACCATAGATGTTGCCGGAATAGTGGAACGCAGCGTGGCCATATTCGTAGGCCTGCACGGCAGTGAAAGTCAGCCCGAGCGCGATGGTCAGCGCGAGTCCCCAGACCAGGCCCTTGCGGTCGTTCTCGAGCAGCGCATGATGCGCCCGGGTCACCGTGGTGCCCGAGGTGAGCAGGATCAGCGTATTGAGCAGCGGGAAATGCCAAGGATCGAAGGTTTGGATGCTTTTCGGCGGCCACACGCCGCCGGTGACCGCGATGCGCGCCACGTCCTGGACCTCGTTGGGAAACAGGGCGGTGTTGAAGTAGGCCCAGAACCAGGCGACGAAGAACATCACCTCGGAGGCGATGAACAGGATCATGCCGTAGCGGTGCGAGATCTGCACGACGCCGGTGTGGTCGCCCTCGACCTCGGCTTCGTAAACGACGTCGCGCCACCATCCGAACATGGTATAGGCGATGCCGATCACGCCGGCGCCGAAGATGAGCGGCGCATAAGCGACGACATGATGCATCCACAGGATGCCGCCGGCCGCGGCCAGGAACGCCGAAGTTGCGCCCACCGCCGGCCACGGGCTGGGATTGACCAGATGATAATCGTGGTGCGGTTTGGCATGCGCAGCATTGGCCATCGTCATCGTCTCCACCTTGGCGCCGTCGCCGTCCGCGCCGGTTGATTGCCGTCCTCAGATATGCCCTGGAGCGTCAGCAGCTGCGCTCTCGGCCAACGGCCGATCCGGCTCGCGCACTGGATAGAACGTGTAGGAAAGCGTGATGGTGTTGAGATCGTCCTGCTCGGAATCCTGGGCGAGCTTGGGATCGACGTAGAAGACCACGGCCATGTCGCGCTTTTCGCCGGGCTTGAGCGTCTGCTCCGTGAAGCAGAAGCAATTGATCTTCTCGAAATAGATGCCGGTGGTCGGCGGACTGACGTTATAGCCGGCCTGACCGAGGGTAACGCGCGCGGATTCGTTGACGACCTTGTAATAGATCGTAACCACCTCGCCGAGCCGAACATCGATGGTGCGGCGCTCCGGCTCGAACGACCACGGCAGTCCGGCGGCCACGTTGGAATCGAACCGCACCGTGATGGTGCGCGCCGAGATCTGATGAGGAGCCGCTTTTGCCACCTGCGTGGTGCCGCCGAAGCCGGTGGTACGGCAAAACCAGGAATACAGCGGCACGGCCGCGAACGACACCCCGACCATCACCGCGACGAAGCCGCCGCACGCAAACGCGACGAGAAGATCGCGTCGGCTGGCGCGCTGCCTGCTGCGGTTGCTGGTCGGTTCTGCGGTCATTTCATCGTTCATCACTGCGCTCATCGTCATGCCGTGAAATGGCCGATGAGCTCTCGCGAAATCCGATCGACCAGCAGTCCGGCAAACAGCAGGAACAGATAGAGGATCGAAAAGGCGAACATTTGCCTGCTTGCGGCGTGGCCGCGTTCTTCGCCGCGCACGCGCAGCGCCAATACGATCATCGCGGCGCCGACCGCGACCGCCACGATGCCATAGAGCGCACCGGCATAGCCAAGCAGCCAAGGCGCGACGCCGAGCGGCGCCAACAGCAGCGTGTAAAGCAGAATCTGGCGGCGTGTTTCCTTGGCGCCGGCGACAACCGGTAGCATTGGAATGCCCGCACGGGCGTAATCGTCGGCACGGTACAACGACAGCGCCCAGAAATGCGGCGGGGTCCAGAAGAAGATGATGAGGAACAGCAAGATCGGTTCCGGCGCGATGCTGCCGGTCGCCGCTGCCCAGCCGATCACCGGCGGCAGCGCGCCCGCAGCGCCGCCGATGACGATGTTCTGCGGCGTCGAACGCTTCAGCCATATCGTATAGATCACAACGTAAAAGGAGATGGTGAAAGCGAGCAGCGCAGCCGCAACCCAGTTCACCAAGATACCCAGCGTGACCACCGAGAACCCCGCGAGCGTAAGCCCAAAACCCGCCGCCTCGCCGCGCGTGATGCGGCCGCGCGGAATGGGGCGGGCCGCGGTGCGCGCCATGCGGGCATCGATGTCGGCGTCGTAGCACATGTTGAGCGTGCCGGCGGCGCCGGCGCCGACCGCGATGCAGAGCAGCGCCGCAAAGCCGATCACCGGATGCAAATGCCCCGGCGCAACAACAAGGCCGACCAGCGCCGTGAACACCACGAGCGACATCACCCGCGGCTTCATCAGCGCGATGTAATCATCGACGCCCGCGATGCTGGGCTCGACGCGCGCGACCGTGACGCTCATCGGACCAGCGGCAGCGTGTCGTAATTATGGAACGGTGGCGGCGACGGCAGCGTCCATTCCAGCGTGGTCGCTCCGGGTCCCCACGGGTTGGCGCCGGCGCGCTCCTTCCGCAGGAACGCCTGCGCCACGCCAAAGAAAAACACCAGCGTACCGACGCCCGAGATGTAGGCGCCGATCGAGGAGATGTAGTTCCAATCGGAGAACGCATCGGGATAATCGGCAATGCGGCGCGGCATGCCGGCCATACCCAGGAAGTGCTGCGGGAAGAATGCCACATTGACGCCGATGAAGGTCAGCCAGAAGTGCAGCTTGCCGACGAACTCGCTGTACATGTAGCCGGTTATCTTCGGGGACCAGTAGTACCAGCCGCCGAAGATGGCGAACACGGCGCCGAGCGAGAGCACGTAGTGGAAGTGCGCCACCACGTAATAGGTGCCGTGCAGGTAACGGTCGACGCCGGCATTGGCCAGCACCACTCCGGTGACGCCGCCGATGGTGAACAGGAAGATGAAGCCGACCGCCCACAGCATCGGCGTCTTGAACTCCACCGAGCCGCCCCACATCGTGGCGAGCCAGGAGAAGATTTTGACGCCGGTCGGCACCGCGATCACCATGGTGGCGGTGATGAAATAGGCCTGCGCGTCGGCCGACATGCCGACATTGTACATGTGGTGCGCCCACACCACGAAGCCGATGCCGCCGATCGCCACCATGGCATAGGCCATGCCGAGATAGCCGAACACCGGCTTGCGCGAGAACGTCGCCACGATCTGGCTGACCATGCCGAAGCCCGGCACGATCAGGATGTAGACTTCGGGATGACCGAAGAACCAGAACAGGTGCTGGAACAGGATCGGGTCGCCGCCGCCCTGCGGATCGAAGAACGTGGTGCCGAAATTGCGATCGGTCAGCAGCATGGTGATGACGCCGGCCAGCACCGGCAGCGACAGCAGCAAGAGGAACACCGTGACCAGCTGCGACCACACGAACAGCGGCATCTTGTGCATGGTCATGCCGGGCGCGCGCATGTTGAAGATGGTGGTGATGAAATTGATCGAGCCCATGATCGACGAGGCGCCGGCGAGATGGATCGACAGGATGACGAAGTCCATCGCCGGCCCGGGATGGCCGTAGGTCGATAGCGGCGCATAGAGCGTCCACCCGGTGCCGGCGCCGCTGGCGCCCGGCTCGCCCTCGAAGAACATCGAGGCGATGAACAGGGCGAACGAGGCCGGCAGCAGCCAGAACGAAACGTTGTTCATGCGCGGGAATGCCATGTCCGGCGCGCCGATCATCAGCGGGATCATCCAGTTGCCGAAGCCGCCGATCATCGCCGGCATGATCATGAAGAAGATCATGATCAGTCCGTGCGCAGTGACGGCGACGTCGTAATAGTGCGTCTCGTGGAAGATCTGCAGGCCGGGGTACATCAGCTCGGCGCGGATCAGGATCGAGAAGATGCCGCCGATCAGGCCGGCGATGAGCGCGAACACGAGGTACATCGTGCCGATGTCCTTGTGGTTTGTCGAATAGACATAGCGACGCCAGCCATGCGGGTGATCGTGGCCGTTGTCGTCGCCGTGCGCTGCCGCGTGTGCCATCGTATCCATTGCCAGTCCCTTCGTTCGCGACCGCTTCCCTTTCCCTGCGCTCCGCATGCGAAGCGAGGGCGGGGAGCGGGTGCTCAGATCATTTCGGCTGCGCGGCAGCCGCGAATGTATTCGGCGGGACGCTGTCCGCACCGGCATATTTCTGCTTCGCCGCGTTGAGCCAGGTGTTGAAGTCGCTTTCGCTCACGACCTGCACCGAGATCGGCATGAAGGCGTGGTCCTTGCCGCACAGCTCGGAGCACTGGCCGTAGAACGTCCCGGTCGTGGTCGCCTTGAACCAGGTGTCGTTGATGCGCCCCGGAATAGCGTCGATGCGGATGCCGAATGACGGCACCGCGAAGGAGTGGATCACATCGGCGCCGGTCACCAGCACGTGCACGACCTTGTTCACCGGCACCACCATCTGGTTGTCGACCGTCAAAAGCCGGAGCTGACCGGGCTTGAGGTCCTTGTCGGCGACCAGCACCGAGGCGAATTCGAAATTGCCATCGTCGGGATAGCCGTAGCTCCAATACCACTGCTTGCCAGTCGCCTTCACGGTGAGGTCGGCCTTCGGCACGTTGAGCTGGAGGAACAACAGACGGAACGACGGGATCGCGATCGACACCAGGATGACGACCGGCAGGACCGTCCAGATGATTTCGAGCGGCGTGTTGTGGGTGGTGCGCGAGGGATTCGGATTGGAGCGGGCGTTGAAGCGCACAATGATGATGCCGAGCAGCACCATAACGAACAGCGTAATAACGGTTGTGATCCAGAACAGGAAGGTATTGAAGCTGGTGATGTCGTCCATGATCGGGGAGGCGGAATCCTGCAGCCCGATCTGCCAAGGCGTCGGCTGCCCGAGGCCGGCGAACGCCGCTCCGGCGCTCGCAAGCAAAATCCCAAAGATTAGCGTAGTCGCGCTCAACCGTGACAATACCTGCATCGCTCTCGGCTCCGATCTGCCCCGATCACGGCCCGTTTTTGGCGGTGCCGGCGCCGCGCAGCCAACATGCATACCAAATACATGTTTATCGTGCAACGGTACCGTGGCAACGGTACGAGCGGATGCCGGCCGCTGCCGGCGGGGTTTTGCACCGCGAAATGTGGCCTCTGAGCACCGTGGCGCCGGCGGCGGCATCGTCGGCATCGAGAATCCCGACTTCGGCCCCGGCGCCCGGTTCGACGGCGACATCAGCGCCAAGCGCGACCATCTTCGTGATCGTGTCTGGCGCCGCCGCAGCCTGCGGCTCGCCCGCATCGCTCTCGGCGGCAACCGGAATCTGCATGCTACCTCCCGCCCGCGCCCGCGCAGGCAACCTCACGCCCGGTACCGGCCGGCTCGCAGCCGACAACCCGACCATCGTCGCGCAGTTCTGCGTTCAGGTGAGGAAAATCGCCATCAGGATCAGAATGACGGCGATCACCGCGAGGGCGCTCCTCGTCAGGGTCACGAACGTGCGATACATCTGCTCGTGACCCACGTAATCGTTGCCCCTTGCTGTGGCGTATTCGAGCTGACCGTGGTCGTCCATCGCATCCCTCCAGGCGCAATAGCGCTACGGATTTAGCGTAATTGCGCGCGTCGGGCAACGAGGCTCTCTACCCGGATCCCCGATGAACCCGTCCATGAAGGCCGAAACCACGGTCATCGCCTTCGATCTTGAGGGCATCGCCGTTTCCTCCGGCGCCGCCTGCTCCTCGGGCCAAGTGCAGCCCTCCCATGTGCTTGCGGCCATTGAGATTTCCCTTGAGCTGGTGCGCGGCGCGGTGCGCCTGAGCCTGGGTTGGAGCACCGGATAGGCCGATATCGAACGCTTTCGTGCCGCTTGGAGCAGGCTTGCAAATGCACTATCTAGAGGGCACGGTATCGCCGCTTAAATCGGCTGGATTGGCCAAGGTTTTCACGGCCGTCCGAATGGTTCAAACGGCCAACATGGGGTGACCGGCAGAGGACAGATCCGAGCCAGAGCATCACCATAACCGACTTAATCCAACCCGCGGTCCTTGAAACCGTGAGCGGAGGGACGAATGCCGGCCGTACAAGAGACCGTCGATCAGGTCCGCCGTATCGACGTTGACCAGTATAAATATGGGTTCGAGACGCTGATCGAATCGGAGAAGGCTCCCAAGGGCCTTTCCGAAGACACCATCCGGTTCATCTCGGCCAAAAAGGATGAGCCAGAATGGATGCTGGCCTGGCGGCTCGACGCCTACCAGCGCTGGCTGACAATGCGCGAGCCGAAATGGGCCAAGGTCCAGTACGGCCCGATCGACTACCAGAACATCTATTACTATGCGGCGCCGAAGAAGAAGGATGGGCCGAAGTCGCTGGAAGACATCGACCCCGAAATCCTGCGCACCTACGAGAGGCTCGGTATCCCGCTGCGCGAGCGCGAAGCGCTGCTCGGGATCGAGAAGCCGCAAGGCGAACACCGCGCGGAAGGCGCGGATGGCGAGGGCGGCGGCTACGGGCGCGTGGCGGTCGACGCGGTGTTCGATTCCGTCTCGGTGGCGACCACGTTCAAGGCCGAGCTGGCCAAGGCCGGGGTGCTGTTCATGCCGATCTCGGAGGCGGTGCAGAAGCATCCTGACATGGTAACGAAATATCTCGGCAGCGTGGTGCCGATCAGCGACAATTTCTTCGCCGCGCTGAATTCGGCGGTGTTTTCCGACGGCTCGTTCGTCTACGTGCCGCCGGGCGTGCGCTGCCCGATGGAACTGTCGACCTATTTCCGCATCAATGAGCGCGATACCGGCCAGTTCGAGCGCACGCTGATCATCGCCGACAAGGGCTCCTATGTGAGCTACCTCGAAGGCTGCACCGCGCCGGCGCGCGATGAGAATCAGCTGCACGCGGCGGTAGTCGAGCTGATCGCGCTCGACGACGCCGAAATCAAATATTCGACCATCCAGAACTGGTATCCGGGCGACGCGCAGGGCCGCGGCGGCATCTACAATTTCGTCACCAAGCGCGGCGATTGCCGCGGCAGCAATTCCAAGATCTCCTGGACTCAGCTGGAGACCGGCTCGGCGATCACCTGGAAATATCCGAGCTGCATTCTGCGCGGCGACCATGCGCGCGGCGAGTTCTACTCGATCGCCATCTCCAACGGCTACCAGCAGGTCGATTCCGGCACGAAAATGCTGCATCTGGGTAAGAACACGACGAGCCGCATCATCTCCAAGGGCATCGCCGCGGGTCATTCCAACAACACCTATCGCGGCCTGGTGAGCGCGCACCGCCGCGCCACCGGCGCGCGCAACTTCACCAATTGCGATTCGCTTTTGATCGGCGATCAATGCGGCGCGCACACGGTTCCTTATATCGAGGCAAAGAATTCCAAGGCCGTCTTCGAGCACGAGGCCACCACCTCGAAGATTTCCGAAGAAATGCTGTTCTACTGCCACCAGCGCGGGCTGTCGGCGGAGGAGGCGACCGCGCTCGTGGTCAATGGCTTCGTCAAGGACGTGCTGCAGCAATTGCCGATGGAATTTGCCGTCGAGGCGCAGAAGTTGATCTCAGTCTCGTTGGAAGGTTCGGTTGGATGAGCGCGGACGATTTGGATCCGCCCAAGCTTGCGAGACATGGAATGCCATTGCTTGAAATCGAAAATCTGCACGCCATGTACAACACACGCGCGGAGGTGCATATTCTGGCGCAGGCGCTGCACAAACCGCAGGAATTTTTCACATGATGGACGAAGCGAAAACGGCTGGGACGGAAAGCGCTCCCCCGGCTGGAGCCGGCGGCGCCGGCGGCGCCGCGGCCGCCGCCGATGCGGCGAAACGGCCACCGACCATTCCAGCCGACGAGATGGCGCGCTTGACCGACGAAATCGTCGCCGCGCTCAAGACCGTCTACGACCCGGAAATACCCGCCGATCTCTACGAGCTTGGTCTGGTTTACAAAGTCGAGATCGATGACGACCGCATGGTCACGATCGACATGACGCTGACGTCGCCGAACTGCCCGTCGGCGGCCGAGTTGCCGGGCCAGGTGGAGAACGCGGTCGCGGGCGTGTCCGGCGTGCGCGAAGCCAAGGTCAATATCGTCTGGGATCCGCCGTGGGACCCCAGCCGCATGTCGGACGAGGCCCGCACAGTGCTCGATATGTGGTGACGAAATGCCGCCCCAAGGCAAGCTGCCCCAGGGGGATCTACGTCTGGTTGCGCTCGCGCTCATCGCCGAGGCGCCCCGGCGCGGCTACGAGATCATCAAGCTGATCGAGGAGAAGACGGCCGACTGGTACTCGCCAGGTCCCAGCATCGTCTATCCGACGCTGGGCAATCTTGAGGAAGGGGGCTATGTGACCGCGTCCACCGACCCCCCGAGGCTTTTCACGATCACCGACGACGGCCGCGCCTATCTCAAGCAGAACCGCGATCTCGCCGATGGCGTCCTCGACCGCCTGACTGCGCTCGGCGAGCGCGTCAGCCGCTGGCGGCGGGCCCTTGCAGCCAACAGTAAGCCCTCCTCGCGCATCGACGGCCGGCCGGAACTGGACGCGGATAGCGCAGAAAGCCTGGTGGAAATCCTCGCCCGCGCAGCCGGCAATTCGCAGCGAAAATAAAAACCTTGCTCAGAGTCGCGTCACCTCCCCACCGCCTGCGTCATGCGGTAATTGAGGTCGAACATGATCCATAGGGTGCCGCCGACCAGAATGAGGAGCACGACGGCGGCGAAGCACAGCGCAATCAGATTGTTCTGCGACGACGGTTTCAAGTCGAGGTGCAGAAAATACCGCAGGTGGACGACGACCTGAGTGATCGCCGCAGCGCCGATGACGACAAAAATCTGTATCGGCCGCAGCGTGCGAGCGGCGACGAGGCCGAATGGAATCGCGGTCAGCGCCAACGCTAGAACGACGCCGACCAGGTAGGGCTTAATCGTGACGTCCCCGCCGTGCGGCGAGGTCGGCATTTTAGACAATTGCGGCAGCGCCGGCATGCTAGAGAATCCCCGGCAGGTAAACGACGGAGAAGATGCTGATCCAGACGATATCGAGGAAATGCCAGAACAGGCCCAGCCGGCAGAGGCGGGAGGCGACGAATGGGTTGAGCCCGCGCAACGCGACCTCGCATCCCAAGAGGACGATCCAGACCAGGCCGACGCTGACGTGAGTGCCGTAGGTACCGACCAGCGTGAAGAAGGCCGAGAGAAAACCGCTGCGCCACGGGCCGGCGCCGGCGACGGCCATGCCGTAGAATTCCGAAATCTCCATGGCGACGAAGCCGAGTCCGAGCAGGAACGTCACGCTCAGCCAGGCCAGTGTGCGCCAGCGTTGCCCGGCTGCGATCGCAACGCTGGCGAAACCGAAGGTCGTGCTGCTTGCCAGCAGCAGCATGGTTTGCGCAAAGGTGCGCGGGAGCCGGAACAACGTGTGCCCGCCAGGCCCGTCAGCGGTGTTATGCGACATCACCACAAAGGTCGCGAGCAGCAACGCGAAGATGATCGCGTCGCTCATCAGGTAGATCCAGAAGCCGTACGCCTTTTCGTCGATGGCGCGTTCGGCTTCTTCGGCTTCGGTTTCTTCGCCGGGACCGGCGGTGATGACGGCGTCGGTCACGTCGGCGCCCCGGGTGCGAGTGCGGGGGCCATGGTGCGGCGGTTCTCGATCGCTTCGACTTCGCTCGCCGGGATGCGGTGCTCGGCATGATCACGGAAAGTCTGCGACAGCGCCGCAGCGAACATGCCGAGCCCGCCGACGCCGGCCAGCCACCAGATTTGCCAGATCATCGCAAAGGCGAACACGAACGACATCGCTCCAAGCACGACGCCGGCGCTGCTGTCGTCGGGCATGATGATGTCGTGGAAGCGGGCGGGTCTGTGGCCCGCCGTCCCCGCCTGCTTCATGGCCCACCATGCATCGATGCCGTGCACGTGCGGCACGACGGCGAAATTGTAGGCCGCCGGCGGCGAGGCGGTCGCCCATTCCAGCGTTCTGCCGTTCCACGGATCGCCGGTCGAGACCGCAAGCGCGGCGCGGTCGCGGATGCTGACGGCGAGCTGAATGGCGAGGAAGGTGACGCCACACAGGATGAAGAGGGCGCCGAGCTCGGCCACGATGAGATACGGCTGCCAGCCGGCGACATAGTAGCGCTCGAGGCGCTGCGGCATGCCCATGAAGCCGAGAATATAAAGCGGCACGAAGGCCAGATAGAAGCCGACGATCCAGGCCCAGAAGGCCCGCCGGCCCCATTTTTCCTCGAGCCGAAAGCCGAACGCCTTGGGGAACCAATACTGGTAGCCGGCGAGATAGCCGAACAGCGCGCCGGCGATCATCATGTTGTGGAAATGCGCCACCAAGAAGGTTGTATTGTGCATCAGATAGTCGGCCGGCGCTACCGCGAGCAAAACGCCGGTCATGCCGCCAATGACAAACGTTACGATAAAGCCGAGCGTAAACAGCATCGGCACGGAAAATTGCACCCGGCCGCGATACATCGTGAATAACCAGTCGAAAATCGTCACGCCTGTCGGCACGGCGATGAGCGGGGCCACCCTACCAAAGAAGGCGTTCACATCGGGGCTGGCGCCCATGGTGAAGAAATGGTGCAGCCAGACGCTGAGCGAGAGCGCGGCGGTGACCGCAGTCGCGTAGACCAGCGACTCGTAGCCGAACAATCGCTTGCCTGAGAACGTCGCCACGACTTCGGAATAGACGCCAAACGCCGGCAAAAGCAGGATGTAGACTTCGGGATGGCCCCAGATCCAGAACAGGTTGACATAGTTCATTACGTTGCCGCCGTCGCCATTGGTGAAAAAGTGCATGCCGAGATAGCGGTCGAGACCAAGCAGCGCAGCGGCAACGGTCAAAGCCGGGAAGGCAAACACTATCAAGATGCCGGTACACAGCGCCGTCCAGGTGAACAGCGGCATCATCATCAGTCGCATGCCGGGCGCGCGCCGCTTGACGATCGTGACGAGGAGATTGATCCCGGCCAGCATCGAGCCGACGCCGCTGACTAGGATCGCCCAGATCCAGTAATCGACGCCGACGCCCGGACTGAACTGCGCTTCCGAGTAGGGCGGGTAGGCGCTCCAGCCAGCGGTGGAAAACTTGCCGATGACGAGCGAGATCATAACCAAAGCGGCGCCGGACGCGGTCAGCCACAGGCTCACCGAGCTCATGAACGGGAACGCCACGTCGCGCGCACCGATCTGCTGCGGAACGACGACGTTGAACAGGCCGACCAGGAACGGCATCGCCACGAAGAAGACCATGATGGTGGCGTGGGAGGTGAAAATCTGATCGAAATGGTCCGGCGGCAGATAGCCATGCGAGTCGAGTGCGACCGCCTGCTGGGTCCGCATCATCATGGCATCGATGAAGCCGCGCACCAACATGACCAGCGCCAACGTCACGTACATGATGCCGATCTTCTTATGGTCGAGGCTCGTCAGCCATTCGGTCCACAGATAGCGCCATTGGCCGAGCCAGGTAATGAGCGCAACCACGCCAAGTGCGCCGAGCACGGTGATCAGCGCGCCGCCCATGGCGATGTCACTGTAAAACGGCAGGGCGTCAATCGTCAGCTTACCGAGCATGCCAGTAGTCTTCGGACACGGTGGATGCTATCGCGATTTGTGTTGGAATTGGGTGATGCATTCTCCGGCATTTCGAGAGTACCGAGCCAGGCCGCGAGGTCAATTGGCGGTATTAGCTCGAACTCGATCTGACAGTCGGTGCCTAGAGCAGATTCCGCGCGCATTCACTCATACCCTGCGTGCCTGAAATAGTTGCGCGCTTCGCGGGCGGTCAGGATGCACGGGAACCTGTCGATTCGTCTGCGCAGGCGAGGAATTGTGCGTTCCGCCGCCTTGCGCAGGGACGCCTTGAGCTTGCTGAACGGCCTCTCGACGGGGTTCAGGTCGGGCGAGCATTGCGGCAGATAGCGAAGCGCAGCGCAGCGCCTCGCGCTGACGCCCCAAGCCGTTCATTTCACCTGCCGGAGCCGCGAAACGCGCTGGAGCCCCGCGCGGCGACGGCACGCGGCCGCAAAAAAATGCGCTAAAGTCTCAAGCGGTCGCCGGCGCCTTCGTGACGACGCTTTTGTCCTTGAGCAGGGACTGCAGCTCGCCCGACTGGAACATCTCGCGGATGATGTCGCAGCCGCCGACGAATTCGCCCTTGACGTAAAGCTGCGGGATGGTCGGCCAGTTGGAATAGGTCTTGATACCCTCACGCAGCTCGTCGTTCTCGAGCACGTTGAGGCCCTTATACGCCACGCCGAGACTATCGAGGATCTGCACGACCTGGCCGGAGAAGCCGCACATCGGAAACTGCGGCGTGCCCTTCATGAACAGCACCACCTCGTTTCCCTTTACCTCGTTGTCGATGAACCGATCGATGGACATTCTCGTCTTCCTTGCTGGGCAGCGGGGAAAACCCTCCCGCGCCGAATCCCATCCGCTCGCCGTGCAATATATGTAGCGCAAAACGGGCGCAAAGCCCATGGCTCGGATTTCATGAAAATCATGATCCGGCTTGGGTTCGTTCGGCCACGCGCCGATGCGCCACCCCTCGCGCAGCAGCCGGTGCGCAGTGGCAAGCCCGATCCCGTGCGCCGCACCGGTGACGATCGCGACGGGAGCTTGCGGTGAAGCAGGCATGATCCTCCTCTCTGTTACCGAGATGTCGGCCTGGTGCCAAAGCGGATTTGAAAGCCCATTGTCGGTGTTGGGGCAGCCATTGGCTTTGGCTTCCCCCTGTAAATCCCTGTAAAGGGGGCGGGGCGACCGCCAAAACCTGCAAAAAAGTGAGTACCATCAATGACATCTGCCGAAATGGCAGGATCCGGAACAGGGAAGAACAGGGAAATAACAGGGAAATGACCACGATTCATGACCCAACGTCGCGATCACCACTCCCAGCGAAAGACGATGTAGTCGTCGTTCTCATCGGCGCGCCCCAGCTCGACCAGACAGCAGACGGACGATTGGCCAAGCAAAAAAGCCCGGCGCGGGAGTCCGGGCCGGGCTTCTCTCACAGCTTTTTGAGATTAGCGACTCATAGCAGACTTTCGTTACAACGTCAAGATACCAAAAGTTGTTTATCAAGCAAAATATATCAAGCAAAATTTGTGTCGGGAGCACACGAGTCGTCGGGGTTAGGTAGCACACGAGCTGTCCGGGTTACAGTAGCGCCATGTAGCCCTACTGCGTCACAAACTACGCTGTCATTCCGGGGCGTCGGCAAGTCGGTTTCACCGACTTGCCGACGAGCCCGGAAATCATAACCCCAGCCGGCAGTCGCTCGCTCGCCGTTCGCAACCGAACGGTCTATGGATTCCGAGCTCCGCTCGCTACGCTCGCGGCCCCGGAATGACAGCATAGTTTGTGACGCAGTACCGGTAGTCGGGCAGCCAGCTCTCGAAACGCCTGGCCAAATACTCGATCCGCAGCGGACGCTCATCGACAACGGCGATAACCCCTCCGCCGCTGGCGCCAAGTTGCCTGATCGGGACCCCGGCCGCCAAGGCCCGCCGTCCCATGTCCGGGATCGGACAGGTTTGAGATAGGAGATTTGAAGAGAATCGGGGATTAGGTGCAGGCGGTCGAGCGATTGCGGCTGGACTATCCGTTATGGGGCACGCGCCGCGTGCTGATCGAGCAGCAACAACGACAACAACGCCCTCTGCGGCTTGATCAGATCGGCCAGTGTATATCCGTCCAAGACAGCGAGAAACGCCTGAATCGCATCGTGCAACACGCCGCGCAACACGCAGACGCGCTCGATCGGGCAATAACCGCGCTGCCCCAGACAGCCGATAACATCGAGCCTGTCCTCGGTCTCGCGCACCACTTGGCCGATATTGATGTCGCGCGGCGGGCGACGCAGGCGGATGCCGCCCCCACGACCGCGCACGGTATCGATATAGCCCTTCCGACTGAGATCGTTCGCGACCTTCATCAAATGCTGCTTTGAGATGTCGAAGCTTTCCGCAATATCGCTGATCGTTACCAGCTTGCCGTCCGCGATCGCGACGTGAATCAGGACGCGCAGAGCGTAGTCGGTATGAAGCGTCAGCCGCATTTTCTACTCCGTGAGGCCGGGTCCGGGCGCCGATCCGGACCCGTTATGGGGCTTAAAGGCACGCGCCGCAAGATTGCGGCAATTTCGTGCTTGATTGCCGTCGCGCGCATGATATAATGCGGACAAAATACATCTTTATGGGGGGAGAGATCGTGAAGCCGTCGCGCGTCATCTCGGTTGCTCTACCGTCCTGATCATGAGTGCCGCCGCGGTTCGGTTTTCTCTGCGCCAGCCATCAAGAAACGACTGATGGAGGAAGGAAACGATGGAGTGGCGCCATGAGCATGCCACACTGATTCCCGCCGAACATGCAATCCCTGGCCCGAGCCAGATCGGAATAGTGGTTTATGATGACGGTCTTTTTGGGGATGCTCTCATAACTCAATGCGCAGCCGGTCTGGTCGCCTCAGGTTACCGACTGGGCGGCGTCGTTCAGTCAAACCCGCACCGGCATGGTCGACGTCGATGCGATATGTACGTGAAGGACCTATTGGGCGGTGCCGAAATAAGAATCTCGTTTGACCGTGGAAACGAAGCGAGGGGTTGTCGCCTTGATCCGGACGCTTTCGCGCGCATCGGCGCATGGGTCGAGCGTGCGGTGCTAGAACGTGTCGATCTGCTGATCATCAATAAGTTTGGCAGGGAAGAAGCACATGGCCGGGGACTGCGACCGGTGATTGCCGAGGCTCTGATTGCCGAAATCCCCCTGGTGATCGGCGTCTCCACACGAAATCTTCGCGATTTTCTGACTTTCGTCGGGGATTCAGTCACACCTCTCAGGTCCGACATCGAGGCAATTACGGCCTGGTGCCGGAACGCAATTGAGGATGGGGCTCACCATCGATTCCAGCCGCGGCCGCCATTCGTGCAAGCATAGGGAGGACGAAATGGAAGACTACGTGAAGCCCACGACTGCCGGCACCTACGTCGGTGAACCGGTTGTGGATTACGTCAGGCCGCAGCAGTTGGTCCAGACGATGATCGAGACCGGAGCATCGAAGAAAGACCTCCCGGCGGGACAGATCTTCGTGCGCGGGATGTATGGCGGATCCTTGCTCGCCTTTGCAACCAGCATCTCGTTCTTCGCGGTCGCTCAGGGCGTCCCGTCGGTCATCGCGGGGCTGCTCTTCCCAACCGGGTTTATCATCATCAACACACTCGGGGTCGACCTGATCACCGGCTACTTCGCGCTGGTGCCGCTGGCATTTATCCATCGGCGTATGACCTTCGGAGAGCTCTTGCGCGCCTGGTGGTGGGTCTGGCTCGGGAATTTGGCCGGTTCCGTGGTGTACGACCTGATGATTTGGACCTCGCTGACGCTTACCGGCGCGACCGCCGATACAACCGGCCTGTCCGCCGTCATAATCAAGATTGGCACCTTTAAGACGACCCACTACGAGGAGTTCGGCATGGCCGGAGCGTTCGCGGCGCTCGTCAAGGGGATGCTGTGCAATTGGATGGTGACCTTGGGGGTCGTGCTACCGTTCGCCTCCCGCTCGGTGTTCGGCAAAGCGATCGTGACGTTCGTACCGATCTACATGTTCTTTGCGATGGGGTACGAGCACATGGTGGTCAACCAGTTCATCATCCCGACTGCGATGCTCTTCGGTGCCCCGATCTCGATGTACGACTTCTGGGTCGGAAACCAGGTCCCGGTGACGATCGGCAATTTCCTCGGTGGGTTCTTGTTCACCGGCGCCGCAGCCGGTTGGCTCTTCTACACGCGACCGGCTAAGGAGCCGGTTCCGCCGCTCACGCAACCCGCTCGGAGGTAAGACCGGGAGGGCGTGACAGACGCATTGCAATGACGATCAGGGGCGGCCCCACATGGCGTTAGACACGATCGATCTGATCGGGGCCGCGCCGGGGAATGCTGCGCCCCTGGTCGAGAACCTTGACGGAACCAAACTGAAACCGAAGAAACGAACCTTCATTCGAAATTGACGTTAAGGGTGCTAGGAATCGCGATGCGCGGCAGCCTAAACGCAGCGCAGCCGAAAAGCGGATGCGAACCATGGAGGCACCGTAACGCATGCCGCTCAGCGAGTACGATACCAAAGAAGCTCTGCGGGCTGCCGCCGATTGGCTCGTAGCATCGGGACTTCCCGGCAGCGCCGCGGCTCGTGAAGGCATTTCAGATACGATTCCGCTGGTCATGATGGGGGTGGTCGAATTCGACGATTTGGATGACTTAGCGGCGATCGTCGAGGAGCACGGGCGAGCGGTGCACGATGCCGCTACGCCCGAGGACGTGCAGCGCGCCCAACTCAAGGAAGCAGTAAAGGCCGCGTTCGATTACGTGCGTTCGCTTCGGCGCGATGCCGCGCGATGAAGCGAGCCGAACGGCCGCTCTATTGACCTCCGAATGGAGCTGACATGGAGAGTCTGGCCGAACGGCAATGCATCCCGTGTCGCGGAGACGTGCCGCCGCTCACCCGCGAGCAACTCGCTCCGCTCGTCGCGCACATCGACGCGGCGTGGGAGGTCCACGACGCTCCCGACGTGCGTCGCGGCTCCGTCACGATGCTGAAGCGCGACTACCGCTTCAAGAACTTTGCCGAGGCGATGGCCTTCGCGGTCCGCGTTGGAGGCGTCGCCGAAGAGCAGCAGCATCACCCCGACTTGCACATCGCGTGGGGGAAAGTCGGTGTCGACATTTGGACGCACAAGATCGGCGGGCTCACCGAGAGCGACGTCGTCTTCGCCGCCAAGTGCGACGCGCTCTACTCTGCTGCGCCGCACAGCGGCGGCTAAGGCGAGGCGGGAGTAACCAGGGGGGCCGGCATGCAGAACTCGCGCCAAGCGTACGTCAACCTCGCGCTGGCAACCGCCGCATTCGCGGTGGCGTTCGCCGCCTGGAGCATGATCTCGCCGCTCTCGCATCAGATACAGGCCGACTTCAACCTCGACAACACGTCGATCGGTTTGTTGATCGCGCTGCCGACGCTGCTGGGTGCGCTCATGCGCGTGCCGATGGGTATCCTCACCGACCGTTTCGGCGGCCGCAAGGTGTTCACGGGGCTGCTGCTGTTCACGCTGCTCCCCATCGCCTTCTTGGGCCTCGCCCACTCGTTTTGGTCCTACGTGGTCGGGGCGCTCTTTCTAGGAACTGCCGGCGCGAGCTTTGCGGTCGGCGTTCCATTCGTCAGCCGTTGGTTCAGCGCCGACCGGCAAGGCACGGCGCTGGGTATCTACGGTGTCGGAAATATCGGCACCGCAGCGGCGGTACTCTCGATGTCGCCGCTCGTCGAACTCTTCGGGAGCCGACAGGACGCGTTTTGGTTCTACCTGATCCCGGTGGCGATCATGGCCCTGTTGTTCTGGCTGTTCGCGCGCGATGCGCCGGGAACGGTTCAGCCTCAGCCGCTCGGCGCGAGCTTTGCTTCGCTCGGTCGTGAACCGATCGCGTGGTACCTCAGCCTGTTCTACTTCGTGACGTTCGGCGGCTTCGTGTTCTTTGCGAACTACCTTCCGCAATTGCTTGGAGACTGGTTTCCGCTGGATAGAGAA